>ENA-OUPQ01000032-OUPQ01000032.1-human-gut-metagenome-genome-assembly--contig:-NODE-32-length-110045-cov-22.0641_pt1 | contig 110045 bp, 99 predicted proteins | sample MGYA00237946_ERZ548807 | MGnify/ENA primary metagenome ERZ548807 (study PRJEB26490, sample SAMN05194714) | human gut metagenome | biome: terrestrial biome; feature: human-associated habitat; material...
ACGATTTATATCAATGACATGTATAAGAAGTATCAGGACTGTGGTGATCTTGAGGTGTCACATCATTGACAAATGTACATCGCCATGATATATTTTGAGAAATATATGTATTTTTTGTCGGAAGTGTAGAGTTTTTTGTCGGATACTTTTCTAAAATAAATAAGCTATTACATCTTTATGAAGGTGTTTCAGCATTTGGCACAAGGGGTTATCGCAGAAAGACCTATTTTTTGCAATAACTCAAGTAGAAATGAAGTGAATATCGATGATGCAGCAATTGTATAAATTGACATATGTCAAAAATGGGGGGGTAGAAGCCTACTGACCGTGAATGACGCTCAGGAGAGAATGACAAAAGGAGGACTTTATGAATATTATCAAACATAAATATGGCAAACGAACGGTATCTCTGCTGCTTGCGGTAATTTTGGTGCTATGCCCTTTGCAGGTTAGGGCGGCAGATAACAAGCCAACCATCGAAATTGGTGACTACATTCAGATGGGTACTTATGGGGGAGAGCCAATTGTGTGGCGTTGTGTAGCGAAGGATAGCAATGGGCCATTGATGCTTTCGGATAGAGTATTGTGTGATTACATGCCCTATGATGCAAAAACCAACAAAAATGCCGAAACAGGCTCGCACCGGCGCAATAGCTGGAGAGATAATTTTGGTTCTAACCACTGGAGAGACAGCAACATACGTTCTTGGCTCAATTCCAACGCTGAAGCAGGAAAAGTGAAATGGCTTTGCGGAAATCCGCCAACAGAGGATTCTGTCTATCCTAAAACGGCAGCATATGACCAAAAGGAGGGCTTCCTTCGCAGCTTTCGTTCGGATGAGCTGGGAGCGATTCGAACGGTGAAGCAGCGTTCTATCGTTTCCCATCCGGAGTATACGGCAGGTTATATCGACGCAGCCGGTGTTGATCTTCCCTATAACACCACAATTGATACGGTAGCGGATGGGTATGACAGTGCCCATTATGAATATATTTGGGATAGAGTTTTTCTGCTGGATGTTCAGCAGCTCAAAACGGTTAATGATAACCTGAACGGCTACCATATCGCAAAAAACAGAAGCGGTGTAGCATGGAACTATTGGCTGCGTACACCGATTACAACCTGTAACCATGATATGCGATTTGTGACCCCTCAAGGGAATATTTTGCGTGACGCACCCTATAAGGGATATTACGGCGTTCGTCCTGCCTTCTATCTGAATACGGAAAATTACACCGTATCATCCGGCACAGGACAGAGCGCACAGGACCCCTATGTTGTTTCCGCACCGGATGCGCCGGATGACAGCATTGGCATATCCGGCGCTGTGCGAGAGGATGTGAATGGTGACTGGAATGTGAACACGGATGAGTATCTACAGCTGGAGATGAGTACCCTCTACACTGAGGATCCTGCATATGCAAATGTAACCGTACCGGTGTATACAATCCAGAAGCCTCGCAGCGATAAGGAGAACATGGTGATTGTGTACTGCGCCGAGGGCTACACCAAAAGCCAGCAAAAGCAGTTTGTCGAGGATGTAAAAAAGCTGTGGGGGGAGGTATTGCAGATAGAGCCATATCGCAGCATGGCGGATCGCTTTAATGTCTATGCACTCTGCACGGCATCGGTGGATGGCTATGGCGGTACCAGCACATTTTTTGCTGCGACCGCCAAAGGAGGAATTTCTACTAACAAAGGGAACTGGCGCAACCATGTTTTGGAGCGCATCATAGGCCCTGCGTTTATCGAGAAGATTCATGACGCACATATTCCTAATGAAACGCATCCAAACGAAAACACGATGGATCATAATTATAGACAGTATGATTATGTGTATGAAAATATCAACCAATTCGTTGTGTTGGCGAATAGCGGTGAGTATTTCGGTGGCTCTCATGATAATAAACAATATGGTATTCACTATATTGTTGCGTCAGCGAGAAACGCATATTCTGCGTTTACCCAGCGGCATGAACTGGGACACGGTCTGTTCCATCTGGGAGATGAATATAATTATAGCACTGTTCCTGTAGATGAGTGGAATTACACTACATCACTGAATATGACTGCAACAAAAGATCCCACGAAAGTGAAGTGGAAGCAGCTGCTTGGCTTCCGCAATACCTATACCTGCCCACATTATGACAGTTATCCTTATACCTATAATTCCAGCAGGGATTGTCTGATGCGAGAAACCTTTCAGAATGATTTTTGCGATGTGTGCAAGCTGCAGGGCATGAAGGTTATGAGTCAGCTCATTAAAAATCCCCCTGCGCTTTATGTGGCTGTTCCTGAGGTGAAAAAGTATATCGGTGATTACAGAAATCCTGCAGAAAAACCTTTTGCCTTTGAGGCAGCGAATTCCTCCGCATATGCGAGCTATCAATATGACAGGAATAGCCGTCTATTAAGCGGCGGCAGTAAAAACAACTTTGATTATAGCAAAATGAAGGGGCAGCAGGTTGAGCTGCGTACCATTATACAAAATCTTTCGGATACCCAAGCGAAGACTGTGACCCTGCGCCTGTGGGTGGAACATTCCAACGGTGACAAAGCGGTCACGACAGATGGGAAGCAGGTTTTCACTACAAAGGAGTTTGACATCCCTGTTTGGAAAGAGAAAAGCAAATTCTGGCCAAAGGGTGCATTGGATTACAAGGGCAGCGACTTTGATTCCGGCCTTGTCAACTGCTCTCTGGTTTACACGATTCCGGAGAATGCCATTCTGCAATACGGCGATACCATCGGCTTTGATATTGTAGATGGTGCGACAGGCGAGGTATTGGCTCATGATGATACGGAGAAGCAGCGCTATGTCGATGTCACCATCCAATATCAGCTGGAGGACGGCACAGATGTTCCAAACACCATGCCGACTACCTTTACTGTTCCGGTAGGCAAAAAGGTTGATTGGCAGCCGCCGCAGGAACTGCACGGCTACGTTTTTGTTCACGCGGAGGGAATGGAAAATGCTGTCCCGAGCAATGGTATGACGATTCGTTATATTTATAAAAGGACTGAGGAACGCCCCGAGCCGCCGGTGACAAAAAATTATACGGTGAAATATGATTGGGGCTCTGTATTCCCGACAGGCGTAACGCTGCCGCAGAATAGCAACTCCTATTCCAGCGAGCAGCAGGCGAGGGATGCTGTGGATACGGAATATACCGCTGCAACTCGCATTAAGGCGCCAAAGGATGGCAAAAACGGCACATGGGCTTTTTCGGGCTGGGGTACCGGCAGCTTAAACGATACAACCGTGGTATTCAGTGGAAGCTGGAGTTTTACGGCGGATACAGCGCCGATAACGCCTCCGAGCGGTACAGCAAGCTACAAGATTACCGCAACGGCAGGTATCGGTGGAACAATCTCTCCCGGTGGCACGACAACGGTATCTGCCGCAGGTCAGCTTACATATACAATCAAGGCGAACGAAGGATATTATATTGCGGACGTAAAGGTGGATGGTTCGGAAGTGACAGCAACCACAAGCTACACCTTTAGTGATGTGAATACTGATCACACCATAGAAGTTACCTTTAAACAGGAAAGCCAGACACCGGATGTGATTGCACCAAGCATAACCACACAGCCTGGCAATGCGACAGTGAAGGTAGGTGAGGCTGCGTCCTTTACCATAGCAGCAAGCGGTACAGATCTTACCTATCAGTGGCAGATAGACAGAAATGATGGGAAAGGATGGGTAAACATTGACGGTGCAACGGCAACGAGCTATACCACATCCACAGTCAATATAAGCTGCAACGGATTTAAGTATAAGTGTGTTGTTTCAAACAGCGCAGGAAACGTAGAGAGTAATTCCGCAACATTGACCGTACAGGATGCGGGCGGTTCCGATAATCCTGACACACCGAATAACACCTATCAGATTATTGATGGAGCAAACAGTAGTTGGACGCATGACAGTGATGGTAATATCACCATCCGGGGTAACGGAGACTTCTCCAAGTTTACCGGAGTTAAGGTGGACGGAAATTTGATAGACAGGAGCAACTACACTGCAAAGGAAGGCTCTACCATTATCACACTGAAAGCTTCCTACCTGAATACACTTTCGGCAGGAACCAATACAGTTGAAATCCTTTGGACGGATGGTTCTGCAAGCACCACATTTACCATCAAAGCAAATACCTCTGATAACAGTAATAACAACCAGAATGACAATAACAATAGCGATTCCTCTGATGACAAGCCATCGAGTGGAACTGATAAGAAGGATGTGACTGCACCTAAAACCGGGGACAACACACCGAGTGTATGGCTGTTTATACTATTAATTCTTTCCGGAACGGGATTGATTATTACTGTAAAGAAACGCAGAGAAAATTTGAATTCATAGAAACGATAGTTAAAAAATGAAACGAGAAAATAACCATGGAGAAGGCGGGCATGTATGTCCGTCTTTTTTTCAAAGAAAACACAACAGGGAGTGTACGCTGCGGAAGAGGTGAAAGAAAAGACACAGACGGAATCAAAGCAGAAGGCGTGTATGGGAATGGAAATGGAAATTTCTTCTCAATCAGGTAAATCCTAAAAATGCAATGCGCTCATTTGGAACATTTGTTTCTAAGATTGATTGGTCGAAGTCAGATTCCTTAAGAGAACTGTTTAGACCATTTGAGCATCTTGGGACAGAAAAGATATATGCTTTATAGACATAAAAAGCAAGATTGAATAGCAACCCTCCCAAAGTTGCGCATTTGCAACCAATGTTTTCTTTACTTTCAGCCACCTGTCGGTATAATTTTGGGTATAAATTGAATTGGAGGTATTTATTTTGATAGGTGACAATATTAAGTTTTACAGAAAAAAGAATCAGCTTACACAGGATGACATTGCTGAGGCATGTAATGTGACAAGACAGGCGGTGTCGAAATGGGAGAACGGTGAGAGCCTTCCGACGGTCGACAATCTGTATGCCTTGAGCAGGTTGTTGCACACATCGGTAGATGACATACTGATAGGCGAGAAAGAGAGGGACGATGAGCCCTCTCTTTCTTTTTCCTTTTATATTTTCTTTGGTTTTCTTGTCCTTCTGAATGTCCATTTTATATCCTCAATTTCCTCGCCTGTGGCAGAAATCGGAGTGTCATTAACCATTACGGAAAGACAGTAAATGGCTGATTTTTTTTAGACATTGACGGAGTGCTCAATTCAAGTAAAATAATAGATAGGAATTTTGATTATCCGGAGCTTGTAATGTCAAAGTAAATGCTATAGAATATTTTTATATCAAATTAAACACAAATGAGGAGATTTATAGCTATGAAACAGAAATTGAGAAACCTTTCGGCACCGGCAAATATAATATTTGCCATTCTTGCAGTTTTTATTTTCATTGCACCCTTGCAGTGGAGCGGAAAAGTGCTGGGACTGATTCCGGGCATGGAAAAGGCGGATGACTATCTGCTGCAGGCTATTGTGGAGACTGTTGTTTTAGTTATTTTTCTTGGCATCACATATATATTCGGGCTGTGGGATATCTTTAAGGAAAATGCAGCAGGATGGACCAGAAGTTTATACACAGGTGGATTTTTTATAGTATATTGTCTGTATGCTGTTGTTTCAGGTATTTATATGTGCTTTTTGAGCGAGCATGATGATGTGAAGGCATTTTACAACATCATCTTTTTCTTTATCGCGGTCTGCCTTGTAGGACTCGTTGAGGAGCTGGTGTTCAGAGGCGTGGTGTTTAATCTGCTGCTGAGAGCTTTTCCAAAGACGAAAGGTGGAATCACAGGAGCCGTAGTTTTGGGAGGCGTACTGTTTGGATTGATGCATTTTTCCAATATGGGCGCAGGGGTTAAGTTCAGCAGTTGTCTGATACAGGTTATTTCAGCAGGTCTCATGGGTGTGCTGTTTTGCATGATATACGCGTCTACACGCAATTTCTGGATGCTTGCCATTTTCCATACTGTTGTAGATATGGGAGGGCTTTTATCATCGGGAATATTTGAGGGAGGCGGAGTGGCCGACAGGATTAATGAGTTTTCGGCAATGAACTGTATTGCATTTGTCGTGCTCGGTATTCCTATGCTTGTTATGCTGCGTAAGTCAAGGCGTATCCGTCTTGAGATGCTTTACAACAATGTGACCATCATAGATGACGAGAGGGAGGGCGCTAAGCTGGCAGTGGTTTCACTGGTGCTTGGTATTTGCAGTATTATTTTTTCGTTTTTTGGATATCTGATGGGACTTGGAATTGTCGGCATGCTTGCTTCCAAAATGTCCAAAAAGGCAAAGCAGTATAACAATGCAATAGCAACTGCCGGTATGATTACATCGATAATAGGATTTGTACTGTCGGTAATCTGCACGATTGGCATGATGGTGCTGTTTGCAAGTGGCATTTATGACAGACTTGTTAATATGACTATGTAAATTAAAGTAACTGATTCGACAATATGGTAAAAATACCATATAATATTTTGTGAGAACAATGGAGAAGCGTTATGGGATTTTTGAATTGCGAGCTAAGGTAGGAACAGATATTTCGAGAGTATTATATTTTTTCTATTATGAAGGAAGAATAGTACTGACACATGGATTCATTAAAAAAACTCAGAGGACACCGGCTGGTGAAATTGAAAAGGCTAAGAAATATAGAAGAGATTATATAGAAAGGCATGGTAAATAATATGAGATATGATGATTATTTACAGGAGCAGCTTAAAAATCCTGACGTAAAAAAAGAGTGGGACGATCTTCAGCCTGAGATGGATGTTATAAGGGCTATGATAGATGCGCGCATTAAAAATAATTTGACTCAAAAAGAGCTTGCGGCACGTACAGGCATTGATCAGGCGGATATTAGTAAGCTTGAGAATGGTACAAGAAATCCATCTTTGAAACTTTTAAAGAGGCTTGCGCATGGAATGGGGATGCAGTTGAAAATTGAATTTGTACCAATGCAGCCGTTAAAAAAATAAAATTGAACGGATGCTGCAATAATACGAAGCAGACCTTTGAATGTCGCATAAAGTCTACATTCAAGGGTCATTTTTTAAGGAGAAACCATGAACATTTTACTGACAGCAATCAATGCAAAATACATACATTCAAACCTCGCAGTTTACTCACTGCGCGCCTGTGCCGGGGAGTACAGGGATGCTGTGGAGCTTGCGGAATACACGATAAACAATCAAAAGGATTACATTCTTGAGGAGCTTTATAAGAGAAAGCCTGACGTACTTTGTTTTTCATGCTATATATGGAATATTGATTATGTGACTGATATTGCACGCGAGTATAAAAAGCTTTGTCCGTCAGTGCCGATATGGGTTGGAGGCCCTGAGGTGTCTTACGAGGTGGAGGCATTTTTGCGGGAAAATCCATACATAGACGGTGTGATGATAGGCGAGGGTGAGGATACCTTTAGAGAACTGTGTGGGTACTATGCTCATCAAAAAAGGCTGATTGATATTGCAGGCATTGCTTTCAGAAAAAAAAGCGCTGATGGTAAAGCCGGTGAAATAGTATTCACAAGTCCACGCCCAATCAAAAACATGAGTGAAATCCCATTCTGCTATGATACTCTCGATGATTTTTCAAACCGCATCATCTACTACGAGAGCAGCAGGGGATGCCCGTTTTCGTGCAGCTACTGTCTGTCATCGGTGGATAAGACACTGCGTTTTAGGGATACCGAGATTGTCAAAAGAGAGCTTAAGTTTTTTATAGACCAGAAGGTGCCACAGATTAAGTTTGTGGACAGAACCTTCAACTGCAATCATGCTCATGCCATGGAGCTGTGGCGCTTTATAAAGGCGAATGACAATGGTGTGACAAACTTTCACTTTGAGATATCGGCGGATCTGCTGAATCAGGAGGAGCTTGAGTTGATTTCTGATATGAGGCCGGGGCTGATACAGCTTGAAATCGGTGTGCAGTCCACCAATGAGGTCACGATTAAGGAGATTCACAGGACTATGAAGCTTGAGAGGCTTAAGGAGGTTGTGAGGCTCATTCAAAGCGGCAACAATATCCATGAGCATCTGGATTTGATTGCAGGGCTGCCATACGAGGACTATGACAGCTTTGGGCGTTCCTTTGATGAGATTTATGAGCTTAAGCCAAACCAGCTGCAGCTTGGATTTTTAAAGGTACTCAAGGGTTCGTATATGTTTGAGCATGCCGCGGAATATGGTATTGTCTACCATGATAAGCCACCGTATGAGGTAATGTCCACAAAATGGCTTTCGTTTGATGATGTGATAAAGATTAAGCGCGTCGAGGATATGCTTGAGGTGTATTACAACAGCGGACAGTTTGAGATTACGATGAAGCTCATGGAGTGTATTTTTGACAGTGCGTTTGAGTTTTTTCAGGAGCTTGGAGATTTTTATGAGGCAAACGGCTATTTTGGAATGAGCCATTCGCGCATCAGAAGGTGTGAGATACTGCTTGAATTTCTGGCTTTATACCTGCATGGCTGTGACAACGATGCTATGACTTCTGTGGTATTATCCGAAAATGCCGGAGATAGAGATAATACTGATTTTGACGAAAATGCCATAGATAGAGATAGTACTGATTTTGATGAAAATGAGCAGATTTATAACATGATTCAGGAGTCACTCATTTTTGATTTGTACTATCGTGAGAACTGCAAGAGCCGCCCGAGGTGGGCCACAGATATAGGCAAATTCAAGCACATGACACATGCATACTGTAAGAATGGAAAGCTGTCGCATGTGGAGCCGTTTCACTATATTTTTCCTGACAAGCACACGCGCAAGCTGGATGAACTGCCAAAGTATCATAAGGAGCCGGTGTGGGCGCTTTTCCACTACGACATGAGAGACCCGCTTGATCACCAGGCGCTGGTGGAGTATATAAAATAACAGTAACGCGATATGGCTATAGCGGAGTATATAAAATAGCAGTAAAGCGATATGGCTATAGCGGAGTATATAAAATAGCAGTAACGTGAAATGACTATAGTGTTAAAAGCCGGAAAGGTTTACAGACTAAGAAAAATGAGCAACATAGATAATATAAAAAATTACACGGTGATTGACCTTGAAATGACAGGGCTTTCAGCTAAAAATGACAAGATAATAGAGATAGGTGCGGCACGTGTGAGGGGCGGCGAGATAGTGGATACGATATCCACACTGGTAAATCCGAAGCAGCATATTCCACAGCGTGTGCAGGAATTAACGGGAATTACCGACAGTGATGTGGAAAACGCGGCAGATATGGACGAGGCTGTGGATAACCTGCTTGATTTTATCGGGGATGATATCATACTCGGGCAGAATGTGACCTTTGATTACAGCTTTTTAAAGCAGTGGGCGGTAAATCACAAGCGAACTCTCTCGCTGAATGCATATGATACGCTGAAAATAGCCAGAAAATGTCTGCCTGCTGAGCAGTCAAAGAAGCTGGAGGATTTGTGTGAGTATTTTGATGTGAGCAGGGAAAATGCCCACAGGGCGCTCGATGATGCGATAGAGACAAAGCAGATATTTGAAAAGCTTCTTGCACTGATGGATGAAAAGGGAGAGCAGGTGGAACCAAAGCCACTTGTATACAAGGCAAAAAAACAGACACCTGCCACAGCACATCAGGTCAGACAGCTAAAGGAGCTGATGGCTGAGTATGGGATAGCAGATGTCATATCGTGGGACAACCTGACCAGAAGTCAGGCCTCAAGGCTGTACGATGAATATCGAAGCACATATATTAATAGGTGTGAGGATGGCTCGAAATAAGTTTCAATACAATAAGTTATAATACAATAAGCTATAACGTAAATTAATTACCGGTCTGTGGCGGGATCAGCCTGTAGGCTCTCAAGCATAGAAACGATTCCATCCCTTGAAAGAGAATTGAGCTGTTTTGCTTTCTCAATAAGCTCTGCAAGCCGGTCGGTTTTTGACATGCTGATGAAGGCGTTGGCTAACAGACTGTATACGTTCTTTGAATCGGCACCCTGCTCCACTGCAAGCTCAAGCAGTTCATTGCCTAGCGATTCATAGCCTGCCTCCGTAAGCCTATTGTAATAGTCCGGCAGCATTGAAACAAATTTCGTGAAATTATCATCATATTCAGACAGCTTTTTAAAATTGAGAATGCCATATTTAAGCTTTAAATCAGTGTTTGTCATTCCGGTGAGATTGACAAGGGTTTTATCCCTTAAATCATTTATTTTATCATTATTTAATGGAAAAAACTTTTCCGGTATGGTAATATAACACAGGTCAGTGGTATCTCCGCGGAGGGTTGAGTTGGCTTTGCGCTCCTTTTCCCAGAACTCCTCGGTGACCTTTGCCTGGGCAGAATCAGCCCTCTTTATGGCAAAAGTAATCACTGCAATAAATAAAATGAATAAAATTAGACAAATTGGAATCATATGTTGGAAAATCCTTTCTCATATATGAAAATAGTATAACTCATTTTTGAACAGAGGTGAATAGTATGTACGATTTTAATAAAAAAAGAAATCAGAAGGTGGTTGCTATAGTGATAATAGTGGTTATAGCAGCAATGCTCGTGACAACATTTGTGTCAAGTCTTGTATAGCTTTTCTTGAAATATGGAAAAAATATGATAATATGATATAAAATGCAGTTCAGTTAAGCGATGACAGGGGCGCTTTTAACAGCCTCAGGAAAAGGAAGCGGAAATGAAGATTAATAAAAAAGCATTATTACTGGGTACAATGGCATTTGTGCTTGTGGCAGCATCAGGCATGGTAAGTGCATATGCAAGCGGTTCGTCAGGCACAAAGAAGGCAAAGGTACAGACAATTACAGAGGGTGTGTGCATTGGCAGTGTGGATGTAGGCGGTATGACAAAGGAAGAAGCAAAAAAAGCAGTTGATGCCTATGTTGACAGCATAAAGGATACATCCTTTTCATTAAAGGGCGCCAATGGTTCATTTGATGCAACAGCACAGGAAATGTCTGTTTCGGCGGACACTGATGCAGCGGCGGACGAGGCTCTTTCGGTGTGCCATGAGGGCAGCCTGATTGACAGATTTGTGGAGTCAGAGGAGCTCAAAAAGGGCAATGTTGCCGTCAATATGTATCTGTCGGTTGATAAACAAAAGACCGCAAATATGATTTATGACAAGAGCGACGAGCTTAATATAAAGGCAGTTGACAATTCGCTGCAGAGAAACGGTGACAGCTTCGATTTTGTCCCGGGACAGGAAGGCAAAGAGGTTGATGTGGTAAAATCTGTCTATGCCATAAATGATTTTTTGCAGAATAGCTGGGATGGTTCGGCGAATGAGATAGAGCTGGTCACAAATACGGTTCAGCCGAGGGGCTCAAAGGAGGAGCTCTCAAAGATTAAGGATAATCTGGGAGGCTTTTCTACAGATTTCAGCAGCTCGGCAGCAGGGCGTGCAGCCAATGTAAAGAACGCGTGCAGCCTGATAAACGGCAGTGTCATATATCCGGGTGAGCAGTTCTCGGTTTACGAGGCTATCAGCCCTATCACAACTGACAACGGCTATCAGATAGCAGGCGCATACGAGAACGGTCAGGTAGTGGACTCGGTAGGCGGAGGCGTGTGCCAGGTTGCTACCACACTCTACAATGCGGTTATAAGGGCTGAGCTTGATATAGTGCAGCGCTACAACCATTCCATGATAGTAAGCTATGTAAAGCCATCTGACGATGCGGCAATCGCAGGTACCTACAAGGATCTTAAGTTTAAAAATAATCTGGACAATCCGGTGTATATAGAGGGCTATTGCAGTGGAGGAATCATTACCTTCAATGTGTATGGAGTGGAGACAAGACCGGCAAACAGGGAAATTTCCTTCAGGAGTGAGACTCTTTCCGAGGAGGATCCGGTTACGCAGTTTAATTTTGATGCAGGTCAGCCAATCGGTTATTTCAACACTGAGCAGTCTGCGCATAAGGGAGTGACTGCAAGGCTTTGGAAGACGGTCACAGTTGATGGAACAGTGCAGAGCGATGAGGTATTCAACAACAGCAAGTACAAGTCATCACCGAAAATCGTGACGGTTGGTACAGCAGGAGCATCAGCGGAGGTTGTTGCGCAGCTTCAGGCGGCGGCAGCGGCTAATGATGAGGGCTCGGTTAAATCCATTGCTGCGTCTGCGGCAGCAGCGGTTCAGGCACAGGCAGCACAGACTCAGACACAGGATCCGAATGCGGCAGGGCAGACACAGGGTGCACAGCCGCAGCCGACAGACCAGAATGCAGCAGGGCAGGCACAGGGCACCCAGACACAGCAGCCGGCAGGACAGACACAGGGAGCACAGACGCAGTAAATGCCCGGAGGTAGTTGTTTCTGATGTAGTTATTTGCAATCAATGCACCGGGCTGCAACAGTATACACAGCATATTATTATTAGGAACAGGAAAACACATGAAAAACGGTAAAATATCAGAGTCGGTTTTAAAGCGCTCTGTCTTAAAACAACTTCATACCAAAAGCGACAGAATACTTTTTAAACCGGCAGTAGGTGAGGACTGTGCGGTGGTTTCCATGCAGGCAGGCGGCCAAACCAAGTTAGTTACAGCTACTCAGACGTTCACACTTGATGTATCGGATAAGCATGTGCGTGCTAACTGCGCAGTTTATGGTGCATTGAACAATATTTATGCCATGGGGGCAGGCCCTGTTGGGATAGAGCTGGCACTGCTTGTACCTACCACAGAAAACGAAGCCGTGCTTCGTGAGACGGTGAGAGCGCTTGATGCTGTATGTGAGGAAGCAGGCATTGTGGTGCTTGGTGGACATACACAGGTGAGCCGTGCGGTGAAGAACATCGTGGTGACAGTTACAGCAATAGGTGAGTCCTATGAGCAGGCGCTTACACCATCATCGGCAGCAGCACCGGGCATGGACGTAATAGTGACAGGCTATGTGGGGCTTGAGGGCACCGCAATTCTTGCAAATGAGAAAAGAGCCGAGCTTGAAACGAGATTTTCCAAGGCATTTATAGATAAATCAGCAGCATATATAGACCATATTTCCACCGCAATGGAGGCTGCATCCGCGATTGGCGCCGGTGTGGCGGCAATCCATGACGCTTCGCAGGGAGGCATCTTTGGAGCACTCTGGGATATGGCAGAGGCTTCGGGAATTGGTCTTGACATCGATTTAAAGAAGCTCCCTATCAGGCAGGATACGATTGAAATAAGTGAATTTTTTGATATAAACCCGTATAAGCTTTTGTCAGGAGGAAGTCTGATAATCATAGCTGCAGATGGTACCCGCGTGGTCAGAGAGCTTGAGAAAACAGGACAAAATGCTGTTATAGTCGGTGCCACAACCGATTCAAACGACAGAGTGCTGATTTCCGGCGAGGAGAGACGTTTTTTGGAGACTGCCCAGACTGACGAGATATACAAGGTTTTCAACTAATATATTTGAATCAGGAGAATATATATCATGAGAGAAAAGATATTAACATTTATAGAGAAAAACAGCAGGATAAACCTGAAGGAGCTTGCAATCATGCTTGGTGTGGATGAGGCAAGTGTGGCAAACGAGATTGCTGCTATGGAGCAGGAGAATGTCATCTGCGGATATCACACATTGATTGACTGGGACAAGGCAGGCCTTGAGAAGGTCACAGCCATGATAGAGGTCAGAGTGACACCACAGCGCGGCATGGGCTTCGACAAGATTGCCGAGCGTATATACAATTATCCTGAGGTGAAGTCGGTATACCTTATCTCAGGCGGCTTCGACCTCATGGTCACACTCGAGGGCAAGACTCTGCGCGAGGTATCACAGTTTGTGACAGATAAGCTTTCCACACTGGATCAGGTGCTTTCGACAAAGACAAACTTTATTCTGAAGAAATACAAGGACCATGGAACTATCATGGCGGCACCTGTCAAATCCGATGAAAGGGGAATTATGTCATAATGAGAGACCCTTTATCCAGTACAATAAAGACTATCCAGCCATCGGGCATCCGTAAGTTTTTTGATATAGTGAGCGAGATGAAGGATGCGATTTCGCTCGGAGTAGGTGAGCCTGATTTTGACACACCGTGGCATATCAGGGATGAGGGCATATATTCCCTTGAAAAGGGACGCACCTTCTACACCTCAAATGCCGGACTTAAGGAGTTAAAGGTTGAGATTGCAAGATATCTCGACAGAAGATACGGCATGACATATGATTACAACAAAGAGATCATGGTAACTGTCGGCGGCAGCGAGGCTATAGATATTGCACTGCGCGCCATGCTCGATGCGGGAGATGAGGTGATTATCCCACAGCCAAGCTATGTTTCATATGTGCCATGTACTGTTTTGGCAGGAGGCGCACCTGTGATTGTGGAGCTCAAGGAGGAAAATGATTTCAGGCTGACAGCCGAGGAGCTTGAGGCTGTTATCACTCCAAAGACAAAGATACTTATCATGCCTTTCCCTAATAACCCTACAGGCGCTATCATGGAAAAAGCAGATCTTGAAGCAATTGTTCAGGTGGTTAAGGAGCATGATCTGTTTGTGATAAGTGACGAGATTTATTCTGAGCTTACATATGTGGATAAGCATGTGTCTATAGCATCGTTTCCGGGAATGAAGGAGCGCACAGTGCTTATAAACGGTTTTTCCAAGGCTTATGCCATGACAGGCTGGAGGCTTGGATATGCATGTGCACCTGAGAGCATTTTAAAGCAGATGCTAAAGATTCATCAGTTTGCAATCATGTGTGCGCCGACCACGAGCCAGTATGCAGCTGTCGAGGCTATGAAAAACGGCGATGAGGATGTTGCACAGATGAGGGAGGAATACAACGGCCGCAGACGCTATGTGCTTCACCGCTTTAAGGAGATGGGGCTTAAGTGCTTTGAGCCTTTCGGGGCCTTTTATGCGTTCCCAAGCATCAAGGAGTTTGGCATGACATCCGATGAGTTTGCCACAAAGCTTCTAAACAGTAAGAAGATTGCAGTGGTTCCGGGAACTGCATTCGGAGAGTGCGGTGAGGGCTTTTTACGTATATCATATGCATATTCGCTTGATGATTTAAAGGAGGCGCTCGGCCGCATTGAGGAGTTTGTCACAGAGCTTCGCGCCGGGATGGATAATAAATAGTTTAAATTGACAGGAGACAAAATGGCAAAGCTGAACATAGTGTTGCATGAGCCGGAAATTCCGGCAAATACAGGAAATATCGGAAGAACCTGCGTCGCGACAGGCACGAGGCTTCATCTTATAGAGCCGCTTGGATTCTCACTTTCAGAGAAGGCACTAAAGAGAGCCGGAATGGATTACTGGAAGGACCTCGACGTCACCACATATGTGGACTGGGAGGATTTCCTTGAGAGAAATCCGGGCGCAAAGATATATTATGCGACAACAAAGGGCAGACATGTGTACTCTGATGCTCATTTTGAGCCAGACTGCTATATTATGTTTGGCAAGGAAAGCGCAGGCATTCCGGAGGAGATACTAAAGGAGCATCCGGATGAGTGCATCAGGATACCGATGATAGGTGAGACAAGGTCACTTAATCTGTCAAATTCAGTAGCTATCGTGCTCTACGAGGCATTGAGACAGAATAATTTTGATCATATGAGGCTTGAGGGAGAGCTTCATCACCTGAGCTGGGATGACTAAATCAAGCGGCAAAGCGCATATTTTTGGCAGCTATTTGGGCTTTAACAGCTATGATAATTGTAAATACGGTAGATTTTTAGGAAAAAGAAATGGGCATAATTAAAACAAGCAAATTAGTACATGAATTTATACGAAGAGACGAGGAAGGCAATGTAGAGTCAATCACTACAGCACTCGACAACGTAAACCTCGACATAAAAGAGGGACAGTTTATTGCAATCCTCGGTCACAATGGTTCAGGAAAATCAACTCTTGCAAAGCATATCAATGCACTTCTTGCGCCGAGCGACGGCACCATATGGGTGGATGGCATGGATGTGTCAAAGGAAGAGAATGTCATACCTGTCAGGAAAAGTGCAGGTATGGTTTTCCAGAATCCCGACAATCAGATTATCGCCAATGTCGTGGAGGAGGATGTGGGCTTTGGACCTGAGAATATCGGTGTGCCGACAGATGAAATCTGGCAGCGCGTGGACTATGCACTAAGGGCTGTCGGTATGACAAAGTACCGCACACATTCACCGAACAAGCTCTCCGGAGGACAGAAGCAGCGTGTGGCAATCGCGGGAGTTGTGGCAATGGAGCCAAAATGCATAGTATTTGACGAGCCTACAGCCATGCTTGACCCAAACGGCCGCAAGGAGGTCATAGCCACAGCACATGAGCTCAATAAGAAAAAGGGCGTGACCATCATTCTCATCACCCATTACATGGAGGAGGTGGTCGGCGCAGACCATGTCTATGTCATGGAAAAGGGCAAGGTGGTCATGGATGGCACACCGCGTGAGATTTTTTCAAGGGTGGACGAGCTGAAGGAGCACAGGCTTGATGTGCCGCAGGTGACACTGGTAGCCGATGAGCTCAAAAAGGCAGGGCTTGATATCCCTGATGGAATCCTGACGAGAGAAGAACTTGTAAATGCGCTTGTTGCGCTGAAAAACAGATAGGCGGGAGAAAATATGTCAATAATTCTAGATCACATAAACTATTGCTACAGTGCCGACTCAGCCTACAAGGTGCAGGCACTTAAGGATGTAAGCCTTGAGATAAATGATGGAGAGTTTATTGGAATAATCGGTCACACCGGTTCGGGAAAATCCACACTTATCCAGCATATGAACGGCCTTTTGAAGGCGACAAGCGGTCATATATACTACAATGGACAGGATATATATGACAATGATTATGATTTAAGCAAGCTGCGTCACAAGGTGGGGATGGTGTTCCAGTATCCGGAGCATCAGCTTTTTGAGACAACCAACTTTGAGGATGTATGCTTTGGACCGAAAAATCAGGGGCTCGATAGGAAAACAGTGGAGCTAAGAGCCTATGAGGCACTGCAGAATGTACATTTTCCGGAGGATCTCTACTATCAGCCGCCGTTTGATTTGTCCGGAGGACAAAAAAGGCGTGTAGCCATAGCTGGAGTACTTGCAATGCACCCTGACGTACTTATACTCGATGAGCCGACAGCGGGACTGGATCCTGCGGGCAGAGATGAGATACTGGGACTGCTTTTACAGATGAAAAAGGATCTGGGTATCACAATCATACTCGTATCACACAGCATGGAGGATGTTGCGGAGTATGTGGATCGCATCATTGTTATGAATTCAGGAGAGGTGATGTTTGACGGAGTGCCGAAGGAGGTATTCTCACACTACAAGGAGCTCGAGGCAGTCGGACTTGCAGCACCGCAGGTCACATATCTGATGCATGATCTGGCGGAAAAGGGCATACCGGTTGACCTTTCGGCAACGACAGTTGCGGAGGCGAGGGACTCAATACTAAAAGCCTTTAAATAGCTCACCAATGCTGACATTTTGATACAAATTATGAGGAAGGAATACAAAAATGATTCGTGATATTACCATAGGCCAGTATTATCCGGCTCAGTCGCCAATACATAAACTGGACCCAAGAGTAAAGCTTTTCGCAACACTTATATATATTATTGCGCTGTTTTCCTACAAGGGAATAGCCGGTGTGCTGTTTATAGTTGCCGCGCTTGCCGCAGTTATAAAGATATCAAAGGTGCCCTTTAAGTTCATGGTAAAGGGACTCAAATCCATTATAATACTACTGCTTTTAACAGCATGCTTCAGCGTGTTTTTCACACAGGGAGAGTACACTATCTGGGAGTACGGTATACTACACATTTCTGACACCGGACTGATAAATGCAGCAACCATGATGATACGACTTGTGCTGCTCATTATAGGAACCTCGCTCATGACACTCACCACCACACCAAACCAGCTCACGGACGGTCTTGAGAAATCACTGGGCTTTTTAAACAAAATACATGTTCCGGTGCATGCGATAGCCATGATGATGTCTATAGCGCTTCGTTTTATTCCAATCCTTATTGAGGAGACGGATAAAATAATGAAAGCACAGATGGCAAGAGGTGCTGATTTTGAGCATGGAAATATCATAAAAAGAGCAAAGAGCATGGTGCCTCTTTTAGTGCCGCTTTTCGTATCGGCCTTCAGGCGTGCGGATGACCTTGCAATGGCCATGGAGGCCAGATGCTACAATGGCGGAGAGGGCAGGACAAAGATGAAGCCGCTCGTATATGAAAAGGACGATAAAATAGCATATCTTTTCATATTTGCGTTTTTAGCGGTTGTGATAGTGCTTAGAATCCTTCTGCCGGTGAATCTGGGCAATCTTATTTTCAGATAGTGAAATAGATAGTGCAGGCAAAACAGGAGAGATATATGCGTGTAAAAATGATTGTAGCCTACGATGGCACAAATTACTGCGGATGGCAGATACAGCCAAACGGCATAACAATTGAGCAGGTATTAAACGAGCACCTGAGCCGCCTGTTAAAGGAGGATATAAAGGTGACAGGAGCAAGCCGCACCGATGCAGGAGTGCATTCACTTGGAAATGTGTGTATGTTTGACACCAATACCCGCATGCCGGCGGAAAAGATATCGTATGCACTGAACCAGAAGCTGCCGGAGGATATAGTGGTGGTCGATTCATGTGAGGTAAGCGATGATTTTCATCCACGCTTCTCAAAGAGCCGTAAAACCTATGAATACCGCATTTTAAATGCGAGGTTCAGAAATCCGACACGCAGGCTTGACACATATTTCTATCATTATCCGCTTGACACAGAAAAGATGAGTGAGGCTGCAAAATATCTCATAGGAGAGCATGATTTTGCAAGCTTCTGCTCGGCAAACTCGCAGGCACAGACCACAGTCCGCACGATATATGACTGTACGGTGTCAAAGGTCGGTGACATCATCACAATACGTGTGACAGGAAACGGCTTTTTATACAATATGGTGCGCATAATCGCAGGAACACTTGTGAAGATAGGTGGAAGCGATATGCCGGCAGATGCGATGAAGGACATAATAGCCGCAACAGACAGGGCAGCAGCAGGTCCTACAGCCCCGGCCCATGGGCTTACAATGATAGGACTCAAGTACGAGTAACAGCTTTAGATTTTTAATATTATATTAAGATTTTTGGAATATCAGTTTTTAGCTTCAATAATAGGCTATAATGTCGTTACAGTTAATACACGGTACGGTAAAAAGAAGCTTGGAGATGAAGACGGTTATGAGATTTACAAAAGTAAAAGAGAAAATTATAAAAAACAAACCCATAAACAGCACAGACGAAGGAAAAGGCAGACATCGTAAGGTAATCCGTATAGGAGCGTTTGCCCTGGTATTTGTCGTGCTGTTTTCGTTTGTCTCGACATTTTTTAAGATGACGGATGCTGTCAATATTGCGACTATAGAGGGGTTTTACAAGGAGCCGAAGAACACAATTGATGTGATGATGATAGGAGCCAGCGAGGTATACGCTGATTACAGCGCAACCGAGGCCTGGAAGAATTATGGATACACATCATACTCGCTTGGGGTATCAGGAGTGCCCGGCAGCCTGTACAAATCAATGCTCAGAGAAGCTCTCACCAGACAGCATCCGAAGGTTGTGGTTTTTGAAGTGAATGGCTTTTTACAAAATGACAGCTATTACGACAGGACGGTAAAGCTGCATAGCTGGATAGACAATATCCACAATAAGGAAAACAGGTTTGATACAATACAAGAGATTGTGCCAAAGGATGAGCAGGACAACTTTACAAATCCTTTAAAGCTGCATCATAGCAACTGGAAGGATATAGGCAAGTGTGCACACACCTTTGCCACAAGAGTTGGAATGTATTTTGCAAAAACATCATGCATGAAGGGATTTTCATCTATTGCAAAATATTCCGATTGTCCATCAGGCAAGCAGAAAAAGCTCTATTTTACCGACAAGAGCAGAGCGTATATGACTGATCTGCTTGAGTATTGTAAAGCACAGGGGGTGGAAAAGGTGCTTTTTGCGAGGTTCCCTCATGAGAAGAAGGTAAAGAATCCACAGGTGCTTTGCGACGTGAAGGAGCTGGTGGAGTCTTATGGCTATGATTTTGTGAGCTTTGAAGGCGATAAGGAACTTATCGGAATCAATGAGAGGGAGGATTTCTACAATTCAGAGCACCTGAATATAAATGGAAGCCTCAAATTCACTGCATATATGGGAAAATATCTGTCTGATAATTACAGGCTTAATGCAGACCACTCACCGGAGCTTCAGAGTGCATGGGGCGAGTGCACAAGGCGCGCTGACAAGGTGATAAGTGCCTGCGCAAAGGATACGGATCTGAGTCTGGGCAATCATTATTTTGAGATGTCCGTTTATCTGCCTTATAATTTTTCGTCAAGCCTTGCGACAAATAAGGTAGCAGATACGAACAACGATGCAAAGCCTGTAAAGGAGTTAAATACCCCGGTTAAAAAATAGCATGATAGTGTATGGCCTTTAAAATAAATACTGCCAGTCAATTAAAGTATGTCTGGCAGTATTACATTAAAAAATAGATTTGGAGTAAATAAAATGGAACTCATTTCATTAAAATATGCGATATTTGTAATCGTATTGCTTGTACTATATTATTGCTTTCCGAAGAAATACCGCTGGTATGTGCTTCTGGCGGGAAGCATGGCATACTATGTGATTATATGTAAGTGGTATGTGCTGTTTATCATTTTTACAATATGCACCACCTATGGCTCAACAATATGGATTGACAAGCTGTTAAAGAAGCAGAATGCCATCGTAAAAAGCCACAAGGAGGACTGGGACAGGCAGACCAGAAAGGAATACAAGGAAAAGGGCAGAAAAAAGAGAGTGGCAGTCATGCTGTTTGCGCTGCTTTGCAATTTCGGCATTCTGGCATTCCTTAAATATATACCATATGCGGGCGAGCTTGGACTTTTGCTTCCACTTGGCATATCCTTCTACACCTTCCAGTCCATGGGCTATGTGATGGATGTATACAGGGAAATTGTCGAGCCTGAAAAGAATTTCCTTAAGGTAGCGCTGTTCGTGTCATTTTTCCCACAGATCATACAGGGACCGATTGCGATATATGATAAGCTTGCGGGACAGCTTTACGAGGGACATTCCCTAAGACTTGAAAATCTGCAAAAGGGTGCGCTTCTGGTGCTCTGGGGAGTCATGAAAAAGCTTGTGATAGCAGACCGCGCGGTAAATATCATCAATTTTGTGATGGATAAGCCGATGGATTTTTCGGGCACTTATGTATTTTTTGCGGCAGTAGTGTATGCGCTGCAGCTATATGCGGATTTCTCGGGAGGAATCGATATAGTGCGCGGTATTGCGGAGATGTTTGGCATAACAATGTCAACAAACTTCAACCATCCGTATTTTTCGCGCTCACTCACAGAGTACTGGCACCGCTGGCATATGACTCTTGGAGACTGGTGCAGAAACTATATCTTCTACCCGCTTTCAATCTCAAAGCGTTTCCTGAACTTTGGCAAATGGCTAAAGCCGAGATTTGGTGCGCATATCAGTAAGGTGCTGCCGGGCTGCATCGCGAGTGTCATCACATTTATCGTCATCGGAGTATGGCACGGTGCCAATATGAAATACCTGTATTTCGGACTTTGGAACGGCATTGTAATCATGCTTGCAGAGCTTTTTGCTCCGGTAAACAAAAAGGTGGCAGGCGGCTTTTTTAAGCTGACCGGCCTAAGGGAAAAGGGCATCTTTGCAACAATTGTATCAGTGTTTTGGACCTTTATGCTCATACTGGTAGGCTACTATTTTGACATAGCAGCAAATGCGTCGACTGCATTTCACATGCTTTTTAAATCGGTCACGGATTTTCATATCAGCGAGCTTGGAATAAACAACATCATTTTGAATCTAGGAGCATGCGGACTGGATGAGTACGATATACTTTTACTTATAATATGTACGCTGCTGTGGTTCTTTATCAGCTTCGTTGAGGAAAATAAAAAGCTCGACATGCGCGATTTCATACTTTCAAGAAAGCTGCCGCTTCGCTGGGCGATAATATATCTTGGCATCTTTATAGTAATAATATTCGGTTACTACGGACCGGGAGTGAATCCGGCTGATTTTGTATATATGCAGTTTTAAAATAAAAGTTTAAAGAAAAAGCCGAAAATAAGGGTGAAAAACACTTGACAACAGTCGGTTACGCAAGTATAATATCTAGGTCTGTAAAAGTAGATAAATGGAAGCCAAAGCCCCGGCAACCATTTAGTATAGATAATGATAGTCATCTGAGATGGAACAGAGGACCATAAGATGTCAAAAAGGAAGTGGCGTCCGGACATACGCGATTTCAAGAGGCATCGGCATTAAAAGTAATCGAATCATTTAAGGAGGAAAACCGATGAAAACATTTATGGCTAGTCCTGCTACAATCGACAGAAAATGGTACGTAGTAGACGCTGAAGGTAAGACATTAGGACGTTTAGCATCAGAAGTTGCTAAAGTATTAAGAGGAAAGAATAAAGCAATCTTTACACCACACATTGACACAGGTGATTATGTAATCGTTGTCAATGCTGACAAGGTTAAGGTTACTGGTAAGAAATTAGACCAGAAGATTTACTATCATCACTCAGATTATATCGGTGGTATGAAAGAGACAACATTAAGAGAGATGATGAACAAGCACCCAGAGCGCGTTATCGAGTACGCTGTAAAGGGAATGCTTCCAAAGGGACCTCTTGGACGTCAGATGTATACAAAGTTATTCGTATACGCTGGACCAGATCACAAACATGCAGCTCAGAAGCCTGAGACATTAGAGTTTTAATAGGAGGTAAAGTAAATTGGCTACTACAAAGTATTACGGAACAGGAAGAAGAAAATCATCTGTTGCTAGAGTATATTTAGTACCTGGAACAGGAAAGATTACAATCAATAAAAGAGATATCGATGAGTACCTTGGTCTTGAGACATTAAAGGTAGTTGTTCGCCAGCCATTAGTTGCAACTGAGACAGTTGACAAGTTCGACGTTTTAGTTAACGTTCGTGGTGGTGGATACACAGGACAGGCTGGAGCAATCCGTCACGGAATCGCTCGTGCACTCCTTCAGGTAGATTCAGAGTACAGACCGGTTCTTAAGTCTGCTGGATTCTTAACACGTGATCCACGTATGAAAGAGCGTAAGAAATACGGTCTCAAAGCAGCTCGTAGAGCTCCTCAGTTCTCAAAGAGATAATTTTTCGGAAAAGAGAATATCAAGAGTATATTACACCTCAGAACTTCGGTTCTGGGGTGTTTTTTTGTGTGAACTATGATAAAATAAATATTATAATAAAAAGAAAACAAGTATAAGAGATAATATATTTTAATATTAATCAAAACAGAGGGAGTGATTATATGACGACTGTAAGCACCAAAAGTGGTAGAATTATAAAAGTTGTATCCAGAGAAGAAGAGAAGAGTACATTGACAGAATCGGATAATGAAATGGACGAAAGGGCAGTTGAAGCTGTTAAGGCAGCAATAAATAAAGCGAAAATATGTAAAAAACCTATAGCCGGTTATGATAATGAAAAGAAACAGGCTTATGTAGAGTATGCAAATGGGGAAAGAAAATATGCAGAATAAAAAACCGATGATTCTTGTATTAGCGGGACCAAATGGTTCGGGGAAAAGTACAATAACAGCTTTTTTTGATAAAGTTGGTAAATATACTAATGCCGATGATGTTGTTGCGACTACGGGAATGAATAACATGGAAGCGGCTGTTTTGGTTGATCGGATGAGATATGAATCAATTGCCAAGAAAGAAGATTTTACATTTGAAACTGTTTTGTCATCTGAATATAAGTTAAATATTTTGAGAAAAGCAAAAGAAGAGGGATATTTCATAAAATGTGTATTTGTGTTAACAGTTGATCCACAAATTAATATTGCCAGAATTGAATCTCGTGTGGCGGCAGGTGGACATAATGTTGCTAGTGATAAAGTTATCGAGAGATATTACAAATCAATTAATAACATAAAAGAACTGCTTAATATATGTGATATTGTGCATGTTTACGATAATACTAAAACACCGGAAAGAATTATTCGTAAGCATAAAGAAGAATTATCAATATATCCAAATGAGTATTGGAGTGAACAGGGGATATTAGGATTGATGGAATAATATTGTTGCGAAAACATTAGATCACCATATTATTCTATTTAAAAGATAAAATATAAAAATAGTACTTTTATTTGAGCGCCTCCTATGATAGGATCAAGATCCAAAATCTAAGGAGGTAGTGCGAAATGACATTAGCAGAAAAGATATTTAATTGTTTTAAGGATAATGAAAGCTTCTCATTAAAAGAGGCATACCAGCAAAATGCTGATAAACCGAAGGAAACAGTTAGAGCTCGTATTTATGAGAAAATAGGTATTAGGTTTGAGAGAATATCAAAAGGCGTATATTGTACAATTGACAATAAGGATGAACAGTGTATATTAATTGAAGGAGACGGCAGAGATTTATCTATGCTAGGAGATAATAGCATTGATTGTATTTTGACAGATCATCCGTGGCTGGATAAAAAATCAAATAAAGGTGGAACACGGGCTTTTGCAGAATATGATTGTTTTAGATATACACTTGATGATTTTAAGGAAAAAGCAAGAGTTTTAAAAGCAGGTTGTTTTTTGGTCGAGGTATTACCTGCAGAGAATGAGAATAATTATGAGTATCTTTATCAAATTAAGCAATATGCAAAAGAGGCCGGATTTGTTTATTATTCTAAGGTATCATGGAAAAAAGGAACCTTTGTGAGTAATACAGGGAGAAAAGCAAAGAATACACAGGATATAATGATTTTTTCAAAAGGAAAAGCTAGAAATATGAGATATGATAAGAAGAAATCTGATTTAACCGGGAAAAAATGTTATATGAGTGGATGTAATGGTATGCTGCCTGCTATGTTTGATGTGCAGCCGGTAGCCAGGAAAAATAAAATACATCAGAGTGAATTACCGGTACAACTTTGTGAAGAGATATTGGAATATGTTACATATGAGGGAGAAATAATATTAGATTCGTTTGCAGGTAGTGGAGCCGTAGGTGTAGCTGCATTGAATAAAAAGAGAAGTTGTATTCTTATAGAAATTTTAAAAGAAAACATTGAAAAGATAAGAACACGCTTTAATAGTGTATTATATCAAACGGTATTGGAGTGATAATTTTGAATTTACAGATGGATGGAAGAAAAGCTGATAATTATTCGAGTAATGCACAAAAAATAAGAGTTATAACTGAAGACTGGGTAAATAATAATATGTTTTGTCCATATTGTGGAAATAAATATGTTTCACATTTTGAGAATAACAGACCAGTTGCTGATTTCTTTTGTCCATCTTGTAAGGAAGAGTATGAGTTGAAAAGTAAAGGCGCATCTATCAGTAATAAGATAAATGATGGTGCATATAATACAATGATAGAGAGGATAACCTCAATCAATAATCCCAATTTTTTCTTTATGCACTATAATAAAATTAGCCTACAGATTGAAAATTTTGTTATGGTACCAAAATATTTCTTTTCACCGGATATAATAGAAAAGAGAAAGCCATTGGCAGAAACTGCTAGAAGAGCAGGATGGACGGGCTGTAATATTTTATTGAACAGGATTCCAAATGAAGGAAGAATTTACATTGTACAAAATGAAAAGGAAATATCTGTTAAAAAGATAATGGAAAAGGTGCATAGAACAGAATTTTTACGTGGTAGTAAGTTGGAAACAAGGGGCTGGATGTTGGACGTGTTGAATTGTGTTAATATAATTGAAGACAGAGATTTTACGTTAGAGCAGATGTATAGTTTTGAGAAGATGCTTGCAGGAAAACATCCGGACAATCATCATATAAAAGATAAAATAAGACAGCAATTACAAATGTTAAGAGATAATGGAATTATAGAGTTTATAGGAAGAGGACGCTATAGAAAAAATAATTGATTAAAGAAAATATCAAGAGTATATTACACCTCAGAACTTCGGTTCTGGGGTGTTTTTTTATTTGAATTGTGGTATTATTATAAAATAATGATAAGAAAAATTATTTGAAGGGAGTGAATTAAATAAAAGATGTTGCAGAGATAATGCTAATATGATTATCATCTGAATGAAGATAAAACCGAATGAAATGTATAAACATGTGACAACTGTAAGTAGTATAAAATTATTAGTGAAACAGTTTAATGAATGGTATATAAAGAAAAATGAGAAGAAGAATATATGAGATTATTGAAGTAAGTGAAGACGGTGATTCGTTAAGTAAAGCATATGATATTTTTATGATGATGTGTATCATTGCTAGTCTGGTACCATTAGCATTCAAGGAGCAGAATGGTGTTTTTAATGTTATGGATTGGATTACAACAATAATATTTGTTGGTGATTATATTTTAAGACTGTTTACAGCAGATTATAAGCTTGGTAAAGGAAAAGTTTCTTATATTGAATATCCATTTACAGCTATGGCTATAATTGATTTGCTATCCATATTACCTTCTTTTATGATAATTAATAGTGGAATTAAACTTTTAAGAGTAACAAGACTTATTAAAACATTTAGGGTGTTTAGAGTATTTAAGAGTTTTAGATATTCAAAAAATATTGATATACTTGTCAGGGTATTTAAAAGGCAAAAGGATAGTCTTACAATAGTTGCTTTTCTAGCTATGGGGTACATATTTGTGACGGCACTTGTAATGTTTAATATTGAACCTGATACTTTTAATAGTTTTTTTGATGCGATTTATTGGGCAACCGTGTCATTGACAACAGTTGGTTATGGGGATATTTATGCTACGTCAGGTATAGGAAAAATTCTTACAATGATTAGTTCATTGTTTGGAATTGCAATCGTTGCGTTGCCGGCAGGCATTATAACTGCTGGGTATATGTCAGAAATTAATGCAGATGATAAATATAACTAGATTAATACGAATATAAAAGTGAATGTCATTGATGAAAAACTGACGTTGAAATGTTCACTTTTTAAAAAATATATGAAATAAGAGGCAGCAAAATGGATTTTGAAAGCAGAAGACAAAGAATTTTAGACAAGATGGAGGACAATTCTATAGCAATATTGTACTCAGGCATCGAGCACCATGTGAGTGCAGATGAGTATGATTTATTCACAGCACAGGCTAACCGCAATTTCTTCTATCTGACCGGACTTAGACGTGACAACATGGTCCTTGTCCTGGATAAATGTGTAGAGCCTGCTAAGACAATGCTCTTCATAGAGGAGGCAGACCCTACGATGGAGCGCTGGTACGGCAGGAAAGTGACTATGGAGGAAGCCGAGGAAATATCAGGAATTGACGAAGTAGAATATATTTATGAGCTTGAGAGCACACTGGACAGGATAATGACGCGTGAGGATGTATACACAGCATATTTTGACACGTATCGTCATCAGAAAGTGGATTTGCCGGATTACAATGTGGTAAAAGCCAATGAATTTAAGACAGACTATCCGGGAGTTGCTGTGAAGAATCTTTTCCCGCTTGTGGCAGAGGAGCGTATGCAGAAGGATGAGGATGAGATTGAGCTGACCCAAAAGGCAATCGCTCTCACAAAGGACGGACTCTGCAATGTGATGGCTAATTTAAAGCCGGGCATGAAGGAATATCAGGCACAGGCAGACTTTGAATATATCATAAGACGCGGTGGGGCAGAGTGGACAGCGTTCCCTACAATTGCCGGAAGCGGAATGAATGGAACAATGCTTCATTATGACACAAATCGTGAGACGATGGAGGATGGAACACTGGTGCTTCTTGACCTTGGAGCCAGAATAGATGGCTACAATTCGGATATTACGAGAACATATCCGGTAAATGGCAGGTTTACCGAGCGCCAGAAACAGGTATATGATATCGTGCTTGCCGCAAACCGAAGGATTGTCGAGGCTGCAAAGCCGGGAATGACTACAAAGGAATTAAATGAAGTATGTAAGGATGTGCTTGCAGACGGGCTTATGAAGCTTGGACTGATAAAGAATTCGGTAGAGATTTCTAAGTATTACATGCATGGAGTGTCACACCATCTGGGAATTGATGTGCATGACGTGACAGTTGACTCAAACAGCAGGCTTCGTCCGGGTGCAATCATCAGTGACGAGCCGGGACTGTATATAGATGAATGGGAAATCGGTATCAGGATTGAGGATGATGTGCTTATCACCGAGGATGGTGCAGTGTGTCTGTCGGAGGATATCATCAGAACCACGGAGGATATAGAGGCCTACATGGCAGAGCACAAAAAGAATTAATCGTGATAAATGATAAATTTTACGGTTTATAATATTTTTATGTGACATAATCTGATTTATGTATTATAGTAGTGCTAGTACATCGAATAATAAGTTTCTGATGCATTGTTATTTCTTATTTGGTGTACTATAGTATAGCAGTTATTTTTTATTGCTGTATAGGTGCAACGAAAATAATTCGTTCGACAGATGGAAGGAGAACAACTATGGTAAAGAAGATTAATAGCAGTGAATTTGAACAGGTTAAAAATAATAAGGCTATCATTGTTGATTTTTCGGCAGAGTGGTGCGGTCCATGCAAGATGCTTGCGCCTGTAATGGAGCAGCTTTCTGATGAAATCACAGATGTGGAGTTTTACAATATTGATGTGGACGAGAATCCTGATCTGGCAAGAGAGTATCGTATAATGAATATTCCTGCAGTTATTGCAATCAAGGGCGGTCAGGTTGCCGGTCAGCAGATTGGTCTTGTGTCTAAGGACGATATGAAGGGCTTTATAGACGGAGTTTTCTAAGACAAAGCGTTTTATGAAGCTTTCTAAGAAGCGAGAAGACACCTGCAATGAGCTTTTGTGTGAATATGCATGGTGTGATTCTTAACAGTTATTATGGATAGTGTAAACCGGGCAGGATATCGTGCCCGGTTTTACATTTTTTACATTTAAATTAGTTCTCTCGGAAGATTTTTCCAAAGATAAATCAATAGGAAGTTGGTACTATAGAAAATATGATAATAAAAGATATCGAATTTAAATTAAAAGACGGCAGAACTGCCATTTTGCGAAGTGCAAATGAAAAGGATGCCAAAGCTCTTATAGAGTACATGAAAAAGTCAACCGGTGAAACGGATTTCTTACTGAGGACACCGGAAGAATGTGAGACCCGGACCATCGAGCAGGAGATTGATTTCATAAATAGCTGCAATTTGTCGGATACACATACGCTGCTGGTTTGTGAAGCAGATGGAAAAATTGCCGGAAATTGCATGGTCTGGTGGAATAAACGCGCGAAAACCGGACACAGGGCAAATGTGGCAATCGGTTTGCTGAGCGAATTCTGGAATCAGGGCATCGGAACGAGAATGTTCCGGGAAATGATAAAAATAGCAGAAAGTAATCCAAACATATTGCAGATGGAATTGGATTTTATTGAGGGCAATAGCAGGGCGAGAGCACTTTATGAGAAGATGGGCTTCAGGATAACCGGCATCAAATTTAATTCTATCAGACAAAATGACGGAACCTTGTGCAATGAGTATTCAATGATAAGGGAAATTAGTAGATAAGCAAACTTTTTATAAAAGCCACAATATGTATTTTAGAGAGTACCAGAGAGTTTATACCTTGTAAACGTTTACTATTATGTTATACTGTAATCATTGCCGGGCATACTAATGTGTGAATGTGAACGGTAAACGGAAAAAGTAATAAGAACAGCAGGAGAATGATTTTATGCTGTATCATAAATAAAAAATGAGGTGAAAATCGTGCTTAAAGCAGAAAATTTAACTTTAAACGTAGATGATGAAGGCGGAAAGAAATGCCTTCTGAACAATATATCATTTCAGGTAGAGGACGGAGAAATGCTTGTCATTACCGGACCAAACGGAGGTGGAAAATCCACTCTGGCAAAGACCTTGATAGGTATTCAGACACCGGACAGCGGAAAGATTATACTTGACGGACAGGATATCACAGAGCTCGACATCAATCACAGGGCAAATGCGGGAATAGGCTTTGCATTCCAGCAGCCACCGAGATTTAAGGGAATGACCGTCATGAAGCTGCTCAAGCTCGCCGCAAAGGATGAGCTTTCAGACAAGGAGTGCTGCGACCTTCTCACCGCGGTAGGACTCTGTGCAAAGGATTACATTTACCGCCAGATTGACGGCACACTCTCAGGTGGAGAGATGAAGCGAATTGAGATTGCATCAGTGCTTGCCAAGGAGCATTCGCTTTGCATATTTGACGAGCCGGAGGCTGGAATCGATCTGTGGAGCTTTTCAATGCTCATACAGAAATTCGAGGAAATCCATACTGAGAAAAAGCAGAGCCTCATAGTGATTTCACATCAGGAGAAAATCATAAATATGGCAGACCGCATCATGATAATTGATGGCGGAGAAATCAAGAAAATCGGCACAAAGGACGAGGTGCTGCCTTATCTCAATGGTGTACAGAAATGTCACAAATGCGTAGAGAGACTGGAGGGGAGAGCATAATATGGTAAAGCTTGACAACGTAACAGAGGGCGTATTGGACGTCATAAATGATAATAAATTCAGTCAGACCGGTGCCTTTAATCTGCGTGAAAACGGCACATCAATCTGCCACGGAGACAGCGAGCATATCAAGATAAAGAAAAAGACGGACAAGCCCGGCATTGATATTTATATTGATGGAAAGACCGACGGAGAGGCTGTCTATATCCCGGTAGTACTCAGCAAATCAGGCATGACAGACCTTGTATACAACGATTTCTATGTGGAGGATGGCGCAGATGTAAGGATTGTGGCAGGCTGCGGAATCCACAACAGCGGCTGCAACGAGAGCAGACACGACGGCATCCATACCTTCCATGTAGGTAAAAATGCGAATGTCCGATATGAGGAAAAGCACTACGGCGAGGGAAACGGAACAGGTGCGAGAGTGCTCAACCCTGTAACAAATATATTTGTGGGTGAGAATTCTGTTTTCACTCTCGATACAGCACAGATAAAGGGTGTTGATTCTACAGTCCGTGAGACCAATGTGGAGCTTGGAAAGGACGCAAAGCTCTATGTCACAGAGCGTCTCATGACAGATGGAGAGCAGAAGGCGGAGTCAAATATCGAGGTGCAGTTAAACGGAGAGGACAGCTCTGCACAGATTGTTTCCAGATCCGTAGGAAAAGGAAACTCAGTCCAGACCTTCCATCCAAATGCCATCGGCAACAGCAAATGCCAGGCTCATATCCAGTGTGATTCTATCATCATGGATCATGCAGAGGTCGGTTCAATCCCTGAAATCAGGGCAAAAAATATCGATGCGGCTATCATACATGAGGCAGCAATTGGCAGGATAAACGACGAGCAGCTTCTCAAGCTCCGTACACTCGGACTTACAGAGGAAGAGGCAGAGGAAGTTATCATACAGAATTTCTTAAACTAAATCAGGCGTAAATAGAAACCCCGGAGCGAGATATTGATATGCTATCAAAGCATACAATACGCTCCGGGGTTTATTTTATGTTACTGTTCATGCCTGACAGTGTGACCAGTAACTATTTTACAACGGCAACCGGTTACTACAAAAATGCAAATCAGCATAAATGGTTTATATGATACGAATTATCATTAACTGTAATCTTGACATAAACAGTAAACAACAGTAAAATGAAACCAAAACAGTAAACAACAGTAAAAGACAGTAAAACAAATTCAAAACAGTAAACAACAGTAAAAATGGGAGGCTGATATGCAAAATCCATTCACGCTTACATTTGGAAGAAGTCCACTAGAGTCGGTAGACCGTCCGGTACAGATTAATGAGATAATTGAGAATTTTACAGCGGATACAATAAATCAGCAGATGTTTATAATTACCGGTGTGCGAGGTTCAGGAAAAACAGTAATGATGACAGAAATTTCGCATAGGCTAAGAGAAAATGATGACTGGGTGGTTATAGAACTCAATCCGGCAACAGAGCTGCTGCCTGCAATGCTTTCAAAATTGAATAGTGATAATATATGTGCGGGACTTATAAAATCGGCAAAGCTCGATCTATCATTTTTCGGTTTTGGAGTATCTATAGAGGGAACACAGCCGATTACAGATGCAGAGACAGCTATTATAAAGATTTTGGAAAGGCTTAAAAAGAGTGGTAAGAGACTGCTTATTACGATAGATGAGATGACAAATAGTGAGTACATGAAGGTTTTTGCCGGAGCCTTTCAGATATTTGTAAGACAGGAGCTGCCTGTATTTCTATTAGGAACAGGATTGTATGAAAATATAGAGGAGCTTCAGAATGAGAAGAGCCTTACATTTTTGTACAGAGCACCTAAAATCCAGCTCAAACCATTAAATAACGCGGCAATAATCAATAAGTATAAGACTATTTTTAACATATCTCCGGAGAAAGCAGCACAGATGGCGGGACTGACCAAAGGCTATCCTTTTGCATTTCAGGTTTTAGGGTATCTGACGTGGAACAATGATGGTGACTACAATGGCATTTTGGGCGAGTATGAACAGTATCTGAGCGAATTTGTATATGACAAAATCTGGTCGGAGCTTTCTCAGAAGGATCGCATGGTTGCAAAGGGGATTGCAGATATAAAAAGCGGAAAAATAAAAGAAATCAGGGATGCAATTGGGATGGAGACAAACGAATTCAATCCGTACCGTAAGCGCCTTATAAGAAAGGGAATTGTATCGGGAGAGAAACGGGGATATGTGTATTTTACGCTACCGCTTTTTGAGGAATATGTGATTGAAAATTATTAAAATGAGCACAGGTTCAGCAGATCATAATAAGGAGTCAAAATGAAAGCGTATTATCATCTACCGGGATTGTTTGAATTTTATGAATTATACAAAGAATTTCTCCCACTGTACCGCAAGCACCGGGAATATTTCTATGACTGGTGCGATATAGGCTCAATATACGGTGCACCGGCAGACTGCATATGGGGCGGAGGCCGCGTCGGTTTTGGTGAGCACGATCCGAAGGAAGTGCTTAAGCTGATGCAGGAATATGGGATATCCGCGAGACTTACCTTTAGCAATTCATTGCTTACTAAGGAGCATCTTTCTGACAAAAAATGTAACGAACTGTGCAGGATATTTGATATAGGCAGAGATAATGAGCGAAGCAGGGGCTTTGGAAACGGCATAATCATCTACTCAGATATTCTGCTTGATTACATAAAAGAAAATTACCCTGACTTTTATTTTATATCCTCAACAACAAAGGTTCTGACGGATTTTTGTGAATTTGAAAAAGAGCTAAACAGAAAGGATTTCCGCTATGTGGTACCGGATTTCAGGTTGAACAAATCATTTGATAAACTGAAAGAATTATCACAGCATCAAAAGGATAAAGTAGAATTTTTGTGCAATGAGTGCTGCTGGTTTGGCTGCACGGACAGGAAGAAATGCTACGAGACGGTTAGCCGCAAAAATCTGGGCGAGGATTGCCCGGAGCATTATTGCACTGCACCTGATGCAGGGCAGGGATATCTCTTTTCGAAGGCGATGGAAAATCCGGGATTTATCGGAATAGATGATATAAAAAACACTTATCTGCCGATGGGCTTTAGCAATTTTAAAATAGAGGGCAGAGGGCTTGGAAGTGCCATGATACTTGAATTTCTGCTTTACTATATGACGAAGCCACAGTATCAGATACATGTCAGAGAGCACATTTATCTCGATAATATGCTGGATTTATTTTGAAATATAAAAACTATACATTAACCACAACAGGAAGGATGATTCTCAAAAATGAATATTAGAAGAGCACACGAAAAAGACATACCAAGACTTATTGAATTATTAGAGCAGGTGCTTCAGATCCATGCCGATATCAGACCGGATATTTTTATTCCGGGAACGACAAAATATACAAATGAAGAGCTTGCAGAAATGATAAAGGACGATACAAAGCCGATATATGTTGCGGCAGATGATGACGATGTATGCATGGGATATGCATTCTGTCAGATAAGACAGCAGCCGTTTTCCAACAATATGGTGCCGTTTACATCGCTTTTCATAGATGATCTGTGTGTAGATGCAAAGACCAGAGGACAGCATATCGGAGAGCAGCTTTTTGAATATGTCAAGAATGAGGCAAAGCATCTCGGCTGCTACGAGGTCACTCTCAATGTATGGAGCGGAAACACATCTGCTGAGAAATTTTATGAGAAGATGGGGCTTAAGACAAAGGAACGCCAGATGGAGTATATTTTAATGTAAAATGTATGTTGACAAACACAAAAAGGAGTGATAAACTCTAAACAAATTTAGCAAGATAAAGTATTAAATCGTTAAAGAAGTGAAAACAGTTTAAACTGTTTCGACAATTTAATAAGTTGTAAACCGTTGAAGCGGAGATAACGGCAATGATGCCCTTACAGAGAGCCTGTGGTGCTGAGAATCAGGTGTGAAACAAGTTGTCAAATGGACCGCTGAGGGCGCAGTCAAATGGATTTATCATTCATCCAGAGTATTCTGCGACGTGCGGGCATACGTCATTTGCCCGGGATATGTTGGTATCCTGCCAAGCGCACGAGCTTTATCGTGAATTCAAGGTGGCACCGCGGATAGTTAAGATTATTCGTCCTTGACAGAACTAAAATTCTGTCAAGGGCGTTTTTTAGTGAACAAAGAGGGACAATGGAGTTTGCAAGTCTGCATGCTCGCATGCAAGCTTGCGAACGAACATTGGACTGCACAACATAAAGCGAGAATTGTAGCAGCGCAAGCTGCGGAGAAGCCTTGAAAAGGCGAATTCGAGCTGTATGTTGGGCATTTGTTCACACAAACACAAAATTTGGAGGTAAGCATATGAAAATTTCACCTACACTGACCGAAGTTAAAGAAATAGCAAAAACCGGGAAGTATGACATTCTCCCTGTAAGCTGTGAGATATTATCAGATTTTATCACACCTATAGAGGCTATGAGGATTCTGCAGAATGTTTCAACACATTGTTATCTGCTTGAATCAGCACAAGCCAATGAAGCCTGGGGAAGATATACATTTTTGGGATATGATCCAAAGCTTGAGATTAACTGCATAGATGGTCACATGAAGCTTGGAAAGCTTTCGGTGGAGACGGAAAATCCTTCAGAGTACATCAGACAGATTCTTTCAGAGTACAAGAGTCCGAAATTTGATTATCTGCCTTCGTTTACAGGTGGCCTTGTAGGTTATTTTTCATATGATTATCTGGGCTACAAGGAGAAAAGCATCAGAGGAAAAGCAAAGGATACAGAGGATTTCAAGGATGTTGATCTGATGCTTTTTGATAAGGTAATAGCATTTGACAATCTGTGCCAAAAGATAATACTAATCGCAAATATGTCACTTGATGCTCCGGAAACAGGCTACAACAAAGCGATTGTTGAGCTAAAGCAGCTTAGGGAGCTTCTGATGCACGGAGAGAAAAAACAGAATATGGGTGGCAAGCTGCTGGGTGAGGTCACACCGCTTTTTGAAAAGGAGCAGTATTGTGAGATGGTCGAGAAGGCAAAGCACCATATCAAAGAGGGGGATATTTTCCAGATAGTTTTATCAAACAGATTGAGCGCACCGTTTGAGGGAAGCCTTTTTGATACCTACCGCGTGCTTCGAACGATAAATCCTTCGCCGTACATGTTTTATTTTTCGGGAACCGATGTGGAGGTTGCGGGAGCATCTCCGGAGACACTTGTGAAGCTTGAAAATGGAGTGCTTCACACATTCCCGCTGGCAGGCACGAGGCCGAGAGGTGCCACAGCAGAGGAGGACAAAAAGCTTGAGGAAGGGCTGCTTAAGGACGAAAAAGAGCTCGCAGAGCACAATATGCTCGTGGACCTAGGAAGAAATGACCTCGGAAAGGTAAGTAAATTCGGAACTGTAAAAGTAGAAAAGCTTCATTCCATAGAGAGATATTCACATGTGATGCATATAGGCTCGACAGTGCGTGGAGAGATAAGAGAAGAGTACGACGCACTCGATGCAATAGAGGCAGTGCTCCCGGCAGGAACACTTTCAGGAGCACCAAAGATCAGAGCGTGCCAGCTTATCGGAGAGCTTGAGGACAACAAGCGAGGCATTTACGGAGGGGCGATCGGATATATAGATTTTACAGGAAACATGGACACATGTATTGCAATCCGCATTGCCTACAAGAAAAACGGCAAGGTTTTCGTGAGAAGCGGAGCGGGAATAGTTGCGGATTCAGATCCTGAGAAGGAATTTCAGGAGTGCATAAACAAGGCAAAGGCTTCTCTTAAGGCACTGGAAGTCTCACAGGAGGTGGAAGAATGATTTTACTGATTGATAACTACGACAGCTTTTCCTACAATCTGTATCAGCTAATCGGCGAGATAGAGCCTGATATCAGAGTAATCAGAAATGATGAGATGACAGTTGAAGAGATTAGGGCTTTAAAGCCTGATCGCATCATATTATCACCGGGACCGGGAAGGCCTGAGGATGCGGGCGTGATAATAGCTGTGGCAAAGGAGCTTGGAAAGGAAATCCCAATCCTTGGTGTGTGCCTCGGACATCAGGCGATATGCGCAGCATATGGTGCGACAGTCACATATGCAAAGGAGCTCATGCACGGAAAGCAATCGGATGTATCGTTTGACACAGAAAGCCTTTTATTCAAGGGTTGCCCGAAAAAAGCAAAGGTAGCACGTTACCATTCACTTGCTGCAGATGCGGACACGATGCCTGATTGCCTAAAGATTACAGCCACTACAGATGATGGTGAGATCATGGCTGTTGAGCACAAGGAATATCCGATATACGGAGTGCAGTTTCACCCGGAGTCAATCATGACACCGGACGGAAAGCAGATGCTTAGTAATTTTATCAAAGCTTAATTGAAAATTGCAGCGTTTAATGAATTTATATATTAGTTGTTGAATTGAAAACAAATAGCAGAACAAAATCATAAACAAAATTATAAACGAAATATTACCGGAATACAGGAGGACATAATCATGATCAAAGAAGCCATAGTAAAAATCGTAAACAAAGAAGACCTCACATATGATGAGGCATATGTAGTGATGAATGAGATCATGGGCGGTGAGACAACATCAACCCAGAATGCAGCGTTTCTTGCAGCTCTTTCAACAAAGAGTGCAAAGGCTGAGACAACAGACGAAATCGCAGGCTGTGCAGCGGCCATGAGAGAGCATGCGGTACAGGTGAAAACAGGTATGGATGTGTTCGAAATCGTAGGAACAGGCGGAGACAATGCACAGAGCTTCAACATTTCAACAACCTCAGCACTTGTTGCAGCAGCAGGTGGCATGAAGGTGGCAAAGCACGGAAACAGGGCAGCCTCTTCATTATGCGGCACAGCAGACTGCCTTGAGGCGCTCGGCGTCAACATAGACCAGAGCCCTGATAAATGTGTGGAGCTTTTAAATAAAGTCGGCATGTGCTTCTTCTTTGCACAGAAATATCATACATCAATGAAATATGTCGGACCTATCAGAAAAGAGCTTGGTTTTAGAACTGTATTCAATATTTTAGGACCGCTCACAAATCCGGGTTCACCGGCCATGCAGCTTCTAGGAGTGTATGATGAGTATCTTGTAGAACCGCTTGCACAGGTGCTTGTAAGCCTCGGAGTAAAGCGCGGAATGGTCGTCTATGGCATGGATAAGCTCGATGAGATTTCCATGAGCGCACCGACCAAGATATGCGAGATAAAGGACGGATGGTTCAGAACCACAGTAATCTCACCGGAGGATTTCGGCTTTGAGCGCTGTACAAAGGAGGATTTAAAAGGCGGTACACCTGAGAAAAATGCGAAAATTGTACGTGATATATTAGGCGGACAGAAGGGCCATAAGAGAAATGCAGTACTCATGAACGCAGGCGCATCACTTTATATAGGAGGAAAGGCCGACAGCATGAAAGAGGGTATCGAGCTTGCAGCAGAAATCATTGATTCAGGAAAAGCACTTGAAACACTCGATAAGCTCATCGAGGTAAGCAACAGCTAGGCACACAAAACAGGAAAGGAAAAGCGATGAATATTTTAGACCAGCTTGCAGAATATTCAAGGCTTCGCGTGGCAGAAGACAAGAAAAAAATAAGCCTTGAGGAAATGAAAAATATTGCGATTCAGACGAAAAACGAAAAGCTTTGTGAGTTTGCATTTGAAAAAGCACTCAAAAAGGATGGCTTGAGCTTCATATGTGAGTGCAAGAAGGCTTCGCCGTCAAAGGGGCTTATAGAGCCGGATTTCAGATATCTTGAAATTGCAAGGGAATATGAGGCGGCAGGTGCGGATTGCATCTCGGTACTGACAGAGCCGAAATGGTTTTTAGGCTCGGATGAGTATCTTAAGGAGATTGCGAAAATGGTTTCGATTCCGTGCATCCGAAAAGATTTTACGGTCGATGAATATCAGATATATCAGGCAAAGACACTCGGTGCCGCTGCGGTGCTTTTAATCTGCTCAATATTGTCAGAGGAACAGCTCAGTAAATACATAAAAATCTGCGACAGCCTTGGTATAAGCGCTCTTGTGGAGATACACAATGAAAAAGAGGCAGGGATGGCGGTAAGAGCCGGTGCCAGAATAATAGGTGTCAACAACCGCAATCTGAAGGATTTTACAGTTGATACAGCTAACAGCAGAAAGCTGCGCGACCTGATTCCCGATGACATCATATTTGTATCGGAAAGCGGTGTAAAGAGCACAGATGATATCAGGGCAATATGTGAAATCGGAGTTGACGCAGTGCTTATCGGAGAGACGCTGATGAGAGCGGACGACAAAAAGGCTAAGCTTGATGAATTGCGATTAAGCTAATAGAGATATATAAGTATCTTCATGGTTTTAAGAATATCTGTAACTATTCAGTACAGAAAACAAAATATTTACAAATATACATCAGAAGGGAAAACATCATGACAAATCCAAACGGAAGATTTGGTATTCACGGAGGACAGTACATTCCTGAAACCCTCATGAATGCCGTTAAAGAATTAGAAGAAGCATACAATTATTACAAAAACGATCCTGAATTTAACAGAGAGCTCACAGAGCTTCTCAACGATTATGCAGGAAGACCATCGAGACTGTACTACGCAGAAAAGATGACAAAGGATCTCGGTGGAGCAAAAATATACCTTAAGAGAGAGGATTTAAACCATACAGGAGCGCACAAGATCAACAACGTATTAGGGCAGGCACTTCTTGCAAAGAAAATGGGCAAAACCCGACTGATAGCTGAGACCGGAGCCGGTCAGCACGGTGTGGCAACAGCAACGGCCGCAGCCCTTATGGGTATGGAATGTGTTGTATTCATGGGCGAGGAGGATACAAAGCGTCAGGCGCTCAATGTATACCGCATGCGTCTGCTCGGAGCAGAGGTTATCCCGGTTACATCAGGTACAGCCACATTAAAGGATGCCGTATCGGAGGCAATGAGAGAGTGGACCAAGAGAATTTCGGACACACATTACTGCCTGGGCTCAGTTATGGGACCACATCCGTTCCCTACCATTGTAAGAGATTTCCAGGCGGTCATCTCAAAGGAAATCAAGGAGCAGATGCTTGAAAAGGAGCACAGACTGCCTGATGCGGTTATCGCATGTGTGGGCGGCGGCTCAAATGCCATCGGAAGCTTTTACAACTTCATAGAGGATGAGGGAGTTGAGCTCATCGGCTGCGAGGCAGCAGGAAGAGGAATAGATACATTTGAGACTGCAGCCACAGTAAATACAGGCCGTCTTGGTATTTTCCACGGCATGAAGTCATATTTCTGTCAGGACAAATACGGACAGATCGCTCCGGTTTATTCTATTTCTGCAGGACTTGACTATCCGGGAGTCGGACCGGAGCACGCATATCTGCACGATATCGGCAGAGCGCAGTATGTACCTGTAACAGATGATGAAGCGGTAAATGCTTTTGAATACCTCGCAAAGACAGAGGGAATCATCCCTGCAATCGAGTCCTCACATGCAGTGGCATATGCCATGAAGCTGGCGCCTACAATGGACAAGGACAAGATAATCGTTGTTACTGTTTCAGGCAGAGGCGACAAGGACTGCGCGGCAATAGCAAGATACAGAGGGGAGAATATTTATGAGTAAGATAAGAAGTGCGTTTGAAAATGGCAAGGCGTTTATACCATTTATCACCTGCGGTGATCCAAATTTAGAGACAACCGCAAAAATCGTAAGAGAAGCAGTTGCAAACGGAGCAGACCTTATAGAGCTTGGTATTCCATTCTCTGATCCTACAGCAGAGGGACCTGTAATCCAGGGCGCCAACATAAAGGCACTTGCAGCCGGAGTTACAACAGACAAGGTTTTTGACCTTGTGAGAGATCTGAGAAAAGATGTCACAATTCCTATGGTTTTCATGACATATGCAAACGTGGTTTACTCTTACGGCGCAGAAAAGTTTATCAGTACATGTAAGGTAATAGGCATTGACGGACTCATTCTGCCGGATATCCCATATGAGGAAAAGGAAGAGTTTTTACCACTCTGCGAGAAATATGATGTGGACCTTATTTCATTTATCGCACCTACATCAAAGGATCGCATTGCGATGATAGCAAAGGAGGCAACCGGCTTCATCTATGTGATTTCAAGCCTCGGAGTCACCGGTACAAGAAGCGAGATTAAGACAGATCTGGCTTCAATAGTCAAGGTAATCAGAGAAAATACAGATGTGCCATGTGCTATCGGTTTTGGCATTTCAACACCCAAGCAGGCAAAGAAGATGGCAGATATCTCGGATGGTGCCATTGTGGGCTCTGCCATCATCAAGATAATCGATGAGTATGGTGAGGCTTCACCAAAGTATGTCGGTGAGTATGTTAAAGCAATGAAGGATGCGCTGTAGAGGCATTGTATTTTTATGTATGTAAAGGAGATTTTCTAAGGAAACTTAAAATAATATTATAAAATCAGAAAAATGACTTTTATACCCACATTTCAAAAATAAAATTTATGAAATGTGGGTATAAAACTTGAAAAACGAATATATTAATTATATAATAAGTGCAAAGGCTGAATTGGAATCCGAGCTTCCAGTTTGCAAGTTTAAGTTCTGATTTAGCTAATCGCTTGCATAAGTAAATTCTGGCAAATCAAAATATCATGATTTTTATGGAAGTTAGTTTTGCAAAGTTCTTCAAAACTGGAATTTACTATTAGAAACAAGTTGTTTTTTGCTTCATATGCTGATATTCTTTTTTTGAGATCTTAATCCTCTGAAAAAAGAGTCACGTTAAGCGGAGGTCGAATTTTATTTCTTTTTTTGCAAGATTAAATTCCACCCCTCATTCGGTTCAGTATTTCTTCCAAATGGCGCTACGTTTCTTATTTTTTCAGTAATAGAGGTGTAAGGTTAATCTCGTTAGCGGGAATGGATTTTATTCCTAACTTGTCAAGAATATCCCCGCCATTAATGAAGCTGAACAACTGGTGTGCCGACTGGTTATTCAGCTTTTTTCTGTTATATGAGTTGATATGACTCATCATAAGATTGATATCATCCTGAGTTAAGTTATCAAAAGAGGTTTTCTTCGGAAGCACACGACGAATCATCTCATGTGTAACTTCACAACCACCTTTTTGATCAGAACGCTGTGGATCACAATAAAAGATATGTGTTCTGCGACCATTGCCATTATTAAATTCGATTGCCAGCGGGTTAGTAAATTCACTTCCTCTGTCGGTCAAAATCACCTGGAAGAGGCTAGTGAATACTTCATGTCCTAACTGTTCATACAACCAGTCAAATATTTCTGTAACTGACTTGGCGGTATTGTTATCACGGATAAAAGCAAGCATTAAACTACTATTTCTAAAGTATATGGTCAACAAGACTTTACCGCCTTTGCGACCTTCTACTGAATCCATTTCCACTACCGGAATATCAGGATTCGCAGCAAGATAAGCCTCAAAATCCTCGTAAGTGCGTCCTACATGACACTGCTTGTCTACTCTTACAGGCTTCTTATGTGAACGGGTACGATAACGGACCTTTCTCGGAAGATCAACGTTATCTACAGATAAAAGCCCTGCATCAATGTAGTTATAAATAGTCTTTTCATCAAGCATGATATCATCTGCATTATTGACACATATCATGTGAATAGACTGGCCTAACTTAACAAGCGGTGAAACAATAGCATCTACACGCTTTAATTCTTCCGGTGTAATTGCTATTCCTTGACGACTTTCTGAGCGAGTAGTCTCATAATTCTTCTGAGCTGATTTGGCAGAATAAATATGCTTCTCCAGCTTACAGGATTGCCGTTGGATACAGCCGTTGCAAACGTATGGTGGTTTCTTCAGTTTGTTACAAACCAATACCTCAAACTGCCTGCAATGCTCGTAGCACTTTACACGAGGACATCTCTTGCAGCTTTTTGAATACTGTAGTTTGCACTTTGAACATGCTGTTCCGTATTCATCACAGGTACTTCGCTTGCTGCAGGGATTGAAGGAATCTTTACGTACAGTCTGACTATGGAGTCTGACTTCTTTTGAGATAGTAGAAGGATCCTTGCCAAGTTCCCTACCTATCTCAGTAAATGAAGCTCGTTCTCTTAAGCGAACTTCTATTGTGGCTCTTTCATCAAGAACCAGATGTGCATTCTTAGCCATGGTATTCTCCTTGGATAACGCCATCCGGACTCTATTGCTGAGCCACAACTATAACTAGATATCAAGAGGTTTGCAACACTAACTTCTAGGATATATTTTGCAATACTAAGTTCCAGTTTTTGGGTGAATGGACTGGAATTTAATTTTCCAATTCACCAATAAGTGCAAAGCTAATAAGTGCAAATAAGACAGTTCAGAGGGAGGAATATCAGGATGCTGTGTCAATTTTCTTTTAAAAACTTTAAATCATATAAAGAAACAACAACATTCGATTTTCAGGCAACATCTATTCCGGAGTTTTCAGAATCGTTGTTAAAAAGCGAGAAAGCAGATGCACTTCTTCCCGTAGGGGTTATATATGGTCCGAATGGTGGGGGAAAAACCAATCTGTTACTAGCTCTTTCATGTTTGATTTCTACAGTGGTTAAGCCGATATATGAATTGGAGAAGGCAAGAGAAAAGATTATTATTCAGCAGAAGATAAGTGCGGCACCATTCTATTTTAATGAAATATCTAGGAAAATGCCGACAGAATTTGAAGTGTATTTCCGACAGGAAAAAAATGAATACAGGTACAACTTATCAATATGTGGGGATGACATTGTTGAAGAATCTCTGTATTGGAAATCCATTGGTGGAAAGAGAACGGGTATGGTTTTTGATAGGGAAGGTGCTGAAATTACATTGGGTGCAAGCATCAATAAAGCGAGTATTAACCGCTCGGTAAACCCCAAGATGCCATATTTATCTTTTTTGGCAATCAACTATGATATACCGGTAATTGTGGAAGTTCAGAAGTGGTTTGAATCATGCATTGTCAAAAACTATGCAAATCCGATTGCAGACAGACAAATAATGTTTTCTGATGATGAATCATATCGAAAGAAAATTGTTCGTGCACTAAATGATGTTGATATTGATGTATCAGGTTATCGGTATGATGAAGAAAATCATGAACTGTATACACAGCGTATGATAGAGGGAAAGATTTATGAATTAAGTTTTAATGATGAGTCAGATGGAACAAAGAAAATGATTGCGGCATTACCTGTGATTTTGTTAGCACTGCAAGAAGGTCGGCTGGTGATTATTGATGAATTGGATGCAAAATTGCATCCTAAGCTGCTTCGTTATGTAATTTCATTGTTTAAGAATAAGAATGTAAACAAAAAGGGAGCGCAGTTACTTTTTACTTCCCATGATATGACAACAATGAAAAATACAGTTTTCAGACGGGATGAAATTTGGTTTGCGGCAGAAAATGAAAGGCACGAAAGTGAAATATATTCCCTATATGAAATCAGAAGAGAAAACAATGAACGAGTAAATAGTACTGCAGCCTATGATAAACAATATCTGGAAGGGCGTTATGGTGCAGATCCATATCTTACAAATATGCTGGCAGGAGGAGATTGGCAATGAGTTTAAAACCTCCGAAGAAAAGTGATTTAGGAAAGAGTTGGATGAAACCGCGACGAGATAAGAATATATTGATATGTCCAGAGTACCATTTGATAGTAACAGAAGGAACTGAAACAGAACCACAGTATTTCGAAGCAATCAGGACAATCATAAACAGTCAGTATCGAGATAAAATTCAGCTTGACATTCATGGTGCAGGAGACAATACGCTTAGTCTTTTGGATAAGGCAATGAATCTGGTCATGAACAATCCGAATGGATATAAGCATGTCTGGATAGTCTATGATACTGATGATTTTCCGGCAAAACGCATCAATAAAACAAATGAATTATGCATTAATATGTCTACAGAGGAAACACAATATCATGCTATCTGGTCAAATCAGTGTATTGAACTTTGGTTTTTGCTTCATTTCAGTTTTGTTCAGTCAGATATTCATAGAAGTGATTACTGGCCAAAACTATCTGAATGGTTAAAGAATATTGGACAGGGAGAATATTCAAAGGGAAGGGCAGATATGTTCCAAATTCTGAGACCTTTCATGGATTTTGCAATAACAAATGCTGAACGCTTGGATGCAATGAATGAAGGAAAAACTCCTGCAAGTTCAGCTCCAGGCACAAAAGTACATGAATTGATTAAACACTTGAGACCATATTTAAAAATCGGATAGGATAGGAAGAAGGAACAAGTAAAATGATGCAGCAAAAAGAAAGATTAGAAAAACAGCTTGATTTCATCAGAGAAATCGACAAGGAAAAGGAGATATTCCGCCAGACTTATTTAGCTGATGCAAGCCGCAAGGAAAATGATGCGGAGCATGCCTGGCATATGGCTATCATGACCATGCTCTTGAGCGAGTATGCCAATGAGAAGATAGACGTGCTAAAGACAGTAGGAATGCTTTTGATACACGACATAGTAGAGATTGACGCAGGAGACACATATGCCTATGATGAGGCAGGCAAGGCCACACAGCATGAGCGTGAGCAGAAGGCGGCGGAGCGTATATACGGACTCTTGCCAAAGGAACAGGGCGAGCCGCTTTTAGAGCTGTGGGAGGAATTTGAGGCGCAGCAGACACCGGAAGCCAGATTTGCCCGCACCATGGACAATATCCAGCCAATGCTCCTAAACGATGCATCGGACGGGCTTTCATGGCGTGAGCACAGTGTAAAGCTGTCGCAGATACTCGGCAGAAATAAGCGCACAGCACTTGGCTCAGAGAAAATCTGGGATTATGCGTTTAACAATATACTGAAAAAGCATGTTGAGAGCGGAAATATCATAGATGATGAGGGCGTCTTCTCTGCGGAAGCCGGTACGCGTGCAAAAGCCAGCGAGCGTAATGGACGGTAATAATATTTACTGAAAAATCCTTTGAAAATCACGTATAATTCTATTGTAGACAGTCGTCTTGTATGATATACTTTACTGGATTAAATCGGTGAACTGAATATCAGGTAACTATTCAAGGCTGCTTAAATAGTTACCTGACAAGTATATTGAGCTTCATCGAAATCCACAGAATAAAACACACGGAGGAATCAAAATGAATATTGTATGCTTAGACCTTGAGGGAGTATTGGTACCTGAAATCTGGATTGCATTTGCAAAGGAGACAGGCATTCCTGAGCTTGAAAAGACAACAAGAGATGAGCCGGATTATGATAAGCTCATGAACTATAGAATAAATATTTTAAAGGAGCATGGACTCGGATTAAAAGAAATCCAGGAGACAATCGCAAAGATAGATCCAATGCCTGGCGCAAAGGAGTTTTTGGATGAGCTTCGTTCAATCACACAGGTAATCATCATCAGTGATACATTTTCACAGTTTGCAGGCCCGCTCATGAAGAAGCTCGGCTGGCCGACAATCTTTTGTAACGAGCTTGAGGTTGCTGAAGATGGCGAGATTACAGGCTTTAGAATGAGATGTGAGCAGTCAAAGCTTACAACTGTAAAGGCACTGCAGTCTATCGGATACGATACCATCGCAAGCGGTGACAGCCACAACGATTTAGGCATGATACAGGCCAGCAAGGCAGGTTTCCTTTTCAGAAGCACAGATGCCATCAAGAAGGACTACCCTGAGCTTCCTGCATATGAGACATATGATGAGCTGCTTGCAGCGATTAAAGCAGCATTATAATTAACCGGATAATTATTTATTCGGCAAGTAATAAATATAGTTGATAAACAGCTTCCCACATGATATTTTGGAGTGGATACATCCACCTGTACATGTGGGAAGTTTCTATATATTTATGTCATGCAAAATCATATGAAAGAAGGTAGAGTGAAGATGTATACGGTAACACACATATATGAGGCTGATTTTGGCTGTGAGGAAAGAGCGGATGGCGCAAAAGCAAAATGCGTGGTTTATCTCGAGGACGAAAACGGCAGACAGCGTCATGTAGAGGTTGAGGATGAATGGCTTACGGCAAATGGGATAGAAGAGGGAAGCAGCTGGAAAGAAAATATCACAGATGAAGCCTGAATCATAAACTATGAGATTAATTATGTGATTAGGGTATGTGAATAAATTTTGTGTAGATGCACATTGTGTATTGACAACAGTGCAAAAGGTGCTATAATAAAATTAACATATGAACAATCATTCATACGTTCAATAAAAACGTACAGTAAAACAAATAATTCATGAAAATAAGGAGAACACCACTATGAAGAAGACTTACAAAATCGATGTAGACTGCGCTAACTGCGCCAACAAGATGGAGGATGCCGCAAAGAATACAGCAGGTGTAAAGGATGCTACAGTTAATTTCATGACACTCAAGATGAGCGTTGAGTTTGAAGAGGGACAGGATGCAAAGGCGGTTATGCAGGAGGTTCTTAAGAACTGTAAAAAGGTAGAGGACGACTGCGAGATTTTCTTATAAATTGCCGGGCGCAGGAATGACAAATGTTATTATTTCAATGCCTGCGCTATAGTAAGGGCGATTATCAAGAGATTATAATGAATGGAGCTATGGCGTATGAATAAAAAGCAGAAAAAAGTACTTGCGCGTATCATAATCGCAGCGGTACTCATGATTATATTACATTTCATACCGGTTAAGGGAATTATCAGGTTCCTGCTTTACATGGTCCCTTATCTGGTTATAGGATACGATATCCTGAAAAAAGCATTTAAGGGAATCAAAAACAAGCAGGTATTTGATGAAAATTTCCTGATGGCGGTTGCCACTGTGGGTGCGATAGCGGTTGCACTTTATGAGAATGGTGACTATACAGAGGCTATAGCCGTTATGCTCTTCTACCAGATAGGAGAGCTGTTTCAGAGCTATGCAGTCGGAAAGAGCCGTAAGAATATCAGCGAGCTCATGGACATCAGACCAGACTATGCCAATATCGAGGTGGACGGAAAGCTCACCCAGGTTGACCCTGATGAGGTCGCTATCGGCTCAGTAATCGTGGTACAGCCCGGTGAAAAGGTTCCTATCGACGGTGTGATAGTTGATGGTTCATCTACATTAAACACCAGTGCGCTTACAGGTGAGAGCGTGCCGAGGGATGCAAAATGCGGTGATGAGATAATCAGCGGATGCATCAATATGTCCGGTGTTTTAAAGATTAAAACCACCAAAGAGTTTGGCGAATCAACGGTTTCAAAGATACTTGACCTCGTTGAAAATTCAAGCTCAAAGAAATCAAAATCAGAAAACTTCATATCAAAATTTGCCAAGTATTACACTCCGGCAGTCTGCTACAGTGCACTTGCACTTGCGATACTGCCACCGCTTGTCAGAATACTTTTCATGTCAGCCGCACCACAGTGGGGCAGCTGGATATACAGAGCACTTACCTTCCTTGTAATAAGCTGTCCGTGCGCGCTGGTCATCAGTATTCCGCTCAGCTTTTTTGCAGGAATCGGAGGCGCCAGCCGCGAGGGGGTTCTTGTAAAGGGCTCAAACTATCTTGAGACCTTATCACAGACCAGATACGTTGTATTTGACAAGACCGGCACCATGACAGAGGGCGTTTTCGAGGTGGCAGGAGTCTACGACAATACGCTCGATAGAGAAAAGGTGATCGAGTACGCAGCACTTGCAGAGAGCAGCTCATCGCATCCAATCAGCAGAAGTTTACAGAAGGCGTATGGAAAGGAAATCGACAGAAACCGCGTGACAGACATTGAGGAAATCAGCGGCCATGGAATCACCGCAAAGGTAGATGGCATATCTGTAGCGGCAGGAAACTATAAGCTTATGAAAAAGCTGGGCTTAAGCTACAGTGAAACTGACAAGGTCGGCACCATAGTCCATATCGCAATAGACGGCAGATATGAGGGCTATATCCTTATCTCAGATAAGATAAAACCAACCTCAGCGGCAGCAATAAAGGCATTGAAAAAAGCCGGAATAAAAGGTACAATAATGCTTACAGGCGATTCGAGGACAGTAGCCGACTCAGTAGCAGCAGAGCTGGGAATTGATGAAGTATACAGTGAGCTTTTACCGGGTGATAAAGTAGCAAAGGTAGAAGAACTGCTCGCAAGAAAGGGCAGTAAAGAAAAGCTCGCCTTCGTCGGAGACGGAATCAACGATGCACCGGTGCTCTCAAGAGCAGATATCGGAATTGCAATGGGCGCCATGGGCTCAGATGCAGCAATCGAAGCCGCAGATATCGTCCTCATGGATGATGATCCGCTAAAGATAGCAAAAGCAATAAAAATATCGCGCAAATGCCTGCGAATAGTATATGAAAACACATACTTCGCAATAGGCATCAAGCTGATCTGCCTCGTGCTCGGAGCAGTCGGAATAGCCAATATGTGGCTCGCGATATTTGCAGACGTAGGAGTAATGGTGATAGCAGTGTTAAATGCAATCCGCGCATTATTCGTACACAAGCTCTAAAAAGGTAGAGCTCAAAGAGCAGATATCAAAATGCAGATATCAAAATGCAGATATCAAAATGCAGATATCAAAATGCCATAAAACTACTATATAAAAAATACCGGACAGAATGCACCCAAGAGGTGCACTCTGTCTTTCGCGTATAATAAAAGAAGTTACTGTTCACACGAAAGTGTGACAGTAACAAAAGACAATTAAACGGCAATAGCTAATAAACAAAAGCTAAGTAAATTCCTGCAGTGCCCCCACACGCATCCGGACCAGCCCCGTAACTGCGAAGGCACTGAGCAGTTACGCTCCTGCCAATACGACGCGTCCATACCCTTCAATGAGCCAAAACCAAAGGGTGCTTGCAGAAATTGCATGTGACATCGCGAATATGGAGATATTTAGAGTCTGTTGGAATTATGTCACAACACAGCAATGTCCGTGCATGGACGCACGGACAAGGCGTTAGCGCCACGGACGGCGCTAAAAGCCGGTTGCGTCCTATAGCCAAAACCTGAAATCATAATTCCTACAGAGTCTTAATATCGAAATACTGAGCGAAGGCACCATGCAATTTATGCGGAGCACCCGCCCCATAGCCAATAAAGTAAAAATAACGCAAAAATAATGAAAAAATAACGCAGAAAGGACACCATCATGAGCGAAAACATAAATGAACAGATAGAATGCTGCGACTGCAACGAAATCCACGAAGATCTTCTGAAAATAGTAAATGATACAATGCCTGAGGAAACCGAGCTCTACGACCTTGCAGAGCTTTTTAAGGTATTTGGCGACTCCACCAGAATCAGAATCCTCTTTGTGTTGTTTGAAGCGGAGGTATGCGTCTGCGACCTTGCAAAAGTGCTCAACATGACACAGTCCGCCATATCACATCAGCTTAGGATATTAAAGGCAAACAAGCTCGTAAACAGCAGACGTGAGGGCAAATCAGTGTTTTATTCACTTGCCGACGGACATGTGCGCACAATCATTGCGCAGGGACGTGAGCATATCGAGGAATAATACAGGGAGGAATATAACGTGACAGAATTAGAAGAGTACTATAACAAATTCAACGAGGAAAAGCGCCTGAACAGCCGCCACGGCAGGGTAGAGTTTATCACCTCCATGAAGTATATACACGATTGTCTTGGCAGCTTGATGAATGAGAAGCAGCTTGATCTTCGCTCACAGATCAAAATACTGGATGTAGGTGCGGGAACAGGCAGATACTCAGTGCCTCTTGCCGAGGAGGGCTATGATGTGACTGCACTTGAGTTAGTTAAGCATAACCTCGGCAGACTGAAGCAAAAGAGCGATAAAGTAAAGGCATACCAGGGCAATGCCACAAAGCTTAAAAAGTTTGGAAACGATGAATTTGACCTCACACTCGTATTCGGACCTATGTATCATCTGAAGTCGGCAGAGGAAAAGCTTGCCGCATTGAATGAGGCAAAAAGGGTGACAAAACCGGGCGGTTACATACTTGTGGCATACATTATGAATGAGTACAGCGTGATAACCTATGCCATAAAGGAGAAGCATATAAAAGAGGGCATAGAGGGTGGAATGCTCGATGAGAGCTTCCATTGTACAGAAAAAGCTAATGATTTGTACAGTTTTGTCCGATTGGAAGATATAGAGGCATTAAATGCACAGGCAGCCCTTACACGTGAAAAGATAATAGCAGCCGATGGAGCGGCAAATTATATCAGGCCATTTTTGAATGATCTTGACGAGGAAGAGTTTGATATGTTTGTACAGTATCATCTTTCAACATGTGAGAGAGCAGACCTGATGGGAGCAAGTGCGCACACGGTTGATATTTTAAGGGTGTGTGGTGATTCTGAATAAAGCTTTTTCAAATATAACACAGTATAACATTACATATGAGGAGAACTATGAAAAACAAGGGATTAAAAATTCTATTATGTGTGCTTTTGGTTTTATGCATCATTATGGCAGGAGCACTCATAGGAAAAGAATATATTGGAGATAATATAAAGGAAGCCGCTAACCGGAATGGTGTGGATGTAGTTAAAGACACATCGGATACCGGAAAAGAAGATGAGAATGTCGTTGACAGTACGGCAGAAGGCACAGAGAGTACACAGTCTGATGCAACCAAAGCTGAGGTAACAGATGCGGATACACAGCAGCCACAGATGTCAACCATAGTGATTACGGCTACAGGAGACTGTACACTCGGCAACAATCAGGAGCAAAGCTATGACGGAAGCTTTAATTCTTATTATGACTCAAAGGGACAGGACTACTTTTTCGGCGGTGTGAGAGATATTTTTGAGGCTGACGATATGACACTCATCAATCTGGAGTGTGTGCTATCGGATGCGACGGAGCGTGTAGAAAAGCGCTGGAACCTTAAGGGAAAGCCTAGCTACATCGGAATTATGACAGGCAGCTCCATCGAGGCCTGCAGTCTTGGAAACAATCACACATACGACTATGGACAGCAGGGACTTGACGATACGAGAAATGTGCTCGACAATGCCGGGATAGTATATGGCTTCAATGATCATACCGGTATTTATGAGACTGCTGATGGGACAAGGATTGGAATAGTGTCGGTCAGCCTTTTGTCACAAAACGGTGACCGAGAGGCATATATCCAAAACGGTATAGCGCAGCTTCGTGAGCAGGGAGCGGCGATAGTTATCGCATGCTGCCACTGGGGCATAGAGGGTGACCATTACCCTAATGACTATCAGCAGGCGGCAGCACATCGTATCATCGATTGGGGAGCAGACCTGGTAGTCGGAAACCACCCTCATGTGCTGCAGGGGATGGAGGTCTATAACGGCAAAATGATATGCTACAGTCTTGGAAATTTCTGCTTCGGAGGCAATAAAAATCCGGCAGACAAGAACACGGCGATTTATCAGCAGGCATTTACTCTGATAAATGGTGAATTGCAGCCGGGCATAGATGCGCAGATTATTCCATGCACTTTAAGCAGCGTAAGCTCATACAATGATTTCAGACCGACAGTGGCTTCGGGCGAAAAAGCTCAGGAGATATGCAATTTAATGAACACATATTCACAAAATTGTAGTAATATAGAAATTGATGGGCTTGGAAAGCTGCATGTAAATTAATAGCAGATTTTGCAACTGTGAAGGTACTGAGCAGTTACGATTTTTTAACGAATTAAGATAAAAAGCAGTCATGCAACAAATAGCATGTACCATCATACAAATATAGTAAGGGAGCAAAGAGCAATATGTATATGTGGAGAGAGCGCAGTAAAGAAGAAAAGCATGAGGATGTAGTAAATACAGGCCTGCTGCCGCTTGATGTGGTAGAGGGATTTAAGATACGTCCGGGCTTTTTCAGAATGTACGGAGCGTGCGTGGCATCGAACGGAGTGAGCTTTACCATCAATTCCCATGGAGCAACAAGGTGCACTCTTTTATTGTTCAAGCCACAGGCATCAAAGCCGTATGCGAGGATTCCGTTTCCTGATTCATATAGGATAGGAGATACCTACTCCATGCTTGTTTTTGATATAAAGCCGGATGAATTTGAGTATGCATTTTCGTTTGACGGACCATATGAGCCGGCAAAGGGACTTTTGTTTAACGAGGAAAATGTCCTTTTAGACCCATATTCCAGAGCGGTCACTGGACAGCGAAAATGGGGAGAAAAGCCGGAGGGAGGCAAGGATTTTGAGTACAGAGCCAGAGTTGTAAAAAGCAGCTTTGACTGGGGCAACATAAAGCAGCTTGAGCAACCCTTTGAGGACCTTGTGATTTATGAGACACATGTGAGGGGCTATACAAAGGATAAGTCCTCTGGAGTCAGCGCACCGGGAACATTTGCCGGTTTGAAGGATAAGATTCCGTATCTTAAGGACCTTGGAATAAATGCAGTGGAGCTCATGCCGATTTTTGAGTTTGATGAGATGGAGAGCGCGAGAGTGGTTGATGGTGTGCAGCTTTACAATTACTGGGGCTACAACACAGTATCATTTTTTGCACCGAATACCAGCTATGCCTTCAACGAGGAGCACAACCACGAGGGAGACGAGCTGAAATCGCTGATAAAGGCTTTAAAGGAAAATGGCATAGAGGTCATTCTTGATGTGGTGTTCAACCATACCGCTGAGGGAAATGAGATGGGACCGTGCTTCTCCTTCAAGGGAATAGACAATAACGTGTACTATATGCTTACACCGGATGCACACTACTACAATTTCAGTGGCTGTGGAAACGTTATGAACTGTAATCATCCTGTTGTGCGCAGCTTTATCATAGACTGTCTGAGACACTGGGCCATTGAGTACAGAGTGGATGGCTTCAGATTTGACCTGGCTTCCATTCTCGGAAGAGACCAAAACGGTGCACCTATGGCCAATCCGCCGATTCTTGAGTCGCTGGCATTCGACCCGGTACTTGGCAAGATGAAGCTCATCGCAGAGGCCTGGGATGCAGGCGGACTGTATCAGGTGGGAAGCTTCCCGTCATGGAACAGATGGGCTGAGTGGAACGGCAGATACAGGGATGACATGAGAAGCTTTTTAAAGGGCGATGACGGTATGGCGGGAAATGCCATCACACGTATCACCGGCTCACGAGACCTTTACAGCCCGGAGAGCAGAGGACACAAGGCATCAGTCAATTTCATGACCTGTCATGACGGCTTTACACTGTATGACCTTTACTCATACAATGAAAAGCACAATGAGAAAAACGGCTGGAATAACACAGACGGAGACAACAACGGACATAGCTGGAACTGTGGAGCAGAGGGCGAGACAGATGATCCAAATGTAAACGGACTTAGAAGGCGCCTTATAAAGAATGCATTTGCAGCGCTTTTGTGCAGCCGTGGCCCGGCGATGTTTTTTGCGGGCGATGAGTTCTGTAACACTCAGTTTGGAAACAACAATGCGTATTGTCAGGACAATATCATTTCTTGGCTCGACTGGAGCAGGCTTGAGGAATTCAAGGAAATCCATGATTTCGTGCGTCATATGATTCAGTTCAGGAAAGAGCATCCTATACTCAGAAAGATGACAAAGCCTTCATCCTGCCAGTTCCCGGAAATCAGTGTGCACAACGGTACACCGTTCAATGCCTCAACGGATTACAAGACAAAGCTTATCGGCATCATGTATGCCGGAAGAAATGAGGAGGACACGGAGGATGATATTGTATTCTATTGCATGAATGCATATTGGGAGCCGCTTGTAATGCAGCTTCCGGTGCTTCCGAACGGAAAACACTGGCATGTGGACACCAACACCAATGCAGAGTATTTTGACGGAGAGGACTTCACGGCAAAGACAGAGCTTTTGGGTGTCAACACCATAAGAGTTCCTGCAAGGACCACGATAATACTTGTGGCAGAATAACAAAAAAACAGCCCGGAACACATTGTGATATGTGCACCGGGCTGTTTTTTGTTACGGTTTTGGCTTAGACTGTAACATTTCCCCCTTTCATTTTTCAATATATTTTATGTGACATTTGCATCAGTAGCCTGTGATGGTTATGAAGTGATACCGGAAGGCATTGTATATATCACATAATCAGTTGTGAGTTGGACAAATTTCGTCTGTGAATCCAAGAAAATAATTGGGTGTGACACCAAAAATTGTACTTAAATGGCAAATGACAAAAATGTCAGGCACTCTACGGCCTGTCCTGTAGCCTGAAATAGTTGATTCTGCACAGCACATGATTTCAGAAAGAGCAATGTTGGTCAAGTTGTGGAGCCTCATCAGATAATCAAGCCTGTCAGGCACAGTTGTACTAATGGTTGATAGTTGCTTTTCTAATAGAAAGTTATTTATACTATTCATAAGTGAATTGTAACACAATAATTACAAAAATCAACAAATATCTAAAAAATACGAAAATTAAAATTACAATTTTAAATCCAGCCACCATCAAAAGTGATTATCTGTCCTGTGAGGTAATCAGGTGCAGTGATGACGGAGTAAGCCATATCTGCGACCTCACAGGCTGTGGCAAAGCGTCCGGCAGGGATTTCATCGGCCAGCTCAGCGCGTTCTGTCTCATCAAAGCAGCGGTTCATATCGGTATCTATGACACCGCAGGCTATGGCATTTACCGGAATATGCGATGGCGCAAGCTCCTTGCCGAGTGCCTTGGTAAATGCATTTATACCGCCCTTGCAGGCTGAGTATGCCACCTCACAGGAGGCTCCGACATTGCCCCAGACAGATGAAATCTGTAGTATGCGGCCACATTTATCGGCAACCATATAAGGGGTGACGAGCTTTGTAAAGTTGAAAACACCGGTCAGATTTATCGCCACGATATTGTTCCATTCCTCCGGTGTCATGTCGCTCAGTAGCCCGATATGCGATATGCCGGCATTGTTAATGAGCACATCTATATGGCCAAAATGGGAAATGGTATTCGTAACCATATCCTTGGCAAAGAAAAAGTCTCCTACATTTCCGGTGTAGCATAGCACCTCAATTCCGTATGCACAGTGAAGCTCATCAGCCAGAGCCTTTAGCCTGTCAGATGAATTGCAGCAGCAAAGTGAGAGGTTATAGCCACAGGAAGCCAGCTTTTTGGCAATGGCGGCACCGATACCGCGTGAAGCTCCGGTTATTATAGCTGTTTTATTTATGTGATTGGTGTGATTGGTGTGATTTGTCATGATATTCTCCTTATAATTTATATACCGTGGTGCTAAGCCGGTCGCTGCGCTGTTGGGCCGGCTTCATAGTATAAAGAAAATAATTACGTGATTAAATTACCGTTCAGTCATGGGTATGATACCTCACTGTGAGGCTGGGCACAACAGTGTAAATTTTTATCTTATACAGCATAAATCATACCATAAATATATATTATGGGGTAGACAAAATTTATACATTGTGATATTATTTAATAGTTGCAAAACGAATTGCAGACGGCGTGTGGCTCAGTTTGGTAGAGCGCTACGTTCGGGACGTAGAGGTCGCAAGTTCGAATCTTGTCACGCCGATTTATTTATGTATGTATCTGAATAGTTATCGACTGTATTATTTTGGAGCACGCGCATAGCGTGTTTTTTTGTTACTGTTCAGTGTGAATAGTAACTTTTTTATTTAGTTCTTTGTAAATCAAAACAATATATTGCTTTATTGGTAAAATAACGGTAAAATAGTACTAGGGTATTGGTTTGGTTTAGGAAAGGTTCAGGAAATAGGGGATATGAATATTGTTTCACAAATGTGTGCCATTGCGGTGATGTTCGTAATAATGTATTTTTATATTTCGCAGAAAAAGATTATATTACATACATCGAAGGCTTTTGTTGAGGTATGGATTGCAGGCTTGCTGTCACTTTTCTCTGATATTTTCGCACTTGTTGCAATTGAAAAAAGAAGCGGATATCCTCATACTGCTACCAATATTATCTGCAAATTATATCTCTGGACGGTTACATGGGTTGCCATGGTGGCCTTCTGGTATATATGCGTGGATATTTTCAGGAAAAAAGAGCTTGAGCGCAAGTGGAGAAAGCGGCTGTGGATATTTGGAATCTTAACTGATATTCTGATAATGGTCGTACCGATTAAAATTTATGATTCGGATAATATAGTTTATACATATGGTCCGGCTGTTATTATAACATATGCAGTAACTGTAATTCTGCTGGCGCTTATTCTAATGCTGACAAAAAAATACAGTCAGGCTATAAATCCGAGAAGAAGAAAGAGCATGCAGGTCTGGGTGGCTCTTATGTTCATATCGGCGGTTATTCAGTTTATAGATAAAAAAATATTGATTGTCAGCTTTGCGAGTGTGATAGGTGTGCTTATCCTTTTTATTATGCTTGAAAATCCGATGGCAAATATTGACAGGGATACAGGATTTTTCAACCTCAATGCCCTTTTTGAATACATGAAGGAGGCATATGGACAGGGGAATGATGTATCGATAGTGTGTATTCGCTATGGAAGCAATGAAAATGATTTTTTCACCCGCGAGATGGAAAAAAGTATTTTTTATGAGGTGGTTTCTTTTATAAATAAGCTGCCTGATAATTATGTTTTTAGAAGCTCGGCAAACGAGTATCTGCTGGTTTTTGAGAATACTGATTGTGCAGAAAAAACAATCGGAATATTGGAACGCAGGTTCGACAAGCCATGGGGCGGTGACAATATGACGATGCTGTTTGGGGAAATATATTATCTAAGGTCTACTGAGCTTGTGCGGAGACCATCGGATATACTGGGGCTTTTTCAATATGCCAAGCGTAACAGAGCTGAGTTTACGGGGCGCGGCGTGATGCTCATAAATAATGAAGTCATTGAGCACATATATGATGAAAATTCGGTTGAGAATGAGATAATAGAGGCATTGCGCGATAACCGTGTTGAGGTATTTTACCAGCCTATTTATAACACTAAAACGCATAAATTCACCTCTGCGGAGGCGCTTGTCAGAATAAGGTCGCGCGAGGGAAATATCATACCTCCGGGCAGGTTTATTGCTGTAGCTGAGAAGCGGGGACTCATTTTAAGTCTCGGAGAGCGCGTGTTTGAGATAGTGTGCAGATTTATTGTACAGCATGATATACATGCGATGGGAATTGAGTATATTGAATGCAATCTGTCAGTGGTGCAGTGTGCTTATGACCATTTAGCGCAGGATTTTATTGCAATTATGGAGAAATATCATGTGGAGGCAAATGATATTGTACTTGAGATTACAGAGTCTGCATCTATCACTGAAAAAAAGATACTGCTTGATAATATGAATGCCCTGCGTAAGGTGGGAGTGAGGTTTGCGCTTGATGATTTTGGCACAGGTCAGTCAAATTTAAGCTATATTGTTGATATGCCGATTGATATTGTGAAGTTTGACAGAGGCATGACAAATGCATATTTTGACAACGGAAAGGGCAAGCCGGTTATGGATGCCGCAATGGGCATGATTCAAAAGCTAAAGCTTGAGATTGTTTCTGAGGGAATCGAGGAGAAAGAGCAGTTTGCAAAGCTGGATGAGCTTGGAATAGATTACATTCAGGGCTATTATTTCTCAAAACCGAGAAATGCTGCTGAGTTTATTTCATTCATAGAAAGTAATAATGCATAGTTTATTTCATTCATAGAAAGCAATAATGCATAGTTTATTTTATTCATACAAGATAATAATGATATGAGGGGCAAAAGGTATTTTGCCCCTCATTTATGATTAATCAGATTGCTACATGCTACGCATTTCCATAATCTGACTACACCTCGAAGTCCGCTAATTTTCTGCGTCCCCGCAGCAAATTGCTACTTTCTCGGTGTGGTGCGTGTCACTAAGGTATACATCGAATTGCATGCAAGCATGCATCGATGATACCTTTTGAACCTTTAATCATAATATTTGGGTAGAAATGTTTCCATATGGCAGGGGCACCTATGAATCTTGAGCAATAATTATTTTTATTTTTTCTGAAAATTCACTTTTTTTGTCTTTTTATTTAGAAAATACTGGATTTTTAAATTATCATAATGTACAATAGCCATAGGTTGGTAGCATAGCAAGCGGGTCTTGTGGAGCTGTAATTCCTAAAATTTCTAAAACAGCACCCCAAACCCAGCCAAAAAGCTTGAAAAGAGCAGGAAAAAGTAGCTGAAACCGCAGAAATTCCCCAAACAGCATCCCAAACCCGCCCAAAAAGCTGGAAAAGAGCAGGAAAAAGTAGCTGAAATCGCAGAAATCCCCAAAACAGCACCCCAAACCCCGCCCAAAAAGCCAGAAAAGAGCAGGAAAAAGTAGCTGAAATCCATTAAAATCATAAAACAGCTCCAAACTATAGTCGGTTTTTATATTTATATGGTGCTATCAAACAAATGGAGACCATAATCTCCACTTTTGAAGATAAATGACAGATTTCATTTATCATACTCCCCACAAAATACAATAAATTACTGTTTAAATTGCATACAAAGCGTTACCTGATGTGAAGAATAGGAGGAAAATAAAATAAGTTCAATAGATAATAGAATCCAATGGTTGGAAGGTGAGATATTAGAGATTCAGGAAAGGCTGGAGACCATCACTGAGGAAGGAACAATCTATCCAACACAAAAGGATGGAAATGTTAAATGGTATGTTTGGAAAAATGGCAGAAGAGAGTATTTATCAAAGAAAAATGATAAAGAAATCAGAAATCTTGTCAATAAAAAATATCTGGAGCTTTATTTGAAGGATACAATAAATGAGCTCAGACTACTCGAGACAAACAGGAAGGCCCGGAAAAAATATAAAACCGATTATGCCCAGAAAATGTTGAAGCAAAAACATTATAGAAGTATACTTTTAGCAGTTGATAAGAAGGACAATGAAGAGACAAATGAAAAGACACAGGTTCCTAACCCTGAAGCACTCAAGTTTTATACTAAAATGGGAATTATAGTGCGGTCAAAATCAGAAGTAATTATTGCGACAGCCTTGTATGATAATAATATAAAGTTTGAGTACGAGAAGGCGATTAAAATCTCAGATGGTATTTATTATCCCGATTTTACGGTTGAGAAGAAAAATGGCGATATAATTCTGTGGGAGCATCTTGGCTTGATAGACAATCCTGATTATCGAAATAAAGCTTATCGAAAGATATTGAAATATAACGAAAATGGATATTATCAGGGAAAAAATCTTATATTGACATATGAAACAGCGGAAAGTCCATTGGACCCAATGGACGTAGAGCATGAAATAGAAAAAATGTGCAGGTGATAAAATGCTCAAAAAATTACGAAGAAAATTTATAGCCATAGCAATGTTATGAGTTTCAATTGTTCTTATTGCAATTGTAGGCACGATAAACATTGCAAACTATATAAGTACAAACGAGGCGTTGGATGCATGTCTTAAGCTGATTGACGGAAACGGAGGAACATTCCCGGATCTTTTAGATACAGAAAACGCAAACACAGATACATTCGGCAATACAGCAGATGAAAGTACAAATAAAGGGACTCCCACGCTCAAAGAGCCACCATCCGGCAGAACAGATGTACAGCCACCGGAGGATATGAATTTACAATCGTACTGTAAATTAAAAATATTTTTTTACATGCATTTTACACACTAATGATTTTGCATTTTACATTTCCCCATTACTATATCAGTTGTAACAAACAAAGCAACAAATTCAAGAAAGAAATGAAAGAGGAAATTAAAATGAAAAATCGTATGAAAAAACTTTTAGTTTTAGCAACTGCTGCAACAATGATGACAGCAGCATTTACAGGATGTGGCTCAAGCTCAGACGGAGCAGACAACAATGCAGATACAAGCGCAGATAAGAGCGCAGATGAAGGTACATCAAATGAGAACTTAAGCGGTTCACTTTCACTTGCAGGAAGTACTTCAATGGAGAAGCTTTGTGAGGCGCTCAAGGAGTCATTCATGGAGAAAAACCCTGGAGTAACAGTAACAGTAGAGTATACAGGCTCTGGTTCAGGAATCGAGTCAGTAACAGCAGGAAGCGTAGATATCGGAGATTCATCGAGAGCACTTACAGATGATGAGAAAGCAAACGGTGTTGAGGAAAACATCGTAGCAATCGATGGAATCGCAGTAATCACAGACAATGACAACTCAGTAACAGAGCTTACATCAGATGACTTAAAGAAAATCTACACAGGTGAGATTTCAAACTGGAAAGACCTTGGTGGAAAAGATGAGGCAATCGTAGCAATCGGCCGTGAGGCAGCTTCAGGTACAAGAGGAGCCTTCGAGGAGCTTCTTGATGTAAAGGATCAGTGTAAATATGCACAGGAGCTTGACTCAACAGGAGCAGTTCTTGCAAAGGTAGGCTCAACACCTGGAGCAATCGGATATGTTTCACTTGACGTGCTTGATGATACAGTAACAGCAATGAAAATTGACGGAGTAGAGGCAACAGAGGAAAACATTGTAGCAGGCAAATATCTTCTTTCTCGTCCATTCGTAATGGCTACAAAGGGCAAGATTGACGAGCAGAACGATATTGTTAAAGCTTGGTTTGACTATGTAAACTCAGATGAGGGACAGGCAGTTATCAAGAAGGTAGGTCTTATCCTCCCTCAGTAGAAATTATCGGTCATAGTAATGATACGAAATACAGACATCAGTATTAATACATATCGACAAGATACAGGGTTTCCTCAGGAAATGGCAGGTTTCCTGGGGAACTTTTTGAAACAAGGAGTATCAAATGAAACATAAATCCATAGTAGAGAATGTTGCCAAAATAATATTCACGGTATGTGCGGTTGTGGCAATATTCGCAGTATTATCAATAACAATTTATATGTTCCTTAAAGGCGCACCGGCATTTTTCAAGGTCGGAGTGTTAAATCTCTTATTCGGAACAAAATGGGCGCCGACAGCGGCAGACCCAAGCTACGGAATATTGTACATAATCCTCACATCCATCATAGGAACAGCAGTATCTATACTCATAGGAGTACCGATTGCTCTTCTTACGGCAGTATTTCTCACTGAGGTGTCAAACAAAAAGCTCTCAGCGGTAGTACAGCCGGCAGTAGAGCTGCTTGCAGCCATTCCATCAGTAATCTATGGACTTTTAGGACTTATGATACTTAATCCAGTATTATACAAGCTGGAGAAACATATTTTTGCAAACTCAGCAACACATCAGTTTACCGGCGGATCAAATCTGTTTGCAGCAATCATAGTGCTTGCAATCATGATTCTTCCTACGGTAATCAACATGAGCGTATCATCAATACAGGCAGTACCGCAGCAGATGAGAGCGGCATCCCTTGCTCTTGGAGCAACAAAGATACAGACAATATTTAAAGTGACGGTTCCTGCAGCAAAGTCAGGAATCATGACAGGAATTGTGCTCGGAATAGGTCGTGCACTCGGAGAAGCGATGGCTATCAACATGGTAGCCGGTGGAACGGTAAGCTTTCCACTTCCGTTCAACTCAGTGCGTTTCCTTACCACACAGCTCGTCAGCGAGATGGGATACGCCAGCGGACTTCACAGACAGGTGCTTTTCTCAGTAGGTCTTGTGCTTTTTGTGTTTATCATGATAATCAACCTCACCCTTATGAAACTCAAAAAGAAAGGAGCTGTGGAAAATGACTAGTATAAATGGAAAACGCCGTAGAATAGGCGATGATGTAGTATACTTTTTCATATATCTGTGTGCGGCATTATCGGTAGTGCTGCTTGCGGGAATCATCATATATGTATTTGTCAGGGGAATCGGCCAGGTAAACTGGCAGTTTCTGACCAGCGAGACATCCGTCTTAAGAGGCACTGTCGGAATAGCGGGAAACCTGCTCAATACACTTTACATCATAATTATCACCATGCTCATAGCAACTCCTGTCGGAGTGGGAGCAGCCGTGTACTTGAATGAGTATGCAAAGCCGGGTAAGCTCGTATCCACAATAGAGTTTGCCACAGAGACACTTGCAGGAATACCGTCAATCATCTTTGGTCTCTTCGGAATGATGTTCTTTGGACAGACAATAGGCTTTGGCTACAGTATCCTGACAGGCTCACTGACACTGACACTCATGGTGCTGCCTCTCATCACAAGAAATACACAGGAGGCGCTTAAAACTGTACCGGACAGCTACAGACACGGAGCAGTCGGACTTGGAGCCGGAAAATGGCACACCATCCGCACCATCCTGCTGCCGTCAGCCATGCCGGGAATCATCACAGGTGTTATCCTTGCAATCGGCCGAATAGTAGGTGAGTCAGCAGCACTCCTTTTTACGGCAGGAAGTGCAGGAATGCTTCCAAAGGTTGCCAGCGGATATTTCTCAAAGATAATGCAGTCAGGTGGAACACTTACCATCAAGCTCTACCTTGCAGCGACAAGTGAAGGAAAATTTGACCAGGCATTTGGAATTGCGGTTGTTCTTCTCGTAATCGTATTCTTAATCAACATCCTGACAAAGGTGCTGGCAAAGAAATTCCAGGCGAAGTAAACAAATCAACCGGTTATTATAATGATATGAGGGTCAAAAGGTATTTTACCCCTTTAATCATAATAATAAATTAACGAATATAGTAAATAACAAATATAATGAACTAACTAAGAAAAGAAGCTTCGATTTGATATCAGTAAATCGGAGCTTCTTTTGAGTTTCATTAAGATTATTTCTTAAACAAATCTTAATGTGTTACATAATTGGATTTTAATGTTACAATTGATACAATAAGATCAACATAAAACTTCCGGAGGCAATTATGTATAAAGTATTAGTATGTGATGATGAAAAAGACATTGTATCGGCAATCAGCATTTATTTGACCAGCGATGGCTACGAGGTAATCCCGGCGCGAAACGGGCTGGAGGCGCTCGATATAGTAAAACACAATGATGTGCATCTTGTCCTGATGGATATCATGATGCCTGTCATGGACGGCATAGAGGCGATGGTGGAAATCAGAAAAATCTCTAATGTGCCGGTCATACTGCTCACTGCCAAAAGTGAGGACACTGACAAGGTACTCGGGCTCACGGTCGGAGCAGACGACTATGTGACGAAACCGTTTAACCCGGTAGAGCTGCAGGCGAGGGTGAAGTCGCAGATCAGGAGATACATGCTTCTTGGCGCAGGCAATACAAGCGCAGGAAAGCTGGTAATCGGAGGAATTGAGCTGGATGACAAATCAAAGACGGTGACAGTTGATGGCGAGGCAGCCAATCTCACACGTACAGAGTACGATATTTTGAAGCTTCTCATGGAGCATCCGGGCGAGGTGTATTCGCCGAATCAGATATATGCAAAGGTCTGGAAGGATGAGCCGTATGGGACAGAAAACACGGTGGCGGTACATATCCGTCATCTCAGAGAAAAGGTTGAGATAAATCCGGCTGAGCCAAGGTACTTAAAGGTCATCTGGGGACGCGGATACAAAATTGACGCTGAATAGGTGCATGCTTGATACAGCTTTGTCAAGTGAAGCACTATAAAATGGAAGGTGAATGATATGAAAAAAATATCAAGAAATCTGTGGCTTAAGCTGGCGGCATTTATAGTATGCTCGGTCATGGCGGCAGGGCTTGTTGTAACAACGTTAGTTGCAGTGTATACAAACAATTATGAAAGCACAGCACAGCTAAGGGATGAAATTCATGCGAATATTGCAGGAGCCTATAGCAGACAGATGGTGTACAATTATGAATCCGGTGATGACAATGCATTTTCGCAGATGATGGACGATACAAATCTGCAGGCCGCAGTGGTAAAGAGTAATGAAACATCAGAGGACAAGGTAGATGTAAAATCTGATGCAGCAAAGGTGTATTCAAGTGTGGATGAAATATCAAATCCGGATTATATTTTTAGCTACAAGGCAAAGAACTTAAAGTGGAACAGGCTATCATATCTGTGGGATGCAATGAGCGGCAGCTATGAAGAGTCAGACGATGCATCAAACAGTATGAACAGTGAGAGAATCAGCTCAATCATGTATTCCAAGACAAACGGGCTCTTTTATCTGTGCCTGAATGATGGTACCGCTTATGTCATTCCAAAGGTGAGGGTGATGACAGGCTCTAACGATAACAGCTCGCTTGGCTTATATAAGGCAGTTGAGAAAACCGATGAGAATGGAAATAATTACTTTGCCTACGAGGAGATGTTTACAGGCCAGTCACTCGATATTACAGGATTTGCCGAGTGGAAAAATGTAAAGTGCTATGATGAAAAAGGAAATCATATAAAGTGTGGCATGAATCTGAGTGATGACGGCGATTCGCGCTTTGATAGTGACGGCTCTTACTACGATTATGATGAGGATATTTATTATGACAGCTACGAAATCATAAAAGTGGTGGAGCAGGTGAATGAGAACTATGAGCTTTTACCGGATACCTTTAATATATCGGATACCGGAATTGTGTACTATCCATACACCCAAACGGAAGATAAGCCTGAGTACTATTATGTGTATGCAAAGCTTCCGCAGCAGCTTCAGGAAAAGGGCGATTACTTCAATCAGGCAGACAGCGTACTGGATATCATGGAATTTACAGAGACACATTTGAGTGTATTGTTTGTCGTATTTATACTTGGTTTTGTAATTACGGCGGGGTATCTGCTGACGGTTGCCGGAAAACGCGAGGATTCGGAAGAAATTAAATTACGATTATATGACAGGCTGCCGTATGGGGTGATGCTTGGAGTGACAATGCTTGCAGACTTTATGGTATTTCCGGCAGGCTTTTTACTTATAAAGCAGCTTCCGGTGGTGGCACTCATTTGTCTGGCGGCAACCATGGTTTCGCTTGAAGCAATCCTTTCAACATACGTAAGAATCAGGGCGCATGAGTTCTGGAAGCATACATTGTGCTACTATGTTGTGAGATTTTTCCTAAAGCCTGTCAAAAAGCTATGCAGGATGGTATTTGCCCCAATCAGATATGGCTTTGCCTGGATAGAAAGAAATGTACCGCTGTTTTTGATCAGTATGCTTGCATTCGGTTTCATATGCCTGCTCGAGCTTATAGGCTTTGGAATAGGGAGTATTGGATTTATATTCATTGTAAAGCTTATAGAGCTTGCGCTGCTTATCACATTCATCATGCAGTATGACAGGATAAGATGCGCCGCAAAAGCTATAGCAAACGGAGATTTTTCACAGCCCGTTGATACATCAAGGCTCATGCTGTTTTTCAGAAAGCATGGTGAGGATTTGAACAATGTGAGCAATGGAATAGAGGCCGCGGTCTCTGAAAAAATGAAGAGCGAGCGCTTCAGGACGGAGCTCATCACAAATGTATCGCATGATATCAAGACACCGCTCACCTCCATTATCAATTATGTGGACCTGTTGCAGAAGGAGGATATAGATAACGAGAAGGTACGCGAATATCTTGACGTTCTTGACAGACAGTCATCACGTCTGAAAAAATTAATTCAGGATTTACTTGAAGCTTCAAAGGCATCGACCGGCAGCATAAATGTAGAACTTGAGGAACTGGATGCGGCTGTTATGTTGTCACAGGTAGCCGGAGAATACAAAGAAAAATTCGAGAAAAATAATCTTGATTTAATTATCAAAAATGACGTTACGCCTGTCATGATTCAGGCAGACGGACGACATCTGTGGAGAGTGTTTGATAATCTGATGAACAACATTAACAAATACGCCCAGCCGGGTACGAGAGTGTATATTGACATCATTCCAAAGGACAGCGGAGCCATCATAACCTTCAAGAATGTATCAGCTACACCGCTTAATATCTCAAGCGATGAGCTTAAGGAGCGTTTTGTCAGAGGAGACAGTTCACGAAATACCGAGGGCAGTGGACTTGGACTGTCTATTGCGGATAGCCTTATGAAGCTTATGAATGGTACTTTGGAGCTGACTGTGGACGGCGATCTTTTTAAGGTGACTTTGGAGTTTTAAACTTATAAGGCATAAGAAACAACAACAGCCGGGGCATCTGCCCCGGCTGTTACACTATTATTTTCAGACCAGCTGCTCAATAATGCAACTGTGATGTTTTTTATTCTTGCCATCCATATTATAATTTATTCCAACAAGCAGTACCTTACCAGAGTATTCCTTTAAAACCCCGTGATAACGTTTTTCCTTTATCTGCCTTATTGCACTATATGCCGATTGATTATATTTAAGTTCAATAATCATTGCAGGTCTTTCTCCTGCATTTAGCCTTGGTATGAAAACAAAATCAGCAAAGCCTTTGCCCGCTGGCATCTCTCTAACAACATTATAATATGCAGGTGCTGTAAAATATGCCATAGATAAAACACAGCTTAGTGAATTTTCATCATTATATTTAAGTATTGATGTGTAGGCATCGTGAGCTTTTTCAATGAGCTCGGCCACTTTTTCACTGTCACCATTTATGGTTGCTTGCAAAAGTTCATCACATCTTGAAATCGAATCTGCTACTTTACTCCATCCACTTGTACAAAGTGCAGCCTGATAGGCTTTTTTAACCTCAAAATTTGGAACAAACGCATTTTTTTCATCTATGTTATATCCTAAATATCCCAAATGAATTAAAGCTGTGAGGGCTTCATCTTTAGATGAAATTGATACAAAATCATTCTGAAAGGTATCTGTATTCACGTAAACCATGCCATCTGATAACATTGTCATTATATCATCTTTTAAGCCATCATAATTCATCGTAATAAATGTGTTTATAGAGGCAAATGAAGATGTGTTTTTCCAATATGAATCGAATCTGTGCCTCTCTATTGCCATAGAAACAGAATTTGGATTGTACATATGAAGTCCATTAATCAAATAACCATTGTACCAAGCCTTCGTATTATCCATATCTAGTTGAAACTGTTCGCATAATTGTTTCACTTCATCTTCTGTAAATCCAAAAAACTGTGTGATAGGGTACGAATCAATCATAGTAAATTCGGTAAAATTATTTAGGGCAGACTCATCTTTTATCTTCTTAATCGGCAAAATTCCGGTAATATAAGCTAGTGCCAAAAATGATTTTGACTCCTCCGACTTGAATAATGAATGTAAAAACTGTAGATATTTGTGAACAAGCTCCTCTTCCTTACTGTTACGGATAACGCAATCCCATTCATCAACTATTATCACAAAAGGAATCCCTGTATCTTTATAAATCACCATCAGATTATAGCTCAGACTATCCTCATAATTCAGCTTATCTCCAAATTCACGCCTGAAATCTTTGTAAATATATTCCTGTATTTTTTCTATCAGATTATCCTTATATGAATCCCAAAAGGTAGAAACATCAACATGAATAACATTATATTTATTCATGTATTTTTTATAATCGGAATATGTCTCAATCCTGGTACCGGCAAATATATCAGTAGAATCGCACCCCAGACTGTAATATGCATCTATCATACCTGCCGCGTGTGATTTGCCAAACCTGCGGGCATGACTGACAGCAATGCAGTTTCTTGGTGTACCAAGCCATTCATTTGTGTAATTAAGCAGCTCTGTTTTATCAACATATATCTTATAATTTCGGTCTTTTCTGAAGCTATCATTGCTTGGGTTGAAATATATACCCATACTGTTGTTCCCCCTTTCGCTTTATTTTCTTATTATACCATATATTTAAAAAAAAGTATTTTATATTTTACTATAAAAAAACTGATGTGCCATACTTGCATGCAAGCATGATGCATCAGTTCTTCTTGTTCTCAGGGGAACTTGAATAAAGCCCCCATATATATAAGCAAAATTAGCTGCTACGGAGTGTAGATAAAGCGCGAGTATTAATATGTACGTGATTTAATTATCCTTAATCATCATATCAACTCCAAAAACCTCTCATGAATCCGTGTATCATCATCAAGCTCCGGATGAAAAGCCAGCCCAATCTGGTTCTTATACTGCACACCGACAATTTTGCCGTCATACTCGGCGAGCACATGTACATCATTTTTTGCAAAGTCATCAATAGCTTCCACGTAAGGCGCCCTGATAAATGTCATGGTAAAGTCAAAGCTGTTGTCAAACCTTGCTGTGGCTTCAAAGCTTCCAAGCTGTCTGCCGTAGGCATTTCTTTTTACAGTGACAGGCAAAGTGCCGAAATATATGTTGTCATCGTTACTGATATGTGAAGCTAAAAGTATAAGACCGGCGCAGGTTGCAAGTACCGGAAGTCCGTTTGCAATCTTTTCCTTAAGCGCATCAAACATATCAAGCTCACGCAGCAGCTTGCCCTGTACAGTGCTTTCACCACCCGGCAGCACGAGGGCGTCTATGTCACAGATATCTGATTTTTTGCGCAGCTCAACACACTCACAGCCTAAAGACTCAAGCATGCGCTTGTGCTCAATAAACGCTCCCTGAACGGCTAAAACACCAATCTTAAGTCCTGATTTCATTTTTATTTGCCTCTTTCTTCCATGATGATTTTAATCTCGCTCTCGTTGATTCCGACCATAGCCTCACCGAGATCCTCAGAAAGCTCTGCGATAAGCTTCGCATCTGTAAAGTTTGTCACAGCCTTTACGATAGCGGCAGCTCTCTTGGCAGGATCGCCTGATTTAAAGATACCTGAACCGACGAACACACCCTCAGCACCGAGCTGCATCATAAGAGCCGCATCAGCCGGAGTAGCCACACCGCCGGCCGCAAAGTTTACAACAGGAAGCTTGCCGTTATCGTGAACAAACTTGACCAGCTCGAAAGGCACCTGAAGATTTTTAGCTGCCTCGAAAAGCTCGTCCTCGCGCATGGAAGTAAGCTTAGCAATCTCAGAATTCATTTTTCTCATATGTCTGACAGCCTGCACGATATCACCTGTACCGGGCTCACCCTTTGTACGGATCATGGAAGCTCCCTCATTGATACGGCGGAGAGCCTCACCGAGATCCCTTGCACCACATACGAAAGGCACCTTGAAATCTCTCTTATTGATATGGTACACATCATCAGCAGGTGAAAGCACCTCAGACTCGTCAATGTAGTCAATCTCGATTGCCTCAAGTATCTGAGCCTCCACGAAGTGACCGATACGGCACTTTGCCATGACAGGGATGCTGACAGCCTCCTGAATTCCCTTGATCATCTTTGGATCGCTCATTCTTGAAACACCGCCTGCGGCTCTGATATCAGCAGGGATTCTCTCAAGCGCCATGACAGCACATGCACCGGCAGCCTCGGCTATCCTGGCCTGCTCCGGAGTCGTGACATCCATGATGACACCGCCCTTGAGCATCTGAGCAAGACCTTTGTTGAGTTCGTATTGAGTATTCTTATTGTTCTCCATTTGTTAAATCTCCTTTTATTTTTATATTGCTTTTATGTCAATTTATATGACGGAAGTAGCAAGGTGTGAGCAAATGCATTCCGGTGGCGCAGGCGGCGTGTACACTCTCGTGAGAGCGCATAGCGGAGCTGCTTAGATACTGTTGAATTATGCCCAAGAGAACCAGAAATGCACCGGCATGGAAGCCGGGGCAAGGAGCTATCGAGCCATGGAGGGCGAGTAGCGACGGTTTCGTCTGGCATAGAAAAACTATAAGGCATAATTCTTACAGTATCTTGGCAGCAAAGCGTAGCGAACACGAGAGTGTACACGCCGCCTGAGCCGCCGGGCTGCATTTGCTCACACCAGCCGCATATCATGGTTGCAATATTACGCTACATCTGGTAATATTAAAATATTCAAAATAAGGAAAATAAAAATGCCAGAAAGCGGTGAATCAAATGCTGACCTACGACCTCACAAAAACAGACGGACCACTCTACAAATGCCTGTATGAGTGCATCAAAAACGATATATCACAGGGAAAATTAAGCTCCGGGGAGAAAATGCCATCAAAACGTACCCTCGCCAAGAATCTGGGAGTTAGTACCATTACGGTTGAAAATGCTTATGACCAGTTGATAGGCGAGGGCTATATGTTTGCAAGACCAAAGAGGGGCTATTTCATAGCCGATGTGTCAGATATCAGGGTAATCAAGGCACCGGTGCAGAAGGAGCTTAGCATAAAGCTGCCTCCTGAGCAGGATGAGAGTATATTTGACTTCTCGTCAAACAGGACAGACTCAGGCAACTTTCCGTTTTCCATATGGGCAAAGCTCATGCGAGAGACGATTTCCCTTAGGGAGCAGGAGCTTTTGTCGGTGTCGCCGTGTGGCGGAGTGAGAGAGCTTCGGGAAGCGATAGCAAGCCATCTGTCATCGTTTCGCGGTATGAATGTGGACCCGGACCAGATAATAGTCGGAGCGGGAACAGAGTATCTGTACGGACTGCTTGTGAAGCTTTTGGGTACGGACAAGGTATACTGCGTGGAGGATCCGGGCTATAAGAAAATCAGCCAGATATACGAGTGTAATAATGCAAAATGCCTGCCGGTGCAGATGGATGAGCAGGGCATCAGCGTGGAGCTTATAAAGAAAGCGAACGCGCAGATAGCACATATCAGCCCGACACACCATTTTCCGACAGGAATCACCATGCCTGTAAACCGCCGCTATGAGCTTTTGGCATGGGCCAATGAGAGCAGTGACAGATACATCATAGAGGATGATTATGACAGTGAGTTTCGCATGAACGGACACCCGATACCGCCCATCCTCTCGATAGATGCGTGTGAAAAGGTCATCTATATAAATACATTTTCAAAGTCTCTCACATCCACCATCCGAATCAGCTACATGGTGCTGCCGGAGCATCTGGCAAATGAGTTTTACAGGAGGCTTTCATTTTACTCATGTACGGTATCAACCTTCGAGCAGTACACGCTGGCACGATTTATCAGCGATGGCTATTTTGAAAAGCACATAAACAGGATGAGGCTGCACTACGGCAGAAAGCGCCAGAGCGTGCTTTCATCCATAAAAGACTGCTTCCACGAAAAGGAATGCAGGGTAATAGAAAATGACTCCGGATTGCATTTTATCATACAGTTTGACACGAACATTCCGGACAAAACAGTTGAAGAGCTGCTATTGAAAAAAGGTATAAAGCTTCAGGCGATTACCCATTTCAACCTGAGTAAGCCAAAGGAGGACAGGCATCAGTTTATTATCAATTACTCCAATATTGATGCAGACAGGATAATGGATAAGCTCCTTATAATAAAAGAGACGATACTTTAAGAAGACATATTAATGCATGTAAAAATTTGACATAGATTTTACATACATCTGATAGAGCATTTTACAAAGCATCCATATAATGTATTCTCGAAGACAAGAAATTTATTACATGTTGCAGGAGATACAAATGGAGAAAAAAATCAAAATTCAGGTTCGCGACCTGAATCTGTATTATGGCCAGAATCATGCACTGCATGGTGTCAATATGGACATAAAAGAAAACAGCGTGACAGCGCTGATCGGACCGTCAGGATGTGGTAAGTCCACATTTTTAAAGTGTATCAACAGAATGAATGATCTGGTTGACAACGTCAGAATCGAGGGAAGCATAGAGATAGATGGTGAGAATATATATGCACCATCAGTCGATACAACCGTACTTCGCAAAAAGGTCGGCATGGTTTTCCAGCAGCCGAATCCGTTCCCGATGAGCATATATGACAATATCGCATATGGCCCGAGGGTGCATGGCATCAAGGATAAAAAGATACTCGACCAGATAGTTGAGGAAAGTCTTCAGGGTGCTGCGATATTCAATGAAGTTAAAGATAGATTAAAGAAATCTGCCATGGGCCTTTCAGGGGGACAGCAGCAGAGACTGTGTATAGCGAGAGCTCTTGCCGTACAGCCTGAGGTGCTTTTGATGGATGAGCCGACATCAGCGCTTGACCCTATCTCTACTTCAAAGATAGAGGATCTCATGGAGGATTTAAAGAAAAAGTACACAGTTGTAGTTGTAACACATAACATGCAGCAGGCAGTGCGTGTATCGGACGATACAGCCTTCTTCCTTGTAGGAGATATGGTTGAGTTTGGTGACACAAAGACAATTTTCTCATATCCACAGGACAAGAGAACAGAGGATTACATCACAGGGAGGTTTGGTTAATGAGATCGAAATTCGACGAGCAGCTTAAGAAGCTGAATGAAGAAATGATGCACATGGGAAGCATGATTGAGGAGTCAATCCAGAAAGCAATCGAGGCATTTATACATCAGGATGCCGATAGCGCCAAAGCCATCATGGAGGGCGATTCAGAGATAGACAGAGAGCAGAAAAAGATAGAGAGCCTGTGCTTTAATCTGCTCATGCAGCAGCAGCCTGTAGCAAGAGACCTTAGAACAATTTCTGCAGCGATGAAGATGGTTACTGATATGGAGCGTATAGGAGACCACGCAGCCGATATCAGCGAGATGACCATTTTGATGAGCAGTGACAAGCCATACAGGGTCAATATAGAGCATGTAAAGAGCATGGCTTCAGAGACAATGCTTATGCTTATCAGAGCAATCGAGGCATATGTTGAGAAGAACAATGACAAGGCTCACATAGTGATGAAGCAGGATGATGTGGTTGATGAGCTTTTTGATAAGGTAAAGGCTGAGCTTATTGATTTCATCAGGGAGCATCCGGAGGATGGTGAGCAGGCAGAGGATCTTCTCATGGTTGCAAAATACTTTGAGCGTATCGGAGACCATGCAACAAATATTGCTGAGTGGGTTGAATTTGCGCTTGATGACAAGGTTCGTAAGTCATGATTTAATTATCACACACAAATGAAAGGTATACATCGAATTGCAAGCAGGCATGCATCGATGATACCTTTTTACCATTTAATCATGAAATTTATACAGACGATGGATTTTACATAAATTTTACATAAAACCATCGTCTGTTTTACATTACTAATGTATAATCGAAAGTAAAGAACAGGTAAATTTTTTACATAAGATTTTTGAAATGGAGAAAGCAATGGCACTTATTTATATTGTAGAGGACGACGAGAGCATACGTGAGATAGAGACAATTGCTCTGAAAAACAGTAATTACATCGTCAGTGCATTTGAAAACGCAAAGGAATTTTACAAGAAGCTGGATGAGCTCGTACCGGATCTTATACTGCTTGATGTGATGCTTCCGGATGAGAGCGGCTACGATATTGTCAGAAAGCTCAGAAAACGTCCGGCCACACAGGAAATTCCTATTATAATGGTCACAGCCAAGACCACAGAGATGGATATGATAAAAGGGTTTGACGGAGGCGCAGATGATTACATCAAAAAGCCTTTCTCAATCATGGAGCTTATCACAAGAGTAAAGGCACTGCTTAGGAGAACAGCGAAGGAGGAGCCGAAGCTTTTAAAGCTGGATGATCTGGTGATTGACCATGAGCGCCATGTGGTTACAGTGAACAATGAGCCGGTCGACCTTACATACAAGGAGTACGAGCTTTTAAGGCTTCTGATGGGCAGTCAGGGCATAGTCATGACCAGGGAGGTCATCATGAGAAGCGTCTGGGATACTGACTTTGAGGGCGAGACACGTACAGTGGACATGCACATAAAGACACTCCGCCATAAGCTGGGTGACTATGGCAGCAGGATAAAGACAGTCAGAAATGTGGGCTATGTTATAGAATAATAGCTGTTATAATGATTTCTAATATACATAAGCGGAGCGTACAGCATGAAAAAAAAGATTAATTACTATCTGGTAGCAACAGCACTTTTTGTAGCAGTTGCCACTATGGTTTCCATGACAGTAATCAACTATTACCTCTTTCAGAAGCAGGTAAAGGAAGACCTGCATGTCATGGCAGAGACAATAGAAAGCACCGGAATACTAAAACAGGATATAAATGAAATCCCGCAGATTGACGTGGAGGGTATTCGTGTCACTTGGATTGACGAGGACGGCACAGTGCTGTATGACAATCAAAATGATGTGAAAAAACTTGAAAATCATGGCGATAGACCGGAAGTTGAATCAGCATTTGATAAAGGTACGGGAGACAGCGTGAGAACCTCAGCCACCATGAACAGCAATACCTTCTATCATGCCATAAAGCTTAATGATGGAACGGTACTGCGTGTTTCTATTGCAGCAAGAAGTATATGGAACATGTTTGCAAGCAGTATACCTGCCATGCTTATAGTGACGATTATCATAGTAGGAATATGTGTGGTACTCGCCAAGAGCCTGACCAGAAAGCTCATGAAGCCAATCGAGACACTCGCAGGCAACCTGGAGCAGGCCTCTGTCATCCAGAAAAAGACAGAATACAAGGAGCTCGTGCCGTTCATGAATGCGATAAGGATACAGCATGAGGGCGTGCTTGCCGCGGCAAAGAGCAGACAGGATTTCACAGCCAATGTGTCACACGAGCTAAAGACTCCGCTCACAGCCATCTCCGGCTACGCAGAGCTCATAGAAAACGGCATGGTCGAAAAGGAGCAGCAGATTCATTTTGCAACTGAAATCAGAAGAAATGCACAGCGCCTGCTTTCCTTAATCAATGATATCATAAAGCTCTCTGAGCTTGACTCCAGCGAGGCGCAGCAGGGCTTTGAACAGCTTAATCTATACGGTCTGGTCAAGGACTGCATGGAAAATCTACAGGTGAATGCCGAGCAGAGAAACGTAGCACTCAATTTTGACGGCACTGACTGCATGGTACGAGGCAACAGGCAGCTTCTCACGGAGCTCGTTGAGAATCTCTGCCAGAATGCTATCCGCTACAACAATGATGGCGGTACCGTAAATGTGACGGTACACAAGCTGGGCGGCAAGACAGTCCTCACGGTCGAGGACAACGGCATAGGCATCCCAAAGGACCAGCAGGAGCGCGTCTTTGAGCGCTTCTACAGAGTGGACAAGAGCCGCTCGAAGGAGACCGGCGGCACAGGCCTAGGGCTTGCGATAGTAAAGCATATAGTGGAGCTGCATGATGCAGGGCTTACGCTCGACAGCGAGGTGGGGCGTGGCACAACAATAAATGTGGAGTTTTAGCTCCGCCTTTTTACGTCTCCTGCGCCATACCGGGCACACAAGCTCTTGCAAAATCGAGGCGCAGTGTTTATAATAATTTGTTAGCAGCGAAAACAAGGCAAGACCAGGAGGAACAGCCATGTATCAGGAAATATCAAAATTACTTATGTACGGAGATTTATCTCAGGACGAGATACTTTATAAATTGGGCCAGCTCTTTGAGCAGTTTGAGGTGGGCGAGTACAACAAGACAGAGCTTGTGCGCGACATCAATACACAGGTCAAGAGAATCTTAAAGGTAGCGACAGACTATGGTTTTGATGACAATCTGTGGCACAACTATCTCACTTTCTTCCTTATGATGAGTGAGAATCCGTTTTCCATCACCTGTGAGAAGGTCGGAGCCAGCGATGGCAGCGTAAATGGGCTTGTGGCAAACGATTTCAGGATTTTTAAGAAGCTTTTCGATTATGATTTCAAGCCAATCGAGTCAGCACTCGGAATCGACTGCTTCACACAGATCAGCAATTATAAGGCCATTGTGAAAAAGGACCTTATGTACAATCACAATGTCAGCGAGAAGGTAAGGGCGCTGAGCAAGAAGCTTGAGGCAGCTAAGGATGAGCAGGAGTTCTTTGATGTGGTAACAGGCTTTTACAAGGCATATGGAGTCGGCATGTTTGGTCTCAACAAGGCATTCAGGATTGAGGAGCATCTGGACGGTGGCTTCTCCTTCATGCCAATCAACAATATGGATGCGGTCATGCTCGATGACCTGATCGGCTATGAAATCCAGAAGAAAAAGCTCACAGACAATACAGAAGCGTTTGTACAGGGCAAAAAGGCCAACAATGTGCTGCTTTTCGGAGACAGCGGAACCGGAAAATCAACAAGCATCAAGGCTATTGTCAATCAGTATTATGATGACGGACTGCGCATGATCGAGATATACAAGCATCAGTTTAAATATCTGTCAAAAATTATCGCAGCAATCAAAAACAGAAACTACAGATTTATCATATATATGGATGACCTCTCATTCGAGGAGCATGAGATTGAGTACAAGTTCCTAAAGGCAGTTATCGAGGGCGGCGTGGAGACAAAGCCTGACAACATACTGATTTATGCAACCTCTAACCGCCGTCACCTGATCAAGGAGACATGGAATGACCGTAATGACCAGGATAACAGCAATGACAAGCATCACTCAGATACGGTTGAGGAGAAGCTGTCACTTGTAAACCGTTTTGGTGTGACAATCAGCTACTCAAAGCCATCGCAGAAGGAGTTCTTCAATATCGTAACAGAGCTTGCGAGAAAGAGCGGCTGCACACTTTCAGACGATGAGCTGTGCAGGGAGGCAAACAAGTGGGAGCTCAGCCATGGTGGCATTTCGGGACGTACTGCAACACAGTTTGTCAACTACATTATGGCTAACAATTAAGCAGCAGGCATAAGCATGAAAGGATAGTATATGCTCTACCAGATAAGTAATGGCGCTGTCGCATTTGGCGACGACGTCATTTTGCATAGTATAGATTTTGAAATCAGAAACACAGAAAAGATAGCAATAGTCGGCAGAAACGGCTGTGGCAAGACAACACTTTTAAAGCTCATTTCAGGCGAGGTTGAGATGGAAAAGCTCGACAGCGATGAGAGCGCCTTTATTGCAAAGGCAGGAAACCCGGAGATAGGGTATCTGAAGCAGATCGCGTTTGATGATCCTGATGTGACACTCGAGCAGGAGGTGCGCAAATGCTTCGTGAAAATGGACGAGCGAAAGGCAGAGCTTGCGCGCGCGGCGGCAGAGCTCGAGCATGATTATTCCGATGAAAAGGTAGCCAGATATACCGCGATGGAGGAGGCCTTCAAGGATGATGGCGGCTACTATTATGAGAAGGAATATGAGGTCATGATCCGCAAGTTCGGCTTCTCAGATGATGAGCGCAAAAAGCCAATCCGTGACTTTTCCGGAGGTCAGCAGACCAAGATAGCATTCATAAAGCTGCTTTTGTCAAAGCCTGACATACTGCTTTTAGACGAGCCGACCAACCACCTCGATGTCACGACGATTGAGTGGCTTGAGGGCTATCTGAAGTCGTACCCGAAGGCAGTGGTTGTCGTATCCCATGACCGTATGTTTCTCGACAATGTGGTAGATGTGGTATACGAGATAGAGTACGGCACAGCAAGGCGCTATCCGGGCAATTATACCAATTTTATCGCCCGCAAAAAGGAAAACTACGACAAGCAGATGAAGGATCACATCGCCCAGCAGAAGGAGATAGAGCGTTTGCAGCGTATGGTTACGCGCTTCAAGGGCAAGCCGACCAAGACAGCCATGGCGCAGTCAAAGCAGAAGGCTATCGACCGCATGGTGATTATCGAGGCACCGGACAAGTACGACAACAAGACCTTCCATGCCAATTTCCAGCCCGAAAAGGAGACCGGAAACGATGTGCTTTATACATCAGAGCTTGCAATCGGCTATGACCATCCGCTCTCCGTAGTGTCGCTTGATTTGAAAAGAGGCGAAAAGCTTGGCATACTCGGAGGAAATGGACTTGGAAAATCGACATTTTTAAAGACTATCGTGGGTAAAATTCCGGCACTTTCAGGCGAGTACCGCTTTGGAACCAACGTGCAGATAGGGTATTTCGACCAGCAGATGGCCATGTATACAAGCAACAAGACCGTGCTCGATGATTTCTGGGACGAGTATCCGCATCTCACGGAAACCGAGGCCAGAAATGCACTCGGAGCCTTCCTTTTTTCAGGGGAGGACGTGTTCAAAAACGTAAATATGCTCTCAGGAGGAGAAAAGGTCAGACTGGCTCTTTGCAAGATTTTAAAGACCAGACCGAACGTGCTTGTGCTCGATGAGCCAACCAACCATATGGATATCGTAGGCAAGGAAACGCTTGAAAGCATGCTTAAGGACTATAAGGGCACACTGATTTTTGTATCGCACGACAGATATTTTGTGAAAAAGGTAGCTACACAGCTGCTTGTGTTTGAGGATGGCACGACCAATCTCTATCAGTTTGGCTATGAGCAGTATCAGGAAAAGCTTGACAAGGAGGCTTTGGAGAGCAAAAACGTGTACAGAGGCAATGCGATATTTGGCGGCGCGATAAGCCAGAATGGTAGCAGCCAGACCGGGGGCAGTCAGACAGGCAGTGATGCAAATCGGAGCACGTCACAAACCGCTGCAGCAGGTAATGTGGGCGAAAGCACCAATGCAAATAGCGCAGCCCAGGCAGGCGGCATGGCTGTCTCATCAACCGGCAAGGCATACTACAACCCGGGCAAGGAACGCTCAAAGATACAAAAAAAGGTCAAAAAGGCCGAGGAGGACCTGGCAGTCAAGGAAGCAAAGCTCGATGAACTCAAGGCCGAGCTCATGAAGCCGGAGTATCAGTCAAGCTACTCAAAGCTCACGGAAATCCAAAACGAAATAGACGCTCTCGAGGAAGAAATCCTTATAGATATGGAAGGGTGGGAGGAGCTTTCCTCTCAGCTTGAGGCGCTTGGATAGGTTAGATGAGCTGTGGTAGCTTAGAAACGTTGTGATAGCTTAGATGTGCTGTTGTAGTTGAGAAATGTTGCGATAGTGTATAAAAAATCACTCGACTTGATGTTTTTTATTCTGATGAAATCCCTAATCATAGCGAAATCAAGCGATTTCGCGAAAAACCGTAAATAAAATCTTGATTTTTTATATAAATTGCATAAAAATGATTGATGAAAACGAAATTTATGGTATAATATTTACATGATACAGACAACGTATCAAATAAATGATAAAGGGGTTGGACATCATGAGAATAACAATTTCAGGAAGAAACATCGAATTAACAGAGGGGCTTAAGCAGGCAGTAGAGGAGAAGCTGTCAAAGCTGGAGAAGTTTTTTAAACCGGACACAGACGTATACGTTACACTCAGCGTAGAAAAGGATAGACAGAAAATCGAGGTTACTATCCCGGCAAAGGGACATGTTATCCGTTCAGAGCAGGTCAGCAATGATATGTATGTATCAATTGACCTCGTAGAGGAAGTAATCGAGAGACAGCTTCGCAAATACAGAACCAAGATTTCCGCAAAGAAGTATGCACCGGCGATATTCCAGGATGATTTCGTGGAGGCAGACGATGCAGAGGACGAGGAAATCAAGATTGTCCGTACCAAGAGATTTGGTATGAAGCCTATGTATCCTGAGGATGCATGCATCCAGATGGAGCTCTCAGGCCACGATTTCTTCGTATTCAGAAATGCAGAGAATGACGAAGTAAATGTAGTCTACAAGAGAAAAGGACATACATACGGACTTATCGAACCGGAATGTTAGACTCTTGTTTTTCATCATAATTTAACCTTTCTTTCATCGAAAACCGGCAGCCGTTGGCTGCCGGTTTTTTTATATATGTTTAACGGATATTGCAAGATATAAAAATCCTAATTTTAAAGGGCTCGAATTCGATGCCTTTAAAAATGAATCCAGTAGTAATGCTTTTACATTATCTCCACAAAAATGGATTTAATCTACAAATGTAAATATTGCTGAAAAATCGAACAAAAGAAAAATTGAAAAATGTCAATCCAAATTTACTCAAAGGAACAAGCGAACAATAAAAAATGAAATAATTAGAACAAAAACCTCAAAATATAGTACAAATTTATCATTCCAAAAATTCTTATGAGAAAAGTGCAATATAAACCAAAAACCAGCTAAATTAAACCCAAACCCATGTCATATTTTGTCGAAAACTGCTAATCACCAATCAATATTGAAGCTTCTAATAGAAATCTTCAAAATACAAGCGCGTAACGCGCCTAGAATATTGATATATTATATGGAAAAATGAACCCACCAACAAAAACAAAGAGAGAAATTTCGCAAAGACGACAAAATTTCAAAAGAAAGACAAAAAAAGAAGTTCTACGAAAAATATAATCGATGGAGGGATGAAATATTTGGGAAGAATTTATTATGAACAGAAAGGACTTATTAACCTCGATGATATTGTAGATATATTTATTGAGGTGGGAAATATACACAATTACCTGGAAAATGCAGCCTTGCGGATTTTGCTTTTTGGCAATCCTGAGCTGAATTTTTATCAGTGCCGATTATTAGTATTGAAGTACGGAGAATCACTTTCACAGGATGATTTGCACGGGCGGATGGTATTTATGAGAATGATACAGCTGCTGGAAGCCAACACAGTTTAAAATAAAATGAGAATTTCTTTTTTGACCGGGCAACCGGTCTTTCTTTTTTGCACAAATGGTGTTATAATTTTGAAGAAATTATGTTGATTACTCATAGCTTTAAAAAAGAAGCATTGCATTGTGTTTAATTAAACCAAAGCATGATAATTCAATCAAAGAAAAGAGGACAAAAATGAACATCGTAGTACTTGCCGGAGGGCTTAGCACAGAGAGAGATGTTTCCTTCAAGACAGGAAGCATGGTAGCTAAGGCACTCAAAGAGAACGGCCACAAAGTTATATTATTGGATGTATTTATGGGATATAGTGACAGGGAGGAGGACCTGACAGGTATATTTGACCGCGCGGACGAGATAAGCGTGCAGGTCAGCGATATTCCGACAGAGGCACCTGACCTCGCAAAGGTAAAGGCTTCCAGAAAGGATCAGTCACCTTGCTTCTTCGGACCAAATGTCATCAAAATGTGTCAGATGGCTGACATTGTTTTCATGGCACTTCACGGAGAAAACGGAGAGAACGGAAAGATACAGGCAGCATTTGACCTCTTCGGTGTCAAATATACAGGCAGCGATTATTTAAGCTCAGCCATCGCCATGAACAAGGAGACATCAAAGCAGTTCTTCCTTGCAAACGGTATCCCTACTCCAAAGGGTATTTCCATGACAAGAGCGACCAGACAGGACGATATCACAAAGCTTGACCTGACACTTCCATGTGTGGTAAAGCCATGCTGCGGCGGTTCAAGCATCGGTGTCACTATCGTTAAGGATGCGGCAGAGTTCAAGGCGGCACTTGACGATGCCTTCAAGTGGGAAAATGAGCTGGTTATCGAGGAATTTGTACAGGGCAGGGAGTTCTCTGTCGGCGTTATCGAGGGCAAGGCTCTTCCTATTATAGAGATTGCACCGAAGGAGGGTTTCTACGATTATAAGAATAAATACAAGGCGGGCAGTACAGTAGAGACATGTCCGGCCGAGCTTCCTGAGCAGGTGACAAAGGATATGCAGCACTATGCCGAGGAGGTTGCGCGCGTTATCGGGCTTGACACATATTCACGCTCAGACTTTTTGCTCAATGACAAAAATGAGATGTTCTGCCTCGAGGCAAACACACTGCCGGGCATGACTCCGACCAGTCTTCTGCCACAGGAGGCAGCGGTTATCGGTATGAGCTTTAATCAGCTCTGTGAGCATCTGATTGACATATCTTTGAAAAAATATGAGGTGTAGCATGTCTGATAAGTACATGAAGAATCTTACATTTGCAAATATCGCTAAAGCCTGTGAGGGCAGATACATAGGCGATGAGACACTGCTTGATACGACAATCACCGGCGCCGTCATAGACAGCAGACAGGTGAAGGAGGGCTATCTTTTTATCCCGATAAAGGGAGAAAGGGTGGACGGACACAAATTCATTCCGACTGTGTTTGAGCAGGGGGCGGCAATTGTGCTCTCTGAGCATGAGCTTACGGATCCGGCAGGCCCATATGTGCTTGTTGAATCAACCACCGATGCCATGAAAAAGCTAGCGGCATTTTACAGAAAAAGCCTGGATATCAAGGTGGTGGGTATCACCGGAAGTGTCGGCAAGACCAGCACCAAGGAGATGATATCATCTGTCCTTGAGCAGAAATACAGCGTTCACAAGACCGCAGGCAATTTCAACAACGAGATAGGCCTGCCACTCACCATTTTCGGAATCAGGGAAAGCCATCAGGTAGCGGTGCTTGAGATGGGCATATCTGACTTTGGAGAGATGCACAGACTTTCTACTATGTCTTGCCCGGATGTCATGGTCATCACCAATATCGGCTACTGCCATCTGGAGTTTTTGGGCGACAGGGATGGTGTGCTTAAAGCAAAGACAGAGTGCTTTGAGCATATGATGCCGGATGCGGTCGCAGTGCTGAATGCGGATGACGACAAGCTCGCCACAGTGCAGACGGTAAATGGAAAGCCTGCCATATACTATGGCAAGGAATCAGCTTCAGGCGTTCATAAATCGGTATATACCACAAATATTGAAAACCTGGGCTTTGACGGCATGAAGGCTCATTTTGTCACTCCTGAGGGTGAGTTCGATGCACACATCCACATCCCGGGTGAGCATAATGTATACAATGCCATGGCGGCAGCAGCTGTCGGATTGCAGCTTGGTCTCACAATAGCTGAGATTAAATCAGGAATCGAGAAAGCAGAGACAATCGCAGGACGTACCAATTTTATCAAAACGCATGGCATGACAGTGATAGATGACTGCTACAATGCAAATCCTGTATCCATGAAATCCTCTATCGAGGTGCTTTCACATGCAAAGGGCAGGACAATAGCAGTGCTTGGCGACATGGGCGAGCTTGGAAGTGATGAGAAAAAGCTGCATCATGAGGTAGGCGAGGCAGTTGGAGAGAATCATATCCATACACTTTTTGCAGCAGGAGAGCTGGCAAAGGAATATGCAGCCGGAGCCGCAGAAAAATCATCTGATGTAGACATCCACTATTTCGAGGATAGGGAGACTATGACACAGGAGCTTCTTTCGTATGTGAAGGAGGGCGACACAATACTGGTGAAGGCATCACACTTCATGGAGTTTCCGAAGGTAGTCGAGGCTCTGAGTGAGTAAAATCAGGTAAGATCAATCGGAAAGAAATTAATTCGATATTTAATAATTGCGAGGAATGGATATTCTCCAAGCCTCATAACATTATAAAAGAAAGAGAGAAAAATAATGGCACAGAATCCAATCGTAACAATCACAATGGAAAACGGCGATGTAATCAAGGCGGAACTTTATCCGGAAATCGCACCAAACACAGTAAACAACTTTATTAGCTTAATCAATCACAACTTCTATGACGGAGTATGCTTCCACCGTGTAATCAAGGGCTTCATGCTCCAGGGCGGAGATCCTGACGGAAACGGCACAGGCGGCCCGGGCTATGAAATCAAGGGCGAGTTCACACACAACGGCTTCAAAAATGACTTAAAGCACACAGCCGGTGTACTTTCAATGGCACGTACCATGATACCTGATTCAGCAGGCAGCCAGTTCTTCATCATGCATCAGGATGCACCACATCTCGACGGCGAGTATGCGGCATTCGGTAAGGTAATCGAGGGCATGGATGTGGTAAACAAGATCGCGGAGGTGCGCACAGACTACATGGACAAACCACTTGAGGCTCAGGTCATGAAGACAGTTACAGTTGAGACCTTCGGAGTTGACTATCCGGAGCCGGAGACAGTTTAATGATAATAATTATCGATGAGGCAAGCGCAAAACTTGCCTCTTTTTACTATCATGGCGAGCTGCAAGAAAAACTGTATGGTGCACTACCGGGAAAATTGCTGGATGAGTTGCAGAAGAAACTGCCGGATGAGCAGCAGAATAATTTGTGTGTGTATGAAATAGAAAATAATTCGGGATATACAGAATCTGCAGCTAACACTGCGAAAGCTAATACGGGAAATATAAGAATACCGAAAGCCCCCACAGACTGCATCTGGATAGTATCAAACAGACAGCAGAAGCAGATAGCTGACTCACTCGGTATAGCATCAGTAGGAGAGCCGCAGTGCGGCACGCGCTATGCAGTCGAAAGCCTTGCGGAGCTTGATATTGAGTATCTGGAGCGGGTGCGCAGGCGGTATAATCATATCCCGTGGGACATCGGCGTGACAGACAGGTGTCTGATACGTGAGCTGTCCCTGTCAGACCTCCCTGCGCTCTATGAGCTTTATGACAAGCCCGGCATGACAGACTTTGTGGAACCGCTTTACGACTACGAAACAGAGCTTGAATACCAGAAAGCATATATAGAGAACATGTATGGCTTTTACGAGTATGGCATGTGGCTTGTGTTTTCAAAGGAAACAGGGAAGCTGATAGGCAGGGCAGGGCTTGAGCATAATGAAATGGGCTATATGATAGCACCAAAATTTCAGAACCAAGGCTATGCCACGGAGGTGTGCCGCTTCATCATAGACTACGCGCGCGAAAACACAGACTTTGAAGAGCTTTACTGCCGGATAGATGAGAAAAATACGGCATCGGTGCGCCTTGCCAAAAAGCTTGGATTTACAAAGAGCGGGCATATGGATGATGATATAAACGCTTCTATATATAGAAAAAACATAAAAAACAATGAAAAACATTGAAAAATATGCAATTAGGCAATAAAATATAAACATAGTTTAACGATTTGGAGGACGAAAAAATGAAGAAATATGCATACGGAGTAGATATAGGTGGAACAACTGTAAAGATAGGCTTTTTCGAGACCACAGGAAAGCTTGTCGATACATGGGAGATTCCTACACGCACAGAGAATTCCGGCGAGCTCATTCTGCCTGATATCGCAGCATCCATCAAGGAGAATAACGAGAAGCATGGCATCGAGATGGGTGACATCGAGGGCGTAGGCATGGGAGTGCCGGGACCTATAAAGGATGACGGAACAGTATTGAAGTGTGTCAACCTCGGCTGGGGCGTGTTCAACGTGGCACAGTCACTCTCAGTACTGTGCGGCGGCATCAAGGTAAAGGCCGGAAACGATGCCAACGTAGCTGCACTCGGTGAGATGTGGCAGGGTGGCGGAAAGGGTCATCAGGATGTAGTCATGATCACACTCGGCACAGGCGTAGGCGGAGGAATCATCCGCGAGGGCAGAATCGTAGCCGGAGTAAACGGAGCAGGCGGAGAGATAGGACATATGCCTATGGTAGATGATGAGTCAGAGTGCTGTGGCTGCGGCAAGAAGGGCTGCTTAGAGCAGTATGCATCAGCAAACGGTCTCGTAAGAGTGGCAGAGAGATACATTGCAGCAAACAGGAATGTGGCAACAAAGCTTGATTTAAATGCAGGCTTCACAGCCAAGGATGTATGCGATGCGGCAAAGGCAGGAGATGCAGCGGGCATTGCAGCAGTAGAGCAGTCTATGAAGCTTCTCGGCAAGGCAATGGCAGCAGTAGCATGCGTCATGGACCCTGAGGTATTTGTTGTCGGCGGAGGCCTTTCAAAGGCAGGCAGCATCATCATCGATACAGCAGCAAAGTACTATAAAGAGTATGCTTTCCATGCAAGCCGTGAGACAGAGATCAAGCTTGCCACACTCGGCAACTCAGCCGGCATGTATGGCGGAGTAAAGATGGTTATCGGCTAACAACATAAGATTGCAATTTTTAAAGAAATAAAATATAATGGCTACTAAAGATACACTACAATCGAGGTGAGACTATTGGCAGATTACTCAACAGAAGAATTAGAAAAAATAGCGGACAAATTTCGCTCTGATACCAGCGGTATAAGGGGAACAAAGGATTTTACGAGCCCAGAGGAGCTTTACGATGAGCTGAAAAAGGAAATCAAAAAGTACCATCCGTCGGATGACACGAGCCTTGTGGACAAAGCCTACAGGGTAGCTTATGATGCTCATAAGGGTCAGGCGCGTAAGTCAGGAGAGCCTTATATCATACATCCGCTTTGTGTTGCCATAATACTCGCCGAGCTCGAGCTGGATAAGGAAACCATTGCAGCAGGACTGCTCCATGATGTGCTGGAGGATACCATCATGACCATGGATGAGATGCGCGCGGAGTTTGGGGACGATGTCGCACATCTGGTGGATGGTGTCACGAAGTTGAAGCACCTGCACCTGACAGACAGCACCAAGGATCCGAAGGACAAGAATGCGGACAGGCTTGAGATGCAGGCTGAGAATCTGCGCAAGATGTTTCTCGCCATGGCAAAGGATATCAGAGTCATCCTCATAAAGCTGGCAGACAGACTGCACAATATGCGTACACTCAAGTACCAGTCCAAGGAGGCACAGCAGCGTATCGCCAGAGAGACACAGGATATCTACTGCCCTATCGCACAGCGACTTGGTATCAGCAAGATAAAGATAGAGCTCGAGGACCTTTGTATGAAGTACCTCTATCCGGATGCCTACTACGATCTGGTAGAGAAGGTAGCCCTCAGAAAGGCAGAGCGCGACACCTACATCCAGGGCCTGGTAAACGATGTCAAGAAGTATGTTACAGATGCCGGCATCAAGGCTGAGATATACGGCAGGGCAAAGCATTTCTTCAGTATATATAAGAAGATGGTCAATCAGGACAAGACGATAGACCAGATATATGACCTCTTTGCCATCAGGATTCTGGTGGATACAATACCGGACTGCTACGCAGTGCTTGGTATCATACATGAGAAGTATAAGCCTATACCGGGCCGTTTCAAGGACTATATTGCCATGCCGAAGCAGAATATGTACCAGTCGCTTCACACGACACTCATAGGCCCGAGCGGACAGCCGTTCGAGATACAGATACGTACCTACGAGATGCATCGTACAGCTGAGTACGGTATCGCAGCGCACTGGAAGTACAAGGAAGCAAACAACGGCAATGCCACCACCACCACTGTCACAGAGGAGGAGAAGCTCAGCTGGCTGCGCCAGATACTCGAGTGGCAGCAGGATATGTCGGATAATAAGGAGTTTATGACTTTATTAAAGAGTGATTTAAATTTATTCTCCGACAATGTATTTGCATTCACACCGTCCGGTGATGTAAAGAATCTGCCAAAGGGCTCCACACCTATAGACTTTGCCTACAGCATACACTCAGCAGTCGGCAACAAGATGGTCGGTGCCAAGGTAAACGGCAAGCTCGTGCCGATAGACTATGTCATCAAAAACGGCGACCAGATAGAGATAATCACCTCGCAGAACTCCAAGGGGCCAAGCCGTGACTGGCTCAAGGTCGTAAAGAGCACGCAGGCCAAGAACAAGATAAACCAGTGGTTCAGAAGTGAGTTAAAGGAAGAGAATATACAGCACGGCAAGGATCTGATAGCAGCCTATGCCAAAGCAAAGGGCATCAACTTTGCTGAGATAAACAAGCCTGAGTATCAGGAGAAAATACGCCGCAAGTACGGCTTCCACGACTGGAACTCATGCCTTGCAACTGTCGGTCACGGTGGTCTCAAGGAGAGCCAGATAGTCAACAGGATGTACGACGAGTACAAGAAGGATCATGTGGTGCCGGTGACAGATGCAGATGTGCTTGGCAGCATCGCAGAAAAGCAGCAGACGGCAGCAGGCACACAGCCGGAGCACAAGTCAAAGAGCGGTATTGTGGTACACGGACTCTATGACGTGGCTGTGCACTTCTCAAAGTGCTGCAATCCTGTTCCGGGAGATGAAATCGTGGGCTTTGTCACAAGAGGCCGAGGCATCTCCATCCACAGGACAGACTGCGTGAATATCATCAATCTGTCCAAGATAGAAAAGGACAGGCTCATAGAAGCAGAGTGGCAGGATACAGCCCTCATGGACAATGGTGCCGAGTATCAGGCAGACCTAAAGATATTCTGTCATGACAGGCCGGGACTGCTCGTAGATATCACAAAGATATTTACCGAGAAGGAAATCAATATCAGTGGTATCCAGTCCAAGACCAGCAAGCAGGGCATCGCTACAATCGAGGTATTTTTCAATATCAGAGGCAGGGACCAGATAAAGGTTCTCGTGGAGAAGCTCAGACAGATAGAAAGTGTAATAGACGTAGAGAGGACCACCGGCTAAATCCCGGTGGTTCTTGCATGAAGCATAACATATAACAGACAAGGAGTACACTCATATGGTAAATATGAAGATAGACCACTTCGTAGTGGGACCGGTGCAGACCAACTGCTATTTTGTCACCAATATAAAGACAAAGGAAATAATAATAATAGACCCGGGCGCGTGTGCTAATCAGCTCGCCAAAAAAGTGGACGAATCAGGCGCAAAGCCTGTAGCAATACTGCTCACACACGGACACTTTGACCATGCCGCTGATGCAAAGCCGCTCGCAGACCGCTACGGCATCAAAATATATATCCATGAGGCAGACAAAGCCACACTCGATGACCCGCAGCTTAATGTCAGCTACATGATGGGGCAGTCAAAAACATTTTATGCAGATGTATTTTTGAAGGATAAGCAGGAGCTTGACATCGCAGGCTTTCACATAGTAGTGCTTCACACACCGGGGCATACACCGGGTGGCTGCTGCTATTATTTCCCGTATGAGGACGTGATTTTTACAGGCGATTCGCTGTTTTGCGGCTCAATCGGACGTACGGATTTCAAGGGTGGCAGCATGTCAGACCTCGTGCGCACAGTGAAGGAAAAAATCATGACACTGCCTGAGCATACAGAGGTGTACCCAGGCCACAACGACACAACAACCATAGAAAACGAGAGGATGTATAACCCTTACTTATGATAGTAGTAGTATTTAATAAACCGGATTTTGAATATGATGTGCACTCACTGCTCAAGGAGTTCTTCCCGCAGGAGGAGGTGCAGATGTACTATAGCTGCTCACCTGATGAGGTGGAGGGCAAAAACTTAGCCTGCACACACCACGAGATGACAGCTGATGGCGTAAAGGAATTTGCGGATGCATCACAGGTATTTAAGATAGACTATGTGGGTGATGAGATTGTGGTGGAGTGGACGCTGAATAGAGCCGGCGGAAATAATTCCATGACAGGTGAGGTGCAGCAAGCCGACGAAAGTGACATTAAAACAGCCGGAAAAAGTATATGCACAAAAATATCCGTAGACAGCGCAGACCGCAAGGAGACCAAAAACCGCCTCAAGCTCGCCCTGTATTCCATGATAGAAAAGGGCACAGGAAAGAGCCTTCCGTGGGGCACACTCTCAGGCATCAGACCAACCAAGATAGCCATGAAATGCATAGAGGATGGCATGAGTGATAAGGAAACCTACGACTATCTGAAGGAAACCTATCTCGCAAGTGATGAGAAAATCGACCTCTCAATAGGTATAGCAAAGCGTGAGAAGGCACTGCTCGACAAGGTGGACTATGACAACGGCTATAGCCTGTACATAGGCATACCATTCTGCCCGAGTACCTGTGCATACTGCTCGTTTACCTCATACCCGCTTGGTGTGTGGAAAAACCGCGTAGACGATTACCTTGACGCACTCGAGAAGGAGATAGACTACACGGCACAGAAGTTCTACCACAAGAAGCTAAACTCCATCTACATAGGAGGCGGTACACCGACCACACTAAGCCCTGCACAGCTTGACAGACTTATCAGAAAAATCAAATGCAGTTTTGATTTAAAGGATTGCCTGGAATTTACAGTGGAAGCAGGCAGACCGGACTCAATCACGAGAGAAAAGCTCCTGGCACTAAAGAAAAACGGCATCAGCCGTATATCAGTCAATCCACAGACCATGAAGCAGCAGACGCTCGATATAATAGGAAGACACCACACAGTAGACGATACGATAAATAGCTTCAAGCTCGCACGTGAACTGGGTTTTGACAACATAAACATGGACCTCATCATGGGACTTCCCGAGGAGACACTCGATGATGTAAGGCATACAATGGAGCTGGTGAAGGAGCTGGCACCTGACAATGTCACCATCCACTCACTCGCAGTAAAACGCGCTGCAAGGCTCACCATCTTCAAGGACCGATACAGCGACATGCAGATGGTCAACACCCAGGAGCATATGGATCTCTGCGCAGCCTACTGCAAGCAGATGGGGCTTGAGCCATACTACCTCTACAGGCAGAAGGGCATGGCAGGCAATATGGAGAATGTGGGCTATGCGGCAAAGGGCAAGGCCGGCGTATACAACATACTGATCATGGAGGAAAAGCAGACCATCGTGGCCTGCGGAGCCGGAGCTTCCACCAAGAGAGTTTGGCCCATACCAAATCCGGACGGCACCCATCGTATCGACAGATGCGAGAATGTCAAGGATGTAGGGCAGTATATCGCAAGGGTTGATGAGATGATTGAGAGGAAGCAGAGGCTGTTTGAGGAAAAATAAGCAGCATGACATATAATAATGTATAATTATGGGTGCTGTAATACCATAGCGGTTAGCGAATGTGTCAAAAATTATAAAGAAAACCTAATATTCATTGACAAAGAATTAAAAATGGGTGAAAATATATTATTGAAAACCCTGATTAGATACAGAAAAAGATACAAATAACCGAATAAAACATATGTAAAACAAAATAGGCTAAAATAATTCGGGGGGGGACAAAGGTACCTCCCCTAGAACAGGTATAAAGGAAAATAAAAGATACCATAAGGAGAATTTAGAAAGAATGTACAGAAAGAAAGGCAGAGGATGGACAAAGCATATAGACTTTATGCTTATAGATATCGCATGCATTGTTATAGCATTTTTTATTTCATATGTGATACGCTTCGGCTTTAATAACCCGTACGTGGACAAGGACTACCGTATACTGGGGGTAGCATTTCTTCTGATAGATTTCTTTGTGGAGATAATGGCAGACTCATTCAAGAATGTCCTAAAGAGAGGATATCTGGATGAGCTTATATCGACCTGCAAGCACGCAATGCTTGTATTTCTGGCGACAGCGCTATTTCTGTTCACTACACAGATGGCTGATATATACTCGCGATTATCATTTTATATCATGTTTCCAATCTATGTGACAATATCATATGTAGCAAGAATTGCACTCAGGAGCTTCCTTAAGAAAAGGGGCTTCGGAACATCTAAGAAATCACTGCTTGTCATAGCACCGGATGCCATGCTTCGTGATACACTGCGCACAGTGGAGAAAAGCTGCATAGGCTATACAAAGATAGTAGCAGCTTCACTGGATACAGACATGAAGGGCAAGACTATATGCAGCATACCGATAGTTGCAAACCACGATGACATAGTGGACTATGCGTGCGATGAGTGGGTGGATGAGGTGCTCATACCGCCGTGCAGCGAGGATGAATATCCGGAGAAAATGGCAGATATATTCCTGGAGATGGGAATAGCAGTACATACAGGAATAGCCAAAAACGGCACAGCCCAAGGCGGTTATAAGCAGATAGAAAAGATAGGCGACTACACCGTAGTCACATCAAGCGTGAACTATGCAAATACCAGTGCACTTCTGGTAAAGAGGGGCATGGATATAGTCGGAGGACTGGTGGGCTGCCTGTTCACACTTATCATCATGATATTTGTGGGACCGATGATATACATAGCATCGCCGGGACCGATATTCTTCTCGCAGGAGAGAGTCGGCAGAAACGGCAGAAAGTTCAAGATGTACAAATTCCGCAGCATGTATATGGATGCCGAGGAGCGAAAGAAGGAGCTTGCGGCACAGAATAAAGTGGGCGACGGAATGATGTTCAAGATGGACTTTGACCCGAGAATAATAGGCAATAAGGTGCTACCAAACGGAAAAAAGAAAACCGGAATTGGACAGTTTATCAGGAAAACAAGCCTGGATGAATTCCCACAATTCTTCAATATACTAGTAGGAGATATGAGCTTGGTAGGCACCAGGCCACCGACACTCGATGAGTGGGAGAAGTATGAGCCACACCATAGAGCCAGAATGTCATTCAGACCGGGACTGACCGGGCTGTGGCAGGTGAGTGGCAGGAGCAATATCACGGACTTTGATGAGGTCGTAAAACTAGATCAGGAATACATCAATAACTGGAGCGTTGGATTGGACATTAAAATTCTGTTGAAGACTATAGTGGTTGTATTTAGAAAAGATGGGTCAATGTAAGAAAAACGTATAAGAGTAGGAACTACAATAAGGGAGAAAATCTAACATTGGAAAAGAAGAAATTAAAAATAGCCATGCTGGACATGAGTGATAACAGGAACAAATAGTCGCGGACTGACAGAGTGAAAATAAAGAACGAACACTGGTGACGGTGTGGGGAAAAGAAGGAGTAGTAGAGGAAATGGCTGATATAAGTACAAAACAGATTGATCGTAACCTACATGTGGTATATGCATCTGATGATAAATTTGCGGAGATACTTGGCGTATCACTTACATCTCTATATATGAATAATAAGGAAATGGAACAGATTAATGTTTATGTGCTCGATAGTGGAATCGCGGCTTCTAATAAGGAAAAGCTTGATTCACTTTCTGAGAAGTTTGGTCGAGCTCCCATTCAGTGGCTTGAGGCTAAAAATATTAGTGAAGTGTTGAAGATAGATGTGGCTATTGATAGAGGCTCTCTTAGCCAGTATGCACGTCTTTTTGTGTCTAGTGTACTTCCATCTGATTTTAAACGAGTTTTGTATTTAGACTGCGATATTATAATTGCGCAGAGTTTGGAAGAACTCTGGAACCTTGATATGCATGGGAAGACCATCGCGGCTCTCAAAGATGCTTTCAGCAAATGGTATCGGGTGAACGTTGATCTGGAGCCAAACGATATTATGTTCAATTCCGGAGTTATGCTCATTGATCTTGATAAGTGGAAGGAACACAAGGTTGAAGAAAGGCTGATGAAATTCATCAGTGAGAAGAATGGAAAGATTCAGCAGGGAGATCAGGGGGCTCTTAATGCAGTACTTACTTATGATACATATTGCTTTGAGCCTAGATTTAACTCAGTCACCATCTTCTATGATTTTAATTACAAGGAAATGATGATCTATCGGAAACCGCCAAAGGGATTTTACACGGAGGCACAGATTAGAGAGGCTACTGAGCATCCTGTTATCATTCATTTCACTACGTCTTTTTTAAGTAGAAGACCATGGATTGAAGGGTGCCAGCATAGGTATCTTGGAGAGTGGAAGAAGTACAAGGATATGAGTCCTTGGAAGAATGCTCCAATTTGGAAATACGCTAAATTAGGTGGTATTCGAGGTTGGTATATAGAATCAATCGAAAAAATTCCAAGGAGGATGACAATCCGACTGTCTGGTGTACTTCAGGCGTTTGGTAGACCCTGGATAAACAGAATTAAATATAAGATAAAGGTGTAGTGAAAGTGAACGAAATGATAAACATATATATCGTAAAGCATAAAAAAAGTTGGAGTCCATCAATGGATGGATTTGTACCAATTCAAGTTGGCGCATTTCAATCAAAAGATAAAATATGTGAGGTGACTGATGCTACAAAAGAAAATATTTCTTCAAAGAATGCCTCTTATTGTGAATTGACAGCGCTATATTGGATGTGGAAAAACGATAAAAGTGAATATTTAGGATTAGTACATTATAGAAGATATTTTTATAGACATATGTTAAATTTTAAGTCCAAAAATGTAGCATCACCAGAATATCTTTATCATCTATTAAAAGAATATGATATGGTTCTTCCTAAAAAGACAGTCATGCTCAAGAAAAATGTATGTGAGAATTATGCCGATCGGCATAATAAATCCGATTTGATGGTATGCAGAGAAATAATTTCAATGTCTTGTCCTGAGTACATTGAAGCATTTGATAAGACCTTAGAGTCTCACAAATACTATCCGTTCAATATGGTGGTTACTTCAAAAAAATTATTTGATGCGTACTGTAGTTGGTTGTTCAACATACTTGAGTTGGCTGAGAAGAGGATAGACATTTCTAAATATGACAATTACAACAAACGGGTATTTGGTTTTTTAGCAGAGAGACTGTTTAATGTGTGGATAAATTATAATTGTTCAATATCAATTAAGGAATTACCAGTATATAACTGCGAGGATAAAATGGAGATGCAGTATTTGAAAAGGGTTTTGGATGATTTAAAGGGAATACTGCTGAGGTGAAGAAATGAAAAACGTGGCAATAATAACATACCATGGAGCATATAACTATGGTTCTGTATTTCAGGCATATGCAACACAAGAAGCTTTAAAAAAACTGGGATATGATACATGTATTATCAATTACAGAATGAAGGAACAGAAACGTTACTATAGCTTATATCGTACCAGTTATGGGATGAAAATCTTCCTAAAAGATTTACTACAATTTCCTATCCAAAATAAACGAGCTTATAGGAACCAAAGATTTGAGGAGTTTATTTCAAATTACTTAAACTTATCTCAAGAAGTAGATGAGCCAGAAAAAGTAAATGAAATTGTTAATGATTATCAAGTCTTATTAAGCGGAAGCGATCAGATTTGGAATAAAAATTCAAATGAATTGTTTAATGCACCAGATGAGTACATGAAACCATATTTCTGGGCTGGATGTAAAGGAAAGAAAATCTCGTACGCCTCATCAATTGGTAACATGACCCTTGAAGATTTAGAAACAAAAAGTGACGAGTTAAAGGGGTTTCAGCATTTATCATCTAGAGAAAAAATTGGTGCAAACATAATAGAAAGTATTGTTCAAAAGAAAGTTCAGACTGTCCTAGATCCAACATTCTTATTAACAAAGCAGGAATGGGAAGATAGATTTTGTTCGCCGAAAAAAGAAAGGTTCGTTTTATTCTATTCGCTTAATGGAATAAAAATGATAAATGAGTGGACAAAAAACTTAGAGAATTTAAGTAATGGCTTAGCTGTTGTTATTAAGGTGATTACACCATTTGCATATATGCATTCGAAAAATAAGAATATAATTAATGTGCCTGATATGGGACCAATAGAGTTTATTAATGCTATATATAATGCTGAGATGATAATTACAGATTCTTTTCATGGAACGGCTTTGTCTATCAATTTGAACAAGAAGTTTTTTGTATTGTGCAATGAAGGAAGCACAGAGTATAGAAAAAAAGAATTGTTAGAAAAGTTTAAGCTGGAAAATAGAATCATAAAGAATTATAGAGAACTATTGAACAGACTAGATGAGAAAATTGACTATGAAAGTGTCAACTATTTAATTGAAAAAAATAGAATTGAAAGTAATGCATACTTATCGAATGCTATTGAGGACTAACAAATGAGAATTGATAGAATATTTAAACTGAGTTTTTGGAAATTTGAATTGAAACAATATAAAGAAATGCTAAAAATAGACGAAGTATTCAATGCAACCTTTCGAGGCGAGCATGATGAATTGTCATTTAAAGAAAAGCATTCTATAGAGTACAAGATTGTGAAGCTATATAGAAAATATCAGGTAAATCACGGAAATGCGTGGGGCTATTATTATCGATATTTGTTGGAAAGAATGTCAAAAAAAACAGGCGTTGATTTTTTAGGTAATCCTAATATCGGAAAAGGCTTAATAATTGGACACTGGGGAAGAATTGTAATTAATGGAAACGCAACCTTTGGAGATGATATTTTTTTAACTCACGGAGTGACGATTGGCAGAGACATTCGTGGTAAGAGAGCAGGGACTCCTCATTTTGGTAATAGGATTGTAATTAGGACCAATTCGACAATTGTTGGAAATGTAACAATTGGTAATGACGTGCTAATTGCTCCGAATACATTTGTGAACTTTGATGTACCAGATCATTCTATAGTGATTGGAAATCCAGCAACAATTCATCACAAAGATAATGCTACTGAAGGACATATAGGGAGATTAAGCTATGAATAATTTTCCACGTGCGTATGCCTGCTATAATAAAAATAGTGAAATACGTATGCAAAGTACTTCTGGTGGGGCTTTCACCTGTATTGCAACTTATTTCATTAATCAGTATAATGCGGACATTTATGGTGCTGCTTTCAATCAAAATCTAGAGGTTATGCATATGTGTATATCATCTGTCGAAGATTTAGGAAAGCTAAGAGGTTCGAAATATCCACAAAGCGAAATAGGTGATTCATACATTGAAATAAAAGAAAAATTATTGAGAGGAAAAACTGTATTGTTCGTGGGAACTCCATGTCAAATTGAAGCTTTACATCAGTTTTTAGAGCATAATTTTGAATCTTTATGGACAATGGATTTTGTTTGTCATGGAGTAGCATCAAACAAGATATGGAGAGACTATATTAGTAACAACGAGCACCAAGGTAGATTAAAAAATATAGTCTTTAAATATAAGTATCGCGGATGGAAGAAGTGGTACGTAAAGAAAGAATATGTAGCTAAAACCACTTACATTCGTGGAAGCATGGATATATTTATGAGGTCATTTTTAAGAAATACGAATGTAAGACCATCATGTTATAAATGCAGTTTTAAAGGGCTAAAGAGAACAAGTGATTTCACAATTTCAGATTGTTGGGGGATTGGTGAAAAAAATACTGAGCTTAATGATGATAAAGGTCTATCGGCTCTTTTGTTACAAAATCAAAGAGCCGTAAGTGTTTTCGAGAAGATAAAGCAAAATTTAGAATTCCAAGAGTATGATTCAAATGTTCTAATGGAAGGTAATTGGACAGCTTTTCAATCTGTAAAGCCTAGTGCTGATAGGCAACAGTTTTTTGATATGTATGAAAAGTATGGTTATGAAAAAGCAATGAATAAATTTTTTAAACCAACAATAATTAGCTGGGTAAATTATTATTTAAAAAGAATTCGTGGAGTAGAAAAGTAATGTCATCGGATAAAAGAATAGCAGAGCTTAAAATTAACACAATAATCATTGCCATTGCAAATTTTGGAAGTAAGGCTATAACGTTTATTTTAGCACCGCTGTATTCGTACTATTTGACGGTCGAGGAATATGGTCAGATGGATTTAATAACTACAATGATAAGCCTTATTGTACCTATTGTTTGTTTAGATATATATGAAGCTACGTTTCGCTTTGCTGGAAATTACATAGATAATAAAAAGAAAATTTTATCATCATCACTAGCCATTTCAATTCCAATTGTTTTAGTATCTGTAATCAGCGCAGTAGCTACAATACTTATAACAAATTTAGGACAAGGTATTCTCATTGCCTTTTGTTTACTAAGTATTATGGGCGATGCAGTTAATTCCATATTAGCACAATATTTAAGAGGAATAAACAATATTAAAGCTTTTGCGATGAGCGGGGTACTTAATTCAATAGTACTTCTTGTTGCCAATTTTATAACTCTGATAATGTTGAATCTGCATTTATATGGCTGGGGCTTATCTTTTCTGATTGCAAAATTTGTTGTAACTATTTTTTTATGTGTTAAAGCTAATGTTAATAATGATTTTTCATTTAGTTCGATAGATCGAAAACTTGTACATGAATTATTAAGGTTTTCCATTCCGCTAGTACCTACTGCAGTAATGTGGTGGATTATGAATGCTTCTGATAGATATATGATAAGTTTTTTCCTAGGTGTCGGAGCTAATGGTTTATATTCGGCTGCTTCAAAGATTCCTAATATCTTAAGTGTATTTGAAAACATTTTTTATCAGGCATGGCAAACTAGTGCAATAAATGCAGCTGATTCGCATAATAGAGACGCATTTTATTCACATGTTTTTAATAATTATCTTCAATTTTTGTGTATTGGTACAATGGGGCTTTTGATTGTATCTAAGCCTATTATGGGAATGTTTAATGAGGCATATTTTTCTGCATGGACATGTCTTCCGTTTTTGATAATAAGTATAGTTTTTCATGCAATTAGTGGAACGCTTGGTTCTATATATACTGTGTTTAAGAATACAAAAGGAGCATTATATTCGACGGTTATTGGCGCAACGGTAAATATTACATTAAATCTTATTGCTATCCCAAAATTAGGAATTAATGGCGCAGCATTAACTACATGTATTGGATATCTAGTTACATTTATGTATAGATGGTTTGATACAAGAAAAAAAATCAAAATTGAGTTAGATTTAACTGACAACATAATATTATTACTGTGTGTAGTAGTTTTTGTGTGGTTGTATTATCAAACAGGACTAGTATATGTATGTTTTAAAGTGATTTTGTTGGTTTGTTCAATGTTTTATAAAAGAAAAATGTTAATCTCATTATTTAGAAGGTGATAATATGAAAGTCGCAATATTAGGAGGTACGGGTATACTATCAACCGATTTTACAAAAAAATTAATAGAAAGTAGAGAAGATGTGTACCTAATAAATAGAGGGAATAAGAACATTTTTGTTGAAGAAAAAAATATTACAACAATTGTTCTAGATATAAAAAATGACTCTTTAAATGAAATTAAAGAAAAAATTAAACAATTTGAATTTGATGTGGTTGTTGATTTCCTTTCATTTACTATTAATGATTTGAAAAAACATATTAGTGTATTTGAAAATAGGTGCTCACAATATGTGTTTATTTCATCTGCAACCGCGTATATAAAAAAAGCGGAGAATGATAAGATTTCCGAAGAATTAAACCGTGTTGGAAATGAAAAGTGGGAATACTCCTACAATAAATCAAAATGCGAGGAATATATTAAAATTGCTGGTATTCCTTATACAATAATACGTCCATATATAACGTATGGCGAAACAAGAATTCCATTTCAGTTAATACCAAATGGATACTATTATACTTTAATAAAAAGAATTGAAGACAAGAAACCAGTTGTGTTGTTTAATAATGGTGTAGCAATAACAACGCTCACAAGTACAGTAGATTTTGCTAATGTTTTGTATAAGGTTTTATTAAATCCAAAGTGTATCAATCAAGATTTTCATATAACAAGTAATTTCTGCTATTCATGGAGAGATGTTTATGATGAAATTGTTAAACAACTTCAAGGGGTAAGTAATATTATTTCGATAGATGCTCAGGAAGCAAAGATGATGTTGCCAGAATATTATGAATCATTAATTGGTGATAAAGGCACTAGTTTTGTTTTTGATAATACGAAAATATTAAATGCAATAGGTGGATATGATTTTCAGGTGGATCTTAAAGAGGGATTAAGAAGTTCTTTATCCTATTTTTCACTTAATAAAGACGCACAAATAATTGACTCTAGATGGGATGCATCAATTGATTATGTATGTAGAAGAAAAGGTTATAAAGGAAAATTATCTCCAGTATGTAAAGAGAAATTAACAAATAAGGAAAAGTTTAATTATTTTATTTTTTATCATAGATTTACTCGAAGTATTTTTTATGCATTACGCAAGATTAGAAAACATATTTAAGGTTAAGGTGTGAAGAGATGCAATATAAAAATCTAGACAAAATTTCGAAAGATAAGATACCTCCGATTCTATATGAAACAGATGATAGCTGTTGTGGGTGCTATGGATGCTATAGTATATGCCCTAAAAAAGCTATAACAATGGAAGAAAACAAAGAGGGATTTAAATATCCAGTTGTTGATATTGAAAAATGCATATATTGTTATAGCTGTTTAAGGGTGTGTCCAATAAAAAAGAAGGCGTTAGGTGGTGAGGATGCTTAAATGATTAATCAAAAGAAATGCACAAATTTGGTATTATTCCTAATTGTATTATTGACTATCTTAGAATGTAATTCGCTTTATGTATATCTGGTAGGTGCAAGGTATATTACGTCTGCGGCATGTCTATTGTTGATGATAGCATTAATATATTTTAGAAAATTCACATTGAATCGTAACGAGTTACTAATCGTTTATTTATATATAGTAGCAGTCACTTTACTGATAATATTTGGGCATTTTAAAACAATCGTATTTGTCATAAGTGTAATTTTGCCAGTTTTGTGTTTCTATATATTGTTAAAACAGATTAATGATTATAAAAAGGTGCTGGAGTATTTTGCTAATATCATGTTTTTGATAGCTGTCATCGCATTATTTTTTTATTTTGCCGGAACAGTTTTTCATATAATAAGCCCAAGTGGGTATATTTCTAGTAGGCAGATAGGTTGGGGAGGTGAACATGGAGTTAACTATAGAAGCTACTATAATCTATATTTTGAAGGAACTTTAGTTACTTTTTTTTGTTACTCTGGGTATCGTAATACAGCAATTTTTGTTGAAGGACCTATGTATAGCTTTTTATTGTCAATTGCATTTTACTATGAAATAATTCTTCGTACAGATGGTGCACGTAAAAAATATATAATAGTTTTTGTAATATCTATTCTCACGGTTTTTTCGACAATGGGATATCTTGCCTTAATTTTAATTGTTGGTGTGTTTATAATAACCAAAAATAATAAAAAATGGAATAAGCTACTTTTTCTATTATTTGCAATTGCTGCTGTAATAATTGTAGGGCAAATAATTGCGGACAAATTTATGAACGGAGTAAGTTCAACGTCAATCCGTAGGGATGATATTCTTACATGTCTAAAAGCATTTCGCTCTAGTCCATTTGTTGGTGTTGGATATAACTTGACATATAAGTTGGATCAATTTCGACAGGTATATCGTGCAAATGCAGGTTTGAGTACTGGTTTGGGAGGTCTTTTTGCTTATGGGGGCGTGCTTCTTGGAGTCTGGTATGTAGTACCAGTGGTCAGAGGATTATTTATAGTTATTAAGAACCGCAGATTTGTCCCCCAGTTTGGATTCATTATTCTGTGGACATTCCTCTTAGCTCAAACAGTTGTCCAATTCACAATAGTAAATGATTTATTATTAACAATTTGCTGGTTTTTAATAATGCATAATAATAAGATAGGTAATTGATAAAAGATTTTATCAGTTCCTGTGGATAACTCTCCCCTATATAAGGAGAGAAAAAGGGTCAGTATTCAGAATTGTTTCTGAATTGACATAAATCATCAGATTTTGGGCGTACTTTAATAAGCCAAAATAAGTATTATGACAATTGAATATTTTTTCAGGCAATTAAAGGTTTTAGGCTTCGAATGTATTGTAGACAATTTATCGCATAAGCAACGATGACAGTCAGCTGGCTGGCGATGCCTGTAAGAAAGACATCTGGTTTTGTGGTGGTATGATTTCTTGTTTTTTTCCAGAAATGCATATATTTATTTTAAAATGATTAATAGCACGTTCTACGATAGCTCGTATTTTATAAGTGTCATTCCATTCTTTTGTGTCACGCTGGATACCGGGGAACATACGTAAATCCATGTTTTCATAAGTATAAGTGGTTCTGACCTTTTTAGCAGAGCTGCACGGTTTATCGCAGCCGCAGACCCAGCCATGATGGTAATGAATTTTAGGACAGGTTGGATAACCGTATGCATTGTAACCAACTTTTTTTAAAGAACTTTCATTTCGAGGATTGTAAGGAATAAGCGCTTTGGAAAAGTGAAAGTCATGAAAAAGTTTTCCATACAAATCGGCCGAATCAAAAGCAGAGTCGCCAAGAAATGTATCAGGATGTGCAGCTTTGAAGTCAGCATCATCAATAAATGATATGTGTCGGACAAGGGCTAATCCATTTGTGCGGATTGCGAATTTGTCAGCGTAACAAAAGTGTCCGTTGATATATGTATGCTTGGCATCTGGGCAGGTGGCAGCCTGTGAAGGCATAAGTCCATAAGCCATTTTGTAAGGATCGACATCAGGTTTATCGTTATAAAAAGCCTTAAGTTTTTGATAAGTGCATTTAAGGTTTTGGGGTTGTTTTCCGTAACATAAAGCTCTATGCTGGAAATATCAAAGGTAAGCATCTGAGCTAAAGAGGAATCGATTGACTAACAGATTGGTTCCGTATAATCAAAACCATGTGTTTGAACATTAGCTCAATGTAAGAATCAAAATTGTGCTTAAAGCGTGACACTAAAGAAGCATAAGGAACTTTGGAAAAAAATGTAGAAATCACGTAGTTCTTTGCAGAGGTTGAGAAACAAGAGAAGTAATGAGTCTGTTTTGACAGTCTGAAAAAAGACGTTAAAAGAAATCTGATGGTATTTAGTAGTCATAAATTTTCTCCTCATTAAGTTGGTGAAATATGTCAGAGTTGCTACCTTTATTTTACCACCTTTGGAGAGAAAATTTATATAAATTAAAAACAAAAACCTAGTGAAATTAATAGGTTTAGGTGTTTATCAAACGCCTAATAATAAGATAATAGGAGATATTTAAAGCATGAGAGTAATGTTTATACAAGGTGGATCACGATGGAAGTTTGATGATAAAGGTAATGTTTATACAGATGCAAATTTTAATGATGAAATATGGGATAGGTATAGGAAGTATGGCAATGAGCTTGTAGTAGTTCTAAGAAGAGAAACAACGGTATATTCCCAATATGATGCTATGCAAAAGTTTAACTTATTTAATAAGGAACTAAGTGGATTTATTAGTCTACCTGACATATATAACCCTTTGACAAATTATTTTAACCCGCAGATACATCAAGAAATAGAGAAAACAATACGTCGAGAAGTTGAATTGGCTGACAGAATAATTATCAGATCTATTGGGACTATATATACAAACATTGCTTTAAAGTGGGCAAGAAGGCTTAATAAAAAATACTTGGTTGAAGAAACAGGTTTCTCATTTGAAGCACTTTGGTATCATAGTTTTCATGGTAAATTTGTCGCTTTACAGAATGAGTATAGCACCAGAAGATTAATGAAAGACGTTCCGCTAGCGATATATGTAACTAATGAGGCCTTGCAGAAAAGATATCCATGTAAAGGTAAATCTATAGGATGTTCTGATGTTCAAGTAATCACTAATGATGAGGATTATTTAGACAGAATTAAACGTATTAATAGCAAGAAATCAAAAATTGTTTTTGGAACGGCAGCTTTTTTAGATGTCGGGTGGAAAGGTCAAAAATATGTTATAGAAGCAATCTCAGAACTGAAGAAAAAAGGAATTACAGAGATTGAATATCAGATGATTGGTTCCGGAACTGGTAATGACCTCAAAAGAATAATCACAAAATTGGGGGTTGATGATCAGGTAAAGATTATAGGTGCACTTCCACATTCTGAAGTATATGATTGGCTGAAGACAATTGATGTTTATATTCAACCAAGTTTTATGGAGGGGCTCTGCCGTTCTATCGTTGAAGCAATGAGTAAAGCATGCCCAGTGATTTGTTCAGATGTTGGTGGCAATTATGAGTTAGTGGATAAAAACTGTATGTTCACTAAAGGAAAAGTTGATGAAATATCAACTAAAATTGAAATGATGCTGGATACAAATGTGCAAAGAGATAAGGCAAAGAAAAATTTTGATAAGGCAAAGGAATATAATAAAAATATTCTAGATGCAAAAAGAGAACAGTTTTACAAAGAATTTCTGAAGGGAGAAGAAAATTAATGAAATATTCGCCAAAATTTTTCAAAGAAACTATGCCAGAATGGAAAAGAAAGAAGGATCCTATTATCGCACAGGTTGTTCATAGACCAGTGTCTTTCATATTTTCAAGTGTATTTTCTGAAATTGGATTAACACCTAATCAAGTATCTTTTATATCGTTGATATTAGCCTTCGCAACATGTGCATGCTTTTTTACGGGGAGTAAAGTATGGTATTTAGTTGGAGCGATTTTAATGAATATCTGGTCAATAACAGATTCGGCTGATGGAAATATGGCTCGCTCGTTAGGTGGAAAGCCCTACGGAGACTTTATTGATGCAACAAGTAGTTATGCGATGGTTGGTTTTTTATTTCCAGCACTCGCGTTTGCTGTTTTCAATAAAGGAGGAACTTTAATTCCAGCTGGAAGTGTATCGATTGTTGTTATTGGTGCCTACACTTCTATATCCGATACAATGACACGATTATTCTTCCAAAAGATGAAATCAGATTCAACAGAAATACAGTTAAAGATGGTTACAGAAAAAAAACTAACCGTTAATCAAATTCTTGAAACCAAGGAAAAAAGTGCCTTCATGAAACTCTTCACAAGAGTAGATGCAGAGTTAAGCATGGGGGGATGGAATTTGCTTGCTATAATTTTATGTGTTATTTTTGATTGTATTGATTTATACATAATATTTTATGCATTGTACTATCCTTCTGTGTTTTTAGTTTCAACAGTATATATGATTAAGCAAACGGGATGTTTAAAAAAATAGAGTAACTGAAATAATAGAGAAATTGCGAGGTGGAGTATAGAATGAAATATGATTATCTAGTAATCGGAGCTGGACTTTATGGAGCTATCTTCGCGCATGAAGCTACAGCAAAAGAAAAGAGTGTTCTGGTCATTGATAAGCGTCCTCAGATTGCAGGAAATATTTACACCAAGGATGTGGAAGGTATCAACGTCCATGAATATGGTGCTCACATTTTTCACACTAATAACAAGATAGTCTGGGAGTATATCACACAGTTTGCTGAGTTCAATCGCTTCACGAATTCTCCGGTGGCCAATTATAAGGGTGAGCTCTATTCTCTTCCTTTCAATATGTACACCTTCAATAAGATGTGGGGAGTGGTAACTCCGGAAGAAGCTGAAGCAAAGATTGCTGAGCAGAGAAAAGAAATCACTGGTGTGCCTCAGAATCTGGAAGAACAGGCAATCTCTCTTGTCGGGCGTGATATTTATGAGATGCTGATCAAGGGTTACACAGAGAAACAGTGGGGTCGTGATTGCACAGAACTTCCTTCTTTTATCATCAAGAGACTTCCTGTCCGTCTTACTTTTGACAATAACTATTTTAATGCTTTGTACCAGGGTATCCCAGTTGGTGGTTACACCAAGATGGTAGAGAACCTTTTGGACGGTATCGAAGTAAGACTGAATGAAGATTATCTAGAGAAGAAGGCAGAGTATGACGCAATGGCGGAGAAGGTTGTCTATACCGGGGCCATTGATGCGTACTTCGGATATAAACTTGGAACTCTTGAGTATCGTTCTGTTCGATTCGAGACAGAGATTTTGGACAAACCAAACTTCCAGGGCAATGCTGCTGTGAACTATACAGATAGAGAAACTCCTTGGACAAGAATCATTGAGCACAAATGGTTTGAGTTTGGTAAGGATGCAGCAGGCAATGATCTGCCAAAGACTGTGATTAGCAGAGAATATTCTTCTGAATGGAAGCCGGGAGATGAGCCTTATTATCCGGTAAACGATGAGAAAAATGGTACTCTGTATGCTGAGTACAAGAAGTTAGCAGATGCTGAAGATAAGGTGATTTTTGGCGGTCGCCTCGGCGAGTATAAGTATTATGATATGGATGCTACTATCGCGTCTGTACTTGATAAGTGTGAAGAAGTACTAAACTAATAGCAATGGGAGCCTATGAAAAAATTTTGCAAATTAAACAATACAAAGGTCTTCTATGATAAAATATTAAAATCATAGGTGGTTTTTATTATGGCGAACAGAAAAAAAGAAATTTACAAATCAAAACCAATGACCGAAGGAAAAAGAAATTTTATTCAGAGGCTACTTCAGGAGTACGATATCCAATCTGCCGAAGATATTCAGGATGCTTTAAAAGTAAGCGCTCAATATTCCAACGCTAGATAGGATGGTATCAGGATACTCAGACGAAGAGCTGGTATTATTTTGCAAAGAACGGATATGGATACGAAGGTGTTCATTATATTGATGGGAAGAAATATAATTTCTCAGAGGGTAAGATGATCTAAAAACTTACAAGTAGTGAAAATGGCAAGTGCGAAAGTGCTTGCCATTTTTGCATTTTAGACCTTGATTTTTCTTTACAGATGTTGTAGAGTATACGTGTTCATAAAAATACAAAAGGAGATGTACATGAACAAACGAGAAAAAGATATACTAAACACGTTGCATCATCATTCAGTTACAAACCAAAGAGAAATATCAGAGTTATCAGGTCATTCTCTGGGAGTTGTAAACAAATCAATAAAAGAATTGATGAATGAAGGTTATATAAATGAAAAATGTGCTGTTACGCCTAAGGCACTTAAAGAATTCAAAGAAAAGGCTCCGAAGAATGCAGTAATTCTAGCAGCTGGTTATGGAATGCGAATGGTGCCTATAAATACCGAGACTCCAAAAGGCCTTTTAGAGGTAAATGGAGAAGTACTTATAGAGCGGACTATCAGACAGCTTCATGAAGTGGGGATCTATGAGATATATGTAGTAGTCGGCTTCATGAAGGAGAGATATGAGTATCTCATCGATGATTTTGGAGTGGAGCTCGTTGTCAATGAAGAGTATACGACTAAGAATAATCTATATTCAGTAAAGAAGGTTTTGAATCATTTATCAAATACATATATCATACCGTGTGATATATGGTGTGACAAGAATCCGTACCATCACCATGAATTATATTCATGGTATATGGTCAGTGATTTGATAGATGATGACAGCACGGTGCGCGTTAACAGAAAAATGGAGTTGGTTACCATTCCGAAGGCTGCCGGCGGCAATGCTATGATAGGAATTAGCTATCTGCTTGACGATGATGCACAAATTGTCAAAGGCAGAATTGAAACACTGTGTAGTAATTCGGCTAATGATGGTGCCTTCTGGGAGACTGCACTGTATGATAAGGACAGAATGTTTATTACTGCCAGGGTAGTGCATTCGTGGGATGTGGTTGAAATTAACACATATGAGCAGCTCAGAGAGATGGACAGCGATTCAAATCATCTGAAAACTGATGCAATACAGGTTATCTGCGATGCTTTATCTGTATCAGCAGATGATATTGTAGATATTACGGTATTGAAAAAGGGCATGACAAACCGCTCATTCCTGTTCTCATGTAAAGGGAAAAAATATATCATGAGAATTCCGGGAGAGGGAACGGATCAGCTGATAAACAGACGTAATGAAGCAATGGTTTATAATACTATTGATGGCAGACATATATGTGATGATATCGCTTATATAAATCCGGATAATGGATATAAAATCACTGCGTTTTTAGAAAATGCGAGAGTATGTGATCCGGAAAATAATGATGATGTTTGTAAATGCATGAAGCGTCTCAGAGAATTTCATGATATGAAGCTTAAAGTAAATCATGAATTTGATATATTCGGTCAGCTTGAGTTTTATGAGAGCCTGTGGGATGGTTCGCCTTCTGCATACAGACATTACAGGCAGACTAAGGAAAATGTCCTTTCACTCAGACCGTATATAGAAGCTCATGTAAATGAAAAGGTTCTTACGCATATTGATGCTGTTCCGGATAATTTCCTTTTTGTTAAGGATGAAAATGGAAATGAGGACATCAGACTTATTGACTGGGAATATGCAGGAATGCAGGATCCGCACGTAGATATAGCCATGTTCTGCATATATTCCATGTATGACAGGGAGCATGTGGATAAGTTAATTGATGCATATTTCACAGAAGGGTGTTCAGCTGAAACCCGAATAAAGATTTATTGTTATATTGCAGTATGCGGACTTTTATGGAGTAACTGGTGTGAGTATAAGAGAAATCTGGGCGTTGATTTTGGTGAATATTCACTTAGACAGTACAGATATGCAAAGGATTATTACAAAGTAGTACAGGATGAAATGCAGAAATTGGAGGATAATTAAAAATGCATGAAGTAAAACGCGCGATTATTATGGCAGCAGGACTGGGGAATCGTATGAGACCGGTAACGCTGACCACTCCGAAGCCATTGGTAAGGGTGAATGGAAAGCGTATGATAGATACGGTTATTGAAGGTTTACATGATAATGGAATAACGGAGATTTATATTGTTGCCGGATATTTAAAGGAACAGTTTTATGAATTAGAGAATGAATATCCGGGAGTTACTATAATTGAAAATCCTTATTATGAAAGCTGCAATAATATTTCATCACTATATGTTGCAAGAGATCATATTGAGGATGCAATTATTCTTGATGGGGACCAGATTATATATAATCCTGAAATTCTATCAAAAGAATTCGAACGTTCGGGTTATAACAGTGTATGGACTGATGATAAAACAGATGAGTGGCTTCAGACAGTAGAAGATGGAATTGTAACATCCTGCAGCAGGAATGGTGGAAGTCATGGATGGCAGCTTTATAGCATCTCCAGATGGACTGCGGCAGATGGGCGCAAACTGAAAAAACATCTTGAAATGGAATTTGAGAACAAAAAAAATACTCAGATATACTGGGATGACGTTGCAATGTTCTGCTATCCGGATGAATATCAGCTTGGCATATATGAGATGCAAAAAGGCGATATTATTGAAATCGACAATTTGCAGGAGCTTGCTGAGATAGATAGCAGCTATAAGAAATATATGGAGGATTAGTATTATGAAAGAGAAAAAAATTGATTGGATTATTACACTTGTGCCATTAGCAATAATTGTGGCATTGTGTATTTTATTTTTTGCATTGCCTGAGCAGTCAAATGCCATACTCAGTCAGGTGAGATTTTTCTTTGGAGATACGTTTGGTATTTATTACCTGATTATAGGTTTAGGTATATTTTTGATATCTATATTTATAGCTGGTTCGAAGTATGGAGATATTGTTCTTGGAGAGCCGGATGAAAAACCAAAGTACTCATTCTTTTCATGGGGATGTATGATGTTCACATGTGGTCTGGCAGCAGATATTCTGTTCTACTCATTTTCTGAGTGGATTATGTATGCAACCAATCCCCACATTAAGGAGCTTGGAAGCATACAGGAATGGGCCGGTGTATTTCCTCTGTTTCACTGGAGCTTTATTCCTTGGGCATTTTATCTTGTTTTAGCTGTAGCATTTGGTTTTATGCTTCATGTAAGGAAAAGAAACCGTCAGAAATATTCGGAAGCATGCAGACCTGTTCTTGGAAAACACACAGATGGTATTGCTGGACGTATTATCGACCTGTTAGCTGTATTTGCACTTTTAGCAGGAACAGCAACCACATTTAGTGTTGCCACACCTCTTATGGCAACAATTATCGGAGATGTGTTTCATATATCGCTTAGCAGAACAGCAATCAATATCATTATCCTTATAATTACATGTATAGTTTATACATACTCATTATTACATGGATTTAAGGGAATCAGCATTTTGGCAAAAGTCTGTATCTATTTCTTCTTTGGACTTCTTGCTATTGTACTGCTGTTTGGCGGTGAAACAAGATATATTCTTGAGACCGGATTGTCATCTCTTGGCACTATGGTGCAGAATTTTATAGGATTATCTACGTATACCGATCCATTACGTAAAACCAACTTCCCTCAGGACTGGACCATATATTACTGGGCTTACTGGATGGTATGGTGTGTAGCAGCTCCTTTCTTTATTGGAAATATATCAAGAGGCAGAACTATCAGACAGACAATTCTTGGAGGATATGGATTTGGTGTAGGCTCTACACTCATTAGCTTTATCATCTTAGGAAACTATTCAATGGGAAAACAGATGTCCGGAGCAGCAGATTTTATTGCACAGTACAACAAGAGTGGTGATTTATATGAGTTGATAGTTACTATTCTTAAGACATTGCCGTGTGCACCTTTGATAATGATAATAGTTTTAGTGACAATGATAGCTTTTTATGCTACATCATTTGATTCTATTGCTTTAACTGTATCATGTTACAGCTATAGGAAATTAGGTGAGGATGAGCAGCCACACAAACTCATTCAGCTGATGTGGTGCATACTGCTTATACTTTTACCAATTGCCCTGTTATTTGCTGAGAGCTCAATGAGTAACTTGCAGTCTGTAAGTATAGTTGCTGCATTTCCGATAGGCATAGTTATTGTGATGATAACAATCAGTTTCCTTAAAGATGCAAAAAAATATATGGGTGAATTAAAGAACAAACAGAAATAAAATAGTGTATAATATGATGTATGTTGTAATTGATGAAGACGAAAATATACGAAAAACATTAAAATAATAATAGATTTCTGAAAATAATGATATAGATTTTACTATATATAAATTGTATAATAATTATACGAAATGTTTCGAAAATATATGACGGAGTTAAAACGATATCTAGATGAGGTGACAAACTATAAACAGTCAAGAGAATTTTGAAATTTTTTAAATTGTTAAAATGGGTAATTTTAATAAGCCATCTGAATACATCGTATTTCAGATGGGAGAAATTAGTATTAATC
>ENA-OUPQ01000033-OUPQ01000033.1-human-gut-metagenome-genome-assembly--contig:-NODE-33-length-108543-cov-7.01483_pt1 | contig 108543 bp, 90 predicted proteins | sample MGYA00237946_ERZ548807 | MGnify/ENA primary metagenome ERZ548807 (study PRJEB26490, sample SAMN05194714) | human gut metagenome | biome: terrestrial biome; feature: human-associated habitat; material...
GGGCGTTAACGGATGAAGAGGCGATAGTGAAGATTCGGAAAATGCCGAAACTCTGTTCTGTAATAATGGTCGTAATATTGTCATTGTGTGTTATTGTACTACACATTAAAAATATAATCCCTGTAAAGGCGTATGAAAATATTCAATGTTATCAGAAATCCGGTATGAGTAACTTACAAGGTGATGGGATACGCTTACTTTCTTATGGAATAGGAATTGCGGCTGTTATATGTATCATTAATTTAATTTCAAATGAGAAGAAATGTTATACGGCTTATGGAAGCAGGGCAGCGTCTATTTACATAGCATCAGCTTTTTCAGTAATAATTTTGTATGAGTTTATTGATAATATCTGGAGTACGAATTTTTTATTGAATCATATTGAAGTTGGAATTTTGTTGTCGTTATGTGTTACAGTAATAACTATTTTTGCGTTTGGAAATAAAAAAATTTCAAATATATATCTGAATGTGAATAAAAAAATTGGTGATGCGTTAATGAAAAGTGAAGGGGAAAACCAGCAGGCAAATAAAACAAAATTGTATTTTTAATAGGAATCCGTTATACTATATGCAAAGTATAACGGATTTTTATTAATCAATAAAACCAATAACATTTCATTCGTGAAATCGTATAGGATAAATCAGGAGATAATTATGTTAACAATCGTTTATGGAGAGGTTGATGGGGCAATCAATGACCCAGACACCTATTTTAATCATACCTATTCTCAAAAATGGTTTGAGGACCCTTTTGTTAAAGAGATGATCCGGGCGGTAGACAAGTCGGAGGTATTGTCATCCCATGCAATTGAAAGTCCTGTTCTTGGAATTATTCCGACATCGAAATTGTCTGGTGGGGTAAAGGCACTTATCCTTGTTTATAAAAAGCCGGAGTTGTTGATAGATTGTACTGCATGCGGTGAAAATTGTGCCGAATGGATTCTTAAAATTGCGGAAAACCAGAATACTTTGATCAATTTGAATTATTTTATGGATTTTCCGGAACCGTTTGAACTTAAGATACAAAATAACGGGGCTGTTTGTCACGATTCCCAAGAGTTGTATCGTAATTCTATTCATTTTGTGAGGTGATCAGATCATATGATAGGAAAACACAGAGTTCAAATTGGAGATAATACGATCAGATATGACTTTGTATTATCACGCAATATTACCATTATACGTGGAGACAGCGGAACTGGAAAGACGACTTTGTATAATCTTATACAGGAAATGAACCAGAAGAAAAACAGTGGGATTACATGGAATTGTGACTGTGACTGTTATGCATTGACAGATTTTGACTGGGAGGATGTTATTGAAAGACATCCGAAATCCATTATTTTTGTAGATGAAAATTTCAGTTCAATGAGGAGCGAAAAATTTGCGTCTATTGTGAATTCAGCGGATAATTATTTTGTTTTGATTACACGCGCATATCTTCCAATGCTGGCATACAGTATTAAAGAAGTATATAGTATGCATGTATCAGGAAAATATGCTACGTTAAATAATGAGTATGAGATAACTGTTAATGAACTTCAGAATGTATATAGTTCGACATTAAGTTATCCGCCCCGGCTTATTACGCCGGATTACGTGCTGTGTGAGGATTCTAATTCAGGGTTGGAGATGTTTCATGCTTTAGCTGAAAAAGTTTCAGCAGAATGTCATAGCGCACATGGAAAATCCAACATTCCAGAAAAGGTACTTGATTTTGAGGAAAATAAGACGTATCTCATAATTGTAGATGGAGCGGCATATGGACCGGAGATGGGAGCTACGGTCAGGTACATCGAAGATCATTTTAACTGCTATCTGTATGCTCCGGAATCTTTTGAATGGCTGTTGCTGAAAGTTATGTTTTCAAAAGATCCAATGATTTATCGTATTCTGAAAAATCCAAGTGACTATACAGAGAGCACAAAATACCTGAGCTGGGAGAGGTATTTTACGCATGTACTGGAAGAACATACGAAGGGGACAGAACTGGAATATCACAAGAAAAAATTAAACAAACAGTATCTTTATGCCAGAGCGATGAAAATATTATCAAAGTTTTTACTGGACAGTAATATTAATTTTGACAGGTGCATGGTATAGGAAAAAAGGATGAGATAAAACCAGCGTCTAGGCCCGACACATAAAGAAAGGAGAACGAAAACGATGAAAGCATTAAAAAAACAACAAATTGCGGTCATTTTGGTACTGTCTGTCATACTCAGCACATTTGCAGCTGTTACACCTGTAAGTGCGGCGACGCTGTCTGCACAGCAGTATTTGGAAAAGATGGATATAGCAGTACGAAACTTAAAATCATATGATTTTACGCAGACAACCGATCAGAAGATGACAATGGAAGGGCAGATCATTCAAAATAAGACGGTGGTAAAGCAAAGCGTATACAACAGTCCTCTGAAGGTAAAAAGCGTAACAGATACAACCACAGTACTTGCAGGAATGAGTTCTAAGAACCAGGCGGTTGCCTATCTGACAAAAGATGCGGATGGATTGCTGTGGGAGTACATTTCTTCCAATGGTTCCGGATATCAGAAAACAGGGATTTTAAACTATACCAATCAGATCAAAGGTATGGATATTTCCATGTATTCGGATGCAAAAATTGTGAAAAAGAAAATAAAAGTCAACCGGATCAATACTGTTCAGATTTCGGCGCAGGTAAAGGGCTCCGATGTGGTGAAATTTTTGGACCAGATGGGAATGAGCAAAGAGATCAATGCGGCAGCTGCTGTGGATTACAATACGTTGCCGGCAATCAAAGTGACCTGTTGGATCGATAAAAAAACCTGTCGTCCAGTCAGAACCACGGCGGATATGAAAGCGTTTATGAACGGGTATATGTCGGCGCTGTATCAGAAGCTGGGACAGGATCTGAAACTTGTTTATTCGCAGGCAAAAGCAACGGTAACCTATAAAAATTTTAATAAGGCTGCAACATTTACCATACCGAAGGAATGCAGATAAAGATTGTAGTGATTTATCCCATTACAATCCTGGGACGTGTTATGGCAATCAGATAACTGTTTTCCTGGTGCTGAGGGAGGATTTGTTGATTCTTCCCCAGAAGGATACCATATTGCTGATGAACGATATTATGGTCATCCGGGAGGAAAATAAAAAATAACAGAATAGGAAAAAGGTACTCGTTCCGTCAACTTTTCTTGGAAATTTTGTACAAAAATATTTTACGAAAATTATCGAAAACTTATATTGCGAAAAGAGGGCTGTTTCGCTAGAATAATTTTGTAAAAAGTAATGGCCATACTTTTTGCCAACTGGGAAAAGGATATAATGGAAAAGATGGAGGGAACTATGAAAAAGAGATTGTATCAGGCTCTTCTTGGACTTGTACTGTCTGCATCGGTAGCAGCCGGGGGATTTTTTGCTGCAGTACCGCAGACTGCTTATGCGCAGAATGTTGCGACAGATTTGGAGTCCGGATATCATCTTGCAGATAATGTGCAGGATGGTGTGATTTTGCATTGTTTTGACTGGACATACCAGCAGATCATCGATGAATTGCCGGATATTGCAAAAGCCGGATTTTCATCGGTACAGACATCTCCGGCGCAGCTGGCCGTGAAGGGAAACAGTATCTGGTATTATCTGTACCAGCCGAATTGTTTTGCTGTGGGAGATTCCGGACTGGGATCGGAGGCAGATCTGAAGAGACTTTGTACAGAGGCGGACAAATACGGAATTAAAGTGATTGTGGATGTGGTTGCAAATCATTTGGCAGGAGATCACAGCAATATTGATTCTGATTTGAAAGGTTCTGAGTACTGGCATCATGCAGGCAGTAATATTAATTATAAGAACCGCTGGCAGATCACGCATGGAGATATCGGTATGCCGGATCTGAATTCGGAAAACTGGCTGGTGCAGCAGAAAGTTTCGAATTATGTGCAGCAGCTGAAGAACGATGGTGTGGACGGTATCCGGTGGGATGCTGCAAAACACATTTCCCTGCCGTCGGAAGGCTGTGGCTTCTGGAGTACGGTCATTGACAAGAGCATGTACAATTATGGAGAAATTCTTGTTGGGGCAATTGATGAAAATGAAGTGGATCAGCGTACCGCAAGCAACATCAATTGGATGAAAGAATATACCTCTTATATGTCGGTAACCGACAGTAATTATGGAAACGATGTGATCAACGCATTTAACAGCGGACGTGTTCCGAGCGGATTTGGTTCCTGGGTTGTTTCCGGACTGAGCGAAGATACCCTTGTTTACTGGGCAGAAAGTCATGACACTTATGCAAATGATGGCGGATCAACAAAATATGTCGATCAGAACAAAATCGATCGTGCATATGCAATTGTAGGAAGCCGCGATGGTGCATCGGCACTGTATTTCTCACGACCTGCGCAGACAGACAAAGAAAAAATTATGGTCGGACAGAAAGGAAGCACGCATTTTGAGAGCGCAGAGGTGGCTGCGGTCAATCATCTGCACAATGCATGCATCGATGAGGAAGATTATTATACAACAACGAGTGATCTTTCTGCAGCAGCGGTAGTCAGAGAGAGCGGTGCATGTGTGGTTCTTGGAAGTGGCGGTAACCGCGAGGTTACGATTGCAAACGGCGGACTGCGCAAAGATGGAAGCTATACCAGAACAACTCCGGGAGTTTACTATGACGAGATTACGGGAAATAAATTTACCGTTACACAGGATACCATTTCAGGAGAAGTGGGTTCCACCGGAATTGCCGTATTTTATAAGGATGATAATGGGCATGGAGGCGGATCAGAGACCAGTGAAACCCGTGATATTTATCTGGATGTTACAAACTGTTCTTGGTTTGGCAGTGATTCAGCGGTAGCAGCAATAAAAACAGATAAAGATACTACATTTTCAAAGATGACAACAACAGTTACTACGGATGCAAATAAAACAGTATATACGGCAAAGGTTCCGAAAGACGCTACATCTGCAACCATTGTGCGTATGCTTCCGAGTGGAAAATACTACAATGAAAAAACCATTACACTGAACCAGAGTTATAACCGGTATACTTCAGATGGAAACTGGTTCTCACTTACTACCGATCTGTATAACACACAGGGAGGCAGCGGAGAGACACAGACAGGCATCAACGTATATTTTACCAATAATTATAATTGGAGTAATGTGTATGCATATACCTGGGGAGGAGACGGAAAGCAGGTGCAGTGGCCGGGTGAAAAAATGACTTATGTGGGGCAGAATGAGTACCAGCAGTCGGTATACACGCTTCAGATTTCAGCGGATTGTAAGGGATTGATTTTTACAAACGGTTCCGGTGCGCAGACCGTGGATATCACAAGCGGGATAAAGGAAAATGACGGATATTATATTTCCGGAAATGCTTCCGGTAAGTATTCGGTTGGAACATACACCTATCAAAAATAAATGTTTCTGAGAAGAGAGAATAGCTGTTTGCGAAAACGGCTATTCTTTTTTTACCTAAAATGGCATATTTCTTGTCAGAAGCAATTGAAATTATGATTCAAATATGATAGGATAAAGTAGGCTGTCTAGTGTAGAAAAGACACATAAGGCAGAGTGGGGGATATATGTAATGTCAGAGAATGATAGTTACTACATATAAAATTATAAAACTACGGAGGAAGAAACATGAAGAACAAAGATTATTTAACAGTAAGACAGGAAGAATTGATGAATTTTCTGTGGAAGGTCAATGAGCCGCTGACTGCCAACGAGATGGCAGAGCGTCTGGCAGAAGACGGATGGAACAATGTTACATTGTTTAAGACCGTTCAGTCTCTGACAACGGATGGCTATCTGGAAGTTGTAGGACTTGAGAAAACCGTCAAGACTTATGCACGTAAACTCGCTCCGTCTATGTCAAAAGACGATTATTATGCATCTGTATTGATTAAGCGTGGAATTGACAGCAGTTCTATTGCGAACATTACAGCTGCTCTGATCGGAGCAAAAGATAAGCAGGCAAAAGAAAAAAATGCAGAGGTTATTGCAAAGTTAGAGGAGATTATTGATACTCTGAAAAATGATGAGGAATAAGAATGCAAATAACGATATTTTCGGTTTGGATGACGTTCGTTTGGTGTAACATTTTTATTGTACTGTGCTACATTCTCAGAAAACGATCGGTTCTGCTGAATTTATCCAGTATGACAGGAATCATCATTTTATATTTGTTTTGTCTGATCAGGCTTGCCGTCCCGGTGGAATTGCCATGGACGAAAGTGGTATCCGGAGGCAGCCTGTATAATTTCCTGTATCAGATATTCGGGTGTGAAATAACCTGTGTGGCAGGGCACGAAATCTATGTCTATCATATATTTGTGGTGGCATGGGGAGTGGTCATGGCAGTTCTTTTGACGCGGTATCTGATACAGTATCACAGAGTTGTGTCATATTTTTCAGAGATGGAAAAAACGGAAGATACAGAATTAAATAATATTTTAGATGAAATTTGTACGGATAAAGAAAAGCGGAACATTAAGATCGTACAGACAGCCACGGTAGAAGTACCGTGTTGTATGGGGATTTTTGAGAAACGGATATTGATTCCGGACAAAAAATATTCGCGTGAAGAATTGCATTATATTATTCTACATGAATATACACATTTGGATAATAAGGATATACTGACGATACAGATGATCAACATTCTGTGTATCGTGTTCTGGTGGAACCCGTTTGTGTATATTTTAAAAGGAGATATGTATCAGAGTATTGAGATCCGTTGTGACCAGACGGTTACAAAGAAACTCAAATCGGCAGAGCGGGGTAACTATCTGACGGTGATATTAAAAGAGTATAAGGCAAGTGTGCAGGAAAAAGAATTTCGAAAACCTGCAGGAGCCATGCCGTTGTTTGAAGATCATTCGGATCATCTGATCGAACGATTTCGTCTGGTCGCGGAGGGAAAGCAAAGCAGTTCGCGTATTGGAAGAATTCTTGTTCCGGTGATTGCGGTTGCACTGTTGGTGCTTTCGTATTCACTTATCCTTCAGCCGAGATATGATGTGCCAGAGAATACATATACCATAGAAAACGAATTTGAGGATATAAATCAAGACAATGCATATCTGTACGTGTCAGATGGAAAATATTATCTCCATTGTGAACAGGGGAATGTTGTGATTGATAAGCAGAGCATGAAGCTTTTTAAAAAGGCGGGTTTAAAATTTAAAGGAGGAAATTAACATGAAAAAGAAGTTTTTAATTGCTGTAGCGATTTGCGCATCATTATTTGTTGTTGCGCCTGCTGTGAGTGTGAGTGCAGCGGAGGTTGAACCAGAGGTACAGACTCAGAACGGGCAGAGCAATATAGGTGTTGCACCGTGTGCGGATGAGATCGTGATGAAATTCCGTATTAATGTTAAAACAAAACAATTACAGTATCGACGTTGGAACCAGACCAGAGGATACTGGGTGGATAAGGATTGGATTGATATGAATTAACCAAAGAATTTGCCGGTGTAGCTGCACCGGCATTTTTTTATAAATGATTCTTTCGCAAATTATAATTCTTCCGGCAGTTCCCACGCCTGTGCCTGTTGTTCATATTCCGAAGCACGGGAGAGAAGATCCCCGGTAGGGCATGGATCACAGAGGTCATTTTCTGCCAGCGTGCGGTAACATTCCGCCAGTCGCAGCAATGCTTTTTTTCCTGAAATTTCAATATCCAGAACAGGCTGTGTCTCAAATGCAGCATTGTAAAACCACAGAGAAGCTTCCTGGGGATTCTGCCGTTCCCGGTAGTATTGTCCGAGCTCATAACAAATTTCGGAGCAGGAAGAACCGCACATATCTTTCAGACAGATCGAAAAGAAATCATCCACAGAATTTTGGATACGGGCAGCATGTGCCAGAATACACGCGGATTCTGCATCAGCGTGTGCTTCATAGTGTAACGAAAAATAATCCGCCGCGCGTAGAAAATCTTCCTCATCCCCACATTTATAAAGCTCTCTTGCATACATGCGCGTGATTTTTTCCGAGAGGACACGATTTTCACGAAATGCTTTTTCAAACATGGCAAAATCCCGCTTGGCATGCATGGTATGTGGGTGGTGCAGAATATCAATATCACTGTCATAGATGACGGGATCAATGCGGATCGTTTCGTGAACCGGATCGACCCATGAAAACGTGCGCAGGCGTTTAAAAAGTTTTGGACGTGGCTCTTTTTTACAGTTCTGCACGGTGTTGAAATCCGGTGGGGTGATATAGTTCATCTGAACAATTTCAATTTCCGGAAGAAGAGCACCTTTTAACCGGAGAAAACGTCTTTGATTTTCCAGATCAAGGTATTCGTCCGCATCCGGACAGTAGATGTAATCCATGGTTGCAAGCGAAAACGCATAATTTCTTGCGGCGGAGAAATCATCACACCAGGTAAAATCATAGATCCGGCTGGTGTATTGTGCGGCGATTTCTTTGGTGCGATCTGTGGAGCCGGTATCAACGATGATGATTTCGTCCATCATGGAAGCAACGGAATCCAGGCATCTTGCCAGAACCGGTTCTTCATTTTTGACAATCATACATAAACTTATTGTGATCATAATAACAGATGGTCCTTCCGAGGTTTTTCTTTTATATTACACTATCCTGCAACAGTTTTACATAGAAATAAAGAAATATACTTGTATCTTTTTTGAACCATGGCTATAATAAAATTTATGTGGTGTGAAATTATAAAACAAATTTTGGCAGATATGCGCCAGCCACTTCAATATGTGCCATGGGCACTGGTTATTGTGGTACTTGGGCTGGTTGTAACAATTGTACTTTCTGAAAAAAAGGATGGAAAAAAAGCATCCGTCCGGTTTTTTCGTATACTTTTTGCGATTTATATACTTGTGGTGATACAGATTACTTTTTTTTCCAGAGAACCCGGTTCCAGAAACGGGTGCATGAATCTGGATCTGTTTTCCACGTGGGGATACAGCGTGGTTACCCATGCATTTTTTATTGAAAATATTCTTATGACAGTGCCTTTCGGAATTCTGGCACCGCTTTGTTTTCGCCGGCTACGGCCGATGTGGAAATGTGTTGTACTCGGAGGTGTTTGTTCGGTTCTGACGGAACTGAGCCAGTACGTGACGAAACGCGGGTATTGTGAAGTAGATGATATGCTGACCAACACCATAGGTGTTTTATGTGGTTGCATTTTGTTATGGCTGATTGAACTGATAATAAAACAAAGGAGAAAGAAATGAAGTATGATTATCTGGTGGTAGGAGCGGGATTATATGGCTCCGTATTTGCTCACGAGGCAGCAACAAGGGGGAAAAGGGTTCTGGTTGTCGATAAACGTCCGAATATTGCCGGAAATGTTTATACGGAGGACATTGAGGGAATCCATGTGCACAAGTATGGTGCACATATTTTCCATACCAACAATAAAAAGGTGTGGGATTACATTACAAAATTTGCGGAATTTAACCGCTTTACGAATTCACCGGTAGCAAATTACAAAGGGGAACTATACTCGCTTCCGTTTAATATGTACACCTTTAATAAGATGTGGGGGGTGGTGACACCGGAGGAAGCAGCGGCGAAAATTGAGGAGCAGAAAAAAGCTGCAGGCATTACAGAACCGAAAAATCTCGAGGAACAGGCGATCAGTCTTGTGGGAACCGATATTTACGAGAAACTGATCAAAGGATATACACAGAAACAGTGGGGGCGTAAGTGTACGGATCTGCCTGCTTTTATTATCAAGCGACTTCCGGTGCGCCTGACGTTTGATAACAATTATTTTAATGCGCTGTATCAGGGAATTCCGATGGGCGGTTACACAAAGATGGTTGAGCATCTGCTGGAGGGAATCGAAGTCCGGCTTGGGATTGATTATCTGGAGCAGAAAGAGGAACTGAAGGCTCTGGCTGAGAAAACGGTATATACGGGAGCGATAGATGCGTATTTTGATTATTCGCTCGGCGCGTTGGAATATCGTTCCGTGCGGTTTGAAACAGAACTTCTGGATACTCCGAATTTCCAGGGAAATGCAGCAGTCAATTATACGGATGCCCAGACGCCGTGGACACGTATCATTGAACACAAATGGTTTGAATTCGGCAAGGATGATGAGGGACATGATTTACCGAAGACTGTAATTTCGAGGGAGTACAGTTCGGAGTGGAAACCGGGGGATGAACCGTACTATCCGGTAAACGATGAAAAGAACGGAGCTCTTTATCAGAAATATAAAGAACTTGCGGAAAAAGAAAAAAATGTAATTTTCGGGGGAAGACTCGGAGAGTATAAGTACTATGATATGGACGCTGTGATCGCTTCTGCACTGGAAATGTGCGAAAAAGAACTGGGATAGGCTTCTAGAAAGATACAAAAAAGAGCATTCGCTGTATGGTTACAGCTGGAATGCTCTTTTTGTTATACATATTTGTCCAGCATCATTCCGGAATAGATGGATGTGATGTATGGGGTTGCAAAGTTGTGACCGGGATTTTTATAGGCCACGACTATCTTGTTGACATAGTTCATCGGATTGATGGAGATATTTTCCGCTTCTTTTCCGATGGAATCCCGAAATTGGGATAAAGTTTCAAATGTATTCTGATCACGTTCCGGAACAACTGCTTCACGGAGCGCTTCTTTATCAATAGAGATGGAGCCGTTCTCGTTTGTGACCAGACCGATGTCCTGTAAAGAACTCCGGCTTGAACCGGATATGGAAAGAATCTCTGTCTGAAGTTTGTTTCCGGCACTGGCATTGGTGTCTGCATACACGGCTGCGGTGGAAAGTATGGAATTATAGGCATCCACCAGAGACTGGATATTGTCCGCAATTGCATCCGCATCTGTTTTAAATCCAATGTTTACTTTCTCACCATCGGTTGGCTGATGTAAGGTCAGTTCAAATACCTGATTGATGGAAAATGTGTTGGTCAGGGAAGAGTGGCTTGTGCCATTCAGTGTAAAGGCGGAACTCTGTGCAGGGGAAGTGATGCGGTCAATTCCCAGCTGATCCATGATTTCCGTGGAACCTGTGCTGGCATCCGGTGCAATGGAAAAAAGTTCGGTTTCGTTATCTGCCAGACCGGTCTGTATGGAAGTCAGTTTCAGCGCACTCGAACCGTTTCCATCGGACAGTATTTCGGCGGTAATTCCGAGACTAGAGGAGTTGACAAGCCTGGCCAGCTTGTCCAGCACATCCAGATTGGTTTCGTCGGAATTGATATTATATTGAAATTCATATGCAGCACCAGACGTATTCAGATCAAAAGAATATGCGCCGGGACGCATCGACAGTGTATTGTCTTTTAAAAAACGTCCCTGATTGATCTGGGGTGTGGCAAGCCGCTGCACTTCAATGTCAAAGTTATTGGTTTTACTTTCTTCACTTCCGTCGCCGATATAGGTCACACTGACTTTTTCGTCATCGGAAGACATGGCAACTTTCTTCTTAAAAGAATCCTCAAATGAACCGTACTGGTCGGAAAGAGATGCCACAACGTTCTGAATGGAGCGCGCGTTTTCCTTGATGTCTATGGCATATTTTTTCGCATCGGTGAGATTCGGAATTTTATAAAGAGGCGAATCTTTATTTATTTTGACAATTTTATTATAAACTTTGCGCAGTTCACTTTTCTTGTGTGAATCATAACGTGAAACCGTTTTCTGGGCATACGTCGAGATATAATAAGCGTAAGCATTATCAATCCTTGCCATTGAGATTCCCCTCCTTTCTTCCCTGAATTGAGGATTGAGAGCAGGACAGTAACAGACCTGTTCTCCTGTGAGGTGCATATCCTTTGCACCAAAAAGATTCTACTTGAATAGTATATCGGCATCATACCGCATTTTCCATACCCTTGTATATGGTAAAATTTTACTAAAAATTCACAATTTGGCGTAAAAGCTGCAAAAAATCATAAAAACCATTGTAAAAGATGTTGACGGACATGGAAAATCATGATATAGTATGAAAGCTTGGAAGTAGGTCTTTTTTTTATGCCTTTTTTTAGGCGGGACAAAACACGAAAATTAATAACGGAGGTGGAAGTTGTGCGTACAAAGATTACATTAGCCTGCACAGAATGTCAGCGTCGTAATTACAACATGACAAAGGACAAGAAGACTCATCCGGACAGAATGGAAACCAAGAAGTACTGTAGATTCTGCAAGACTCATACAGTTCATAAGGAAACCAAATAGTCCGTACAGAGCAAAGGAGTTATGAAATGGGACAGACAGAAAACGTTGAAAAGGCTCCAAAGACAAGCTGGTTTGACGGTGTAAAGGCAGAGTTCAAAAAGATCATCTGGCCGGAACAGAAATCAGTTGTCAGACAGACCATTGCAGTGATTGTTACATCCGTTGTAGTCGGTCTTATTATTGCACTGCTGGATTGGGCAATTCAGCACGGTGTGAATTTCCTTGTTGGTTTGAAATTTTAACGGAGGCATAGTGATTTATGGCAGAGGCGAACTGGTATGTGGTTCATACCTATTCAGGTTATGAGAACAAAGTCAAAGCGAATATTGACAAGACAATTGAGAACAGACATCTGGAAGACCAGATTTTGGAGGTCCGTGTTCCTCTTGAGGAAGTGACGGAAGTTAAAAACGGAGTGAAAAAACAGGTTTCCAAGAAAATGTTCCCGGGCTATGTGCTGATTCATATGATTATGAATGACGATACATGGTATGTTGTCCGCAATACCCGTGGTGTGACAGGGTTCGTTGGACCGGGAAGCAAACCGGTGCCGCTCACAGATGCTGAAATGAGACCGCTCGGAATCAAGGCTGAAAACGTTGTGGTGGATTTCGCGGAAGGCGACATGATCGTTGTTATCGGCGGTGTCTGGAAAGATACCTGCGGTGTGATTACAGCGATGAACCATAACAAACAGACGGTTACGATCAATGTGGATCTGTTCGGTCGCGAAACACCGGTAGAAGTAAGTTTCGCAGATGTAAAGAAGATGAATTAAGGAGGCAATTCCAATGGCAAAGAAAGTTGAAGGATACATTAAGCTGCAGATTCCTGCTGGAAAGGCAACACCTGCTCCTCCAGTCGGACCGGCACTTGGACAGCACGGTGTAAACATCGTTGAGTTTACAAAGCAGTTTAATGCAAAGACAGCCGATCAGGGCGACTTAATTATCCCTGTAGTTATTACAGTATATGCAGACAGAAGCTTTAGCTTTATTACTAAAACTCCTCCTGCACCGGTACTGATCAAGAAAGCCTGCAAGATCAAGTCTGGTTCCGGTGAACCAAACAAGACAAAGGTTGCAAAGATTACAAAGGCACAGGTTCAGGAAATCGCTGAGCTGAAGATGCCTGACTTAAACGCTGCAAATATCGAAGCTGCCATGAGCATGATCGCTGGTACAGCAAGATCTATGGGTGTTGAAGTAGTAGACTAATCTAAGTTTAAGAAGAAATGTGGGAGGGTAATTGATTTCCCACCCGATATTACCACCAGGAGGTTTATATTTCATGAAAAGAGGAAAGAAATATCAGGACGCTGTAAAGGCATACGATAGAAGTGCTCAGTACGATGTTGCTGAAGCAATCGACCTCGTAAAGAAGAATGCCACAGCGAAATTTGATGAGACAATCGAACTTCATCTTAGAACGGGCTGTGATGGACGCCACGCAGAGCAGCAGATCCGTGGTGCGGTTGTACTGCCACACGGAACAGGTAAGACCGTTAAGGTATTGGTTTTCGCAAAGGGAACCAAGGTAGACGAGGCACAGGCAGCAGGAGCTGACTTCGTTGGAGGAGAGGAATTAATTCCGAAGATCCAGAACGAGGGATGGTTAGACTTCGATGTTGTAGTTGCTACACCGGATATGATGGGTGTTGTAGGACGTCTGGGACGTGTCCTTGGACCGAAGGGCTTAATGCCAAACCCAAAAGCTGGTACAGTTACCATGGATGTTACCAAAGCTGTTAATGACATCAAAGCCGGTAAGATTGAGTATCGTTTGGACAAGACAAATATTATCCACGTGCCAGTTGGAAAAGCTTCATTTACAAGTGAGCAGTTGAACGACAACTTCCAGTCTCTTATGGGCGCAATCAACAAGGCTAAGCCTTCAAGCTTAAAGGGTCAGTACATTAAGAGTGCTGTATTAACTTCTACAATGGGACCTGGCGTAAAGCTTAACGTTGTAAAGATTGCTCAGTAATAGAAAAATCAGAAGTCGGGAACCGGAAACGGTTCCTGATGAAATGATGAAATGTATGATCAGACTTACACAAGCAAAATGCGGAAAATACTTGACATCCGCATAAGAACATATTATAATAGCAAAGCATATTGCCGAAGACAGTAAGGTGCTATCGCATATTGCGACAGCGTAAAGGGAAATCCACCTACCGAGGGAATTTTTGATGATAATCGTCATAAAGAATGATACCCCTCTGCTGTAAGGCGGAGGGTTTTTATTATACCTCACGCTATATGCAAGAAATAAAATAAGGAGGTAAATGGATCGTGGCAAAGGTAGAATTAAAGCAGCCGATCGTTCAGGAGATTTCTGAAACAATTAAGGACGCACAGTCACTTGTAGTAGTTGACTACCGTGGACTTACAGTTGCTGAGGATACACAGCTTCGTAAAAATTTAAGAGAAGCTGGCGTAACTTACAAAGTATACAAAAATACTTTAGTAAACCGCGCAATCGAGGGAACAGAGTTCGAGAGCTTAAAGGATGTCCTGGAAGGACCTAACGCATTTGCAGTATCTACAGAAGATGCTACAGCTCCAGCCAGAGTTCTGGCAGAGTTCGCAAAGAAGGCTCCAAGCCTTGAGATCAAGGCCGGCGTTGTAGAAGGAACATACTATGACGCAGAGGGAATGAAGCAGATCGCAAGTGTACCAAGCAGAGAAGTACTTCTTTCCAAATTACTTGGAAGCTTACAGTCACCTATCACAAATCTTGCTCGCGTTCTTAATCAGATCGCAGAGAAGGGTGGCGCAGCAGATGCAGCAGCAGACGCAGCACCGGCTGAGGAAGCACCAGCAGCAGAATAATTATTAAAAATAAAATTATAACGGAGGAAATAATCATGGCAAAGTTAACAACAGCAGAGTTTATCGATGCTATCAAAGAGTTAAGTGTATTAGAGTTAAATGACCTTGTAAAGGCATGTGAAGAAGAGTTTGGCGTATCTGCAGCAGCAGGCGTTGTAGTAGCAGCAGCAGGCGGAGACGCAGCAGCAGCTGAAGAGAAGACTGAGTTCGACGTAGAGTTAACAGAAGTTGGACCGAACAAGGTTAAGGTTATCAAGGTTGTTCGTGAGATCACAGGTCTTGGACTGAAGGAAGCTAAGGACGCTGTTGATGGCGCACCTAAGGTAATCAAGGAGCAGGCTGACAAGGCATCTGCTGAAGACGCTAAGGCTAAACTTGAGGCTGAAGGAGCAAAGGTTACATTAAAGTAGTCTGTGCGTAAGCGACGAGAAACCAATAATAACCCGGCAGAGATGCTTGCATTTCTGTTGGGTTATTTTATTTAGCTGTATCCCCTCTCTCTATCTGAAAAAAGTTCTTAAAAATAATTCTTGCATTCCCCTTGATTTTGTTGTATAGTATAAGTTGCACTATTGTGGTGCACTAGGCATTTCCATGCTCTTTTTTAGGAAAAACTAGATTGAAATAAAAACGAGAGGTGAAACGTCAATGGAGAAAAACAGAATACGTCCAGTCAAGGCTGGAAAAGGCTTGCGTATGAGTTACTCAAGACAGAAAGAGGTTTTGCAGATGCCAAACCTGATCGAAGTCCAGAAGAATTCTTATCAGTGGTTCCTGGATGAAGGTTTAAAAGAAGCATTTGCAGATATCTCCCCGATCACGGATTACAGTGGTCATCTGAGTCTGGATTTCGTCGATTTTACACTGTGCGAAGACGATGTGAAATATACAATCCCGGAATGCAAAGAGAGAGATGCGACATATGCAGCACCTTTGAAAGTCAAGGTTAGACTTCATAACAAAGAGACAGATGAGATTAACGAACATGAAATTTTCATGGGTGATCTTCCTCTTATGACAGAGACAGGTACGTTCGTTATCAACGGTGCAGAACGTGTAATCGTCAGCCAGTTGGTTCGTTCCCCTGGTATCTATTACGGAATTGCTCATGATAAAGTGGGTAAAACTCTTTATTCATGTACTGTTATCCCGAACCGTGGTGCATGGCTCGAGTATGAGACTGACTCCAATGACGTTTTCAGTGTAAGAGTAGATAGAACCCGTAAAGTGCCGATTACCGTATTGCTTCGTGCACTTGGTGTAGGTACCAACCAGCAGATCATTGACATGTTCGGCGAGGAGCCAAAGATTCTGGCATCCCTGCAGAAGGACCCGGCGATCACAGAGCGTGAGCCACAGGGAAGTTTTGAGGCTGGTTTATTAGAGTTATATAAAAAGATCCGTCCGGGTGAGCCGCTTTCCGTAGAAAGTGCGGAGAGTCTGATCACTGCCATGTTCTTCGATCCGAGAAGATATGACCTGGCAAAAGTAGGACGTTACAAATTTAATAAGAAGCTTGCTTTAAAGAACCGTATCAACGGACAGGTTCTGGCAGAGGATGTACTGGATCCTTCTACCGGAGAAGTAATTGCAGAGGCAGGCACAACTGTTGACCGTGATCTGGCAGATCAGATTCAGAATGCTGCAGTTCCGGCACTCTGGATTCAGACAGAGACACGTAACGTAAAAGTTCTTTCTTCTATGATGGTAGATATCAGAAGCTGGATTCCTGAAATTGAGGATCCGAAGGCTATTGGTGTTACAGAACTGGTATATTATCCGGCTCTGCAGCAGATTATGGAAGAAAACGAGACATTGGAAGAGCGTATCGCTGCAATTAAGAGAGATATTGCAGACCTGATTCCAAAGCATATTACAAAAGAGGATATCTTCGCATCCATCAACTATAATATGCATCTGGAGTGGGGCATCGGAACAGATGACGATATTGACCACTTAGGAAACCGTCGTATCCGTGCTGTCGGTGAATTGTTACAGAACCAGTATCGTATCGGTCTTTCCCGTCTGGAAAGAGTGGTTCGTGAGCGCATGACAACTCAGGATCTTGAGGGAATTTCCCCACAGAGTCTGATCAACATCAAACCGGTTACGGCTGCGGTAAAAGAGTTCTTCGGCTCTTCCCAGCTGTCACAGTTTATGGATCAGAACAACCCACTGGGTGAGCTGACACATAAGAGACGTCTTTCTGCATTGGGACCTGGCGGTTTGTCCAGAGACCGTGCCGGATTCGAAGTACGAGATGTCCATTATTCCCATTATGGACGTATGTGCCCGATTGAGACGCCTGAAGGACCAAACATCGGTCTGATCAACTCTCTGGCATGTTACGCAAGAATTAACGAGTACGGATTTGTTGAGGCTCCGTACCGTAAGATTGATAAATCAGATAAAGACAATCCTCGTGTTACAGACGAAGTTGTATACATGACTGCGGATGAGGAAGATAATTACCATGTAGCGCAGGCGAACGAAAAACTGGATGAGGATGGACATTTTGTTCGTAATTCCGTATCCGGTCGTTACCGTGAAGAAACGCAGGAGTACGATAAGACTGCATTCGATTACATGGACGTATCTCCAAAGATGGTGTTCTCCGTTGCTACAGCACTGATTCCGTTCCTGCAGAACGATGATGCAAACCGAGCACTGATGGGATCTAACATGCAGCGTCAGGCAGTGCCGCTTCTTACCACCGAGGCACCTGTAGTAGGAACCGGTATGGAGACAAAGACAGCGGTCGATTCCGGTGTCTGTGTACTTGCAAAAGAAGCAGGTATCGTGGAGAGTTCTGAGTCTAATCGTATCGTAGTACGTGAGGAGGACGGAAATCGCAGAGAATATATTCTGACAAAGTTTGCACGAAGCAACCAGTCCAACTGCTACAACCAGAGACCAATCGTGTTCAAGGGACAGAAAGTAGCAAAGGGTGAGGTGATCGCTGATGGACCATCTACATCCAATGGTGAGCTGGCACTTGGAAAGAACCCGCTGATCGGCTTCATGACATGGGAAGGTTATAACTACGAGGATGCCGTTCTTTTGAGTGAGCGTCTGGTAGAGTATGATGTATATACTTCTGTCCATATTGAGGAATACGAAGTAGAGTCTCGTGATACAAAGCTCGGACCGGAAGAGATCACAAGAGATGTACCGGGTGTCGGTGATGATGCATTAAAGGATCTTGACGAGCGCGGAATCATCCGTGTCGGTGCCGAAGTCCGTGCCGGAGACATTCTGGTAGGAAAGGTTACACCAAAGGGAGAGACAGAGCTTACCGCAGAAGAGAGACTGCTTCGCGCAATCTTCGGTGAAAAAGCGCGTGAGGTTCGTGACACTTCCCTGAAAGTGCCGCATGGTGCATATGGTATTGTTGTAGATGCCAAAGTATTTACCAGAGAAGATGGCGATGAGTTATCTCCTGGTGTAAATGAGTCTGTTCGTATTTACATTGCCCAGAAACGTAAGATTTCTGTTGGTGATAAGATGGCCGGACGTCATGGTAACAAGGGTGTCGTTTCCCGTGTATTACCTGTAGAAGATATGCCATATCTTCCAAATGGCCGTCCACTTGACATTGTATTAAATCCTCTGGGTGTGCCTTCCCGAATGAACATCGGACAGGTGCTGGAGATTCACTTAAGCCTTGCTGCGAAGGCACTTGGTTTTAATATCGAGACTCCGGTATTCGATGGCGCAAAAGAGATTGATATCCAGGATACACTGGAACTTGCAAATGACTATGTAAACATGCCGTTTGATGCAGAGGAAACAGAAGACGGAGAAGAAAACTTCTACGATAAGTATAAAGATACTCTGAGAGAGGACGTTATGGATTATCTTTCAGAGAATCGTGCACACAGAAGTCTGTGGAAGGGTGTTCCGATTTCCCGTGACGGAAAGGTTCAGCTGCGTGACGGACGTACCGGAGAATACTTCGACGGAAAAGTCACAATCGGACACATGCATTATCTGAAACTGCATCATCTGGTTGATGATAAGATCCATGCACGTTCTACAGGTCCTTACTCCTTAGTTACACAGCAGCCGCTGGGTGGTAAAGCACAGTTCGGTGGTCAGCGATTCGGAGAGATGGAGGTATGGGCACTGGAAGCTTATGGTGCTGCATATACTCTGCAGGAGATCCTGACTGTTAAGTCCGATGATGTCGTAGGACGAGTAAAGACATACGAGGCTATTATCAAAGGCGAGAATATCCCTGAGCCGGGTGTTCCGGAATCTTTCAAGGTACTTTTGAAAGAGTTACAGTCTCTTGGTCTGGATGTCAAAGTGCTTGACGAAGACAGAAATGAAGTAGAACTCATTGAAACCAGTGAGTACGGAAATACCGATATCAATGCCATCATTGGAAATGACAGAGATGACAGAGATTATGCATTTGAAGACAGTGAGTCGTTTGAAAAACACGGATTTACCAAGCAGGAGTTCGATTCCGAGAATGAAGAGCTTGTCAATGTAGAACCGGAAAATGATAACGATGATGAAGATTTCGGCGATGCTGATGATCTCTTTGATGACGCAGAAGAAGTTCTTGATGATGAAGAGTAATTGGGAAGGAGTGTCATAAATGCCAGAAACAAATAAAAAGGACATGAATCAGGCAATGCAGTTTGATGCGATCCAGATTGGATTAGCATCACCTGAGAAGATCCGTGAGTGGTCTCATGGCGAAGTAAAAAAGCCGGAGACAATCAATTACAGAACCTTAAAGCCTGAGAAGGATGGTCTTTTCTGTGAGAAAATTTTTGGACCGCAGAAAGACTGGGAATGTCATTGTGGTAAATATAAAAAGATTCGTTATAAAGGTGTTGTCTGCGACCGCTGTGGTGTAGAAATTACAAAATCCAGTGTTCGTAGAGAGCGTATGGGACATATTGAGCTGGCAGCTCCGGTTTCCCATATCTGGTATTTCAAGGGAATTCCATCCCGTATGGGTCTGATCCTTGATTTATCTCCGCGTGTACTTGAGCGTGTGCTTTATTTCGCTTCTTATATTGTGCTTGATGCAGGAGATACTTCTCTTGCATACAAGCAGGTACTTTCTGAGGCAGAATATCAGGAAGCAAGAGAGCAGTACGGAAGTGCATTCCGTGTGGGCATGGGAGCAGAAGCCATCCATGAACTGCTTGCTGCGATTGATCTGGAAAAAGATTCTGCAGAGCTGAAAGCAGAGTTAGAGAATGCAACGGGACAGAAGCGTGCACGTATTATCAAGCGTCTGGAAGTTGTAGAAGCATTCCGTGAGTCTGGAAATAAGCCGGAGTGGATGATCATGACGGTTATCCCGGTTATTCCGCCGGATTTACGTCCGATGGTTCAGCTGGATGGTGGTCGTTTTGCAACATCTGATCTGAATGATCTGTATCGTAGAATTATTAACCGTAACAATCGTCTGAGAAGACTGCTTGATCTCGGTGCACCGGATATTATCGTGCGCAATGAGAAACGTATGTTACAGGAAGCGGTTGATGCCCTGATCGATAATGGCCGTCGTGGACGTCCGGTTACCGGTCCTGGAAACAGAGCACTGAAGTCTCTGTCTGATATGTTAAAGGGTAAGGGCGGACGTTTCCGTCAGAACCTGTTAGGAAAGCGAGTTGACTACTCCGGACGTTCCGTTATCTGTGTAGAGCCAAAACTTAAGATCTATCAGTGTGGTCTGCCAAAAGAGATGGCAATCGAGCTGTTTAAGCCGTTTGTTATGAAAGAACTGGCAGCTAAAGGAATTGCTCATAATATCAAGAGCGCCAAGAAAATGGTAGAAAGACTTCAGCCGGAGGTATGGGATGTGCTTGAAGAGGTAATCAAAGAGCATCCGGTTATGTTAAACCGTGCCCCTACACTGCACAGACTTGGTATTCAGGCGTTCGAGCCAATCCTTGTAGAAGGTAAGGCAATTAAGCTTCATCCGCTGGTATGTACTGCGTTCAACGCCGATTTCGACGGTGACCAGATGGCTGTGCATCTTCCTCTGTCCGTAGAAGCTCAGGCAGAATGCCGTTTTATGCTGTTATCACCAAACAACCTGCTGAAGCCGTCTGATGGTGGTCCGGTAGCCGTTCCTTCCCAGGATATGGTCCTCGGAGTATACTATCTGACTATGCACAAACTGGCAGATTATAAGGATAAAAAAGATGCAGTTGCTGTTTCCGATAAAGTGTATAACGATATTGAGGAATTAAAGAAAGCAACCACACCGGACCCGAAGACAGGAAAGAGTGAGATCGGATTGTATGATCTGATCTGGTTTGAAGATACAACAGACAATAACCGTCGGGTATTATGTAAGCCAATGGATCTGTTCGGATATCATTACGGAAGCATGAATCAGGCATTGCTTGCGTATGAGAATGGAGAGATTACACTTCATCAGAATATTTATGTATACCGTAAGGCAACTATGGCTGACGGAACAGAAGTATCCGGATTTATCAAGACAACACTTGGTCTTCTGATTTTCAATGAGATTATTCCGCAGGATCTAGGATTTGTAGACCGCAGTACCCCGGAGAATGCTTTGAAGCTGGAAATTGATTTCCATGTTGGAAAGAAACAGATCAAACAGATTCTGGAGAAGGTTATTAATATTCATGGTGCGACAAAGACTGCCGAAGTACTGGATGATGTCAAGGCAATGGGCTATGGATATTCCACAAGAGCTGCCATGACCGTATCAATTTCCGATATGACAGTGCCACCACAGAAGCCACAGATGATCGAGCAGGCACAGAATACGGTAGACCGGATCACACGTCAGTATAAGCGTGGTCTTATCACAGAAGAAGAGCGTTATAAGGAAGTTGTAGAGACCTGGAAAGAGACGGATGATGAGCTGACAACAGCACTTCTTACCGGACTTGACAAGTACAACAACATCTTCATGATGGCCGATTCCGGAGCCCGTGGTTCTGATAAACAGATCAAGCAGCTGGCCGGTATGCGTGGATTGATGGCCGATACAACCGGTAGAACCATCGAGCTGCCAATCAAGTCAAACTTCCGTGAAGGTCTGGACGTACTGGAGTACTTCATGTCAGCGCATGGAGCACGTAAAGGTCTGTCCGATACCGCACTTCGTACGGCCGATTCCGGATACCTGACCAGACGTCTGGTTGATGTATCCCAGCATATGATCGTTCGTGAGTCTGACTGTTGTGCAGGAACAAATCGTGAGATTCCGGGAATGATCGTTAAGGCATTTATGGAAGGCAAGGAGGAAATCGAAAGTCTGGAAGAACGTATTACCGGACGTTTCTCCTGTGAGACAATCTGTGACAAAGACGGAAACGTTATTGTTAAAGCAAACCATATGATTACACCTCGCCGTGCAGCGGATGTTGTGAATAAGGGTGTTGATGAGAAAGGAAATCCGATCACCAGTGTGAAGATCCGTACGATTCTTACCTGCCGTTCCCACATGGGAGTCTGTGCGAAATGTTACGGTGCCAACATGGCAACCGGTCAGGCGGTACAGGTTGGTGAAGCAATTGGTATTATCGCCGCACAGTCCATCGGTGAGCCTGGTACACAGCTTACCATGAGAACATTCCATACCGGTGGTGTAGCCGGTAACGATATTACACAGGGTCTTCCTCGTGTAGAGGAAATTTTCGAGGCACGTAAGCCAAAGGGACTTGCAATTATTACAGAGTTCGGCGGTGTTGCTACCATTAAGGATACCAAGAAGAAGCGTGAAGTCATCGTTACAGATCCGGAATCCGGAGATACAAAGACTTACCTGATTCCTTATGGATCACGTATTAAGATCATGGATGGTGCCGTACTTGAAGCCGGTGATGAACTGACCGAAGGTTCTGTAAATCCACATGATATCTTAAAAATCAAAGGTGTGCGTGCCGTACAGGATTACATGCTTCGTGAAGTACAGCGTGTATATCGTCTGCAGGGTGTAGAAATCAACGATAAGCATATTGAGGTTATCGTTCGACAGATGTTACAGAAGATCCGCGTAGAAGAGAATGGAGATTCCGATCTTCTTCCGGGCAGCATGGTAGATTCTCTTGATTTCCTTGAACTGAACGAAAAGCTTGAGGAAGAAGGCAAGGAACAGGCAGTTGGTTCCCAGGTATTACTTGGTATCACAAAAGCATCCCTTGCAACAAATTCATTCCTGTCAGCTGCATCCTTCCAGGAGACCACGAAGGTCCTTACGGAAGCAGCAATCAAGGGCAAGATTGATCCGTTGATCGGTATGAAAGAGAACGTTATCATCGGTAAGCTGATTCCGGCAGGTACCGGTATGAAGAGATACCGCAATATCAAACTGGACAGTGATGTGAACGAAGAAGAAGAGTTCTCATTTGACGATCTGGAAGATTTCACTATGGATGAAGAAGAGGAAATGATCCCGACAGTAACCGTTCCGGATGGAACAGATCTGTCAGCCGTTTCCGGAACTGATGAGGATTCATCGGAAGAATAAATTACAGCACAGATAATAGAATCTGTGAAGATACAAAAGAGGGAGAGCAAATCTCCCTCTTTTTCATGTATTTTTTAAAAGTGGGTTGACAAGCACAACAGAAATTTATATAATATTTTAGCGTGCATTGTAGTATGATGCATGCTTGAAGAATAATACAGGAGGTGAAAATAATGCCAACATTTAACCAGTTAGTAAGAAAAGGACGTCAGACATCTGTAAAGAAGTCTACAGCACCAGCTCTTCAGAGAAGCTTTAACTCTCTCCAGAAGAAGCCAATCAACACTTCTTCTCCACAGAAGCGTGGTGTATGTACAGCTGTTAAGACAGCTACTCCTAAGAAGCCTAACTCAGCTCTTAGAAAGATCGCCAGAGTTCGTCTTTCAAACGGAATCGAAGTAACTTCATACATTCCTGGTGAGGGACACAACTTACAGGAGCATAGCGTTGTTCTGATTCGTGGTGGCCGTGTTAAGGATTTACCAGGTACACGTTACCATATCATCCGTGGTACATTAGATACTGCAGGTGTTGCAAACAGAAAACAGGCCCGCTCTAAGTACGGCGCAAAGAGACCAAAAGCTGCTAAATAATTTAGCAACATTGTGTATCACAAACAGAACTAAAGTAGGTTAGTGTTGGGATTAGACCTGCAGATGCAGGATTTCACTTTATGAATACAATTCCGCACGAACACATTAGAGAGACACATGTGAGTACCGATGAATTAATCCACAAATATCATGATTAAGGAGGGAAGTAACGTGCCACGTAAAGGACATACTCAGAAAAGAGACGTATTAGCAGATCCAATGTACAACAGCAAAGTAGTTACAAAGCTTGTTAACAGCATTATGTTAGACGGTAAGAAAGGCGTAGCTCAGAAGATTGTATACGGAGCATTTGCTACAGTAGAAGAGAAGACAGGAAGACCAGCTCTTGAAGTATTCGAAGAGGCTATGAACAATGTAATGCCAGCTCTCGAAGTAAAAGCAAGACGTATCGGTGGTGCCACATATCAGGTACCAATCGAGGTTCGCCCTGATCGTCGTCAGGCTTTAGGCCTTCGTTGGTTAACAGCATTCTCACGTGCCAGAGGAGAGAAAACTCAGGCTGAGAGATTAGCTAACGAGATCATGGATGCAGCTAACAACACAGGCGCATCTGTTAAGAGAAAAGAAGATATGCACAAGATGGCAGAGGCAAACAAGGCATTCGCACATTACAGATTCTAGTTTCTGTAAGAAGCTTACAGCTTTGCTTTTGATTCATGCAGCAAACCGGATTTGTAACAGAGTCCGGTTGTGCATAGGACACTAAATATAGGAGGAAAAAACCTTGGCTGGAAGAGAATATCCACTTGAGAGAACCAGAAATATTGGAATCATGGCTCATATCGATGCTGGTAAAACAACACTGACAGAGCGTATTCTTTATTATACTGGTATTAACTATAAAATCGGTGATACTCATGAAGGTACTGCTACCATGGACTGGATGGAGCAGGAGCAGGAAAGAGGTATCACAATTACTTCAGCCGCTACAACATGTCACTGGACAGAAGAAGAGTTCACAAAGCCGAAAAAGGGCGCTCTTGAGCATCGTATCAACATCATCGATACTCCTGGACACGTAGACTTTACAGTAGAGGTTGAGCGTTCACTCCGTGTATTGGACGGCGCCGTTGGTGTCTTCTGTGCAAAGGGTGGTGTTGAGCCTCAGTCAGAGAACGTATGGCGTCAGGCTGATACCTACAATGTACCTCGTATGGCATTCATCAATAAGATGGATATCTTAGGTGCAAACTTCTACGGAGCTGTTGACCAGATCCGTACAAGATTAGGAAAAAATGCTATCGTACTTCAGTTACCAATCGGTAAAGAGGACGATTTCAAAGGAATTATCGACCTTTTCGAGATGAAGGCTTATATCTACAATGATGAGAAGGGTGACGATATCACAGTTACTGATGATCTTGGAGATATGGCTGATCAGGCTGCAGAGTACCGTACAGAGCTTATTGAGAAAATCTGTGAGTTAGATGACGATCTCATGATGCAGTATCTTGAGGGTGAGGAGCCATCTGTAGAGGATATGAAGAAGGTTCTTCGTAAAGCAACATGTGAGTGTACAGCAGTACCTGTATGTTGTGGCTCTGCATACCGTAACAAGGGTGTACAGAAGTTACTTGACGCTATTGTTGAGTACATGCCGGCTCCTACAGATATCCCTTCAATCAAGGGAACAGATCTTGAGGGAAATGAGGTTGAGAGACATTCATCAGATGATGAGCCATTCTCAGCACTTGCATTCAAGATCATGGCAGATCCATTCGTAGGAAAGCTTGCATTCTTCCGTGTTTACTCAGGAAAATGTAAGGCAGGTTCTTATGTATTAAATGCAACAAAGGATAAGAAAGAGCGTATCGGACGTATTCTTCAGATGCATGCTAATAAGAGACAGGAATTGGATGAGGTTTACTCAGGTGATATCGCTGCTGCTGTTGGATTTAAATTCACAACAACAGGTGATACAATCTGTGATGAGCAGCATCCGGTTATCCTTGAGTCTATGGAGTTCCCAGAGCCAGTTATCGAGCTCGCTATCGAGCCAAAGACAAAAGCTGGACAGGGTAAGTTAGGTGAGGCTCTTGCAAAGCTTGCAGAGGAGGATCCTACATTCCGTGCTCATACTGATCAGGAAACAGGTCAGACAATCATCGCTGGTATGGGTGAGCTTCACCTTGAGATCATCGTTGACCGTCTTCTCCGTGAGTTCAAGGTTGAGGCAAACGTTGGTGCACCTCAGGTTGCTTACAAGGAGACATTTACAAAGGCTGTTGATCAGGAATACAAATATGCTAAGCAGTCAGGTGGACGTGGACAGTACGGACACTGTAAGGTTCGCTTTGAGCCAATGGATGCCAATGGAGAAGAACTTTTCAAGTTCGATTCAGAGGTTGTCGGTGGTGCTATTCCAAAGGAGTACATCCCATCAATCGGCGAAGGTATCGAGGAGGCTACAAAGGCCGGCTCTCTTGGTGGATTCCCAGTAGTTGGTATCCATGCAACAGTATACGATGGATCTTACCATGAGGTCGATTCATCAGAGATGGCATTCCACATTGCCGGATCTATGTGTTTCAAAGAGGCTATGGCAAAGGCCGCACCTGTATTACTTGAGCCTATCATGAAGGTAGAGGTTACAATGCCTGAGGAGTACATGGGAGACGTTATCGGTGATGTTAACTCTCGTCGTGGACGTATCGAGGGTATGGACGATCTCGGCGGTGGAAAGATTGTACATGCATATGTACCACTTGCAGAGATGTTCGGTTACTCTACAGACCTTCGTTCTAAGACACAGGGACGTGGAAACTACTCAATGTTCTTCGACAGATATGAGCCGGTTCCAAAGAATGTACAGGACAAGGTTCTTGCTAACCACGCAAAATAATTGCAAATTAGCAAACAATTTATAGTACAAATGATGAAATATATACTATATATGGTATAAAAATCAAAAATAAAGGCATTTCCCCTTGAAAAAGGGGGATTTGCCATAAAATTTACTTGAAAAAACTTTGATTATTTCGTATAATCAAAGCAGTCGGTAGATTATAAAAAAAGCCCATGGGGCATAAAAGTTTAAGGAGGACGTTTCAAAATGGCAAAGGCTAAATTTGAAAGAACAAAACCACATTGTAATATTGGTACCATCGGTCACGTAGATCATGGTAAAACAACTTTAACAGCAGCTATTACAGCAGTATTAGCAGCTCGTGTCGCTGGTAACACAGCTACAGATTTCGCTAACATTGATAAGGCTCCAGAGGAGAGAGAGCGTGGAATCACAATTTCTACAGCTCACGTTGAGTATGAGACAGAAAAGAGACATTACGCACACGTTGACTGTCCTGGACATGCTGACTACGTAAAGAACATGATCACTGGTGCAGCTCAGATGGATGGTGCTATCCTTGTTGTTGCTGCTACTGATGGTGTTATGGCTCAGACAAAGGAGCACATCCTCCTTTCTCGTCAGGTAGGTGTTCCTTACATCATCGTATTCCTTAACAAGTGTGATATGGTTGACGACCCAGAGCTTATCGAGCTCGTAGAGATGGAAGTTACAGAGCAGCTTGAGGAGTACGGATTCAATGATTGCCCAATCATCCAGGGATCAGCTCTTAAGGCTCTTGAGGATCCAATGGGACCTTGGGGAGACAAGATCATGGAGCTTATGGATACTGTTGATTCTTATATCCCAGATCCACAGCGTGATACAGATAAGCCATTCCTTATGCCAGTAGAGGACGTATTCACAATCACAGGTCGTGGTACTGTTGCAACTGGTAGAGTAGAGCGTGGTACACTTCACCTCAACGACGAGTTAGAGATCCTTGGTGTTAAAGAGGACGTTCAGAAGACTGTTGTTACTGGAATCGAGATGTTCCGTAAGCAGTTAGACGAGGCTCAGGCTGGTGATAACATCGGAGCACTTCTCCGTGGTATTAACCGTGACCAGATCGTTCGTGGACAGGTTCTTGCTAAGCCTGGTACAGTAACATGTCACCATAAGTTCACAGCTCAGGTTTACGTTCTTACAAAGGACGAGGGTGGACGTCATACTCCATTCTTCAACAACTATCGTCCACAGTTCTACTTCAGAACAACAGACGTAACAGGTGTTTGCGAGCTTCCAGCAGGAACAGAGATGTGCATGCCTGGTGATAACGTAGAGATGACAATCGAGCTCATCCATCCAGTAGCTATGGAGCAGGGTCTTACATTCGCTATCCGTGAGGGTGGACGTACTGTAGGATCAGGACGTGTTGCTACAATCATCGAGTAATCACTGATTAATATATATTGAGTACCGCAAGGTACATTGTGTCCAAACGTAAGATACCCCGGAACCGTAAGGTTTCCGGGGTTTTTCTGTTGCTTAAAGTATGATAAAATATGGAAAAAACGAATGGAGAAGGAAAGTAAACAAAGAAAAAAGTATATTTTATCACAAACTATGAGATCTATGCATGTACCTGTATTGATGAAGTAGGAAAACTTCCATGGGTGCTGCATCATTTCCGGAAGTATAAATGGGTGAAGGATTTAACACGATAGTACTTTATATGTAAATATACAAAAATGCCCCGGAGCAATCACGCTCCGGGGCATTTTCATGTAGTGGATTTTTAGGGAGTATCCTAAAGTTTGTGTAAACCTTCAAACTGATGTAAGATAGAATTACTCAGTTTGGAGGTTTATTTTATGGCAAGAAAAAAGGATTCACCACAAAAAGCAGCGCTTAGAGAACTCATGGGAAACTACCTGAAAGAAAACAATGTAAAAGTAAAAGATGGAACAGATGTTAATTCCATTATGCGGGATATGATGTCTATCATTTTGGAAGGTGCCCTTGATCAGGAATTGGATGAAGAACTGGGATATTCCAAGTATGATTATCGAAATAAAGAAACCGATAATTCCAGGAATGGACATTCCCAGAAAACGTTACATACCAGTTACGGAGATATGGAGATTGATATTCCAAGGGATCGAAAAGGTGACTTCGAACCACAGGTTGTAAAGAAGTATCAGAATTCGATTACGCAGGACATGGAAGAAAAGATCATTTCCATGTACGCAAAAGGAATGACTACTGCCGATATAGAAAGCCACATGCGTGAATTATACGATCTTGAGATCTCCGACAGTACTGTCAGCCGGATCACTGATAAGATCCTGCCAATAGTAAAAGAATGGCAGGAAAGGCCATTAGAAAGTGTGTATGCTGTTGTATTTATGGATGCGATCCATTTCCATGCCCGTAATGAGGGGCGGATTGTAAAACGTGCTGTTTACATTGCGATTGGGATCGATATGGAAGGACGTAAGGATGTCCTCGGAATGTATGTTGGTCAAAATGAAAGTGCCAAGTTCTGGCTCTCCATCCTGAATGGCCTGAAAAACCGGGGTGTAGAAGATATATTGATTGCGTGTGTGGATGGACTGACCGGTTTTCCACAGGCAATTGAAGCAGTATTTCCCCAGACCGAGATCCAGCAGTGCATAATCCATCAGATCAGGAATACCACGAAATTTGTTTCTTACAAAGAGATCAAACCACTTATGGCAGATCTGAAGCGTGTATATGCAGCTCCTACAGAAGAAGTTGCATTGGCAGAACTGGACAGCTTTGACGAAAAATGGAGCGGGAAATACCCTAAGATTGCAAAGTCATGGAAAGATAACTGGGCAAATCTTTCAACGTATTTTAAGTATCCGGAAGCTGTCAGACGTCTGATCTATACCACGAACACGATTGAAGGATTTAACCGCCAGCTCCGGAAAGTCACCAAATCCAAGACGGTATTTCCATCCGATGACAGTCTCTTGAAAATGCTGTATCTGGCCATGATAGATATCACCAAGAAATGGACGGGACACCGTCAGGATTGGGGACAGATCCATTCTCAGCTGGAAATTTTCTTCGAAGAAAGATTGGAAAGGTTATAAGCAGAATGCATGCTAGGCAGGGCTGGCACAGCCAGTCCTGCTTGACATGCCCTAAAACTGCATTATAATACAAACAAGGACAGAACCCTGAAAAACAGGTTCTGTCCTCGATAACTAATGACATATCTTATATCAGTTTTTTCTGTTTACACAAAACTTGAAACGCTCTCGATTTTTATTTCGTTTCAGCCTCAGCATCTTCAGCCTCTTCGTCTTCCTCTGGAGCGGCTGCGTACTCACCGATATGAACAACAACGGCATCCTCAGGTGTGATGAAGTGTACCTGTTTGCCTTCCGGAATCGGGAGGTCTTTTACATGGATGTCACGGACATCTGCAGGGTAGCCGTCGAAGTCGATGACGATAGTATCCAGCAGGTTGGCAGGATCTGCTTTGTAATGAACTTCTTCCATTTCCTGCTCAACAATACCCTGAACCATATCGGTGTGCTCCAGTTTGATGGCTACGGTTGTGGATACTTTTTCACCGGCAACCAGTGCCTGGAAGTCCAGAGCCATCAGCTGTTTTTCAATTGGATTATAATCAATGTTCTTTACCAGGGCGTCGACTTTTTCGCCTTCGATGTCCAGATAAATCTGAGTTCCTTCTTTATTTGCTTTAATAAATTTTGCGGCCTCGGCACCATTGAACTGAAGTGCTACTGGCTCTTTCATTTCTTTTCCACTAAGAATTCCTGTGACGTAACCCTCACGTCTTAATTTTTTAGCCTTTACATTCGGGTTTCTTTTCTCTGCTTTCAATGTGATCATGTCAAATTCCTCCTCCTGATGCATGGATTCCGGTAATGTTGCTGTTCGCGCTGTTCGCAGTAACACGAATTCTGCATTTCTTTTCTGACTGGGATTATTATAGCACTTCTCGGGCGAAGTGGCTAACAAAAAGTTAGAAAATTTAAGAGAAATATTTTGTATTGTTTGACGTATATACGAAACTTCAAGAGTAAAATTAGACAAAAACATAGCTGAGATTTGAGATTTTACAGAAAAAATTAAAACAACATGAAAAATTGCACAAATTAAGCGGCAATGAAAGCTCCAAAGTTGCCATTTATTTTGGGCAGAGATGAGTAGTGAATGCAAAATCTGAGTTGTTTGCCTGGTTCAGGAATGGAAAGATAAGGCGGAAATTTTACTCAGGAGAAAAAATTTAACGGAATTGCATATAATTTCCGAAATAATTTAACACATACTTCACAATCACTTAGCGTAACTACGATATCTGAATATCCGGAAAACTTCTATACTAAGAACCATGCGAGCGAGGAGAGAAAGGAGATAAGTGATGTCAGAAATTGCCCTTAGAAATGTATGTAAGCAATTTGATTCGGAACATTACGGTGTAAAGGATTTTAACCTTGATATACATGACAAAGAATTTGTGATCTTCGTAGGTCCGTCCGGATGTGGAAAATCCACAACCCTGCGTATCATTGCAGGTCTGGAGGAAATCACAGACGGTGAGTTGTGGATCGACGGAGAACTTTCCAATTATCTGGAACCAAAGGAGCGAGGAATGTCCATGGTGTTCCAGAACTATGCTTTATATCCAAACATGACAGTTTACGGAAATATGGCCTATGCCCTGAAGATCCGCAAAATGCCAAAAGACGAGATCGATAAAAAAGTCCATGAGGTGGCAAAGATCCTGGAGATCGAGCAGCTTCTTGATCGAAAACCGGCGGCCCTTTCCGGTGGTCAGAAACAGCGAGTTGCCATCGGAAGTGCTATTATCCGGAAGCCAAAAGCCTTCCTGATGGACGAGCCTCTTTCCAACCTGGACGCAAAACTCCGTGCACAGATGCGAGTGGAGCTTGTGAAATTACATAAACAGCTGGATACCACCATTATTTACGTAACACACGACCAGACAGAGGCCATGACTCTTGGGACTAAGATTGTGGTCATGAAAGACGGTCTGATCCAGCAGGTAGGAGCACCGCAGAGCATTTACGACAATCCAGTGAATCTCTTTGTGGCAGGTTTCCTGGGTTCCCCGTCCATGAACTTTTTCCAGTGTACCGTAAAAGCAGAAGAAAACAACCGCACAGCCCTTCTTCTGGATGACGCAAAAACTGTAAAAAAAGTTTATCTGGATGGTACCAGGGGAAAACAGATCGCAGACAAATACAACGGCAGACACGTGATCCTGGGAATCCGTCCGGAAGATATTTACGAACTTGATGAGGCGAAAAAACTTGGGATCGAAAAGGACAGCGTGGATGTAGATGAGCCGGTAGTAAACCGGGAAATGCTGGGAGCGGAAGTAATTCTTTATTTTGATGAGCAGGGCAAAACCCTGGCAGTCCGTCTGAATCCGGAGAACCAGACTCAGGTGGGCGAAAACGTTTCCTTATATTTTGACATGGATAAAGCCCATGTGTTTGATCCGGAAACCGAAGAAAATCTTTTTTACAGGGAGGAGAAATAATCATGGGAAATAACAGCAAAAGTAAGATCACACCGTACTTATATCTGGTACCCTGTATGCTGATTTTTGGAGTTTTCCTGTTTTATCCGTTTGTAAAAACAATCTATTTAAGTTTGTACAAAACAAACAAAATGGGCCAGGCAAAACTGTACGTTGGCCTGGACAACTATAAAGAACTGATTCAGTCCGCATCCTTTATCAACAGCCTGAAAGTAACCCTGATCTTCGTTCTGATCGTGGTGGTCGGTGGCATGCTTCTTGGCCTGATTGCCGCAGTGCTCTGTAACAAAGCATTTCCGGGAATCCGGGTGTTCAGTACTTCCTATGCGCTGCCAATGGCTATCGCATCCAGCTCCGCGGCAATGATCTTCCAGATCATGCTTCATCCGGCAGTTGGTATTGTAAATAAGCTTCTTGGTCTGGACATCAACTGGCTGAACGATCCGAACACCGCACTGATCTGTGTGGCAGTTCTCACAGCATGGCTGAACAGCGGAATCAACTTCCTGTATTTTTCCGCAGGACTTGGAAACATTGATGAGACCATTTATGAGAGAGCTTCCGTAGACGGAGCCAGCAGTGTGCAGCAGTTTTTCAGCCTGACACTTCCGGGACTTTCCCCGATCATGTTTTACACACTGGTAGTAAATATCATTCAGGCCTTTCAGTCTTTCGGCCAGATCAAGATCCTGACAGAAGGCGGACCAAATGAGTCTACCAACGTAATCGTCTATTCCATTTACAGGGACGCATTTTTCAACTACCGGTTCGGAAGTGCGGCAGCCCAGTCTGTGATCCTGTTTATAATCATCATGATCATTACACTGATCATGTTCCGTATTGAAAAGAAGGGAGTAAATTACTGATGAGTCAGATGGAAAATGTGGCAGTTCCCGCTGTGGGAAATCTGTCAAAAGAAGAACTTCTGAAGCTGAAAGAAGCCATGAATGCAAAAGCACTCACAAAGAGAAGAGCAAGAACCGCCCTTTGTGTGGCTGCCAATGTGGTGTTTGCGGTTCTGATTCTGCTTCCGCTGCTTTACGCCATCAGTATTGCGCTGATGCCTTCTAATGAACTGTTTACTACAGAGTTAAATCTCTTTCCCAAAAATCCGACCTTTTCCAACTTTATCAATGCATTCCGCACCGTTCCGCTTCTCCGTTTTATTTTGAATTCCTTTATTATGGCGGGATGCATTACCATCGGACAGATCATTACCTGTTCTCTTGCTGCTTTTGCGTTTTCTTTCCTGGAATTCAAAGGAAAAGGTATTCTCTTCATGGTCGTGATGGCAACCATGATGGTTCCAGGAGAGGCAACGATCATTTCCAACTACCTGACCGTATCAAGCTGGGGAATGCTGGATACTTACCAGGTACTGATCGTGCCTTACCTTACATCCGCAATGGGAATTTTCCTGTTCCGTCAGTTTTACATGACTTTCCCGATCTCATTGTATGAATCGGCAAAACTTGACGGTTGCAGCAACCTGAAATTTATCGTAAAGATCCTGCTTCCGCTGACAAAATCCGCCATCGGAGCCATGGCAGTGTACACTTTCATCAATGCATGGAACATGTACATGTGGCCGCTTCTGGTAACCGGTTCCAACAATATGCGAACCGTTCAGATCGGTATCAGTATGCTGGACAGCGTAGATTCCCAGTCCATCACTCTGATGATTGCAGGTGTAGTCATGATCATTATTCCGTCTATTTCCATCTTTATCATTGGACAGAAACAGCTGATCCGTGGAATGTTCTCAGGAGCAGTCAAAGGCTGATCCCGGAGTTCATCTTATATATTAGAAAGAAAAAAGAGAAAATTTTTCAAGAGGAGAAAAAAGTTATGAAGAAAAAAATCATCGCAGCTTTCCTTACCGCAGCAATGACCATCGGTTCACTCTCCGGAGTAACTGTATTCGCCGCAGATGCCAGCACAGATGAAAACGTGGAGATGGCAGACGCTTCCGACGTAGACGGAACAACCATTACTTTCTGGCATTCCATGGGTGGTGTCAATGGCGAGGCAATTGATACACTGGTAAAAAAATTCAACGATGAGAATGAATATGGAATTACTGTAGACGCTCAGTATCAGGGCGAGTACGATGACTCCCTGAACAAACTGAAAAGTGCACAGATCGGAAACATGGGTGCAGATCTTGTACAGGTATACGAGATCGGAACAAGATTCATGATCGATTCCGGCTGGATTGTTCCCATGCAGCAGATGATCGATGCAGACAATTACGACGTATCTGAGATCGAGCCAAACCTGGCAGCTTACTACACCATCGACAATGAGCTGTACTCCATGCCATTTAACTCATCCACACCGATCATGTATTATAATAAGGATATGTTTGACAAAGCAGGCATCACAGAAGTTCCTGACAGCCTGGAAGGAATCGGTGAGATCGGACAGGATCTTCTGGACAAAGGCGGCGCAGGTGAGGTAATGTCTCTTGGAATCTACGGATGGTTCTTCGAGCAGTTTATTGGAAAACAGGGCCTTGAGTATGCGGACAATGGAAACGGACGTAAAGATGCTGCAACAGCCGTAGCTTTCGATGAGAACGGCGCTGCAAAGAACATCCTTACAGCATGGAAAGACCTTAACGACAAAGGTTTCGCACCAATCGTAGGAAAAGGCGGCGATGCAGGACTTGCAGATTTCTCCGCAGGAAAAGCAGCTATCACACTTGGTTCCACAGCTTCCCTGAAACAGATCCTTCAGGATGTAAACGGAAAATTTGAGGTTGGTACCGCATACTTCCCGAAGATCAAATCCAGCGATGAGGGTGGTGTTTCCATCGGTGGTGCATCTCTCTGGGCACTGAACAACAACGATCCGAAAAAACTCCGTGCAACATGGGAATTCGTAAAATTCCTCATTTCTCCGGAATCCCAGGCTTACTGGAACGCACAGACCGGATACTTCCCTGTAACAGTAAAAGCTCAGGACGAGCAGGTATTTAAGGATAACGTTGCAAAATATCCGCAGTTCCAGACAGCTATCGACCAGCTCCACGATTCTTCTGCAGACTATGTAGGTGCTCTGTTAAGCGTATTCCCGGAGGCAAGAGCTACTGTGGAATCCGAGATCGAGAGCATGCTCAATGGAAAAGAAGATGTGGATACAGCTGTGAAAAACATGGCAGATTCCATCAACAAATCCATCGAAGAGTATAATCTGGTGAACGAATAATTGTAAAAAGCGCGAAAATTGAAAAAGAAAAATAAACAGAAACAGCTAAAAATCCCTGGAAAAATTCCGGGGATTTTTGCCATATTTACAGAGAAAAACGGTGTGACAGGAAAATATCAGAATAAAAATAAGAGGAATCTCTGGACGTAAGAGTATATATTGGCTATAATGATATGGTTAATAACAACTCCTAAGGAAGGGAGAAAAATCTGTGAACAGAAGTAAAAGAGAAGATTATAAAAGATTTGTGGTGTTTTGTCTGGCAAGCCTGATCATTATTGCACAGACGGCGATCTTTGCTTATGTGTGGTACGATTTTTACAGTGGCCTGATCCTGAAACCATTCTGGAGAAAAGGTAACTGGGTGCTGATCCTGATCTATGCACTGATTTATCTGATGTTTGCCAAGCTTTACGGAGGACTGAAGGTAGGCTATCTGAAAAGAATCGATGTGTTTTATTCGCTGACACTGGCCAGCATCTGTACCAATGTTGTAACGTATTTTCAGATCACCCTGATCAACCGCTGGTTCCTTGCAGCCGGTCCGATCATAGAAATGACGTTGGTTCAGATTGTAGTAACCATCCTCTGGATCTGGGGAAGTCGCTTTATTTATTCCAGACTGTACGGAGCCAGAAGGCTTCTGGTGATCTACGGCGACCGTGATCCCGGAGATGTCATCCACAAGATGAACACCCGAAAGGATAAATACGATATCAGCGGCAAGGTACACATCCGCGAAGGAGAAGAGAAGATTCACGCCATGATGGAAGACTATGAAGGCGTGATCATCTGGGATCTTCCGTCCCAGATTCGAAACAAGTATCTGAAATACTGTTTCTCTCATTCCATCCGCTGTTATATGAGTCCGAAGATTTCTGATATCATTCTGCTGGGAACGGACAGGATCCACCTGTTTGATACCCCGCTTCTGATGTGCAGGAACCAGGGACTTTCCATGGAGCAGCGCGCAGCGAAGAGACTTCTGGATATTGTTGTTTCCGGCCTTGGAATTATTGTATCTTCCCCGATCATGCTGATCATTGCCATTGCGGTGAAGGCTTATGATGGCGGCCCGGTGTTTTATCTTCAGGATCGTCTCACTTATAAGGGAAAAGAGTTCCGTATCCGGAAATTCCGGAGCATGTGCGTGGATTCCGAGAAGAACGGAGCACGTCTTGCATCTAAGCATGACTCCCGAATCACACCGGTGGGACATGTTCTCCGTAACCTGCATCTGGATGAACTTCCGCAGTTGTTTAATGTATTTGTGGGAGATATGTCTCTGGTAGGTCCACGTCCGGAACGAGATGTGATCATGCAGGAATATGAGCAGGAGATCCCGGAATTCCATTACCGTCTTAAGGTAAAAGCAGGACTGACCGGTTATGCACAGGTCTACGGCAAATATAACACCACACCGTACGACAAGCTGAAACTGGATCTGTTCTATATTGAGAATTATTCATTCCTTCTGGATATCAAGCTTCTGTTTATGACTGTGAAGATCTTTTTCCAGAAAGAAGTATCCGAGGGTGTGGATGACGATCAGAAGAATGCCCTGAAAGATTCACAGGATAAATAGGAAATAATACGAAATCAAAAAGTGCGTGTCAGGCTGGTTCTGGCGCGCATTTTGTAAATAAAGAAAAGGGAGGTTGTTTTTATGGAAAAACCACTGGTTTCCGTGATCATGCCGGTTTATAACGGTGAGAAATATATTGGAAAAGCAATCGAGTCCGTGTTGGCGCAGAAGGTTCCAACAGAACTTCTGGTCATTGATGACTGTTCCACAGACAAAACAGAATTAACCGTGATGAAATACATGGACAGCGGAAATATCCGTTATATCCGAAATAAAGAAAATATGGGAGCTGCCCGTTCCAGAAATCGGGGAGTAAAGGCCTCAAAAGGAAAATACATTGCCTTTCTGGATGCGGATGACTGGTGGGAAGAAGGCAAGCTGGAAGCACAGGTAGAAACAATGGAACTTACCGGTTGTGACATCTGCTCCACAGGAAGAGAGCTGATGCAGCCGGATGGACATACCACAGGGAAATACATTCCGGTAAAAGAACGCATTACCTATCGTGATCTTCTGAAACATAACAGTATTAACTGTTCTTCAGTGCTTCTCCGGCGGGAAGATGCCCTTGCGTTTCCCATGGAGTATGATGACAGCCATGAAGACTATATTACCTGGCTGAGAATCCTGAAAAGAGGAGGATTTGCGGCAGGAATCAACAAGCCATATCTGAAATACCGGCTCAGCGAAGGTGGCAAGTCCAGAAACAAACTGAAGTCCGCGGCCATGACATATCAGGTTTACCGGTATGTGGGATACGGTCCTGTAAAAAGCCTGTTTTTCTTTGTTTCCTATGCAGTTCACGGAGTCTGGAAATACCGATGAAAATACTGGAAACAGATAATAATACTGGGAAATATTAAGTTTTTATTTCCAAATTCATAAATATATGTTATAATTTATTCATATTTTAGCCAAATAACCTGTGTCGCAGGCTGTTTGGCTATGAGCAAGTAGCGAAGCGGATTACGAATATCCGTATGAATAAGGTGGAAACAAATGAGACAGAGAACTGAAAGCCAGGGAGTCCCGTATTCTTATCTGGTTGATAACATTAAGGTATTGCTGATTTTTCTTGTTGTATTTAATCATCTGATTGCGTTTCAGCTGGTTAAGGCAGACGTAGTGGTGCGTTATGTGTGGTATGCAATTACCATTTTTCATATGCCTGCGTTTGTTTTTATGTCCGGCTATCTTTCCAAGAAACCGCAGGATGTACTGAAAAATGTGAAAAATCTGCTGATTCCTTATATTCTTGGATACAGTCTGACCTGGTATGCAACGATTTGGATCGGCAAACGTATTGATTATGAACTGCTTCGTCCATCCGGTACCGTCATGTGGTATGTGCTGGCACTGTTTATCTACAGACTTACCATAGAAGCACTGGGTAAGGTGCGATTTATTGTGCCGTTAAGTATCGTTTTTGCACTGTGGGCAGGAACAAGACCGGAATTTACAACTTATCTTTCCTCTTCAAGGATTGTTGTATTTTTTCCGTTTTTTGTGGCAGGCTATCTGTGGAAAAGTGATTATACTAAAGTAGTCCGTAAATTTAAGGGGAAATGGGTTCTGATTCCGATTTCGGGACTGCTTTTATATGCAATTCCAAATTTCATGATTGCAAATAAAATTCCGATAGACATTTTCAGAGGAAATCATACGTATCAGTTATCCGGAATGGATGATATCACAGGAATGCTGATCCGTCTTCTGATGTATCTGGTATCTTTTGTGCTGGTGCTTACATTCCTGGCTCTGATGCCGGATGTGAAACTTCCGATTACCTTCATCGGAAGAAATACCATGGGAATTTATTTTTTCCATTATCCGATCATGATTGTACTCAACGGACTTTTACTGCTCAGCATTCCGCAGATGCTGAATGTGTGGGTGCTGTTCGGAGTTTCCTGGATTTTTGTACTGATTCTGGGAAGTACGCCGGTTTCCTTTATTTATAACGGTGTGCTGAATCTTCTCACACTGCTTGTGTTTAAGAGAGAAAAGCAGGTTCAGGATGAAGGTCTGGAAGAGGAATATGATGAAGATGACCGTTATGAGACTATGCTGAAGAGAAAAAAAGCAATCGAGGAACTGGCGGCCACTCTTGAGGAAGAGCATGCCGAAAAAGTCAAAGAAAAAACTTCGGGTAATACGACTCCAGATAAAAAAGAAGAATTTTTTACAGAAGAAGAGCTGGAAGAGGAAGAAGAAATGGAAGAAACACAGGAGTTTGAGGAATTACAGGCATTGGATGAACTCCTGAACGCAATTGAACCTCAGGAAGAGATGGAAGCGCTGATGGAAAAGGAAGAACAGAAAGAGCAGGACGAATAATGAAAAGAGTCATTACTTACGGTACCTTTGATCTGTTCCACCAGGGACATTACAATATTTTGAAAAGAGCAAGGGAACTGGGGGATTATCTCATTGTAGGAGTTACCAGTGAGAGTTACGATATAGAACGGGGCAAGCTGAATGTTCAGGACAGCCTTCTGAAACGAATCGAAAATGTAAGGAAGACAGGCTTTGCTGACGAGATTATCGTAGAGGAGTACCAGGGACAGAAACTCAGCGATATTACCAAATATAACATTGATCTCCTGGTAGTAGGATCTGACTGGAGAGGGAAATTTGATTACCTAAAAAATTACTGTCAGGTTGTTTATCTGGAGCGTACCAAGAATATTTCCAGCACCAAACTCAGAAGTGAGGGGACGATTTTTAGTGTTGGAATTGTGACAGATGATACGGAAGACAACGGAATGGTTATGGAATCCAAGTTTGTAAGTGGGCTCCATGTGGAGAGTGTTTATTCCGAAGATATCTTTGTTGCAAGAGAATTCTGTGACAGATATGAGCTGGATTCTTACGGTACAGATTATGAACGTTTTCTGGGCGGGCTGGATATTATTTATATCAAGTCCGCCCAGAAGAACAGAACAGACTATATAAGGCAGGCGCTGGAACGGGGGAAATATGTAATCAGTGACATACCAATGACGCTGAACCCGGAAGAAATGGAAGAACTGTTTGCGTTGGCCAAGAAACACAGGGTAGTGCTTGTGGAGAAGCTTACCCTTGTTTATCTGCGCGCTTTTACACAGCTTGTATGGCTTACCCATGGTGCACTGGTGGGAGATGTGGTAGCTGTGAAGTGTGCGGTTTCCCAGGATGATTTTGAAGGTGGAAAAAACTTCAATGAGACGGTGAGCCAGGCGCTCTGTGCATGTATCAAACTTCTTGGAAAAGACTACCTGGAAGTCAATACCAATGCGGTAAAAGGCAGTGACGGAGAATTTATCTACGACATGATTACGGTAAAGTATCCCAGGGCACTGGCAACCATAGAGATCGGAACAACGGTAGATGTGGAAAATGAACTTGTGATCATAGGAAGCAAAGGCCGGATTACAGTTCCCAATGACTGGTGGAATACCGGGTATTTTGAGGCGAAGGTAGAAGGACAGGAATTCCTGAAACGCTATAGCTTTAACTTTGAGGGAAACGGTCTTCGGTATCTGCTTCAGGAACTGATGATTATGATCCGTGACAGACGTACGGAATGTACGCGGTTTTTCTATGAAGAATCCGAAACACTGGCTGAACTTTTGAAAACGATTGATCAAAGAGGTTAACAGATGACAGAAAAACAGGAGCTTCTTTTGCAGCTCTTCCGAGAGGTTGACGCAATCTGCAAAAAGCACAATCTTAGATATGTAATGGCCGGGGGAACCCTGATCGGTGTCCTTCGAAATGAAGGATTTATTCCGTGGGATGATGATGTGGACATCTACATGCCAAAGAGTGACTGGGATAAATTTGTGGAAATCTGTAAAACAGAAATGCCACAGAACAGAGCGCTCTATTGCTCGGATGTAGACAGAACTTACACCAACGGATTTCCGAGATATGGAGGTACGGACAGCTGTGCGATCCATAAGCATCAGATTATCGGAGACGATAAGGCCGGAGAGATCATAGATGTCCTTACTCTTGATCCCATTCCGGATGATGACAGAGAGTATGAGAAGTACAGAACCCATATGATGATCTACACAGATCTTCTTAACATCAGCATGGTTGTGGGTGCAAGATGGGAAATTCCTGCTTTTCAGTATCTTTACTGGCTGTTCCGCTATAAATTTTTCGGAAAAGACAGAACCCTCAAAAAACTGGAAAAAATCATGTTTTCTTACAAAGAAGAGGAGTGCAGCCGTTACGCCATGCGCTGGGGTGGCTGCCCGTTTCTTTTTGACAAAGATATGATGTTCCCTGTGAAATATATGGATTTTGAAGGGGAAAAAGTAATGGTTCCCCACAGGACAAGCGATTACTTGATCTGGCATTACGGAGATGAATGGTCTTATATACCGCCTCATGGGGAAAGAGAATCCCATGAGTCTATTTATGTTCCGGGCGCTTCTTATCAGGAGATCCGGGATGAATATATGCCGAGAATCGACAAAAACCGAATCCGCAGGCAGATGACATTTCGGAAATTTTACTGACTTCTGATGGCAAAAGGTGACCATAAACTGGATAAGAAACGAAACCGTATCCGTGCAGGTGTAATCGCAAAAGATCTGGGAGCAAGGTTCCTGAGATCGGAGAAATCCCTGGAAACACTGCTTCTGGAAAAACGCTACGATGTACTGAATGAGATTTTTGACAGTTATTACCGCACACAGCTCAGTGTGGAATTTATCGGACGTGAAGATTACAAGGGAATCCAGCCGTTTTATCATCCGACTCTGGTTCCTGTGGAAGACGCTGTTTTCCAGGCAGCCATGCTGACACTGATTTATACGGAACGGGTCGGCAAGGCATGGAGAATGTATGAGGTTCGCAGAAAACTGGATCACCTTACTCCGGAAATGGAACAGACCGTGGAAGACATCCGCCTGTTCCGAAAAGCAGCCACTCATTATGAATTCCGTGAGATGAAAGAAGCGGAAACAATAGTTGATGATCTTTTGAAAAAATATCCGGATGCTCCGGGATTTGTGAAATTTAAGTGCAGATTTATCATGGCACGCATGGAAGAGTCCGGGAATACTTCTGAAGCGGAAAAATTCCTGGCATCCTGCAGAAAGCTCTTTCCACAGGACGGATATTTTATGAAATATCAGGGAGATCTTTTCTGGAAAAAAGGGCTCTGGAAAGAAGCGTTATCCGGTTATGCCCGTGCAAGGGAATGCACAAACAACGGAATTGTACATCTGGAACTGGACAAGTTCTTTAAAGATAAAAAAACATCCGCAATAAAAGAATGCAGAAAACTTCTGGACGGCCATCAGAAAGACGAGGCCCTTTCCATGATGGAACTCTGGAAAAAACTGATGCCGGAAGATGAGGAAATTGACGGAGCACTTTATCTGGCAAAAGTATCTGCTGTCCGGACAAAAGCAGAACTGGAAGAACTGGTAAATGAACTTTACCTGAAAACAGGCATTTCTGATAAGATAGAAAAAGAGGCTCTTTCAGAAGAGATGCTTTACAGGGAAGCACTTACCCAGGCATGGCAGAGATTTGGATATCCGGAAGTTCTGGCAGCTTACCATACCAGACTGATTTGTACAGATGATGAAAGCGAGATGGAATATCTGGCAGAAGAAGTACGGAGCTTTCTGTTCCATAAACAGTGGCAGGGAGAAACCTATAAACTTCTCGGAGATATCCGCAGAAAACAGGGACAGACAAAAGAAGCATTTGAAAACTACTTCAAAGCCCTGGAGAATATGCAGCATCCATATCTCAAAACAGAGCTTTCCAGAATTTTTCTGGAAGATCTTTATAAGGGAAGCAGAAGAGCGGCATTTTTTGCAAAGAAAGCAGATGTCTCGGAATTTTTAAGTGTCTGGCTGGACAAATATGGAAGCCAGGAAGAGATCCAAAAGCTTCTGAAAAAGATCGTATAATTATGAAAAATCAACAGAAATGAGGCAGAGTGTATTGAACAGAGAACAGCAGAAAATACTGGAACTTCTTAAAGAAATAGATACCATATGCAGAAAAAATAAAATCACATATTTTCTATCTCCGTACTTTACCCTCTGCGCGGTAACCGGAAGACCTTTTCCGCAGAATCCCACAGCCGGGAATGTATACATGAAAACCGGCGATATGGAGCGGTTCAAAAACGCATTTGAGGAAGAACCGGAATTAAGAAGAACACTGGAATCTATGGATAATAACAAACGCTTCCCGGGATTCTTTCTCCGGTATACAGATAAGGATACGCTGTATTACACCATGGATAACTACGGAAGATATCAATATCCCGGAATGGCGGTAAAGATTGTACCGCTGCAATGTGAGTATGGCCCGAAGAAAAAATATATGTGGAACCGGATGCGGGAAGATGGCTGGAAAAAAATCCGCGGAAAAAACGGTCAGTGGAAAACTAAAAGGGATTTTGCATGTATCTGGATGGTGCGTTTCCTTTCACTCTGTGGAAGAGGCTGGCTGGCAAAAAGTATTTTCCGGGATCTGATTCATCAGCCCCAGAAAAACGTTCAGACTTATGTGATTCGTTTCCAGAACCAGAATATTTATTATCCTGCATATATTTTTGAGAACCCACAGGAAGTGGAACTTGAGGGAGAACGCTTTTTTGTTCCGGGAGATACCGATAAATATCTCACCATTGCCTTTGGAAAAAATTACGCAGATAAGGCGCCGGAAAATTATCGTCCAGCACCTACGACCATATGCAGCGCACTGATTCCATGTGAAGAATTTATGCAGCAGTACGGCGGAGAGGCAAAAAAACTTGCCGCAGAAAGAAAAAGGCGAGAGGCCCGCAGAAAATACGGAATGAACTATAAACAGTACTTTAACCAGTGCTGGACATACGCAAAGTTCTGCGGAACAAAATATACCTGTGCAAGAGCATACAGGCAGAAAGCAGGATATATCCGCAACCTGTATAAGAACCAGGATTACGTTCAGCTGGAAAATGTTTTTTCGGAATATACAGGAATGATGAATAAATGTCTGAAGTATGATGAAATATTTGAAGCGGATCCGGAAATACTGGATATATATATGAATTATCTGGAGAAAACAGGAAGAACACCGCTTCTTGAGAAGGTAAAAGAATATGTCTAATAAGATGAAGCTTACAGATTATGTTGTAGATTTTCTTGAAAAAAAAGGAATTCATGATTTTTTTGGATATCAGGGAACCATGATTGCACATCTGGTAGATTCCATCGAGAAGAACCCGGATGCCAGAAGCCATTCCAGTTATAACGAGCAGGGAGCTGCTTTTGCGGCCTGTGGCTATGCTCAGGCGAAGGATGCCTGCGGATGTGCCTATGCTACAAGCGGCCCGGGAGCTGCCAATCTGCTTTCCGGTGTGGCTGATGCTTATTTTGATTCACTTCCGGTGATTTTTATTACCGGACAGCTCAATACCTATGAGTATTCCGGTATTGCAGGCCTTCGTCAGCAGGGCTTTCAGGAAATCGATATGGTTTCCATGGCGAAGCCGGTAACCAAGTATGCCGTACAGGTCCGTGATCCAAAAAACATCGTCCGGGAACTGAACCTGGCATGGCAGATCGCCAACACAGGACGGAAAGGCCCGGTTCTTATTGACCTGCCCATGAATGTGCAGAGAGGTGAGGTAGAAGATCCGGTTTATAATATGAAGTTTTCTGAGGAAGAGATCGAAGCAGCCGTCTATGGCAAAAATGATCCGGAAAATGGCGCTGCTTTTTACAGGGATGCCGTTGCAAAAGCGGATTCTTCCGATGCAGGGGAAGCCGCAGAATATATCCTGACCAAGATTAAAGAGGCGAAACGCCCGGTATTCATGATCGGCCACGGAGCAGATGGCGAAGCGGAAAAAATACTCACAGATCTCGCACGGGCTCATCACATTCCTGTGATCACAAGCGTACTTGCCCGGTCCGTTCTGGGCTTTAGGGATCCGCTGAATTTCGGATGTATCGGCGGTGCCTATGGACATCGTTATGCAAATATGATTGCCAACGCAAAAAGCGACCTTCTGCTTTGTTTTGGAATTTCTCTCTGTACCCGTCAGATCGGAACGAAAGTTCATGAATTTGCCAAAGGAGCGGAGATTATCCGGGTGGATATTGACCCTTATAACCTTCAGAGAGAAATCCATGAGGGAAGAAAAGGGGAGAAATGTTTTTGCGTCAGTGCAGAGGATGTGGTGCGTAAACTGACAAAGCAGCAGGCGCAGATTGGTTTTTATGAGGAATGGCTTGCCATCTGTCAGAAAATCCGAAAAGAGCTGGAGCAGGTGGACGATGCGACACCGCAGCGTTATCCAAACCGCATGATTGCATATTTAAGTGATCAGCTCATCGATACAGGAGCTGTTGCTGTGGATGTGGGACAGCATATGGTCTGGAGCTACCAGTCTTTCCACAACCAGCAGGGCCAGAAGACACTTTTTTCCGGCGGACATGGCGCCATGGGATATGCACTTCCGGCAGCGATCGGTGCTTATTATGCTACAGGGAAACCGGTGGCATGTATCTGCGGAGACGGGGCCTTCCAGATGAATATTCAGGAACTGCAGTGGGTGAAACGTGAGAATATCCCGGTAAAAATGATCGTAATGAACAATGAGGCGCTGGGAATGATCCGCCATCTCCAGAGAGATTATTTTGACTGTGTGTATGCGGACACTTCTGATGGCAGCGGATTTTCATCCTGTGATTTTTCCGATGTAGCACAGGCTTATGGAATTTCCTCAAAGCGCATCCAGGGAGAAGATGTGGAAAAATATGCAGGTGAGTTTCTGGAACAGGATGGACCGGAGCTTCTGGAGATCATGTTGGAAAACGGCACCTACGCATACCCGAAGACCTGTCTGGGTGAGCCGATCCATAATCAGCAGCCTTATATACCGAAACCGATATTTGATGAACTGATGGAGTTATAAAATGGGAAAAATAACTGTAATCACAGGCGGAACTTCCGGAATCGGAAGGGGGATCGCCGAAAAGATCTTGGCAGAGTCAGCGAAAGAAGACAGGATCTTCGTAACATACGGACATGATGAGAAGAAGGCGGCCGCTTTTCTGGAGAGCCTTCCTGAGGAAAAAAGATCTCAGGTGATCCTGATGAAGGCAGATATGTCTTCCTATGATGAGATGATGGTTTTTGTGGAAGCGCTGAAGAAACAGGCTGACCATATTGACTGGCTGGTAAGCAACGCCGGGATCAGCACCTATGCAAAATATGAGGATTACAGCTTCGAGGAGTGGACACGGATCGTAAACACCAATCTTTCCGTGCCGGTATTTATGGTCAAAGAGCTGAGACCCCTGATGGTGGAGGGCGGCAGCGTGCTCTTTACCGGTTCCTATGCAGGGCAGCAGGCATATTCTTCCTCCCTTGTATACGGAGTCACCAAGGCAGCCATTCATTTTCTGACCAAATCCCTGGTAAAAGAATTTGAGCCAAAAGGCATTACCGTCAATGCTATTGCACCGGGATTTATCGAAACCCCATGGCACAGCGCCCGCACTCAGGAGAGTTACGACCGCATCAACAGAAAGATCGCTCTTCACAGGTTTGGAACTGTGGAGGAAGTGGCGGATATGGCTTATGCGGTGCTTTCCAATGGATATATGAATGGTAGCGTTGTAGATATTCATGGAGGTTACGATTACTTCTGAGAAAACTGTTAAGAAAATATTAAAAAGGCTTGACTTGCACCAGTGCTCTGTGATAAAATTGACAGGCGACATGGAAGTTAGGTCTTTTTTTTATGCCCGAAAATGACGACGGATATACGTTCCGGGCGGCGTAAAAAGGCCGTGCAAATGAAAACACTGGAGGTGGAAGTTGTGCGCGTTAAGATTACATTAGCATGCACCGAGTGCAAGCAGCGTAACTACAATATGACGAAGGAGAAAAAGAACCATCCTGAGAGAATGGAGACCAAGAAATATTGTAAGTTCTGTCATACACACACTCTGCACAAGGAAACAAAGTAATCACAGAGATTTGTGAGGTTATGCTATGGAAAAACAGAAATCTGCGGATAAGCCGCAGAAGAAAAGTTGGTTTCAGGGACTTCAGTCAGAATTTGAGAAGATTGTCTGGACAGACCGTCCCACACTGGCAAAGCAGACTGTTGTGGTCGTGATCATCACGATCATCCTGGCAGCGGTTATCAGTGTAATGGATTCCGGAATCCTGGAATGCATTAATTTCTTAATGAAGTAAGGACAAGGTGATTATATGTCAGAAGCAGCAAAATGGTACGTTGTCCATACCTATTCCGGGTATGAGAACAAGGTAAAAGCCAACATCGAAAAGACGATCGAGAACAGACACCTGGAAGACCAGATCCTGGAGGTACGTGTTCCGCTGCAGGATGTAGTGGAGATGAAGAACGGAACCTCAAGACAGGTTCAGAAAAAGATGTTTCCAGGCTATGTGCTTCTCAATATGGTGATGAATGACGATACCTGGTATGTTGTCCGTAACACCAGAGGTGTTACCGGATTCGTAGGGCCAGGATCGAAGCCTGTGCCTCTTACAGAGGAGGAAATGATGCCGCTTGGTATCCAGAAACCGGATATCGAAGTGGACTTCGCAGAGGGCGACATGGTAGTCGTTACTGGTGGTGCATGGAAAGATACTGCAGGTGTGATCACAGGTATCAACATGCAGAAACAGACAGTAACGATTAATGTTGAGCTTTTCGGTCGTGAAACACCGGTAGAGATAAGTTTCACAGAAATCAAAAAAGCTGAGTAATTAAAAAACAAGGTAACAGCAAGTGGGAGGGACACACCCCCGCCAATACCACATAGGAGGTGCCGAAAATGGCAAAGAAAGTAACAGGATATATCAAATTACAGATTCCGGCTGGTAAAGCAACTCCAGCACCACCTGTAGGTCCGGCTCTTGGACAGCACGGTGTAAACATCGTACAGTTTACTAAGGAGTTCAACGCAAGAACAGCTGATCAGGGAGATCTTATCATCCCGGTTGTCATCACTGTTTACGCTGACAGAAGTTTCAGCTTCATAACCAAGACTCCGCCGGCAGCAGTTCTTCTTAAGAAAGCTGCAAACATCAAATCTGGTTCCGGTACACCGAACAAGACTAAAGTAGCTAAAGTTACTAAGGCACAGGTTCAGGAGATCGCTGAGCTGAAGATGAAAGACCTCAATGCAGCATCCATCGAGGCTGCTATGAGCATGATCGCCGGTACAGCAAGAAGTATGGGAATCGAAGTCGTAGACTAATAAATACCGAAGCTTAAGTTCGGGGTTCCCGTAGAAAAAGTGAAATTTTCAAGTGGGAGGGCTTTTCCCCGCAAATACCACAGGAGGTTATAGAAATGAAACGAGGAAAGAAATATGTGGAAGCTGCGAAAGCAGTAGACCGCGCAACATTATATGATGCACCAGAGGCTATCAGCCTTGTTAAAAAAGCAGCTGTAGCTAAGTTCGACGAGACCATCGAAGTTCACATCCGTACAGGCTGCGATGGACGTCACGCAGATCAGCAGATCCGTGGAGCAGTTGTTCTGCCACACGGAACAGGTAAAAAAGTTCGTGTACTTGTATTTGCCAAAGATGCTAAGGCAGAAGAGGCAAAGGCAGCAGGAGCAGACTTCGTAGGAGCTGAGGACCTCATTCCGAAGATCCAGAACGAGGGATGGCTTGACTTTGACGTTGTAGTTGCAACACCGGATATGATGGGCGTTGTAGGTCGTCTTGGTCGTGTACTTGGACCGAAAGGTTTAATGCCAAACCCGAAAGCTGGTACTGTAACAATGGACGTAACAAAAGCTGTTAACGACATTAAAGCAGGTAAGATCGAGTATCGTCTTGACAAATCCAACATCATCCATGTTCCGATCGGAAAGGCTTCCTTTACCGAGGAGCAGTTAAGCGACAACTTCCAGACGCTTATGGGAGCTATCACAAAGGCTAGACCTAGCACACTGAAAGGTCAGTATCTGAAGAGCGTTACAATCGCTCCGACAATGGGACCTGGTGTTAAGCTTAACCCGATTAAATTAGCTCAGTAATAAATTTTAAATACCCTGTACAGAGGAGGCTCTGCACAGGGTATTTTTTTATACATTTATACACCTTGATTTTTTTTAACAAAAATTCTACAATAAGGCACAAACAGATTTAGAGAATTATTGGAGTTTTTTTATATATAGTTTACAGATGAAATTCCAGATTATGTTAATATAAAAAAGATGGGGAAAACAGCGCAGATATGTTTTCCAAAAGGGAAATTGGCAGATGAATTTATCTGAACAGGGAGTATAAATTGAGAACAAAAAAGCGTAAAGCGAAAAAAATAAAAAAAGAAATAAACAGAATAAAAATGGCACTCTGTCTGATTGTGGAGGCCATTGTGATCCTGACACTTGTAGTAATTATCGGTTGGAACAAGGGAGTGGGAGACTGGATGGAGTCTCTGCAGAGGCCGGTAGTCCGTAAACTGGAAATGAGTGGAATCAACAGTCCCTATGCAGTACTGATGCAGGTAAAAGGCGGGAAGATCATCGGAAATATGAAGGGCGATGAGAAGATCTATCCTGCTTCTATGACGAAGATTATGACGGTAATTGTGGCGATTGAGAACCTGGATGATCTGGATGAGGAGATTACACTGACACAGGAAATGTTCGCGGGACTTTATGAGCAGGATGCCACACAGGCAGGTTTTCAGCCAGGTGAAACAGTCCGTGCCATTGATCTTCTTTATGGTGCCATGCTGCCCTCCGGTGCGGAGTGCTGTATCGCACTGGCGGATACCGTAGGCGGTTCCAGAGATGGATTTGTGGAGATGATGAATAAAAAGGCACAGAGGCTCGGCATGAAAGGAACCCATTTCTGTGATACGACAGGCCTTCATGATCCGGATCACTACAGCACAGTAAGAGACATAGCGGTGCTTCTGAAGTATGCGTTAAAAAACGATACATTTCGGGAAATCATTGAAAGTCCGAGGCATTCTACCGGAGTTACCAATATTCATCCCAGCGGAATTACCTATTACAGCACAATGTTCAAGAATTTATCCGATACTTCGGTAACCGGAGGAAAGATCCTGGGTGGAAAAACCGGATACACCAGTGAAGCCGGATTATGTCTGGCAAGTTTTGCGGAGATTTACGGAAGAGAATATATTCTGGTAACTGCCGGTGCGGCAGGAAATACAGGAAACCCTCTTCATGTACAGGATGCGGTTACCATTTATAACCGGCTTGGAAACGCTATTGAAGCCCAGATGGGGGACAGTGGCCAGTCCTGATTTTTGTTACATAAAAAGAGGTCTGCATGTAAAGCAGGCCTCTTTTTCAGTCGATAATGATATGTTTCTTTATAAGTCGGTATGCGGATGAAGGGAAGAACTCCAACGTCCGGAAGCACCGCATGGAAGTACCAGTCCGGTCTCCTTTACAGGAAGTCCGATCTCCTGTGATTCCACGGTTCCCTTCCACGGCTTCAGCTCTGTAGCCAGCATATAAGTCAGCACTGCAGGTGCAAGCCCTGTTGTATAGGAATTTACCAGGAAGAACAGCGGATCATCGCTTAAGATCTTTGTACAGAGTTTGATCAGCGGATGAATGGCATCCTCAATTTTCCAGATTTCACCCTTAGGTCCACGGCCGTAGGAAGGCGGGTCCATGATAATGGCATCGTAATGGTTCCCTCTTCGGATCTCACGCTCCACAAACTTCACACAGTCATCCACCAGCCAGCGGATCGGTGCACCGGAAAGGCCGGAAGCGGCCGCATTCTCTTTAGCCCAGGTCACCATACCCTTGGAAGCATCCACATGGGTAACGGAAGCACCAGCCGCTGCAGCAGCCAGAGTAGCACCACCTGTATAGGCAAAAAGATTTAAGACCTTAATCGGGCGTCCAGCATTGCGGATTTTTTCACCGAACCAGTCTCAGTTTACGGCCTGCTCCGGGAAAAGTCCTGTATGTTTGAAGCTGAAAGGTTTCAGGTTAAAAGTAAGATCTTTGTAATGGATCTCCCACTGATGCGGAAGATCAAAAAACTCCCATTCACCGCCGCCACGGCTGCTTCTGTGATAATGTCCGTTCATATGCTTCCAGCCACGGTTCTTACGTGGGGTATCCCAGATTACCTGCGGGTCCGGACGAACCAGAAGATAGTCTCCCCAGCGTTCCAGCTTTTCTCCTTTTGATGTATCAATGACTTCATATTCTTTCCATCCATCTGCAATCCACATGATGTTTTATACCTCTTTCATACTAAATTTATATAACAGTTATATAGTAATGTTTTTTTCAGTATAGAGGAAAAACAGAAGCCATGCAAGAGAAGTGCAGGATTTTCCACGAAAGATTTGACAACAGCGCTTTTCCATACTAAAATGTACGAGAGATTTACAGAAGAAACACAGCAACCGCAGATATGAAACTGTGCACAAAAAGAGGAGAAGTAAACTTATGAAAAAATATTGTGAGATGAGCAGGGAAGAGCTACTCGATTTAAAGAAAGAACTCGACCGTGAGTTCGATGAGATCAAGGCAGAAGGCCTGGCACTGGATATGTCCCGTGGTAAACCGGCACCGGATCAGCTTGATCTTTCCATGAAAATGATGGAAGTACTTGCGGGCGATGCAGACCTGAAATGTGAGACCGGCGTGGACTGCCGTAACTATGGCGTTATCGATGGAATCCCGGAAGCTAAGAGACTTCTTGGTGAGATGTCTGAGGTAGAGCCTGAGAACATCATCATCTATGGTAACTCCAGCCTGAACGTAATGTTCGATACTATCGCACGTTCCTATTCCCATGGAGTAATGGGAAATACACCATGGTGCAAGCTTGACAAGGTAAAATTCCTCTGTCCTGTACCTGGATATGACCGTCACTTCCGTATCACAGAATTCTTCGGTATTGAGATGATCAACATTCCGATGTCTCTGGAAGGCCCGGATATGGATATGGTTGAGAAATACGTCAATGAAGACCCGGCAGTAAAAGGTATCTGGTGTGTTCCGAAATACTCCAACCCGCAGGGTTACACTTATTCAGAAGAGACCGTTAAACGTTTCGCACATCTGAAACCGGCAGCACCGGACTTCCGTATTTACTGGGATAACGCTTACAGCATCCACCATCTCTATGATGACAATCAGGATTTCCTTCTTGAGATCCTTGATGAGTGTGCAAAAGCAGGAAATCCGGACATTGTTTATAAATTTACTTCTACCTCCAAGGTAAGCTTCCCTGGTTCCGGTATTGCAGCAGTTGCTGCATCCAAGGCGAACCTGGATGACTTCCGCAAATACATGACTGTACAGACCATCGGACACGACAAGCTGAACCAGCTCCGTCACGTTCGTTTCTTCAAGGATATCAACGGACTGCATGAGCATATGAAGAAACACGCAGACATCCTTCGTCCGAAATTTGAGCTTGTTCTTGCAACACTGGATAAAGAACTTGACGGTCTCGGAATCGGTGAGTGGACCAAACCTCACGGCGGATATTTCATTTCCTTTGATGCAATGGAAGGCTGTGCAAAAGCCATCGTTGACAAAGCAAAAGAAGCAGGTGTTGTCATGACTGGCGCCGGCGCAACCTATCCATATGGAAAGGACCCGAAAGACAGCAACATCCGTATTGCACCAAGCTATCCAAGCGTTGAGGAACTTGGCAAGGCAGCAGAGGTATTTGTTCTCTGTGTGAAGCTTGTAAGTGTGGAAAAACTTCTGGAGAAATAAATCTGTTACATCAGGCTGCCCGGTATTTCAGTGTACGTAATACCGGGCAGTTATAACTATCGGAGTGATATCATGGATGAGGAAAAAGAAAAAATGAAAACCGGCAGAAAAGTAGTTCTTGCACTGATCCTAATTCTGTTAATCCTTACAGCTGCAGCTTACGGGTACGGAGTTCATTATTTTACAGATCATTTTTTGCCAGGCTCTCAGGTAAACGGTTTTAACTGTTCCTATAAGACTACAGAGGAAACCGAGAATCTTCTGGCAAAAGAAGTGCAGGCATATGTTCTTACCGTAGAGACAAGAAATAACGGAAAAGAGAGCATCACTGCAAAAGAAGCCGGACTGGTGTATAAACCAGGTGACGGGGCAAAGAAATTGATAAAAAAACAGGACCGCTACAAATGGTTCCTGGCTTTCAATCAGAAGAAAAAATATACACTGGAAACAGAAACCGAATACAATGACCAGAATAAATTGACAGAAACCGTAAAAAAACTGAAATGCATGCAGAAAGACAACATGGAAAAACCGGAAGACGCATGTATCAGAGACAACGGTGAAACCTATGAAATCCAGCCGGAAAAAGAAGGAACTACCCTGGATACAAAAAAAGTCCAGAAAGTGATCAGGAAAGCCATTTCCGCAGGAGATAAAAGTGTCAGCCTGGAAAAGACAGACTGCTACAAAAAGCCGTCTGTATACAAAGATGATGCCACTCTGAAAAAAGACTGTGATCAGATGAACAAGCTTACCAGCTGTGTGATCACCTACGATTTTTCAGACCGGTCCGAGCAGCTTGACCGTAACACCATCAAAGACTGGCTGACAAAAGATGCAAACGGAGATTATACAGTAGACAAAAATCAGGTTGCGGCCTATGTGAACAGCCTGGGATATAAATATGATACCTTTGGCTGTACCAGAACATTTACCACGTATGATGGCCGTCAGAAAACCATCAAAGGTGGTGACTATGGCTGGGCCATTGACCAGACTACAGAAACTGAATGGCTTTATAATGCCATTCTTGCTGGAACTACAGAAGTGAGACAGCCGGCGTATGCATACAGCGGACTTTGCAGAGACACCAATGATATTGGAAATACTTATGTAGAGATTGACCTGACCAACCAGAGAATGGTATTTTATAAAGATGGACAGCTTCTGGTAGATACACCGGTAGTTACCGGCTGTGTCCGAAAAGGCTATTCCACACCCACCGGATGTTTTGCCCTGGATGCCATGCGTTCACCGGCAGTCCTTAAGGGACCTGGATATGCGTCACCGGTTACATACTGGATGCCGTTTTCCGGCGGAGTTGGAATCCATGATGCAAGCTGGCGTTCACAGTATGGCGGACAGATCTACATCACAAACGGTTCCCATGGCTGTGTAAATACCCCGAAAGATCAGGCAGCAACCATTTATAATAATATTAGTGTAGGAGTACCGATCATAGTTTATGAATAAGAAATTAAAAGAAATATTAAAAGAATACGAAGAAAGAAAACACAAAATCATCAAGGGAGATGAAAGTATGAATATCGTTGTATTGGCAGGTGGAACCAGTACAGAAAGAGAGATCTCCATCGTAACAGGAACCGGTGTCTGCAAGGCACTTCGTCAGAAAGGACACAATGCCATTCTCGTAGATATTTTCTGCGGACTGGAGCCGGTGGACTGGGATGAGCCTTTTGGAGATAAAGATTATGAGGTAGATTCCGCAGCAGAGTATATGAGAAGCTTCGATGATGATATCGAAGAAATCAAACGCACAAGAAGAAGCTTTTTCGGACCAAATGTTCTGGAACTCTGCCAGGCAGCAGACATTGTATTTATGGGACTTCACGGTTCCAACGGAGAGGACGGAAAGGTTCAGGCAACCTTCGATCTTCTGGGAATCCGTTATACAGGAACCGGATACTTAAGCAGTGCCCTTGCTATGGATAAAGGTCTCACCAAGAAGATTTTCCTCATGGATCAGGTACCTACACCGAAGGGTGTTTCCATGCTGAAAGAAAACTGTACAAGAAACATCCAGGATCTTGGCATGGAATTTCCGGTTGTTGTAAAAACATGCTGCGGTGGTTCCAGCGTAGGTGTTTATATTGTAAACAACCAGAAAGAATATGAGGATGCCATTGACGGTGCTTATTCTTATGAGGATGAAGTTGTTGTTGAGGAATACATCAAAGGTCGTGAGTTTTCCGTTGCCGTTGTAGATGGAAAAGCGTATCCGATCATCGAGATCGCACCGAAGCAGGGCTTCTACGATTACAAGAACAAATATCAGGCAGGTTCCACAGTGGAGACCTGTCCGGCAGAAATTTCTCCGGAACTGACAGAGAAGATGCAGCACTATGCGGAAGCTGGTGCAAAAGCTCTCTGCATCGAAGGCTACGCACGTTTTGACTTCATGATGAAAGAAAACGGTGACATGTACTGCCTGGAGGCAAACACACTTCCGGGAATGACACCAACCAGCCTGATTCCGCAGGAAGCAAAAGTTCTGGGAATCGACTATCCGGATCTCTGCGAAGAGCTGATCCGCATTTCTCTGAAGAAATACAGAAAATAAAATATCTGACCATAACTCCTCCCGTTGACAGAACAACAGGAGGAGTTTGTGGCAAAAGAAAGGATTTTATCATGAAAAATCTTACATTGGAAAATATCACAAAAGTCTGTAACGGCATTTATCACGGACCCCAGGAAAAACTTCAGGAAGAAGTAACTGCCATCACAACAGACAGCCGTAAAGTGGAAAAAGGCGGTCTTTTTGTTCCGGTAGTTGGAGAGCGTGTGGATGCTCACCGCTTTATCCCCCAGGTGATGGAAGCAGGCGCACTTGCAACCTTATCTGAGAGAGTCCTTGAAGGTGCGGATTATCCGTACATTCAGGTAGAATCTTCTCTTCAGGCAGTAAAAGACATTGCGGAGTTTTATCTGGAGCAGCTTGAGATTCCGGTTGTGGGAATTACAGGAAGTGTTGGAAAAACCAGCACAAAAGAGGTGATCGCTTCTGTCCTGAAAGAGAAATACCGCACACTGAAAACCCAGGGAAATTTCAATAATGAGCTGGGACTTCCGCTGACTGTATTCCGCCTCCGTGATGAGGACGAGATTGCAGTTCTGGAAATGGGAATCAGTGATTTCGGTGAGATGACCCGCCTTGCAAAAATCGCGAAACCGGACACCTGCGTGATCACAAACATCGGAACCTGCCACCTGGAAAATCTTGGGGACAGAGACGGTGTCCTGAAGGCAAAAACAGAGATCTTTAAATATGTGAAGAAAAACATCGTACTCAACGGCGATGACGACAAACTCTCTACTGTAAAAGAATACAACGGCATCCAGCCGGTATTTTTCGGAAACGGAGAAAATGCTTCCGTTACCTGCGAAAATGTGGAGAGCCGCGGACTGAAAGGAATGAGTTGCGATATCTGTCTCAAGGGAAAAATGGCAGAGAACGGAGAGTTCCAGAAATTCCACGTGGAGATTCCAATGCCTGGACGCCATATGGTATCCAATGCACTGGCGGCAGCAGCCATCGGAAGACTTTACGGACTGAATGCAGAGCAGATCAAAAACGGTATCGAAAGTCTGGAACCGGTCAGTGGAAGATTCAATATGATCGAGACTGACAAGTTCATGATCGTAGATGACTGCTACAATGCAAATCCTATGTCCATGAAAGCTTCTCTGGATGTTCTTCAGGACGGACTTGGAAGAAGAGTTGCCATCCTTGGAGATATGGGCGAACTTGGAACAGACGAAGTTGCACTTCATGAGGGCGTAGGTGTTCATGCAGGCCATTGTAAGATTGATGCCTGCATCTGTGTGGGACCGCTTGCGGCACACATTGCAAAAAAAGCATCTGAGACCAATCCGGACTTAACTGTTATTCAGGAAAACAATCTGGAAAGCCTTCTTAAGAACCTGAGCACCTATGTGAAACAGGGAGACACCATCCTTGTAAAAGCTTCCCACTTCATGAAATTTGAAAATGTAGTCAAAGCACTGCAGGAAATGTAAAAAGACCGAAAACAGGGCAATCATTTGACGAACGAAAATTCTTTCCAGACCTTTCTTTCAGAGGTATACTGTTTCTAAAGGAGTTTGCACAGGAAACTGTGTGAAACCGTAGGGAAAGGGAGGAGCTTATGCTGGAGACGATCATGAAGCTGAACATCCCCCTTTACGTCATGACATCTATGGGATGTATCGGCGGCTTGGGGATGCTGGCAACGAACCTTACCTACCGAAGAATGATTCGAAATACACAGCGATTACAGAATCTGAAAGAGAAATGGCTGAACCTGTGGAAGTCAAGGGACAGGCTCTGGCACAGAATGAACCGTTTTGTATGGTATCCGTCCCTGTTTTGTATCTTTCTTCTGGCACTGTCTGTTTTTCTCAACAGCAGACTGGGACACAGAGAAGGCCTGCCTATGCTGTATCTTTATATAGGTGCGGCAGTGCCTGTGGCGTTGCTGCTTCTCCGTCAGGGACTGGATTTTTCGTACAAAGAAGAACTGGTGATGGCTTCTCTTGCAGACTACGTGGAACAGGTCCGGACCTGGGTGGAAGAAGTTCCGGTTCCCCAGAAAGCAGATCCCGTTTTGCAGGAAGAGATTGTGGATAAGATCACCAGAAGTATCCGCCAGACAGCCGCAACAGGAAGTCACTTCAGCAAGATGCTTTCTCCTGAGGAAGAAGAGATCATGAGGGAAATTATACGGGAGTTTATGAAAGAGTAGAAACAACAAAAATCTCCGGCAGATACGGTTCCTGGTATCCTGCCGGAGATTTTTTGTATATTTGTGTAAGATAAGGATTCTTTGGCTGTCTGGGTTTACAGTCTGGTTATCAGCCCATGGAGATCGGGCCGCCGCGGAGTTTGCCTGCGGTGGTAATTCTCTTGATAGCAACCATGTATGCTGCCATACGGAGTGTTACGTTTTTCTCCTGGCTGAGGGCATAAACTTCGTTAAATGCGGTAAGCATGATCTTCTGAAGCATCTTGTTGACTTCATCAAGATCCCAGGTAAGGTTCTGGATGTTCTGTACCCACTCGAAGTAGGAAACAACAACACCACCTGCGTTGGAAAGGATATCCGGGCATACGATAATTCCTCTGGAGTTCAGGATCTCATCTGCCTCAACAGAAGTCGGTCCATTGGCTGCCTCGATAATGAGTTTGGCCTGGATGCGTCCTGCGTTGTCTTCTGTGATCTGGTTCTCCAGGGCAGCCGGGATCAGAACGTCGCATTTACATGTGATCAGGCCGTCGTTGGTAACGTGGGAAACACCTTCTGCTTCGTATTTATCGAGGGTATTTCCTTCGGAAATAAATTTGCGGATTGCCGGAATATCAAGTCCGTCCTCGCAGTAAAGACCGCCGGTATAATCACTGACAGCAACAACCTTCTGGCCATTCTTATAGAAAATCTCAGCGGCAGTTCCGCCAACATTTCCCATACCCTGAACAGCGATGGATGCTTTTGCAGGGTCAATATTGTTCTTTTCCATGCACTGGTAAGCGATGATGGTAACGCCACGTCCGGTAGCTTCCACACGGCCTACGGAGCCGCCGATCTCGATCGGTTTTCCGGTAACAACACCTGGAACAGTATGGCCGGTGAACATGCTGTAAGTATCCATGATCCATGCCATAACCTCACCATTTGTATTAACATCCGGAGCTGGGATATCTTTATCCGGTCCGATAATCGGAAGGATACGTGTGGTATAACGACGGGTAAGACGGATAAGCTCTGCTCTGGAAAGCTTGGATGGATCAACTTTGATACCACCTTTGGCACCGCCGTAAGGAATATTTACAACCGCACATTTGAAGGACATCCATGCTGCAAGAGCTTTTACTTCGTCCATGTCGGAATTCTGATGGTAACGGATGCCGCCCTTGCACGGTCCACGTGCGCTGGAATGCTGAACGCGGTATCCTTCAAATACCTTAATGGAACCGTCGTCCATACGGATCGGGATAGAAACCTTAAGTTCACGTTCCGGGTAGCAAAGTGTTGCGTAATCTTCGTAGCTGAGACCAAGAGCCTCTGCAGACTGCTTCAGGACAGAGAGCATATTGTCGTAAGGATTATACTTTTTATCTGCCATTGTTACCACTCCTTTGAAAATAAATATTTTTTCTCTTTCGTTTAAGAATAATATTATTCATCTGATGAGCTGAGTATAGCACGCTGTATCTGAAAAGTAAATAATTTTATTCATGAAAATATATATAAAAATATTTATATCTTTTTGGCGCTTTTCCATAAGCCTGTGATAAAATAAAAAAACCAAACGCTTTACCAGCGATAACGATGACGGGGAGGATCTTTCATGGAAAATCAGTTACAGAATCTGATTATTTCAGCACAGCTGACACCAAAGGAAAAAGAAGTTGCAGATTATGTTCTCGAGAATCTGCAGAAATGCTGTTTTATGACATCAACAGAGCTGGCCGGAGAGCTGAACGTGAGCTATTCCTCCGTGATCCGGCTTACCAAAACTCTGGGATTTACCGGATATCCGGATTTTCAGAGCTTTCTGCGGGAAACTTATGCAGAACAGTCCAGAGACGTGGATACCGGAATTCTCATCCCTGCAGAGCGTATTGAAGCAATTAAGAAAAAAGAGCACAAGGCAACGGTACAGGATACCGTATGTGCCTACACTCTCAGCAATATTCAGAGTACCATCGCCAGCAACACGGAAGAGCAGTACCGTAAGGCCAGCAGTATTCTTATCAACAGTGATGTGAAATATATTTTTTCCTCAAGAGGATCTACCTGTGTGGGAGAATTTCTGAATACCATCCTAAGACAGACCCTTCCCCATGTGTACAATTACGGAAGCCACGGTCAGAATATGTTTGATTTTGCCAGTGATCTTAAGAAGGGAGACGCAGCTGTTTTTATTACCTATTCCAGATATTCCAGGCTGATGTATCTCACTGCAGAAATGGTACATAAGCAGGGAGCTTCCATCATCCTTCTGACAGACAAACCTACCTGTGAAGCAGCCAAGTTCGCAGACGTGGTTCTGACTGCCAGGGGCGACAGCAGTGAATTTTATAATTCCTATGTGGCAGGAATGTTTGCCGCAGAAATGCTCTGTGCATATATCTGCAGGGAGACAAATTACTCCAATCAGGAGCTTCTGGAACGCATTGACGAATATACGTCACAGATCGGGAATTTTTGACAGAAACATCATAGAAAAAGCATTATTGACATACTTTCCGGCAGAAACGGCAGGGAATTGTAGCCTTTAAAAGTCTGGATTTTATGATATGCAGATGATATAATCTTTACATAATATCTGTATATAAGTAAGGACGCGGGAAGTATGAAAGAGAACAATCAAAAGATTCAGAAAAAAAGCTGGGGTATAATAATCGCTGTTTTAAGTGTATGTATTATTGCTACAGCTTTTTTTGATTATGTAAACATCAATCTGGCAGGAAAAATCCCGATTCTGGACAAAATACTGGAGTTTGCGGGAATATCAGAAGAGTATCTGAAAATTTCCCCAAGTGAACTGATCTCCCATACATCCAGTGCACAGGATATTCTTGGAGAACTGGGAATCGACAGGGGTGGAGTATTCTGGAAACTTGCAGTATTTCTGTTTCTCCCTTATGTTTTTGCGGTCATTTCGGCAGTTTTTGGATTTTCTGACAAAACATCCTCGGAAGTTGTATCAGCAGTATCTGCGCTTCTGGGAATTGTAAGCCTGTTTGTGGACTACCTGCTGATTATTCCACACAGCATAGCAGCAGTAACAGCGGAATACAAGGTTTCCGGACTTCTGAAACAGGTGCTGGATGTGGACATAGAAAAGACAGTCAGGACGGCAGTGGCAGAGTCCTTCTGTGCCGGGTTCTGGATCTGCGTGGCCCTGTTTGCGGGAATTGTTGTTGTTTCTGTTGTGCGGATGCTACGGGAGCAGAAAGAGGAGGATACCGTGGATGAGGAAGAACAGAAACCGGTTCTTCGATGTATGTTTGGAAACATGAAGAACATGGAGATCGAAATGGGAGAATCCGAAATCCTGGTAGGAAGAGATGTACGCAGATGTGCGCTGATTATGACGGAACCGGGAGTGGATAACGTGCACTGTATGATCCGGTTTAATAGTGAAAGTAATGACTACGGGATTGTTGACATTTCCAGTACGGCAACCTGTATTTTCAGAAATAATGATGTAGATGGAGAAGCAGTTCCTCTTCAGAAAGGTGTGATGTGCACCGTGGAAAGAGGAAGCTGGATTGCCGTGGGAGACCGGGATAATCTTCTGCAGCTTCTCTGAGATACAGAAGGAGAAAAGTGTGGAACAGAAAAAATATCTCATTATCATTGATAATTTTGGAAAAATTCAGGAAGTTCCTCTGGAATCTTTTGGAAAAGACCGTCTGATACTGGGATCAGATCCCGTACAGTGTGATATCGTCATTCGTTCGAATATTATTTCTCATGTACATGGAAAACTGAAATTTATGGGCCCCAGGGTGCTGTTTGCAGATCTGAACAGTACCAATGGAACCATTGTGGAAACAGACGGATATCAGAAGTATCTTCATGGAAATACAACATACCATGAGCTGAAAAGCGGAAGTATCTTAAGAGTCCAGTCCAGACAGAGCACGCCGGACAAATCTATCGTAATTCTGTATACAAACGTATCAGAAAAGGGCGTATGGCGAAAAGCACCTCTGCTTTCCGGCAGGCTTTCCATTGGACGTGGGGACGGAAATGACATCATCTTAAACCATCCTTGCATATCAAGAAAACATGCCTGTATTATAAAAGAGGGAAAAAGGGCAGTACTTGTGGATAACAGTTCCAACGGAATTTTTCTCAACGGAAAAGTTGTAAACGGAAAAGCAGTACTCCATGAGAAAGACGTTATTACCATCTTGAACAGTACATTGCTGTACACCGATGGAAATGTATTCTACAAGACATCCAGACAGGGTACCCATATTGATGTCACCGATGTAAACAAATACGTTGGAAAAAATAACAAAAAAATACTGGATCAGGTAAGCTGCCACATCGGAAGCAATGATTTTGTGGCAATTATCGGAGGTTCCGGTGCAGGAAAAACAACACTGATGAACGCAATCAGTGGTTTTGACAAAAAATTTGCAGGAAATATCAAATATAATGGAGTGGAGCTCAAACCCCATTTCAATGAGTGGAAGAGCATTATCGGCTACGTTCCCCAGGAGGACATTATTTTTGAAAACCTGACGCTGCGTAGGATGTTGTCTTATACCGCTGACCTGAAAATGCCCTCCGACACCTCAAAAGCAGAAAAAAACAAAAGAATCGATCAGGTACTGGGAATGGTGGAACTCATCCAGCATCAGAACACCCTGATCCGGAAGCTTTCCGGCGGACAGAAAAAACGTGCCAGCATAGCCGTGGAACTGCTTGCTGATCCGAGTGTATTTTTCCTGGACGAGCCTACATCCGGCCTGGATCCGGGAACAGAACAGAAACTGATGATTACCTTAAGCCGCCTTTCCAAAACACAGGGAAAAACAATCGTCATGGTTACCCACACCACACAGAGCCTGGAACTCTGCGACAAGGTTATTTTTATGGGACAGGGCGGAAGGCTCTGCTTCTGCGGAACTACGGAAGAAGCCAAACGTTTCTTCAATACGCAGAATCTGGTAGACATCTACAATATGATCACAGAGGAGCCTGTGGCATGGGCGCAGAAATACAGACAGGCATCCCAGAACGAAGAATACATCCAGGAAAAAGGCGGCGACGAGATACGGAAAAAGAAAAAATCCGTACAGATCCGGCAGCTTCCGATCCTTACCCTTCGTTATATGGAACTTCTGAAAAATGATCTTCCGAGACTGGCGATTCTGTTTTTGCAGCCGATTTTGATCGCACTGCTGTTGTCAGTGGTTGCCAATGACAAGGTTTTTGATATTTATGAAGACACGAAATCCATCCTGTTTTCCTTAAGCTGTGCGGGAATCTGGATCGGACTTTTCAATTCCATACAGGAAATCTGTAAAGAAAGAGTCATTCTGAAAAGAGAATACATGGGAGATCTGAAACTGCACTGGTATGTATTATCCAAGTTTGCGGTACAGACGATCCTTGGCCTGGTACAGGCGCTTCTGATTACCGGAATTTTTACCCTTACCGTAGGAGCGGCAGATAAGGGAATTCTTTTCTCCGGTCCCTTTGTGGAAACCTTTATTACAGTATGGTTGACAATTGAAGCTGCTATGGCACTGGGATTTGTGATTTCTTCTCTTGCAAAGAGCGGAGATAAGGCCATGACGCTGGCGCCGTTTGTGCTGATTATACAGCTGCTGTTTTCGGGAATTCTTTTTGAACTGAAAGGTGCAGGTGAAAAAATTTCCTATGTGACCATCAGCAAATGGTCCGTGGAAAGCCTTGGAAGTATTGCACGGCTGAATGATCTTACCATGAAAATCCAGCAGCAGATTCCGACGGCAGAACACAAATTTCAGGAAATTTTCAAATCAACAGGAGCGCATCTGACGCAGAACTGGCTGATTATGGGCGGAATGACAATTGTGTGTATGATTTTATGTACCGTACTTTTGAGAAGCCTGTCAAAAGACGGACGGTAGGAAGGAGAAAAGTTATGGGGGACAGAATCAGAGCAAATATAAGTACCATGTCCAGAGAATTTGCGGATATGGAAAATCTTCAGAAAGCAGCCCAGAACAGTCTGGACGAGCTTGTGAATGCCATTCATGCACTGAATGGCAGTTGGGAGGGAATGGCTCATGACGCACTGGTCAGTGTGTTCAATTCCGATCAGGAAAGTATGCAGGAAACGCTGAGACTGCTGGGGGAATACATTTCCGCACTTGTGGCGGCACAGAATGAATACCAGAACTGTGAGCAGCAGGTCGAAAGCAGGATCAGTTCCATACGCGTCTGAGAGGAGGAGAATTTATGGCTGGATATGGAGTGGGTTCAGATGCCCATATAAAAGTTCAGACAGAAGCGCTGATAGAAAGAGCGGAAAACGCAAAAAGCGCAATTTCCACCATGGAAAACCGTCTGAATGAAATTTCACAGAAAGTAAACCAGATGTCAGGATATTGGGAAGGGGAAGCTGCGGACCGTGCCAGAAACCTTTATCAGAAGCAGCAGGAAGCAATGCAGAAAATTCTTCAGGAGCTGAAGGGATATCCGGATAAGCTACTGACGATATCCGGAAACTATTCAACCGTAGAGCAGGCCAACCAGAATGAATCCGGAGGCCTGAAAAACAACATACTTTAACCAGATATCCGCTTGATATAATAGCTGTTTGAACAGGAGGGGGATGTATGAGTCGTTATACCATAGAGATGAATTTCGCAAAGGCCAAAGGCCAGGCAAAAGAACTGGACAATGCCGCTGCCAGGCTGGAGAGGATCGCATCCGGAAGTATGGAAGATGCGATGAGTACCATTTCCGGAAACTGGAAAGGGGAAAACGCGGGAAATTATCTGCGTAAAGCAGAAAAAGTCCAGAAAGATATTCTTAATGTGAGCAGGGAGCTGAAAAATACAGCGACGGCAATCAGAAACATCGCACAGGTAACTTATAATGCTGAGATGGCCGCACTGGAACTGGCTCTTAAACGAAATGTATAAATAAAACGGTTATGCTCTGACCGAAAAAAGGAGGAAATTTTATGGCAGAATTTCAGGTAACAGCAAGCACACTTAAACAGAAAGCAGAAGAGCTCAGCACATTAAACAACAACTTTGCAAAAAAAGTTGAAGAATTAATGGCATCCGAAAAATCCCTGAGCGGAATGTGGGAAGGCCAGGCAAAAGAGGCATTTGAGAATGCGTTCAACACAGATGCCGGAAAAATGAATCAGTTTAAGGCAGCAGTAGATGAATACTATTCAAGACTTCTCACCATCGTTTCCCAGTATGAGCAGGCTGAGTCCAAGAACGTAAGCGTGGGAACAACAAGAACTGTATAAGGAGGAAAATAACATGGATGGAACAATCAAAGTATCAACACAGGAATTAAGAAGTGCATCAAGCCAGTTCAGCAGCTACGGAAGCGAAATCCAGAACCTGACATCACAGATGCTGTCCTTGATTTCAGGAATTACAGGAGCTGTATGGTCCGGTGAGGCAGCAAGCGCTTATCAGAGTAAATTTGCAGGCCTGGAAGCAGACATTTCCAAGATCAACAAAATGATCCAGGAACATGTTACAGACTTAAATACAATGGCTGACGAGTACGACCGTGCAGAGCAGCAGGCACAGCAGGAAGCATCTGCGTTAAAAAATAATATTATCTGACAGGCAGATAATACATGAGGTGGCGAAAGATATGAGCTATGTACTGACAATATACAGCAAGGAAATATATCAGGATTTTATACTTCCTGCAATTGATAATGCCGATTATACAATTGTACTTCAGCAGAAAATATTTTCACTTTCCGATGATGTTCTGGTCAGAATGGAAATTGTGGACGGAGAATGGCGTTTTGTCCAGGGTGAAAATTATCGAATCGTAAAGAACGGAAAGAGCTATATCCGAAAAGGTCTGCACAATGGAGAGGCACTGAATCTTGAACTGTTTAATACATTAAATTTTGCAGTTATGATACAGGAAAAAACAGGCGGTTTTACTGTATACAAGAAATATCTTTTGCCACCGGAAGGAAAAATCTACATCGGAAAAAACAAGGATAACCACATCTGCTACGATTCCATGGGACTGGTTTCGGGCATCCATGCATCCATTGAAATGAACCATATGAACTATATTTTAAGGGACATGAGCAGAAACGGTGTTTATGTCAACCATAACCGGATCAAACAGATGCATGTGCTGCAGTATGGAGATACCATCAACATCATTGGACTGAAGATGGTATTTCTGGGAAATTTCCTTGCACTTGAAAAACCGGGAGGATCTTTCCGCATTAAAGAAGATGTAATTGTCCCACTGGAAAGCGGAGACATTATGGATGCTGTAATAGCAGCAGCTCCGGACCCTGTTTCCGAAAAGAAAAAGAAATATTTCAACCGAATTCCACGAAATCTGAAAGTTATCGACGTGGAACCCTATGTTATCGAGGGGCCTCCCGGAAAAGACAATTCCAGAAGAGCTCCCTGGTATCTCACAGTAGGCCCGGCCCTTACCATGGCGATCCCCATGACACTGGGCTGTGTGCTGTCTATTGTAGGAAGCGGAAGTAATTCTTCTGTCTTTATGTATACAGGACTTATTACCGCATTTGGTTCTGCGGTACTTGGAGCTGTATGGGGCGGCGTGCGTCTGAAATACGATGCAAAAGTCCGCGTGGAAACAGAAGCGCACAGAACAGAAGCCTATGCGGAATACCTTACAGATATCGAAAAGAAAATTGAAGAACAGTACGAAAAAGATATCCAGATCTTAAATGACCGGTATCCTTCCGCAGACATGATCTGTGCCCTCCGGGATAACAATTCCACACTCTGGAACCGTAATGTGACACATGCCGATTTTATGTACCATCGACTGGGAATCGGTGCCCTGCCATTTCCATCACCGGTAAATATTCCGCCGGAGCGCTTTATGCTTTACAAAGATGCTCTTGCAGACAGACCGGAAGAGATCCGGAAGAAGTTCGAAAAAATGCAGGATGTCCCGATCTGTGTAGATCTTCTTTCTCATTCTCTGATAGGTGTTCTTGGCGGCTCCAAAAAGCAGGGAGCCTATGAAGTAATCCGTGTTCTTCTGACACAGATTGCGGCTGCCAACAGCTATACAGATGTAAAAATGGTACTTACATACAACAAAAACCTGGGAGCGGAGCAGGAGTGTTTCCGTTCATTCCGGTGGTTCCCGCATACCTGGTCCACAGACCGGAAATTCCGTTTTGTGGCAGATGAGCCGGAAGAAGTTGCAGACGTTTACTATGAACTGACTCAGCTTCTCCGTGAAAGAAAAGAAGAAAAAGCCTACGGGGAAGAAAAAGCTCCCCTGCCATTATACGTTCTGGTTGTCAGTGATATTTCCATGCTGAACAATGAGCTGATCAGTAAATATGTCTTCGACAAAGACCCGCAGCTGGGCCTGATCACCATTATTCTGGCAGAAAAATTTGAAGATCTTCCAAACAGCTGTGAATACATTATTGCCAATGAACATGACGGCGGCAAATTTACAGGAGTATATTCCGTACGTGGAGAAGAGCAGGAGCGGATCAGTGTCTGCTTTGACAATATCACCAACGCATCGGTTGAAAGCTTTGCCCGGAAACTGTCTGACATTGAAGTGGAAGAGATGCAGAACGGTGGAGAAATTCCGTCCTCTGTAACATTCTTTGATATGATGGGAATCAGTAAACTGGAAGAGCTGGACGTTGCCACCAGATGGGCAAAAAACCGTACCTACGATTCCATCCGCGGTCTTCTCGGAAAAAAAGCAGGCGGAAACCTCTGCTATCTGGATGTTCATGAAAAATATCACGGACCTCATGGCCTGATCGCCGGAACAACAGGTTCCGGTAAAAGTGAAACCCTGCAGAGTTACATGCTGTCCCTGGCAATCAATTACAGCCCGGATGATATCGGATTCTTTATCATTGACTACAAAGGTGGTGGAATGGCCAATCTGTTCTCAGGCCTGCCACATATGATGGGACAGATCTCCAACCTTTCCGGAAACCAGATCCACCGTGCAATGGTATCCATAAAGAGTGAAAACCGCAGAAGACAGCAGATTTTTAACGATTATGGTGTAAACAATATCAACGCCTACACCAAACTGATCAAATCCAATGAAGCACAGACTCCGGTACCGCATCTGTTTATCATCATCGATGAGTTTGCGGAACTTAAGAGAGAAGAGCCTGACTTCATGAGAGAGCTGATCAGTGTTGCTCAGGTAGGACGAAGCCTTGGTGTACATCTGATTCTTGCCACACAGAAACCAAGCGGTACAGTAGATGACAATATCTGGAGTAACTCCAAATTCCGTCTGTGTCTGCGCGTACAGGACAAGCAGGACAGTAACGACATGCTTCACAAACCGGATGCAGCTTACATCACCCAGGCAGGCCGTGGATACCTGCAGGTAGGAAATGATGAGCTTTATGAGCTGTTCCAGTCCGGTTACAGTGGTGCTCCATACGATGAGGACGGAGGAGACAACGGAAATGAAACCGTCCGTATGATGACCATTCACGGAAGAACTGCCATCGTCGGAAACCGTATGAAGATGCACAGACAGGAAAAAGCCAAGGCAATGTGGCTGAAAAAACTCGTAGAGGCAGCGGAACAGGTAATTGCAGATGGCAATACTCCGGAACACCTTCTGAACAACCCGGTACTCTTAAGACAGTGTGCGGAGAAAGTAACCGATAATCTCATAAAGAACAACGTCAATGTATCCTCCGGTGAAAATGGCCTCCAGCGAATGGAAAATATCGTAAGACTTTGCTGCATGGCAAACGACAGAAGCACTGGTGCAAAAGTAGATTATATCATTCAGGAAGAAAGTGCACATTCCGTCAAGATACCGGAAACAAAACAGAAAACCCAGCTGGATGCTGTTGTGGAATATCTTGGAAAAGTTGCAAAAGAGCGTGGATATGACCATGAATTCCTTCTGTGGCTGCCTGTCCTTCCGGAAAATCTCTATCTGGAAGAGCTTTCCGGATACTGCGAGACTACATTTAACGCAGGTTCCTGGCCGACATGGAAGAAGTGGAACTTAAAAGCGCCGATCGGTCTCTGCGATGACCCGGTTAATCAGGCACAGCGTACCCTGGAAATTGATTTTGCAGCTATGGGCCATCTGATTGTAATCGGTTCCGTAGGAACCGGAAAGAGTGTTTTCCTGCAGTCACTGGCATACTCCCTGATTCACAGATATTCTCCGGAATATGTGAACCTTTACTGCATCGACTTTTCCAGCAATGCCATGCGTGGATTCGAAAAATCCGCACATGTGGGCGGTGTGATGTACGAGCATGATACCGAAAAAATCTCCAGATTTTTTAATATGCTCACAGAACTTATGGAAGAGAGGAAAAAACTCTTCAAAGGTGGTAACTACGAGCAGTATGTTCAGGCTATGGGCGTGAAAGTACCGGCAGTCTTTGTATTTATTGACCAGTATTCCAGTTTCAGGGAAAAGACCGGAAATATTTATGAGGAACAGATGGTACACCTTTCCAGAGACGGAGCAGCCTGCGGAATCTACCTTGTTATTTCCGCAGCAGGATTCGGGCTTACCGAGATCTCAAACAATGTAGGAAGAAACATCAAAAATGTCATCTGCCTTGAAATGGGAGACAAATTCCAGTATATGGATCTTCTTCACACCATGCAGATTGAGGTTCTTCCGGAAACAGGCGTAAAGGGACGTGGACTTGTAAAACAGGGCGATGTTGTTCTGGAATATCAGACAGCACTTGCAGTGAAAGCCGAAGACGATTATTCACGTATCGAAAAAATCGAAAAAGAATGTCTGCGCCTGAATGCAGCATGGCATGGCAAAAAAGCAAAACAGGTTCCTGTAATCCCGGATGAGCCGGTCCTTGATGAATTTATCGAACTGGATGCAGTAAAAGAGCAGCTTCAGAGCGGACACCTTCTTCCCATCGGATACGATGCGGATAATGCCAATCCGTATGCGCTGGATCTTCACAGGATCTTCAGCTATCTTATTTCCGGCCGTGCGAAGACAGGAAAGAAAAATCTCCTTAAGATTCTCATGAAGATGGGAGCACAGACAGGAATGAAGATGTATGTGGCAGATTTTTCAGGAAAACTCAAAGAGGCCGCAGCAGAAAACAATGCCGTATTCATTGATACAGACAGAAAAATGTACGATGCGTTCATGGAATGGCAGACGGAGATCATTGAGAAAAACGGACGCAAAAAAGAGATGGAAGCAGCCGGAAAGAGCGATCTTGAGATATATCAGGAGATGGCATCCATGGGTCTTTCCTGCATGATGATCAGTAATCTTCCGGAATTTATCAACCATATTATGTATCCGGAAAAAGATGTGCCGCTTATGGCAGGATTCCTGGAAAACATCACAGAAAAAGGTGCAGGCCTGGGAATTTACTTTATCTCCGCGTATACGCCGGATGAGATTACGAAAGTCAAAGGAAACGCAATATACAATAACCTGGTCAAAAAGAAAGAAGGTCTGCATCTCGGCGGAAATGTAGGTGCACAGAACATTCTCAATTTTGATTATATTTCATATAAGGAACAGAATAAGGTTCAGAAAACAGGAGTGGCAATGCTGCCGTCTGTAGATGGGGAACTTACTTCTACACGGTTGATTATTCCACTTGCTGGGAAAGCAGATGCAGAAAAATGATAATTGTAGATGTATATGTACCGGTATATGAAAAGACCTACGATATGGAAATCGATGAAGGTCTGGGAATTGCAATGGTAATAGAAGAAATGGCAACCATAATCTGCCAGAAAGAATCCAGCAAAATGGGAGGAAATGTCAGTGAATTATGTCTCTGCGACGTGAGAAGCAAACAGATTCTTTCCCCGGAAAGATGTCTGAGAGATTATGGAATTACCAACGGCGGACAGCTGCTTCTGGTATAGGAGGGGAGAAACGATGGGCAACGTTATAGATGTGAACAACATCTGTGTAAACTGCATGCATACAATGGATGAGACAACAAGGTATTGCCCTTCCTGCGGATATGAAAGAGGCACATATGTAAATAATCCCCATCAGCTTCCGGCTTTTACGATCCTGCAGGGAAGATATCTGATTGGAAAATGCCTTGGAGAAGGTGGTTTTGGTATTACATATCTTGCCCTGGATCTTATCTCCGGCCAGCGTGTTGCAATCAAAGAACTTTTTGTACAGGGACTGCTGAACAGACAGAAGGGAAAAACCGTTCTGATCGAAAGCAGCCAGGAATCCATGAGATATTACCATATCTGTAAGGATAAATTTCTTCATGAAGCGCAGCTGCTTCATAATCTTAAGGAGAAAAGAGGCGTTGTAAACTTTCTGAACTATTTTGAAGAAAACAATACCGCCTACATTGTGATGGAATATCTGGAGGGACAGGATCTTTCCCAGTATTTAAAAGAACATAACAACAGGATTTCTTTTCATGAGACTTTTCAGTTTCTGCGACCGGTGATGAAATCAATGATTGATATGAATGAGTCAGGGGTATATCATAGAGATATTGCCCCTGACAATATTCGCTATCTGAAAAGCGGCTGGATGAAGATCATGGATCTGGGAGGAGCCAAATATTCCTTCCAGGAGCAGGTAAACGGACCCAGCAGGATGATTGCCGTAAAAAAAGGATATGCTCCGCCGGAACAGTACCAGCAGAGCTATAAGATAGGCCCCTGGATGGATGTTTATGCGATGGCAGCCACATTTTACAGATGTGTTACCGGAAAAGTTCCACAGGAATCTCTGTCCAGACTGGAGGAGGATCATCTGGAAAAACCAGGACATTTTTGCCCGGATATGAACAGTGCCACAGAGAAAGTAATTCTCAAAGGCCTGGCTTTACGTACAGAAGACCGGTATATGGACATGAGATCTTTTTATGAGGCACTGAAAGCGGCGAATCCGGATACCATAGACAAGACAACGGTAGAATCTTCCAAACATCTGATTCCCAGAGATCAGGAAGAAGAATCTGAGGAGAATAAAATCCGGCAGAAAAATAAGACTGTGCAGAAGATTGCAATGGTTTGTACGATAATATTTGTAATACTGATGCTGATAGGATTCTTCCTCTGAATGCTTCAGAAAGTTATGGATAAAGCAGGTAGACAATATGAAAAAAGAGCAGATTCAGGTAGGGTGTTATACAATCATAGGAGACAGAAAATCCCAGCAGGATACCATGCAGTACGCATGGAAAGGGGATGATACAGTTCTGGCTGTAGTATGTGACGGTATGGGTGGCATGTCCGGTGGAGAACGGGCCAGTCGGAAAGCAGTAGATGTAATTTTCAAAAATTTTGCGGACAGTTTTGTGACAGATGAAGCACAGTATTCGGAATGGTTGAAGCGTTCTTTTGTGGAAGCGGATGAAGCGGTGGCAGGCCTTACCGATGAGGCGGGAAACATTCTTCACAGTGGTTCCACAGTTGTAGGCGTTCTTATAAAAAATAACCGCATGTACTGGGCAAGTGCAGGGGACAGCGTAATCTATTATCTGGATACACAGGGAATCCACACGGTAACCAGGATGCACAACTACAATCTCAGGCTGGAACAGCTTCTGAATTCCGGGAAAATCACGGTGGAGGAAGCAAAAAAAGAAAGCATGAACGGACGTGGAGAAGCGCTGATCAGTTTTCTTGGCATTGGAGGACTTCCCCTTGTGGATTCCGGAAGCCAGGCAATACTTATGAATCAGGGAGACATCGTAATTCTTGCCAGCGACGGTCTCTACAAAAGCCTCACAGCAGTTCAGATCCAGGCGATTGTTGAGGAAAGCGGTGGAAACATGTCGATTGCTGCCGAACGTCTGTGCAAAGAGGCACAGCGTCTTGGAGAGTGTAAACAGGACAACACAACAGTAATTGCAGTCAGATACAGTCTGGGATCTGGAAATAACTGAACAGCTGATTGGAGGAAACAGAGTGAAAAGATGCATGAATTGTATGAGTGAATACAATGAACAGAACAGCAGATGCCCCAGGTGCGGATTTTCAGAAGAGGAAATGAACGGAGCACAGAAGCTGCCGGAAGATATCCTGAAACCGGAGACTGTTTTGCAGGGAAGATTTGTGATTGGCCGTCCATTAAGCTGTTCCGACTATTCTTTTGTATATCTGGCATGGGATGGAGTGCTTCGCAGATGCGTGGCCATCCGGGAATATTTCCCTGGACGGCTTGCCAGAAGAGCAGGAAATGAAGTAGTCTGCCGGTCCGGCAGGGAAAAAAATCTTTTTGAAGCAGGAAAACTGGATTTTGAAAGTGAAGCAATGAAGCTTCATTATAATCAGGACATTAAACAGATTGTAAATGTCTACAGAGTAATAAAAGAAAACAATACCATTTATACAGTGATGGAATATCTTACAGGAATTTCTCTTCGTGACCTGATGGATATGGGTTTTGAACAGATGGGAATTTCCGAAAAAAATGTACTGAATGAAATTTTCAATACAATAACAGCAATACATGCAAGAGGAATCGGGCATTATAATCTTTCGCCGGATAATATTTATATTGATGAGACAGGAATTCGTCTTCTGGATTTTGGAGAAGCCAAATACAAAATGTATCAGGCAACCGGTGGGAGAGTGATCCGTTATGAAGAAGATTATATAGCACCGGAGGTGCTTTCAGGAAAGGAAGTCCGGATGAATGCAGATCTGTATTCGCTGGGAATCCTGGAATATGAATTGTATACAGGAAAAGCAATTCCATACAGCAACCGGCCACAGCGGAGAAAAAAACCTCTGAAAACCGGAAATGCGGAGATGGAAAGAGAAATTAATATTCTTGCCGATCCAGATTCAAAAAGCCGGCCAGTCAGCCTTGCGGAATATCTGAAAACAGCCGGCGGCAGGAAACAGGGGAGGGATTAAACGTGGACAGAAATGAGAAACAGAACTCTTTTCGAAATATCCAGAACTCCAGAGGGAGAGACCGAAAGCTGAAAAAATACCAGACAGCTTTTCATATCAGTCTTGCGGCAGCCGTTATTTTTGCCGGATCTACAGGTGTGCTGGGATTTCAGTATCTGAATCTGAGAAACCAGGATACAAAAACGGAAGAAAATGCAGTAACTGCAGATGCAGATAATGAAAAAGAAGAAAACCAAACTGCATCAGCAGAGAAGAAAGAGAAAAATGAACAGAAATCAGAAGAAACACCGGCACCGGAAACCGTGACACCAACAGTAACGGAAGCAATTGCGACTCCGACACCGAAAGTGACAGAAACTTCGGATCAGGCAGAGGAATTTCAGAAACTTGAAAACAATCTGAAAAATAAAATTCCGGAAAATACCGTTGTGCAGATCACAGGTATTGGCGGCTATGACGGTAGCAGTTACAGCTCCAGTGAATCCGGTAAAATAGAAGGTGTGGACAATCTTCCGGAATATGCAAAACTCTTTATTGTAGGAGACGTATATAAACGGATATCCGATAAAGTATATATCCGGGAAAACGACGAGAAAGAAACGGATCTTGCAAAGATCGTTCAGGGAGCCCTTGACAGAAACAGTGAATCGGATAACTATAATGACAATGACAACAAATCCAGCAGGGAACTGCTTCTTCGTATCGGAGAGAGCGAAGACAAAAAAGATCAGAGAGAAGAAGCAGAGGACGACTATGGATATGTCATCCGTGATAAAGACAATAAAGATGACTATGACACAGATATAAAAAATGGTGTGGACGAGGTTAGCAAGTACATAGCAGAGCAGCTGCAGGCGGAGGAAAAAATAATAAAAGAAGAGCCTGCTGATACCCTGACTCTTGCAAATACCCTCACTCTTGCAGACTGTGAGGCATATCTTGAAAAACAGCTGACAGAAGGAAATGAAAAGTTATTTGATCGGCTTGACGTAGAACAGGACGATGCGAATATCCTTTCCGCCATTCAGGAAAAAACAGAGAAAAACGATAACATAACCCGGATCTGGCTATCCGGATCAGTGGGAGAAGATAAGGAAATCACCACAGTTGGCATATACAACGCAAAAACAGAAAAAGGCTACCTTTTAAGCGTTCTTTACAATAAAAAAGATGCAGATGAATCAGAAATTTCTTCCATCACATATGAAACACTGATGGAGGACAGTGGAAAAGAGGCATAAATGTTTGATTTCTTAAAAAAAACTCACAGAATAACATATGCCAGCGTCAGTTTTGACGGTACAAGGCCTTATAATGAGGACAGCCTGAAAATACTGGATACAGACCGAAGAAAACTTTTTATACTGGCAGATGGTCTGGGCGGCTGCGGAGACGGGAAACTTGCATCCCAGACAGCTGTGGACAGTGCAGAAGATACAGGGCGGGAAAGTACAGGTTCCGGAGAAACATTTCTGAAAGAACTTTTTGAAACAGCCCAGGAATCTGTCACAGAAAAAAAAGAGAATCCGGAAAAAGGAATGGCCACCACCATGGTTGTGCTGGACATTGAAGGAAAAACCGCACAGTGGGCCCATGTAGGGGATTCCAGGCTGTATTTTTTCCGGAAAAACCGTTTTGAGGCACATACAAAAGACCACAGTGTACCACAGATGCTGGTAAATATCGGACAGATCAAAGAATCAGAAATCCGTCATCACCCGGACCGGAGCAGCCTGCTTCATACCATTGGTTATCCATGGGACGGAAATCCCTGCGAGGCATCGGAGCAGATCCGTATCCGAAGCGGAGACGCATTTCTTCTCTGTAGCGACGGATTCTGGGAAAACATAGAAGATGCGGAGATGGAAGAGATTCTTGCACAGAGCCCGGATGTGGAAACATGGCTGGAAAATATGACAGAAGCAGTAAAGACCCATGCAGGAGATGCGGACATGGACAACTGTTCCGCAATCTGTGTATATGTTGAGTAAAAGAGCAGAGGAAGGGAAAATATGGAACTGATAAAATGTGAGAATGGACATTTTTATGATCTGTCAAAATACGACAGCTGTCCATACTGCAAAAAAAAGAGCCAGGAAACTTCCCAGCTGCAGCAGAAAATCCAGGCAACTCCTGTATTCCGGGTTCAGAATGACAATATCAATGAAGCGGTAACTATGGCAATGCCTGTGGGAGGCGACCAGGATGTTTTTCTGGGGCGCGCAGGAAGCGGAATATCCGCTGGTGTTTCTGCAACTGATGATCAGGTGACTATGTCGTTCTACACCGGACCAAAAGGGGTATCCTGTGTTACCGGCTGGCTGGTATGTGTGGAAGGCCCGGAGAGGGGCAGAGATTACCGGATCACCCATGGAATGAACTGGGCAGGCAGAGATGTGGATATGGATATTTATCTGCCGCAGGATATGATGATCTCGCGGAAAAAGCACTGCGCTGTTGTATACGATAACAAGTCCAACAAATTCTTTCTTGTGGACGGAGGCGTCGGTCTTACATATCTGAATGATCATCTCGTAAAACAGAACGAAGTTCTGAAACTGGGAGATGTGATTACAATAGGAAAAAGCAAATTTGAGTTTATACCATTTTGCAGAGAGGGGCATCAGTGGGAGTGAAAAAGAAAAGAAGAATGACAGCCGTTCTGGCAGTGATCTGGTGTATTTTGCTGAGTGTAATTCCTGTGTTTGGTGCAGGAGACGATTACAGAATCGAGCAGCTCTACATCAACATGCCGGATGTGACGGCATACTACAGAAGTTCCCAGGGAGACAACAAACTGGAGGCATATCTTGGCGGCGAAAAGCTGACGCTGAAAGATGTGGAAAATTTTTCGAAAACAGGAGAAGCGGTTGAATATTATGTTCTGCTGGATATTTCCGGTTCCATAACAGGAGAACGTTTTACAGACATCAAAACAGCCCTTACACAGTTCCGTTCAGAGTTAAGGGAAAATGACAGCCTGATTCTTCTTACCTTCGGAAATGAGGTTACACAGGTTCTGGGCGGAACCGAGGACCAGCAGAGTGCTGCGGCAGTTATTAACGGATTACAGAATGACAATGCCAATACGGTATTATTTGATGCGATTAACACTGCGGCAGATATGATCTGGAAAGTGGGAGACAGTTCCGAAAAGAGAAGAATCATCACCGTGATTTCCGATGGAAAAGACTGTGCCGATGATACAAGAAATGCAGAAAGCACAGAAAACACGCTGAAATCCCGGGGAATTCCTGTTTATACCATGGCAGTGGAAAATAACGAAGGGGATACAGAAGCAGAGACCCAGAATTACAGAAGCAAATTTGCAGCTATGGCCAGAAATACCGGAGGTGTGCCATGGACCGTCGCAGATGGCGGAACAGCTCTGGATGGCCTCCATACAGTACGGGATGCGGTAATGAACAGTTACCGTGCCAGATTCCAGGCTTCCAGCAACCGGGTAAGCAACAAAAAAGAAGATTTTGTGCTTAAGTTTTTAAGTGCAGGGAATATGTCAGATACCTGTTCTGTTCTGGTAAGCAGAGGCCAGAAAGATGAAACCGCACCGGAAATCAAATCCGTAACAAGCGAAAAGGCGGACAGCATTTCCATCACCTTTACCAAACCGGTGGAAAATGCAAAAGATGCAGGTAACTACACGGTGACAAGAGACGGGGAAGCCGTTCCTGTAAAACAGGTAGTAGCTGGAGAAAACGCCAAAACAGAAGTGACCCTTCTGTTTGATGAGGATCTTTATGAAGCGGATTACGAAATCCAGCTTAAAAATATCACAGACCAGTCCAATGAAAAAAATCCTCTTGCACAGACAAAAGTAACACTGTCAACAGACTGGCCAAAGCCAAAAACATCCGTTATGGATCTGATCCTGAAATGGTGGCCGCTGGTGCTGACACTAATCTTTGTGATACTTATTGTGGTAGTACTGGTTGTTCTGAAAAATATCAAAAAGAAGAAAAATGTACTGATCATTGAGGATCAGGTAGTGCAGGCAGATGAGGTAGAAGAACGAAAACACATTCACATGGATCAGATACCAGGAAAAAATATAATCATCTGGATCAGCAACGGAAAAGATACACCGAAGAGAATGGAATACCAGCTCCGTGGAAGCGCCATTATCGGCAGGGCATCCGGATGTGATATTTACTGTGACGACCCCATGATGTCGAAACAGCACTTTGTACTGGAATACGACAACGGAAAAATTTTTATCCACGATCTGCAGAGCAGAAACGGAACAAAAGTTAACGGAATGCCGGTGGAGAAGAAGTATCCGCTGCATTCCGGTGATGAGATAAAAGCAGGAAACCTGAAATTCAGGATTGAGTGGGACTGAGGAGGAAAAGAGTATGAACTACGAAAACAGATTAAATGATCAGCGCCGGATGTGGAAATTTCTGCTGTTCGGTATACTGACACTTGGAATTTATCAGCTTGTATTTTTGTATAAAATGAACAATGATATCAATACAGCCTGCAATCCGGTGCAGGATGAGGACGAATTTACATCTCCAAATTATATTATTGTTATTTTGTTGAGCATTATTACACTTGGTATTTATACATTTTTCTGGTATTATAAGCAGGGTAACCGCATTAAACATGTCGGTGAGAAATATGGTCTGCAGATTGATGAAAAGGGAAGTACTTATCTTTTATGGATACTGGTTGGTGTCCTTCTGTTCGGTATCGGACCTTACGTTGCACTTTATCTGCTGATCAGCAATACAAACAGAATCTGTAAGGCATATAACAACAGTGCAGGCGGAGTGAATGTAAATGTAAATATTAATATTGACTCCATTGATCCTGGTTATATGAAAGATGATTCCTGGAAAAAAGAACTTGATGATAAAAATAAAGATACAGTAAAAATCGGAGTAAAAGTAAATGACGAGATCCCGACAACCGGCCTCAGCCCGGTGGGAACGCTTCGTTTCACAAAAGGAAATTTCAGCGGCAATGAAGTGGATATCCGTTCACAGCAGGAGATCATGATCGGAAGAAGCAGCCAGTACTGCCAGATCATTCTCACAGAACAGGATATCAGCCGGAAACACTGCTCCATTAAATATGAGTATCAAGGAAGTACAAGTGCTTATTATGTAACCGATTATTCAACATTCGGAGTAATCGTAAACGATTCACAGAAACTGGAAAAAGGCGTGACCCAGAGACTTCCGAAAGGAACAAAACTTACTCTTGGTCAGGGAAGCAACGAAATGATTTTAGGCTGAAAAAGGAGGGACTAAAAAATGGGAGCAAAATTAACACAGTGCCCGAATGGACATTATTATGATGCAGAACAGTACACAAGCTGTCCGTACTGCCAGAGTGTAACCAGCAATTCTTTCAATGATACAGACAGAGTGACCGATTCCTTTATTCCTGCACAGGGATCAGGATATGGCTACGGCGGAAATGGAAATGATGACAGGACAATGCCCATTGATCATATTTCCGAGCGTCAGCCAATGAGATACACATCACCTACAGCGACACCAACCGCACCGCTGAATCAGCGTACCGCTGCTCAGGAAGCCTACGATGAAGGCAAGACAGTGCCGTATTTCGGAGGATTTCCGGAGACAGATATTCCGGCAGGAGACAACGTTACAACCAATCCGTCATTCTCAGGAAACGTAAGAAATCCGAAACCGGTAGTAGGCTGGCTTGTATGTGTGGAGGGAACCAACTACGGACACAGTTTCTGCCTGTATGCAGGTAAGAACTTTGTGGGCCGTGCTTCCGATATGGATATCTGCCTTAAGGGAGATGACAGTGTGTCCCGTACCAAACATGCTATCATTACATATGAACCAAAAGAAAGAAAGTTCTTTGCTCAGCCAGGTGAATCACATGAACTGTTTTATGTAAACGACAACGTAGTTTTAACGAGTGCAGAATTAAAAGACAGGGATGAGATATCCGTTGGAAAAACAAAATTAGTATTTGTGCCATTCTGTGACTCTAAATATGGATGGGAGAAATGAAAGAAAAGAATAAACTGAAAATTGCTGTGGCAACTCACAAAAAATTCCAGATGCCGACACAGGCAGGATATTTTCCTTTACATGTAGGAAAAAGCCGACACACGCAGAAGCTCTCGGAGTATGTGGGCGATGATACAGGAGATAATATTTCAGACAAAAATCCGTTTTTCTGTGAACTGACAGGATTGTACTGGCTCTGGAAAAATACGGATTCAGAATACGTAGGAATGGTACACTACCGCAGGTACTTTCGGTCACTTAAGAAGTGCCATGGCAGAAACCGTATGAATTATATTTTGCAGGAGCCGGAAGTGATTCGGCTCCTGCAAAAGCATGATATTATACTTCCACGTAAAAGATATTATGTAATTGAAACGTTATATACCCATTATTCTCATACCCATTATGCGGAGCATCTGGAGTGTATGAGAAATATTTTACTGGAAAAAGAAAAATCCTATGTGCCAGTCTTTGATAAAGTAATGAAAAGAAGAAGCGCGCACATGTATAACATGTTCATCGCAAAAAGAGAAATCTGTGATGAATACTGTCAGTGGCTGTTTCCACTGCTTCTGGAACTAGAGGAACAGATTGATCCTGCCACCTATAATCCATATCAGGCAAGACTGATCGGCCGTGTGGGCGAACTTCTTCTGGATGTATGGATCGAAAAAAATCACATTCATTACTGTGAAGTACCGGTTCTGTACATGGAAAAAGTAAACTGGTTCCACAAGGGAAAAGCATTTCTGAAGGCTAAGTTTTTGGGAGAAAAGTATGACTCAAGTTTCTGACACAGATCTCAGTATTATCATTCCGGTATATCAGGTTTCGGAAGAACTTCTGCTTCGCTGCCTGAAAAGCGTGCAGGAGATTCAGGATCTTCGGAAAGAAGTAATTCTGGTAGCAGACGGACCAGATCAGGAAGTCTGTTCAAACCCGGCAATCCAGGCGTTTGCCGGGGAAGCGGAATTTAAAATCTCTTTTTATGAAAAACAGCACGAGGGAGTTTCCGCCGCAAGAAATTACGGAATTGACCATGCCGGCGGAACGTGGATTTTTTTCATGGATGCAGATGATTACATCTGTGCAGATGCTTTTAGGAAAGTCTGTCCCCTGCTGAAAAAAGAAGAAATAGATCTGGCAGTTATGGATTACTCCATGATACAGGGAGAGGAATGCAGCCGCCATTATTACAAAAAAGAAATGGAAGCCATGAATCCGGTCTGTTTCCAGAAGGATATTCTGAAACCTCAGTCAGGAGCAGGCTTTGTATGGGCCAAGCTGTACCGGAGAGAATGGCTTCAGGAAACAGGAGTCCGTTTTGACACAGAACTGTCAGCAGCGGAAGATGCGGAATTTATGTTAAGAGTGGCACTGAAGAATCCGAGAATCTGGAATGTGCCATATAACAGCTATTATTACTGCTATAATTCCGACTCTGCAGTGCACAGTTTCCGTGAGGATTATGCCGGACGCTACATAGACGGAATGAAAAAAATCCGCATGGACCTGGAAAAAGAAAAAGTTATGGCAAGACTTCAGGATGAATATGACAGCTGTGTTCTGTATCATCTTCTTCTGATTGCCGTAAATTATTCTTTTCATCCGGAGAATCCGGTAACCGGAAAGAAGCGGATAGAGAATTTCCGCATACTGCTGAAAAAAGAAATGTTTCGAAATTCGCTGAAAAATGTACATCCTGAGAATTTTTCAATGACAAGAAAAGTAACCCTGATCTGTATTCAGCTTCATTTATACAGGATGGTGCAGCTGATCGCCGGGGTAAGACACAGACAGCGCAGGAAATAAGGGGACAGAAATTATGCATAAAATACTGGTATTTGGAATGACAGAAAACCCCGGAGGGGTGGAAAGTTTTCTGTATAACTACATATCGGAAATGAATCTGGCGGAATTTCAATTTGATTTTTTATGTAATTCCTACGAAAAAGTGGCCTATGAAGACAAACTGATCCAGCGAGGCTGCAAGATGATCCACTTTACTGCCAGAAGCAAAAATTACGGGAAATACAGACAGGAAATTCAGACGTTTTTCGGCAATCATGGAAAAGAATATGAATGCATATGGGTCAATGTAAGTAGCCTTGCGAATATTGACTATCTGAAATATGCCAGAAAATACGGAATCCCGAAGAGAATTATCCACAGCCACAATTCAAAAAACATGGATTCCCGGCTTCGTGGAGTTCTTCACCATCTGAACCGCCTGGTAATCCAGAAATATGCGACCGATTACTGGGCATGCTCAGAAGCTGCGTCCCGCTGGTTTTACAGGGATTCCCTGAAAGATCAGGTGCAGATTATTCACAATGCCATCTCTACAGAAAGAATGCAGTTTGATCCGAAAAAACGGCAGCAGTTAAGAGAGCAGCTGGGATTTGCGGACAGCTATATCATGGGAAATGTGGGAAGACTCCATTTCCAGAAAAATCAGGAATTTCTTCTGAAGATTTTTGCCAGTGTGGGAAAGAAAAAAACGGATGCCCGCCTTGTTCTCGTAGGACAGGGAGAGGATGAGGAAAAACTGAAAAAACTTGCGTCAGAACTTGGAATCGAAAAAAAGATATACTGGGCAGGCGTGCAGCAGGATATCTGTCAGTGGCTCAGTGCCTTTGACCTTTTTGTATTTCCATCCAGGTTTGAAGGCGCACCCATTGCGGCTCTGGAGGCACAGGCCAACGGTTTGCCCATGCTAACTTCCAAACAGGCAGTACCGGAGAGCTGCATATTAAATGAAAACTGTAAAAGGCTTTCCCTGGATGCGTCTGTGGAAGAATGGACGGATACACTGTTTCAGATGGCAGAAACATCAAAAAGAGAAGAAAAAACGGTGATCCTGCAGAATTTTATAAAGGGCGGATATGATATTCATACGGAGGTAAAAAAACTTGAAAAACTTCTGTGTAATTGAGAAAAACAGCCGTGAAAACCATGCCGGTTCCAAAGCCCGCAACGATGTGGCAGAGATTCTGGAAAACTGTGGTTATACGCCGGTCTGTGTGCATCACAGTGAAGAAAAGGGAACGCTGGACAAGTTAAAAATGTCAGTTCTGACTTTGTCTGACTGGAACCATGTCAGCAAAGTAGCCGACAGCAACAACCGGATTATCATACAGTATCCCCTGGCCATGTATCCGAAAGTCAGTCAGCTGGCAGTACCCTTTGTACGGAAAATGAAAAAGAAGAATACCAGGATTATTCTTCTGATACACGATCTGGAAAGTCTCAGAGGTCTTACTTTTGCTTCCGAAAAAGAGTTCCTGGAGCTTGCCGACGAAGTGATTGTCCATAACGAGAAGATGAAGCAGTATCTTCTGGAAAAAGGTTACAGCTTCCAGAGAATTCATATCCTGGGGCTGTTTGATTACCGGATTCCGGGATTTCAGCCTGCATCAGAAAGAAACCGTTACGAAATCGCCATTGCCGGAAACCTGAAAGCAGAAAAATGTGGATTTCTGAAGGACCTGAAACAGGTGCAGGGAAATCTGGAATATCATCTGTATGGTCCCAACTATCAGGAAACCGAAAAGAATCCGCAGGTGATTTACGAAGGACAGTATACACCGGAGCAGCTTCCGTCTGTGATGAAGGAAGGCTGGGGACTTGTCTGGGACGGAGGAAGTGTCCACGAATGCCAGGGCGCATTTGGAGGATACCTGAAATTCAACAATCCCCACAAAGCATCCCTGTATCTGGCCAGCGGAATGCCTGTAATCGTATGGGAAAAGGCTGCCATTGCACCATGGATACGGGAACAGAAATTGGGCCTTACAGTAAAAAGCCTGGAAGAGATTCCGGAACTGATAAACCGGATGACAGAAGAGGAATACAAGGAGATGCTTCAGAATGTAAAGAAAACAGGAGAGCATCTCAGAGAAGGAAGTTCCCTGAAAAAGATAACAGATGAGATAGAAAGCAATGAACAATAACAGAACGAAATTAAAATCCCAATTATTTTATACAGGACTTTTCCTGTACTGCGTTCCGACGATCCTGCAGACAACCCTGCTGGTAGAAACTTCATACTGGAATGAGCTGTTTGTTTATCTGCGTTATATCGCTTTTTATTTCGGAATTGTTTTGATTGCAGATGAACATATTGCGTTTAAAGATGGAAAATGGTTCCATCCGTATCTTACAGATATCAGAAGAAGTCTCTGGTGTTTCCTGATACTGGCAGTGGCCGGCATCAGTGCACTTGTTTGCGGAGACCGGTCGTTTCTGGCCTGTGTCATATTTATAATGGCATCAGGAAGCATAGATCTGGATGATATCGTAAAAGCAGTTCTGACCATGCTTTCCGTGACAGTGATGCTGACCGGAGGCCTGTGTGCTTATGGAGTCATCGAAGATCTTATGTTTAAGAGACAGGATATTCCCATCCGCCATGCCCTTGGATTCAACTATCCAAGTACCATGATGTCCGATCTGTTTTTTATTGTGGTACTTTACTGCTGGGTTATGAAGATGGAACTCTCGCTGCTGGATATGCTGTTGATTGAAGTCCTCAATCTGATTCTGTTTAAGCTGACAGATTCCAGATTTGGATTTCTGATGATTGCGGTAATGACAGCCGGTGTCTATATTTTCGGTCTGGTCCGAAAAAAAGAAATTTTTGCAGGCAGGGTCTGGGGATTTCTTGTGGATGGATTTGGCATTCTGATGACGCTTATCATGGCGGGAATGTGCGCCATATCCCGGACCGGTCTGGGACAGCTGCTGGATCGTCTTCTCACCAAGAGGATTCAGTACATGACAGCCGGTTTCCGCAATTACGGAGTTCATTTATTTGGAAAAAATATCCAGTGGGTCGGATTTGGTGGATCAGATAATACGGACAGCCTGCTGGAGAGCTATAATTTTGTAGACAATTCCTACGCCAGAATTCTTATGAATTATGGCATTCTGATATTTATTCTGGTACTTGTCATTCTGATTGTTATGAGCAGGGCAGTCAGAATTCAGTATCAGGATGGAAGAATCATACTGGTTCTCTGCGTACTGATGTACTGTTTTGTAGAACCACGATTGACAGATATTTATGTAAACCCGTTTCTGTTTGCGGCAGCACCGTTTATCAGAGGGACATTTTTGGAAAAGAGAAACGGAAAAAGATGAAAGAAGATAAAAAAAACAGAGTATTTTTGAAGATTTTGAAATGTTTTGTGGTTTTACTGCTTACGGTTCTGGCGTTTGTGGCAGTGCTGGCCACCTGTTCCGCAAAGTGGGCGCTGAAGACATGGAACCATCTTACTGCCGATGAGCTGGTTTTTCACCTTCGGGCGCCTCTTGAGGGCACAAATCAGGCAATGATTGACGAATTCATAAAAAACTGTGCGGTTCCGGCAGTTGTAATTGCGATTGTAGCGGCAGTGTTACTGGTAATTACCGGTATTCTGAAGAAAAAACGCCTCTTCTGGAGTATCAGCGGAATTGTCCTGGCTGCGTCCACAGGAACGACCGCTTTTTCTGCGGTAAATTTCTGGAACAGCATAGATTTTGGATCTTACCTGGATGAACAGGGGCAGTACTCCGAGCTGATCGATGGATTTTATGTGGATCCTTCCAAGGTAGACATTAAATTTCCGGAGAAAAAAAGAAATCTCGTATATATCTACATGGAATCTATGGAAACCACTTATACGGACAAAAAGAACGGCGGTGGTTTCGAGGATGATTATATTCCGGAACTTACTACACTTGCACAGGAAAATGAAGATTTTTCAGGCACTGACAAAAAACTCAACGGCGGCTATGTCGTTCCGGGAACCGGTTTTACCATGGGTGCCATTTTTGGACAGAGCTGCGGAATTCCGTTAAAGACAAGTATTGATGCCAATGAAATGGACACAAGGGAAGGATTCTTTTCCAATACGGTAGCTCTGGGAGATATTCTGGAGGAGCAGGGATACCAGCAGGTATTTATCCTTGGATCAGAAGCTGCTTTTGCGGGAAAAGACCATTTTTTTGAACAGCATGGAAATTTTGACATTATCGATTATAATAGTGCAAAAGAACGAAAACTGATCCCGGAAGACTATAAGGTCTGGTGGGGATTTGAGGACAGACGTTCCTTTGCCTTTGCAAAAGAGAAAATGCTGGAGCTGTCAAAAAGCGACCAGCCGTTTAATATAACCATTCTTACGGTTGACACACATTTTGAGGACGGCTATGTCTGTGAACAGTGTGAAGACCAGTGGGGAGACAACCAATATGCGAATGTAATTTCCTGTTCCAGCAGACAGATCAGTGAATTTGTGGACTGGATTAAAAAGCAGGATTTTTATAAAGATACTACCATCGTTCTCACCGGAGATCATACAACCATGGATTCGGACTTCTGCGACCCGGTTTCCGATGATTATGAACGGAGAGTATATACATCATTTATCAATTCTGCTGTGGAACCGCAGCAGAAAGAAAAAAGGGAATATACATTACTGGATTATTTTCCAACAACACTGGCTGCACTGGGAGCTGAGATTGACGGAAACCGTCTGGGACTGGGAACCAATGTGTTTTCCTATGAGCAGACTCTGGTGGAACGTTTCGGCCTGGATACAGTCGGGGAAGAACTGAGGAAAAAATCCCGGTTTATGGAAGATCTGGAAAAAGAGGATGAATAATACCGGTGAAAGGGAAGGAGAAATATATCATGGATTTTTCAAGATTATGTATTAACTGTATGAAAGAGAAAGAACCGGAGCAGAATATATGCCCTCACTGCCATTTTGATCAGAGTACCTATGTGATGCCTCCATATGTTCTGACACCGTATACAGTGCTGAATGGAAGATATCTTGTAGGAAAAGTTCTGGGAAAAGGTGGATTTGGAATTACTTATATCGCCATGGACATGATGCTGGAACGTGTTGTGGCAATCAAGGAATTTTTTGTACAGGGATATATGTACAGAGATAACAGTACCTCTACTTCCATCTCTGTCAGCACCAGTGCGGGAGACTCTCAGGAGCAGTACTACCGTCTGAATCGTGAAAAGTTCGAAAGAGAAGCAAAGATTATCGCACATCTGGATGATCTTACCGGAATTGTAAAAGTGTATGATTTCTTCTATGAGAATGATACCGTTTACATGGTACTGGAATATCTGGATGGAATCAACCTTAAGGAATATGTAAAAGCACAGGGCGGAAAACTGAACGTCAATGAAGTGACTTCCAAACTGAATTCGGTTATGTCATCTCTTCAGAATCTCCATGAGCATGGAATTCTCCACAGAGATATCAGTCCGGATAACATCATGGTTCTCGGAGACGGTTCCCTGAAGCTTCTGGATTTTGGTGGTGCAAAAATTCAGGCAAACACAGGCCTCAGTAACATGGTTATTGCAAAGAAGGGATATACACCTATTGAGCAGTATCATACAGACGGAAATCAGGGCGTATGGACCGATGTCTATGCAATGGCGGCAACCATCTATTTCTGTATTACAGGCCAGGTTCCGGAAGAATCCATCCAGCGTGTGGAGAAAGATACCCTCAAAAAACCTTCAGAGCTTGGGGTATCCATGCCAAAGAAACAGGAAGCGGTTCTTCTGAAAGGACTTGCCGTAAAAGGCCAGGACAGATACCGCTCCATGGAAGAGTTCAGAAGAGAGCTTCTTAGTACCGGTGGAGGTAAAGAAAAAGGACCGAAAACCGGTTCCGGAAATAAAAAAGTAGTCATTGGTGTGGCGGCAGCAGTTGTGGTAGTAGGTGCAGTTGCAGGAATCGGTTTTGCCGGAGCAAAAAGCAAACAGCCATCTCTGGATGTAAGAAGCATCCCGGAACAGCTGGACGGAAACACCGTATTTACGGAAGAAGACCCGCTGGTAATCAAAGGAAGTAATCTTTCCGCAGTGGACAGCCTGTATTTGGATAATCAGAAAGTCGAAGACCTGAAAATCATTGAGAAATCGGATAAAGAGCTGAAAGTTGCGTTCTCCGTTGAAGGAACAGGAGATCTTTCCTTCTATGCAAAATCACATTTCATGGGACTTTTCTCTTCCTCTTCCGAAAAAGCGGATATAGAGGTATATGATTCCGAAATCAAGGTTCCGCAGGTTACAGAGCTTGTGAAGAATGGCAGAAGCATTACCAGTGACGCCATTCGTCTGAAAGAAGCGTTTACACTTGGAATCAAAGGTGAGGATCTTCCAGAGAATGTAATTGTTTATGTAAATGGAACCGCTCTGAAAGATGGAAAAGTTGAAGACGGTGTTTTGAATGTACAGGTTGACGAAGATCTTATTGAAAAGATTAATAAAGAAACAAAGATAACAGTACAAATTTGTCCGAAAACAAAAGAAGGATATGAGACTTCAGCTAAGAGTAATGATATAGAAAAGAATGTATATGGAAGATTAATTGATAATTCCTGGATTGATAATTGTTGGAGAAATGACGCTCAGACAGATGTCAGACAGATTATGAAAATTGGTGGTATCGATAATAATAAAGATGCGGTAAATTCCAGGCTGGATGAACTTTATAATCAGGGTGTACGTTTTGTGGAATACAGTGAGAGCTATGGCATAGATTTCCAGAATATTGCGGAATATATCAAAAGCAAAGAAGATTTACAGCTTTTGGTAGAAGTTTCAGAAGATATGGACAAACAGACGTTATACGATATGCTTAATGAGGCAGGCCTTATACAGAAGACGATCGCTGTTGTGGACACTCCGGCAGCTTTTGAAGAATGGAATAATATTAATAAGGCTGAGGATTATCTGAAAATCATGTTCAGAGCGGATAATGATGGCATGACCATGCAGCAGTCTCTGGATTACTGGAAAGAGTATAATATCAAAGCGGTATGCTTTGGCACCAACAGTTATTGGAGTAATGTATATCTTAGAAATGAAGACAGAGTAAAAGAACAGAATATTGCTTTCTTCTGTGAAAATCCGACCAATGATGAGGAGAGAGACTTTATGCTCAATCCGACAGACTACACGGATAATTCCGAAGAACTGCAGGGTATTACAGGATTTATGACTACTTTTGTAACTCCAGAAGAGCTGGCACAGAAAGAAGCCACACTGGAAACTGCAAAATATTTCCGTGATGCTGCGGATGGAAGTTCTATCCGTGATTATCTGAATGTGCTGTCAAATTCCGGTTATACAGTAATGTTTTCCGTTAAAGATGACGGCAAAGAGATTGATAATATCGCTGGTGAGCTGAACAAACTGGGAATTCACAGCGATATTCTCGGTGCGCCGGAGGCATTTAGAAACGGATACATTGCAGTGGTAAAAACGCACACAGACGGTACTTCCGAATTGGTCCTGGAGCAGAGCAAATCCTCTGAGGACGGTGTGGCACTGGAAGCTGATTATACAGCATTAAATGGAAGAACTTTCCACTTGAAGAGCAACGGAAGAAAAGACGATGCAGATGACGCTTCACCGGTAGCGGAGATTTCCAGTGGAACTGTAAATTATGCATCAAACGAAGCGGGTCTGAATATTGTTGTTTATGATGAGGAAAACGACTGTATTGTAGACCGTATCTGGTACGATGCATGGAACAATCAGGGAAATGATAATCCGCCACTTTCCAAGAACCATGGAAAAGAATGGATTTCCCTTAAATATACGGACAAGAAGGAAGAAAGAAAACAGCACATTATTGAATATTTTAACAACCTTGCGGTAAATAAAGATAACTATATGGTTATCATGGCTGTAGGTGATGAGGGAACCAGCAACATGGATACAGATATTCAGAACGCAATGAGCCAGATTGGCGTAACTGCTGCATTTGACGGAGACGATTCCTTCCAGAAGAGTTATGTTGGCCTGTTTGCAAATGATCTGGGAGAATTAAGCTTCACAAACGGAAGCAATGACGAATTTTCCGATATGAAGATTTCACTGAATGACTTCAGCTATGACGGACATTCCTTTAATGTGATCAGTGAAGGAAATGGACTGGAAGATTCTCTTGCACAGATTGTCATGGATGGTCAGGAAATGACCAATGAGCAGCGTGGCTTACATATTCTGGTATATGATAAAACCACACATCAGCCGGTGAACTATACCTGGATAGACTGCTATGACAGCTTGAAATACAATTCCATTGATCTGGTACCACAGAATAATTAATGGTGAAATTATAATATTGGGAGTATCATGATTCAGAACACAGTAATGAGTATATACCGCAAAGCGGATGAAAAAAAACAGAATATTTTCGAAAATCTGTATCTGCTTTTCTTTGTGATGATTACAGTAATGGCATTTAAGGATACGACCATGTTTTCTTATGGATGGACAGATACACAGCTGCATCTGGTATTTATTTTTGGGGTTCTGGTCGTATTTGCAAAGATTTCCTGCGGCCGGCCCTGGAAATTATATGAAATCCTGATTGCGGGAATTGCGGCCGGAGTACTGATTCTCTGCTGGCATCACTATATGAGAAGATATGTACTGGAACTGGCTGTTCTGATTATTGGAGCCAGGGATGTGGATTCAGACAAAGTGATCCGGGTATTCCTGTGGGTATCCACAGGATGCCTGCTGGTCACAATGGCTGCGGCACTGACCGGAAAAATCGAAAATCTTATTTATGTCCAGAAAGAACGTGGCGGTATCACAAGAATATCTTTTGGAAGTATTTATCCAACAGATTTTTCAGCACATGTGTTTTTTTCAGCAGCCTGTTATCTGTGGCTGAAGGTTCGAAATATCCGGTACAGAGATATTATCTTTACGGCCTGTCTTGGTGTGTTCTGTCTGTATTTCTGCGGAGCAAGGACAAGCGCTCTGGGGCTCTGGATTTTGGCGCTTTTCTTCCTGTTGAAGAAAAAAGAAATTCTGAAGGAAAACAGGAAAATACAGAGAGCAGGTGTTTTCTGTATGCCGGTTTGTGCGGTGGGCTCTATACTTCTGGCACTGCTTTACAATCAGGATTACGGCTGGATGAGACTTCTGAACAGAATCCTGAATACGCGGCTGTCACAGGGACATGAGGGATTTGAACGTTATTCCATCCCCCTTCTTGGTCAGGAAGTGGTCATGAATGGAAATGGAGGAGCCCTTCACCTGAAAGACGGTGTGGAATATTTTTTCCTGGATTCCTCGTACATTAATATACTTTTGCAGTACGGAATACTGGTTCTGGCTATGCTTACAGTTTTATCCGTATGGATTATGTTCCGGCTGATGAAAGCACAGATGCCGGGAAGGATGTTTATCCTGATGGTAGTTTTTCTGTGCTGTGTGATGGAGCAGCATCTGATGGAAATCGCATATCATCCCTTCTGGCTGATGGCACTGACGGGAATGATGATATCTGATAAAAATCAAACGCATTTATGGAGGAAAAACTGAGCAATGAGAGAAGTGCATAATATTGCCATATTTGGACATAAGAGAATTCCTTCCAGGGAAGGCGGCGTTGAGATCGTTGTGGAGGAACTGGGTACACGCCTGGTTCAGAAGGGCTATCATGTAACCTGTTTTAACAGAAGAGGACATCATGTCAGTGGTGCACAGTTCGATAAAAAAGCAGTACATGAGTATAAAGGAATCGATATCCGTTACGTTTTTACCATAGAGAAAAAGGGCTTTGCGGCGCTGACAGCATCTTTTTTCGCAGCGCTTCGAACAGCATTCGGAAATTATGATGTGGTACATATCCATGCGGAGGGACCAGCGTTTTTCAGCTGGCTGCCCAAACTTTTTGGAAAGAGAGTAGTCTGTACCATTCATGGGATCGACTGGGCCCGTGAAAAATGGAAAAATGGCCTGGCATCGAAATTTATCTATATGGGAGAGCGGTGTGCAGTCCGTTTTGCGGATGAAATCATTGTTCTGAATAAAGGAGAACAGAAATATTTTCAGAAACAGTACGGACGGAAAACATGGCTGATTCCAAATGGAGTTAATCGTCCGGTTCAGAGAAAGGCAGATGCTATTTCCAGGAAATGGGGACTTGAAAAAGATGGTTATATTCTTTTTCTGGGCCGTATTGTACCGGAAAAAGGACTGCGTTATCTGATTGAAAGTTTCAAAAAGGTACATACGGACAAAAAGCTTGTAATTGCAGGCGGTGTCAGCGACACCGGAAAATTCATGGAAGAACTGAAAGAATTTGCGTCCGGTGATAAAAGAATCATTTTCACAGGTTTTGTCCAGGGAAAAACACTGGAAGAACTTTACAGCAATGCATATCTTTATACTCTGCCCAGTGATCTGGAGGGCATGCCTTTAAGTCTGATGGAGGCGATGAGTTACGGAAACTGCTGTCTCACTTCCGATATTTCCGGTTGTACCGGAGTTATAGAAGACTGTGGTGTAACTTTTAGAAAAGGCAGCGTAAAGGATCTGCGGGAAAAACTTCAGGATCTCTGTGATCATCCGGAAGTGGTGGAAGGCTATAAGGCAAAATCCGCAGATTTTATCTGTGGCAAATACAACTGGGATAAAATCGTTCAGGAAACGATTAAGTTATATCAGGGATAAAAAGAGGAACTAATAGTGAAAAAGGCCGACAATCGATCTGTGACATACAATTTTATAATGAATGTAATCCTTACAGGAAGTAATATCCTGTTTCCACTTCTCACCTATCCATATGCGTCCAGAATTCTGAAGCCATATGGAATGGGAATGGTAAGTTTTGCAAATGCGATAATCACCTATTTTACCATGTTTGCCCAGCTTGGCATTCCCACATATGGAATCCGCGTATGTGCGAAAGTGAGAGATGACCGGGAAAAATTAAGCCGTACAGTACAGGAAGTTCTGATTATCAATATGATTACCTGCTTCCTGTCATACGCCGCCTTTTTTGCCGCCATATTTTTTACCCCACGGCTCAGGCAGGAAAAGACGTTGTTTCTCGTCATGGGTATTCTGATCTTTTTCAACACCCTTGGTGTGGAGTGGCTGTATAAAGGACTGGAACAGTATACTTATATTACGGTCCGCTCCATTATTTTCAAATTTGTTGCGTTTGTATGCATTTTTGTATTTATACATAACAGCGATGATTATGTGGCTTATGGATTTTTTACCGTCCTTGCGCTGGTAGGTTCCAATGCTATGAACTTTATCAATCTTCACAAAATGATCTCGGTTCGTCCTGTAGGAGGCTATCATTTCCGGCAGCATCTGAAACCGATTTTTGTTTTTTTCGGAATGTCCGTGGCTACAACCATTTATACAAACATGGACAGCGTAATGCTTGGGTTTATCAAAGGCGCAGATGAGAACGGCTGTTACGATGCTGCTGTAAAGATCAAAAATATTCTTGTCAGCGTGGTAACTTCTCTGGGAACCGTACTGCTTCCCCGAGTATCCTATCACTGGGAAAAAGGAAACCGGAAAGAATTCTGGAAACTGGCAAAAAAGGCAGCTGCTTTCGAGATTATAGCCGGAGGATCCCTGGCAATGTTTTTCATTATTTTTGCAAAACCTACCATCTATCTGGTATCCGGAAAACTTTTTGAGAGGGCCATTCTCCCCATGGAGATCATCATGCCCACATTGTTTCTGATCGGTCTCAGCAATATTACGGGAATACAGATCCTCATTCCCATGGGAAAAGAAAAATATGTACTGTATTCGGAAATTGCGGGAGCAGTCATCAACCTGATTGTCAATGCGATTCTGATTCCAAGACTGGGAGCGTCAGGAGCTGCCATCGGAACGGTATCCGCGGAACTGGTTGTTCTGATCTATCAGATGTGTATTCTGAAAAAAGATCTTGGAAAACTCTTCGGAGGAGCAGAGATCTGGAAATCCGTTACTGCAGTCTGCCTGGCATCTGTGGCATCCATGGCCATCCGCCTGAGCAGTCTTTCAACATTTCCGATGCTCCTTGCAGGGGGAATTGTATTCTTCCTGATATATGGAATTGTGCTTCTGGTTCTGAAGGAGCCCATCGTATGTGAATACTGGAACACAGGAAAAATGTTTATCCGTAAGTTTATGAAAAAGAAATAAAGCTACTAATGGGAGGTGTGCAGGTGTGTCTGAATTTGAAACAAGATTTTCAGGAATGAAACAGGCGGCAGATCAGGAAAAACGGCTGGCGTCAGAGGTTACGGAAATTGAAAGTGAAGTCAGGAATGTCATGAACAATCTGCAGATCCGTTCATCTGCAATGGCAGAGATAAAAAGAAAACTCAACGGAAATCTTCAGAATGTATCAACTGCAAAACAGAGACTTCAGGTTCTTTCCAGTGCACTGGAAGAAATCACGGCTCTGTATCAGAATGCTGAGAATCGGATTCTGGGCAAAAATGGCAGCGGTTCCGGCAATCGTGGAGAAAACAGTCTGTCAGATATCCGCAATAAGATTGATGCGGTAAGTGAAAAATACGGTCTCGATAATTCCAGTGCCTACAGTAAAGACCCGGTCAATCTCTGTAATGGAAATTATGTATACGAAAAAACACTTCTGCATGTGGAAGCAGACATGGATCTTTCCTTCCGGATTTTCTACAATATGCAGAACCCTGCAGGCGGAATTTTGGGAAGAGGATGGATGCATAACTGGGAAGTTGTTTTAAAGACTGCAGCGGACCAGATTACCATGATCCGGGATGACGCTTCCCAGCTTAAGTTTTTCCGGGAAGGAGAAAATTACACACCGAAAAAAGGAACCCTGGCAGAACTTCAGGAAACGGAAGACGGTTACTGTGTAACCGATCATGAAGGCATGTCCTGGCATTTTGACACAAACGGAATTTTGCAGAAAGAAGAAACTGCGGAGGGTTCCTGGGTTTCCCTGAGCTATGCGGAAGGACTTCTTCGAAAAGTTGTAGATAAGAACGGAGATTACATAGCCTTTGATTACGACGAATCCGGAAGCCTGAAAGAAATAAAAGATCAGTCTGGCCGAAGTCTGAATATCTACTGTGATAAGGGACGTCTTTCTTCTGTGTGTGATTCCCAGGGAAGAGAAAGCAGCTATCTCTATGACGGCAACGGAAATCTTACAGAAATCGTGAATTCCAAAGGAATTACCGCTCTTAAAAATGAATACGACGAAAAAGGAAGAACCATTCTTCAGAGATTCCCGGACGGTGGAATTGTAAAATACGAATATCTGGATGAGCAGAACCAGGTCATCATGACCGAACAGAACGGAAACCGGATCACTTATGAACACGATGATCTTTTCCGCAATACGAAGAACATTTATGCAGATGGTGAGGAATCTTTTACCTACAACGATAACAACCAGAGAACATCTTTTACCGATAAAAGAGGAAACACCAGTTATTACGATTACGATGAAAACGGCAACATGAGCCGTTTCACTTCTCCTCTGGATGACCAGATGGATATCGAATATACAGGCAGAAACCAGCTGAAAAGCGTCTTTATGAACGGTCAGCTGGTGCATCAGGCAGAGTATGACGAAAAAGGACGCCAGATCTGGACAGAAGATGCCTTTGGAAACCGGGAAACCTATGAGTACGATGAAAATGACCAGCCTGTAGTATGGACACGTCCGGACAACAGCAGAATCTATATGAGCTATGACAATGGCGGAAAGCTGGAATCCATCACAAACACCATGGGTGGAAAAAATGTCTACGGATACAACGACAGAAACCAGGTAATTTCCGAACGGGATGCTCTCGGAAATGTGACCAGATATCAGTACGATGACGCCGATAATCTGATCATGATCCGAAATGCAGAGGGTGAGGAAAGACATCTCCGCTACGATGCCTGCGGAAATCTGATCCAGATCACGGATTTCAATGGTGGTGTCACAGAAATTGAATACAATGAGATGAACAAACCGGTCTGCGTCACAGATCCGGATGGATGCTGCACCCGCATGAAGTACGACGTTATGTGGAATCTGACAGAAAAAACAGACGGCGAGGGAGGCATTACCCGATACGAATACGATGCTCTTCACCGTCTGGTCCGTGTCACAGATCCGGAAGGCGCAGTCAACCAGTTAAGCTATGACAGCTGTGGAAACCTGATCAAGAGAATTGACCCGGAAGGCGGCGTTCACACATTGGGATATGATGCCCTGAACCGCCCGGACTATATCAAAGATCCATCGGATATGGAAGTAAAGGCTTCCTACGATTCCCTTGGAAATGTGACAGAAGTACGGTATTCCGATGGAACAGCAGAAGAATATACCTATGACCTTTCCGGAAATATGACTTCCTTCCGGGACAGGGACGGATATGAAAAAAAATTCCGCTATGACTGCCTTGGAAATCTGGAACAGATCGAAGATGCCCAGGGAATTATGGAAAAGAGAGAATACTATCCAGGCGGCCTTCTGAAAAAAGAATCTCACATGGATGGAAAATCCCGGGAATTCTTTTATGATATAAACGAAAACATCACACAGATCACAGAAAATGAAACAACAAAGTGGTTCTTTAACTACGATGTGCTGGGCCGCGTCATCCGTGCAGAACAGGAAAACGGAATCTGTGAAACTTACGAATACGATGGCCTCGGAAATGTAATCTCCGTTGTCAACGGAGAAGGAGAAAAGACCGCATACCAGTATTCCCTGGGAGGACTTCTGGAATGCGTTACCGATGCCCTTGGGAATCAGACCGGGTACCACTATGACCGATGCCGCCGTCTGACTGCCATCCTCCAGCCGGAAGATGGAAGAATTGACGCTGGTGTTCTCAACAGCCTGAATCAGGAACAGAAAGCTCTGAGAACAACCGTATACCAGAGAGATCTGGCAGGAAACATTACAGGTGTTACAGACCCGGCAGGAAACAGAACAACCTTTGTCTATGACAAATGCGGAAGGGCGCTGAAGAGGACGGATGCGGACGGAACCAGTGTCAGCTGTACTTATAATCCGGACGGAACCGTTCGTGGATACAGATTTTCCGATGGAACAGATATTGCCTATGAGTATGATACATTCAAAAATCCGATCCGCATAAAAGACTGGAACGGAACTACCGAAATCCACATAGACGTTATGGGACGGATTCAGGAAATCATGAATCCGGAGAAGGAAATCCTGAAATTTGAGTGGGGACTTCGTGGAGAAAAGAAGAAAATCATTTATCCGGATGGCATGGAAACCACATATACCTACGACGAAGGCCTGCGAATTACCGGTTGCAAAAATTCTCAGGAGGGAGTAGAGTATTCATACTATCCGGATGGAAGAATCAAAAACCTGGAATATCCAGGTGGATTTTCTGCTTCCTACCGGTACGACCTTCAGGGAAATCTTGCAGAGATCTGCAGCAGACGAAACGGTCAGCTGGACGAAAAGATTTCCTGTGGATATGACAGGGCCGGCCGCAGAACAGAACTCATAAAAGAAGGAAAAGAAAAAGAACAGTTTTCCTATCATTATGATCCGGCAGGTCAGCTGATCCAGGTACTGAAAAATGGCCAGACAGCAGAAAAATATACTTATGACAGATTTGGAAACCGTACTGCATCCACAGTTGGCGGGAAATATACAGAGTATCAGTATAATTCTCTGAACCAGCTGATCAGTTCCTGCACCGGCGGGGTAACTTCGCAGTTTTTCTACGACAAGAGAGGAAACATGACAGAGGAAGCTGTCAATGGAAATCCTGTAAGACAGTTTACTTTTGATGTGAGAAACCGGCTTACCGCACTGAAAACACCGGAGATGACAGCACGTTATGCCAACGATGGATTTGGAAACCGGATCAGCGCAGCCACAGAAATCCAGGGACAGAAACCGGTCTGCGAAAAATATATCTACGATATATCCGAAGAACACAATCATCTTTTCAGTATCCGAAGCGGAGCTTCTTACCGGAATATCTTGAGAGATAAAGGAATTCTGGGGGAAACGGAAGCAGGAAAAACCGCATTCTTCGTAAATGATGAGAGAATGACTCCTGTATACAGGGTTGAAAAAGGACAGAAATCTGTGTACGCAGGATGTGACAGTTTTGGAAACCAGGAAACTTCCGGAAACGGATACACAGGCTGGGGATTCACCGGCTACCGTCAGGAACCATCCGGCGGACTTCTCTATGCCAACGCAAGAGAATACGCTCCGACGATTGGAAGATTTCTGAGCAAAGATCCATGGGCCGGAGCCATCACCGTGCCTCTGACTCTCAATGCGTATACATACTGCCTCAATGATCCGGTGAATATGTATGACCCCACCGGCCAGGTAGTGGCATGGCTGGCCGGAGGAATTGTAGGCGCAGTTGCCAATGTGGCAGTAAAAGCAGCCGGAGATGTGGTAACTTCCATTGCAAACGGAAAGCCAACGGTAAGTTCCTGGCAGAGCTATGTGGGAACAGCAGCCGGTGGTTTTACAACAGGAACCGTTTTTGTTGCAAGCGGTGGAAACACCATGGCAGCAGGAGCAGCAGGAGCAGCCGTGGAAACTTTTGTGGGAGATGGTCTGAGCATGGCTACAGGAGCCAAAGGCTACCGTAAGGAAGACGGTTACTCCTTTGCCAATCTGGCATACAATACAGCCAAAAGTGCCGCAGGAGGAGCTACCGCAGGAGCAATCTTTGGTTCTGCGTCCAAATACATCAAGATTCCGAAGATCACAGCAGGAAGAGGAAGTATGGCAGCTGTATGGAAACAGGTAATGACAAAGGCAGCCAGATCCCAGATTGCAAATGTGGCATGGAAAACTATTGGAAAAGGAATCATTGCTTTTGGCGGTGTGAAATTCTTTGATGAGATTATTGGAAAAGGAAAGAAAAAAATCACCGATCACATTAAAGAAAAAGGACGGGAAATACTGGCAGGTATTTTCGCACCGGTACCGGTTCATGCGGAAACCGTCAAATCCAAAGACTACATGAGCGGAAACAGAGGCAGTGCTGCCTGCCCGGCGGAAGGCAGCTAATCCACAGAAACACGGAAATGAGGAACAGAATGAAAAGTAAAATGCAGCGGGATGTTAACTGGAAAGAAATACTGTATCTTGCATGTTTGTGCACATATATTATAATTTCAACACTTGTCGGAGAGGGAAGTATATTAACATATATTCCGCAGGTAAAATGGGAACATTATATTGCCTTTATTAATATGATCAAAGCATTGCTTGTATTGAAAATGATCTTTGATATAGCAGAAGAGCCCCGGATGATATTTTTAATCGCAATAACAGAAACTATTGGTTTTATGGTATATACACATAATCCGACAGATGTGTTTCTTTCCATGGCATTGTGGTTTTTATGTGCAGGAAAAAATGTAAGGGCAAGAAAAATCACGGAATGTTTGTTTGGAAGCCATCTTGTCAGTTTTATAATATTGGAGAGTTTATGTGTAGCCGGCATTGTACCGCTTGGTAAAACGATAAAAAGTGGACATCTGGTGGCTTCGTACAGTCTGGGATTTTCACACCCGAATACAGCCGCATCAAAAATTCTTCAGCTTGTGTTACTGTTCTGGCTGTTGAGAAAAGGAAGACTGAGGCTGGTTCATTATCTGGGAATCATAATTACAATGGTTTTTGTGAAAACAGTTACAGATTGCAGTACTGTAGTATTGCTTCTGGGACTGCTATTGATCTGCACTGTGCTGTATAATAAGCGTGGAGTAACACAGTTCCTGTACCGGAAAATAACAGTGGTGAGAAATCTTTTCCTGGCCGGGTATCTGGGGGTTCTGGGCATAACGACGGTTTTTGTCTGCCTCTGTAAAGACGGGGAGATTTTTAAAAAACTGTTTGGCACTTTTGGCGCACGTATTGCGGAAGCTGTCAAGTACTATCAGTACTATGGATTTTCTTTATGGGGCCAGCCCTTAATGTACTATAAGTCTGATCCAAAAGAAGCCGAAAAAGCGGGGCTGTATACGCTGGATAACGGTTATATGTATCTGCTTCTGGGCTTTGGAATCGTATTGTTTCTGTATTTTATCTTTTTACATGCAGGAACTTTGTGGTGGATGTTTGAGAGAAGACGTCTGGATTATGTAATTGTATATGGAATATTTTTTATTTACGGATTTCTTGAAACACTGGTAATCCGTACAGGAATGAATTTCACCTTATTTTATCTGTTTGGCTTTATCTGGGAGTATTATGACAGAAGAAAACAGGTAGAAAACAGCAGGAGTAGAAGATTATGGCAAAAAAATTAAATGGAACTGTTATTGTAACATACAGATGTAATGCACGATGTACCATGTGCAACCGGTATAAATGTCCATCCAAACCGGAGGAAGAAATCAGTATTGAAACCATAAAGAAACTTCCGGAAATGTATTTTACCAATATTACCGGAGGGGAGCCTTTCATCAGAGAAGATCTTCCGGAAATTGTCCGGGAACTCTACAAAAAATCCGACCGTATTGTAATCTCCACCAATGGATTTTTTACAGACCGTATTATCAAACTCTGTAAGGAATTTCCGGATGTCGGAATCCGTATTTCCATTGAAGGACTGGAAGAAACCAACAATGAGATCCGTGGCCTTAAGGATGGCTTTAACAGAGGCTACAAAACACTGAAAGAACTTCGGAAAATGGGAATGAAAGATGTCGGATTCGGAATGACCGTACAGGATAAGAATGCAAAAGACCTGGTACCGCTTTACCGTTTATCAGACAAGATGGGAATGGAATTTGCAACTGCATCCCTTCACAACAGTTTTTATTTTGTGGAAGCAAAAAATATTATCCACGACAGACCTATGGTTGCAAAGAATTTCGAAAAACTTGTCAACGAATTACTGAATTCCAATTCACCGAAAAAGTGGTTCCGTGCGTACTTTAATCATGGACTGATTAACTACATTTACGGGCAGAAGCGTCTTCTTCCCTGTGACATGTCTTTTGATACGTTTTTCATTGATCCTTATGGAGATGTAATGCCATGTAACGGAACAAAAGATAAAGAGGTCATGGGAAATCTCAATGAACAGACCTGGGAAGAATTATGGAATTCCGCTCAGGCAGAAGAAGTCCGCAAAAAAGTCCGTTGCTGTGACAGAGACTGCTGGATGATCGGATCTGTGTCACCGGCCATGCATAAATATATCTGGGTTCCGGCCTGGTGGGTAATCCGTCACAAGCTGAAATTCTGGACGAAGAAGAAATATTCCATGTACGAAAATAAAATTGTAAGAGAGTACCGGGATGGAAAGGTATCCAAAGAAGAACTGGATAAATGTTCGACCTGTGACATGAACTGTACGATCAATGACGGGCTTTCAAAAGAATCCCGTGCACAGTTAAATGAACGGACAGGCGAGGAAATTGTGGATGCGGATATCAGAGAACAGCTGAAAAAAACAGAATAAACCATTACAATAAATGCCGTGGCTCTTAAATACAGAGCCACGGCAAAACTGTTTACAGATTTAGGCCTGACGTTCTGTCAGGCGGGAAAGTATCTGTCTGGCAACAAAAGAAAAAACAGAAGTAAGAATAATTACAGTCAGAGTAGTAAACAGATACTGTGGCCATCCATTGCCGCCAAGATAATTAAGCCCGGTTTTTTCCACAATGCGGAATATAACCATATGCGACAGATAGATTTCCATGCTGATAGTACTGAAAAATCGGGTTATTCTGTTTTCAAGAAGTATCCCATGGCTGATGATTCCATAAATGACCATGGAAGCAAAAAGACCAAGACAGAAATAAATATTCCGGTGAGAAACATAATATAGCAGAATAAAAACGAAAACCACACCGAGAACAAACCATTTGTTTATTTTGATCAGAAAGTCTTTATACAGATAGATCAAACCGCCTGCAAGAAAAAAACAGCTGCAGTAGAGAATGTTTGTTTTCCCCACATGAAAGTATTCCGCGCAGATAAAATTATAGACCAGACTGATAAAAAATGCTCCCCATGCCCTCCTTTTATTTTCAAGAAGAACACAGAAAAAAGGAAAAATAAGATAAAATACAAAAATTACACCCAGGAACCAGCCTACGCCAATAACTGTAATGTTTCCTGCCTCAGGAAGGAAACCGAACAGAAGGGTCAGATCTGCAAAAGCTTCATACAGATGAGACAGAGAAGGTTCAAGAATAAGATCCAGCAACACCAGAATTCCAAAAAACGGAAGAATTTTCCGGAAACGTCTTTCATAAAAATGTGACAGAGAAAGCTGATTGTGCATAATCCGTTCATAATATCCACAACACATTCCAAAAGCGGATATTGTCATAAAAAGAAATACAAAATCCGAAAAAGATGGAATCACGCGCTGGGCTATGAACCCGGACATCTTGTAATTGGAGTTGGATAAAACATGCATTGCAACGATGGACAGAGCTGCGATTGCCCGAAGACCGTCAAGAGAGTGGAAATGTTTTTGCTTTTGTGTAAGATGCATTCTCCTAGTCCTCCTCGATCACCTGAATCTCCAGATAATCAAATTCAATCTGTTCAATAAAATTATCCTGATAAAAACGTGCCTTGTCATGTTTCTTAAAGTCTTTGACAGTGGCGTCCAGCCAGATGGGATTGCCAAGGTCCATTTGATAGCAGATCTCTTCAAGACCATGGAAAATCTTATGTGTTCTGGTATCGTCGCTGTCGTCACAGACTACCGTGTCCCGGAGCATGTGATTGTCTTTCCAGATTTTTCCCCATAAACGAAACATAAATAAATACCTCCGTATTGAAACTGCCGCATCCGGCAGAAGATTCTACTTTAAGTGACCTCCAGTATAGCGGATTTCAAGGGGAAAGTAAAGTTCGGGGCGGATTCCCGTTTTGTACACAAAACAATGCACCGGGCCGCTCCGCTTTTATTGACTAATGTGTAAAAATCCTCTATAATAAACGAAATTGTGAAAAAAAGAATCATTACAGATTGGAGGAACCGAAATGAAACTTTACGATACCGGTGTTTATCTTCAGAACGGCCAGGAAATCATTCCTGAGAACCAGGCGAACCTGCCTGTAGCGAAGGAAGAGGCTGCCAAGAATACCATCGCATATTCTATTCTCAAGGCTCACAATAAATCTGATAACATGGAGAAACTTCAGATCAAATTTGACAAACTGACTTCCCATGATATCACTTTTGTAGGAATTATCCAGACTGCAAGAGCATCAGGACTTGAGAAATTCCCGGTACCATATGTGCTGACCAACTGCCATAACTCTCTCTGTGCAGTAGGCGGAACCATCAATGAAGATGACCATATGTTTGGACTCACCTGTGCCAAGAAGTACGGTGGAGTTTATGTACCGCCTCATCAGGCAGTTATCCATCAGTTTGCAAGAGAGATGCTTGCAGGCGGCGGAAAGATGATCCTCGGTTCCGACAGCCATACAAGATACGGAGCACTTGGAACCATGGCCATGGGTGAAGGCGGACCGGAGCTTGTTAAACAGCTTCTCTGTCAGACTTATGACATCAACATGCCAGGCGTTGTAGCTATCTACCTGAAAGGCACACCACGCCCGGGCGTAGGACCGCAGGACGTTGCACTGGCTATTATTGGAGAAGTTTTTGCCAACGGCTATGTGAAGAATAAAGTTATGGAGTTCGTAGGACCTGGCGTTGCCAACTTAAGCGCAGACTTCCGTATCGGAATCGATGTTATGACAACAGAGACCACCTGTCTTTCCTCCATCTGGCAGACAGATGCCAAGATCGAAGAGTTCTATGCAATCCACGGAAGACCGGAAGATTACAAAGAACTGAAACCAGGCAATGTTGCATACTATGACGGTTGTGTGGAGATCGACCTTGGCGAGATCAAACCAATGATCGCAATGCCGTTCCACCCAAGCAACACTTACACTATCGACGAGCTGAAAGCAAACCTGGATGACATTCTCGCAGACGTAGAGAAGAGAGCACAGGTCAGCCTGGATGGAAAAATTCCGTTCACATTAAGAGACAAGGTAATCGATGGACAGCTTTATGTGGAGCAGGGAATCATCGCCGGCTGTGCTGGTGGCGGATTCGAGAATATCTGTGCAGCAGCAGACATCCTCAAGGGCAAAAACATCGGCCACGATGCCTTTACATTAAGCGTATATCCGGCAAGTACTCCAATCTACATGGAACTGGCTAAGAACGGCGTTCTTGCAGAACTTATCGGAACAGGCGCAGTTGTGAAGACTGCATTCTGCGGACCGTGCTTCGGTGCCGGAGATACACCTGCAAACAATGCGTTCAGTATCCGTCATACAACCAGAAACTTCCCGAACCGTGAAGGCTCCAAGATCCAGAACGGCCAGATTTCTTCTGTTGCACTTATGGATGCACGTTCCATTGCAGCTACAGCAGCAAACAAAGGATTCCTTACTTCTGCTGAGGAGTTTGACGGAAGCTATTCCGAGCATAAATACTACTTCGACAAATCCATCTACGAGAACCGTGTATTTGACAGCAAGGGCGTAGCAGATCCGAGCGTAGAGATCCAGTTTGGCCCGAACATCAAAGACTGGCCGGAGATGGCTGCACTTGCAGACAACCTGATCCTGAAAGTTGTTTCCGAGATTCATGATCCGGTTACCACAACTGACGAGCTGATCCCGTCCGGTGAGACATCCTCTTACCGTTCCAACCCGCTTGGACTTGCAGAGTTCACACTCTCCAGAAAAGACCCGGCTTACGTAGGCCGTGCAAAAGAGATCCAGGCAGCACAGAAGGCAATCCAGGCAGGCAACTGTCCGGCAGAGGCTGTTCCGGAACTGAAACCGGTGATCCAGACTATCAACAAGACTTATCCGGATGTAGATAAGACAAATCTTGGCGTAGGAAGCACCATCTTTGCCGTAAAACCAGGTGACGGTTCTGCCAGAGAGCAGGCAGCATCCTGCCAGAAAGTACTTGGCGGCTGGGCAAACATTGCCAACGAGTACGCAACCAAGAGATACCGCTCCAACCTGATCAACTGGGGTATGCTTCCATTCCTGATTCCGGCAGGAGACCTTCCGTTTAAGAACGGAGACTTCCTGTTCTTCCCGGGAATCCGTAAAGCAGTTGAGGAGAAAGCAGACGTGATCAAGGGCTACACCGTTGACGGTGATTCCCTGAAAGAGTTTGAGGTAACTCTGGGCGAGCTGACAGACGACGAGAGAGAAATCATTCTCAAAGGCTGTCTGATTAACTACAACCGTAAATAAAATACAGAATATTTTCCGAAAGGCCGGCGATGCAGAAATCGTCGGCCTTTTTCGGAAAAAGCAATAAAAAAATTAATAAAAATTAAAAAAACTGTGCCTGTGAAAAATTGATGAAACCCCATGAATATGGTATGATAATATATAAAAGTGTAAAATCATGTCAATTTACACACATACATATCAGGTAAAAGAAACGGAGGTGCCTATTATTATTCCTGATGAGAAAAACAAGTCAGAGATTTCCAGTAAAAAAAATCTGAAAAACAGACTCACCACAGGTACAGTTGCCCTTTTGATTGCCCTTCTTGCAGTCGTATCCGCAACGTATGCGTGGTATGTATATAACACAGGCCGTCATACCACAAAAGTCCGTATGGCAGCAGGAGCCGGAGTTAATCTGCAGATCAGCAATTCCTACAGCGGAACCTACGGGTCAGCCGCAGTGCTGGACAGTTTCACCGGAAGACTGAATCCTGTATCCACCAACCGCATCAGCGGCGGCTTCCAGAAAGTCATTGGTTTCACCAACGGAACAGAAAACCAGTCCAATCTGGTAGCCAGTCTCTTTGGACGAGGTGATTACACAGATTATTATAAGACCAGCCTGTTCTTAAGAACAAACGGAAATCCTACAGATATCTACATCGCAGACATCGGATTTGAGGACAGTGATTCCAAGAACCCCATATCCTCAGCCATCCGCGCCGGCTTTGTAGTTCACAGAATCGGCAGATCCCAGCCCGCAGACGCCGAATACATTTTTGCCATCAGTGACAAAAAGAACCCAAAGGCAGAGTACAACACCGCCAAAGGAAAAGAAGGCGATGTGCTGGACTGCACAAACAATCTGGGAAGCCAGACCCTGAAGAATCTCTCCGTATCATTTGCCGGAGTTGTAAAGTAAGGGGGCGAAGTTTTGGATACAGAAGTTAATCAGTTAAAAAGATCACTGGGAAGAGCATTTCTGTGGCTGCTCCTTCTTCTGATTGTTGCCACAGGAACAACCTTTGCCTGGTTCAACCTTACCGGAATGCGGCACACCAACGTCACACCAATGGCAGGAACCGTAAGCAAGGGCGGCAGTACACTACTGATTTCCACCAGCGAATCCGGACCTTTTGACAAGACCTGTGAACTGGTTTTAACCGGAAATCCGGAATCCCTGAAACCACTTTCCACAGATCAAAAATAAATATATTCTTTTGAAAGGTCATGGCACGAACCATGGCTTTTCTTTTATCCTGATTTTCCCTATTATCTACTATCCCCAATCTCCTCCACGCATTTTCGGTACATCTGATGAATTGCTATTTCCCCGACTTCTGGTATAGTCATGTAACTGAAAAGAGAACTTCAGAAGGGAGAAATGCAATATGAGAAAAAAGCAGGACATCATGTGGGAACAAAGTACACTATGGGAATCGGTGGAGAAATGGGTGACTAAGTAGCGAAGCGGATTGCGAATGTCCGCTTTACTAGTTATCACACACTTTTTTATTGACGAATACGCAAAAATAAGGATATAATTTTTGTCAGAAAATTGACGAGGAGAAGTTGAATGAGTCAGGACATTATTAATAATCGTTTTTTGGAAGAGTCGGTATTTGCTATTGCGGATGGATACTGCGTGATCAACCTCACAAAGAATATCGTACGTGGTTCCATGTATCAGGTAGTTAATGGAAAAAAATATAATCTGAATGAACAATTAGGTTTGCCGGAAAATTCAAGCTTACAGAGTCTGGTAGATGCATGGGCATTGACCATACCTGAGGAAGGTCTTAAAGATTTTCTGCACGAGTTTAACAGAGAACGATTATTAAATCGGTTTGAAAATGGTGAACGGCATATATCGTTCCGATACTGGACCAGGACTGCTACTTTTGAGCCTATGCTTGCAGAAGATCACATGGCTCTGTATCGGGAAGAGGAAACCGGAGATGTCATTGCAGTTAATTATGTTCTTGACCGTACAGAACATTATCGCTTAGAGGAAAAAGAGCGGGCACTGGAAAAATCAAACAGAGAGTATGCGAAGCTTCTGGAAGAAGAGAAAAAGCATACGGCTATGATCGAGGAATTGACAAAGAAACTGCAAAGTCAGCTGGAGTTGTTTACCGTATCCATCCCCGGCGGCGTCAAAATCAGTAATGATGACCCGGAATACTCTTTCAAATATGTTTCAGAACAATTTGCAAATATGCTCGGTTACGCAACACCAAAGGAACTGTTGGACGCTTCTGGCGGTAACATTATCGGCCTTGCTCATCCGGACGATGTGAAGGTCGGACTTGCAGATGCATTAAATCAATATACTCATTCCGATCATTATGCTACTATTTACCGGATACGCTGTAAGGACGGTACATACAAATACATCGAAGATCGTGGACAGAAAGTGATAAAGGAAGACGGAACCATTGAACATTGGAATCTCATGCTGGATAAAAATGACTTCATGCACAAATCAATTGCCTTGGAAAGTGAAAAGAAAGCAAATAAAAGCAAGTCTGATTTTCTCTCCAGGATGTCTCACGATATGAGAACCCCGCTGAATGGAATTATCGGATTGCTGAAGATTGCTGAGAAACATTTTGATGACAGGGAATTGGTCCTGGAAAATTTCAGAAAAATGCAAGTAGCTGCAGACTACCTATTGTCTCTTATTAACGATATCCTTCAGATGAGCAAGATTGAAGATGGAAATGTACCTCTGACGCAGGAAATCATCAACTTTAAGGAATTAAGCCAGGATGTTCTGGCTATCATAGAACAGCGGGCAAAAGACAGAGGAATCCAGATGCAGTTCTGTTCAAAAAAAGAAGGGCTTCGATATCCTTTTATTTATGGAAGTCCGGTGCATTTAAGACAGATATTTCTTAATATTTATGGAAATTGTATTAAGTATAACCGAATTGGCGGCAAGATAAGAACTGTATCAGATTATACAGAAGCTGTTGACGGAATTACGACATATGAGTGGACCATAACTGATACTGGCATTGGTATGAGCAGGGAATACCAGGAGCATATATTTGAGCCGTTTTCGCAGGAAAGAGAGGATGCAAGAAGTACACAGCAGGGAATTGGACTGGGAATGGCGATTGTAAAAGGTCTGATTGAAAAGATGGGTGGAACTATTGAAGTTAAAAGCAAAGAGGGAGTTGGCTCAACCTTTATCATCAGGATTCCGTTTAAACTTGCTCCCGCACTAGATACAGTAAAGAAAACAGCGGCACAGATGGATATCAGCGGATTAAACTTATTGCTGGTGGAGGATAATGAACTGAATGCAGAAATTGCGGAAACGCTGTTGTCTGATGAAGGTGCAAATCTGACAGTTGCAGAAGATGGACTGCAGGCAGTCAGAATGTTCCAGGAGAAACCGGAAGGTTATTTTGACGCAATTCTGATGGATATCATGATGCCTGTAATGGATGGGATTACTGCGACAAAAACAATCCGGTCACTGAAACATCCAGATGCTGAGACGATCCCGATTATTGCCATGACAGCAAATGCATTCAGAGAAGATAAAGAAAAGTGTCTGGCAGCAGGAATGAATGCTCACTTGGCAAAGCCTATAAAAATTGAAAACATAAAGAGAATTTTGTGTGAATATTGTGTGTAGTGGTTGCAACTTCTCAAATCCGTATACCTATTTTTCACGTTGTGTAGGATATTATAACGTAAATGTAAAACTGGCAGGTATTTCTGCTGAATAAGACAGCAAATATGAATTAAAAGGTCATGGCAGAGCCATGACTTTTCTTTTATCCTAATTTTCCCTATTATCTACTATCCCCAATCTCCTCCACGCATTTTCGGTACATCTG
>ENA-OUPQ01000041-OUPQ01000041.1-human-gut-metagenome-genome-assembly--contig:-NODE-41-length-99590-cov-16.7974_pt1 | contig 99590 bp, 88 predicted proteins | sample MGYA00237946_ERZ548807 | MGnify/ENA primary metagenome ERZ548807 (study PRJEB26490, sample SAMN05194714) | human gut metagenome | biome: terrestrial biome; feature: human-associated habitat; material...
TTAGATTGTGGTTAATTTATCATAATCCACGGCTAATATCATATTAAAATATTCGCACAACCGTAGGGACAACCCTTGCGGTTGTCCGTGAATTTGATTTAATATGTAATTTGTTGCGGACAGGGGCGAGCCCTGTCCCTACGGTATGATATATTTTTTCACTCCGTGCGAAGCACCTGCTTCTTTTCACTCTTCACTCTTAACTTTTCTATGCTCGTCAGACATGGCTCCCCGCCCTACCGTGCATAAAGCCCGCCAAAAACAAAACCCTTGAAAATGCGTTTGCAAATTCAAGGGTTGATTTTATAGGGGTTATATCAGTTATTGGAAAGTCAAAAGCAAGAAGCCTGCCGCAACTGCCGAGCCGATAACGCCTGCAACGTTCGGTCCCATAGCGTGCATAAGAAGGAAGTTCGAGGGGTTGTATTTTCTGCCCTCAACCTGCGAAACACGAGCAGCCATAGGAACTGCAGAAACGCCTGCTGAGCCGATAAGGGGATTTACCTTTCCCTTTGTGATTACATTCATAAGTTTTCCGAAAAGCACGCCGCCTGCGGTTGAGAAAGCGAATGCGATAAGACCGATAACGATAACAAGGATTGTCTTAATGTCAAGGAAAGTCTTACCCTCAGCCGTAGCACCGACTGTAACGCCGAGCATAATTGTAACGATATTGCAAAGCGCATTCTGTGCGGTGTCGGAAAGTCTGTCTGTAACGCCCGACTCCTTAAAGAGGTTACCGAGCATAAGCATACCGATAAGCGGAGCTGTTGACGGGATAATAAGAACGCAGAGAACAGTAACAACTATCGGGAAGATAATCTTTTCTGCCTTGCTGACGGTTCTTAACTGATCCATCTTGATTTCACGCTCTTTTTTGGTGGTCAAGAGCTTCATAATCGGGGGCTGAATAAGCGGAATAAGTGCCATATATGAATAAGCCGCAACTGCGATAGGTCCTAAAAGATGCGAAGCGAGTTTACCTGTGAGGTAAATTGCCGTAGGACCGTCTGCACCGCCGATAATAGCGATTGATGCCGCTTCCTGTGCGGTAAAGCCGTCGAACACGAAATTACCTATTCTGAACTCGGGAATAACGATTGCTATAAGGAAAGCAACATAGATACCGAGCTGTGCCGCAGCACCTAAAAGAAGGCTTGAGGGGTTAGCGAGAAGCGGACCGAAGTCTGTCATTGCGCCGACGCCCATAAAGATAAGGCAGGGGAAGATACTCGATTTAACACCGCAGTAAATAAGCCTTAAAACGCCCGAATCGTACCAATGTGCGTTTGCGTCAAGCACCTCACCGCCCGGGGTTGCGATTGATAACGGGTCATACATAATTTCAGGGTAAACATTTACAAGAAGCATACCGAATGCGATTGGAAGAAGCAGCAACGGCTCAAACTTCTTGACGATAGCGAGGTACAAAAGAACGAATGCAACCGCTATCATAACCCAGTTTTGCCAAGAAAGTGCGGCAAAACCCGAGGTCTGAAATATTTCAACAATGGAAGTTATAATCGACATTTTTCGCTCCTCCTTAACCGATGAAAGCGAGAGTCTGGTCTGTGTCAACCGTGTTGCCCGAGGATACAACTACCTGTGAGATTGTACCGCTGACGGGAGCAACGATTTCATTTTCCATTTTCATAGCTTCGAGGATAAAGAGAACGTCGCCCTCTTTTACACTCTGACCTGCCGCAGCGCTGACCTTGAGGATTGTGCCGGGCATGGGGGAAGTAACGGGCGTACCTGTTCCCGATACGGGTGCTGCTGCAACGGGAGCAGCGGCAGGAGCAGGAGCAGCAACGGGTGCTGTTGCGGGAGCTACGGGAGCTGTGGGAGCAACGTTTGTAACGATTGCCTCGCTAAGCTCTGTAACGTCAACCTCATAATCTGTTCCGTTTAATGTAACAACGTATTTCATAACTTTCTCTCCCTTATTCTTCTATCTTTTTAATCGAATTAAACTGCAATCTGTTAAGAGGAATACCGCTTTCATTTGAAACAATTGCCATAATAACCGCAGCAGTTTTGTCATCAACGTTTATAAGGTCAAGCTTGCCTGCCGACTGAGTGTCGGGTAAAGCGGAGCCTGTTGCCGTCGGTGCAGCTGTGCTGACTGTTTCCTCTTTGGGTGCTTTTTTCTTTGCTGCGCTCTCAACTGCACGGATAGCCTTTGAAAGCAAGAGCACAAGCACAGCAAGAAGCGCAAGGATAAGCATAACTACGACGATACCCGTGATTGAAACGTTGAGTGCATCGGTAAAGGAGATAGCGCCGTCGGCATATTTAAGAAAATACATATCAAGCCCTCCTTAGTCCTCAATCTTTTTAATCGAATATGTGAAGGTGTTTTTCTTTTTCTCTTCACGCTTATCGAAAAATGCCTCAGCCTGAGTCGGGAATGCGATATAGGAAAGAACGTCTTCGTCGCTCTTTGCCTTGTCGCCGATTTCAGCCTTAGCCTTTTCAAATGCAGGCTCAAGAGTATCTGCAAAACGGCAGGTGATGGGCTTTTCGTCGCCGAGAACCTTTTTAAGAAGCTCGGGATTTATCTCGCCCGGAGCTTTACCGTATTCGCCTCTGATATAAGCCTTGATTTCCTTTGAAATGTTCTTGTATCTCTCGCCGACAAGTACGTTTGTAACAGCCTGATTACCAACCATCTGTGAAAGCGGAGTAACAAGGGGAGGATAACCCATATCTTCACGAACTCTCGGAATTTCAAGCAAAGCCTCATCCATTCTGTCGAGAGCGTGCATATCTTCAAGGTTAGCCATCATATTTGAAAGCATACCGCCCGGAACTTTATAAGTAAGAGCGTCTGTGTCTGTAACAAGAGCCTTAGGCTTGAGAAGTCCCGATTTGAGATATTCGTCTCTGATGGGCTTGAAGTGGTCGTTTACCTTTTTAAGAACGCTTCTGTCAAGGCCTGTTTCATAGCCAAGCTCTGTCAAAGCGTCATATATAGTTTCCGTAGCAGGCTGTGATGTGCCGCCCGAGAAGCAGGATGTAGCCGTGTCGATAACGTCGCAGCCTGCCTCGATAGCCTGGAAAATTGTCATATAAGCCATACCCGTTGTGCAGTGAGTGTGGAGGATAACAGGCATATCGGGAACGGCATTTTTGATAGCGCCGATAAGGTCTTTAGCCTCTTTCGGAGTCATAACGCCTGCCATATCCTTAATACAGATAGTCGAGCAACCCATTTCTTTCATTTCCTTAACTGTCTGAACGTACTTTTCCAAAGTATGAACAGGGCTTGTTGTAAAGGAAATAGCACCTGATGCGATAGCGCCGTTTTTGATGGTTTCGTCAACGGCAACACGAATGTTTCTCGTGTCGTTGAGTGCGTCAAAAATACGGATAATGTCGATACCGTTTTCTACGCTCTTCTTAACGAACATTCTGACAACATCGTCGGGATAATGCTTGTAGCCGAGAAGATTTTGACCTCTCAAAAGCATCTGAAGCTTTGTATCAGGGCACTTAGCCTTGATTTTCCTCAATCTTTCCCACGGATCCTCGTCAAGATAACGCAGACAGGAGTCAAATGTTGCGCCGCCCCAGCATTCCATAGAATAGTAACCGGCTTTGTTCATCGTTTCAAGAATTCCCTCAAATTTTTCAAAGGGCATTCTCGTTGCGATAAGCGACTGGTTAGCATCTCGGAGGACGGTTTCGGTAAACTGAACTTTCATGTATATAACCTCCTAAATAATTACCGATAAAATGACTAAAATAAAGCCGAAAAAAAGTGAATATTTGTTAAGAAACAGCGTAACAAAATTTACGTAAATTAAAAATAATCCAATTTTTCGCCATTATAATAATTAAAATGATTATACAATATTCAGTATTTGTTGTCAAGTAAAAAAAGACCGTGTAAAAATATGTAAAATTTAATATTATCAATTAAAAAATTCATACAACCGTAGGGACAGCTCTTGCCACTGTCCGCAGGAAATTTGATATATAATCACATTTACGGCTAAAACAGCATTGAAATCCACCTACAACCCGTAGGGGCGACCTGCGGTCGCCTGTCAATTTCATCTGACAATAAAAATAGGCGAACACAGTTCGCCCCTACGATGTTCAATTCAATTTTAATTACAGCCGATAGCAGTTATATATCCGTTAATTTCCACGTCGTCGTTTGCACAGTATAGCTACCAACTTTTGCGGATTGCGGACAGGAACGAAAAACGGATTTGAAACAGAATTATTGAACGATAAATTTATTTTATAAAAAAATCTTGACAAATGCATAGTAAAATGGTATGATTTATTCACGGTTAGCAGTAGCTAACTCGAAGGCTCAGCAAAATCGACACGGCTCGAGCCTTATTTTGGAAATCAAAGTTAGCATATGCTAACTGAATTTTATAAATCTTTACGGGAACGCTGATAATGCTTGAAAAATATCTTATAGAACATTGCTCGCCGACGCTTGCGTCGCTGAAAACCGCAAATTTAATGAATATCCCTTTTGAGAGCGAAAACGAACTCGACTTATCGGTTGAGCTTCTCAACGGTCAGCTTTCAAAAAAGGGGATTGAATTGCTGATTCTTAAAAAAACCGAAAGCTCGGCACTTGTTTACACATACAGGAAATCAAAGCTTGCGGCTGATTTATCTCGAAAAGGCGTTGCGGAGCTTCTGCGTGAATACGGATACGAGTCTGTTGATGTTGAATACTGTATTTCAAGACTTCAATCACGATTGGCTTTAAGCGGTGAATTTCCGCACGAGATAGGCTTGTTCCTCGGGTATCCTCTCGGCGACGTTGTCGGATTTATCGACAATGCCGGTCAGAATTGTAAGTGCACCGGCTGTTGGAAGGTGTACTGTAACGAATGTGAGGCAATTAAGACTTTTGCAAAATTCAACAAATGCAAGTCTGTATATAAACGGCTTTGGCAGGACGGAAGAAGCCTTGCAAAGCTCACGGTATGAAAGGAAAATTTTTATGAGTAAAATTGCAGTAGTATATTGGAGTGGTACGGGTAACACGCTTGAGATGGCTCAGGCTGTAAAGTCGGGAGCGGAAAAAGCAGGCGCACAGGTTCAGCTTTTTACACCCGATGAATTTAGTCCCGATATGGTTGAAGGCTATGATTGTATTGCTTTCGGTTGCCCGTCAATGGGCTGTGAGCAGCTTGAAGAGTCGGAATTTGAACCGATGTTCTCTGCGTGCAAACCAAATCTTAACGGAAAATCCATCGCACTTTTCGGCTCATACGGCTGGGGAGGCGGCGAATGGATGGAAGCTTGGGAGGACGATTGCAAAGCGGCAGGAGCTAACCTTGTCTGCGACAGCGTAATATGCAACGAAGCCCCCGACGGGCAGACGCTTTCCGACTGTGAAAGGCTCGGTGCGTCGCTTTTATAACTGTTTGTATATATAGCGATTAACGTTGCTGCCAAACTGAAAATTTGGTTGAAATTGAAAATTTATGCGACCGTAGGGACAGCCCTTGCGGCTGTCCGACAAAGGCTCCCTCTGACGAGGGAGCTGTCGTTTTTCGAAGAAAAATGACTGAGGGAGAGAAAGCAATAAACATCAAACTTTCGTTATCTCTCCTTCCGTCACGCCTGCGGCGTGCCACCTATTGCCCTCTTGCGGTATCCCGATTTTGTTTATGCGGCTTGGAGTGCCGCACAAAATCGACCGCTGCGCCAACAGATGCTCCCTTTATCCGCCACAGGCGGCGGTCGCATACGTTGCCTGTCAGAGGAAGGCTTTATTTTCATATAATCGTTAATTTGATATCACCCGAAAACAGTTTTGTTTTTGTTAGCTTGTTCGGACAGGGGCAAGCCCTGTCCCTACGGGTTGTAGGTGTGTTTTAATGTGATTTAAGCCGTTAGATTATTGTTGATATATGATAATTTACGGCAAATATGACGTTGAAAAATTTTGCACAACCGTAGGGGCGACCTGCGGTCGCCCGTCAATTCATAGCAAATTAAAAACGGGCGAACACAGTTCGCCCCTACGATGTGATGTGCAATTCAATTTTAATTACAGCCGATACCCGTTATATATTCGTTAATTTCCTCGGCGGTGGCAAATCAAATTACATATAAAATCAAACCAACGGACAACCGCAAGGGTTGTCCCTACGGGTGTCGGTCGTTTGCAAACGACTGTGTGGAACATTTAATAAAAAATTGCACGGACAACCTTCAAGATTGCCCGTGCAATTCAACTTATTTGTTCAATTCCTCACTGTATTTTCGCTCTGCGTTTTTAAGATATTCTTTTCTTATCCAAACTCCGCTTAAAAACCATGCTAAAATGATAGCAACGAAAAAGTCAATCCTGCCGAAAGGGAACATTGCGACTATCGTAAAGAAAACTCGGGCTTTTATGTGGTTTATCATCAAGAGCCATTCAATAACAACAATCACTCTTGCAAACGGCAATGCCGTCGCAACGCTGTAACAAAGGCAAGCGATTTGCGGTGCCCAATATTTAGGCCGTCTCCACATACCGAATGAAGTTTTTTCGGGGTCTCCGTATGTGATGTCCGCTAAATACCTTTTTATATCATTCGTTTCGTCGGACTCGGGAGCACGGTATTTTATATAAGCATATCTTGCCATAATAAAATACAGTACAAACGTAACAATATTTATTGCCACAAGCCCCGCCCAACCGAATTCGTAGGTTGTCACAAGGGGATTTCCCTCAAGGCTTAAATCGGGCGTTGCCAAAAATGTAAGGGTAAGGTCAGCCGCCGTTATCAAAAAGTATGAAATTGTCAAAATGATAAAAGCGGTTTTCCTTTTTTTCATAGATTAAAGCCTTTTTCCTATATCATAGCCCTGTGCGGTTGCGTCTGCAATTCTGCCTGTCTTGCCTGCGTCGCCGATAACAAAAACATTTTTGCATACCGAACGAGCTTCTGAAACAAGCGAATTTTCTGACCTAACGCCGAGGCTCAAAATGACATAATCTGCTCTGACAACCTTAATGTTATCGTTTTTAATATCAACTGCGACAATTCCCGTGTCGTCAATCTCAACAAGCTTATGACCTGTAATGAACTTCGTGTTATGTTCAAGAAGTCTCGGCATACAGTCGTCAACGTGCTGCATCCAAGTACCGGGTGCTATCTCATTTGCCATTTCGACAATCGTAACGTCATTTCCGTTCTCGCAAAGAAGTTCGGAGGTTTCAAGACCCGTCATACCCGAGCCGATAACTGCAACCTTTTTATTCTTGATTTCAACAGAGCCGTTTAGAATATCGGTTGTGGTGAAAACATTATCTCTGTCCGAGCCTTTTATCGCTCTCGGCTTAATAGCATTCGCACCCGTTGCAACTATAACCGCATACGGCTTTGCCTTTTCAATCATTTCCTTGTCAACGGGTACTCCGCACTCGATTTTCGCACCTGCTTTTTGTGCCGTGTGAGTTAAATCCTCAATAAGCCAGTTGATTTTCTCTTTTTTCGGGGGAGCAGCCGCAAGAAGCAGCTGACCGCCTGTCTTTTCCTGCTTTTCGGCAACGAGAACGTCAAAGCCTCTCTTAGCGAGCGTTTTAGCACACATAAGACCTGCCGGACCTGCGCCGACAACGAGTACTGACCTGCCGTTTCCGTTTATTTTAAGCGTTTCCTTTTCATGACCGAGCTTCGGGTTTACCGAGCATTGAGCGTGAGTACCCTTGTATGCGTTTGCCTGCATACTTTCCATACAATAAAGACAGCAAATGCACCTGCTGATTTCGTCCTCTCTGCCTTCCTTGACCTTGTTAGCCCAATGCGGATCGGCAATATGAGGTCTGCCCAAACATACAAAGTCCTGAGTGCCATCCTCAAGCTGGCTCTCCGCCTGCTCGGGACTTCTGATAAGGTTTGCCGCAAGCACGGGGATTTTAACGGCGTCTTTTACGGCTCTTGCCATATACTTACGCCATCCGCACTCAAACGAGGTGGGCTCAAGCCAATAGTTGTATGTATCATATCCTGCCGAGGAAACATCGATAGCGTCCGCACCGTTTTCCTCAATGATTTTTGCCATTCTAACGCCGTCGGGGAGGGTGTAGCCAACGCCCTCTCTGCCGATTTCCTTGTAACACTCGTCAACCGAAAGTCTTACGATTACAGGGAAATCCTTACCGCATTCAGCCTTGATGCCCTTGAGAATATCAAGGAGGAATTTCATTCTCTTGTCAAAGCTTCCGCCGTATTCGTCCGTTCTCTGATTGGTGTAGGGCGATAAGAACTGCTGAATTAAATATCCGTGTGCTGCGTGCAGTTCAACACCGTCTGCGCCTGCCGCTTTCGCCCTCTTTGCACCGAGGATAAATTCACGGATTATCTTTTTAATCTGCTTTACGGTCATTTCTTTGTTAAGGCTTTCGGCGGAATACGCCCTGTCGCACTCTGACGGAGAATAAACTCTCGGTAAAAGGTCGGCTTCCATAAGCTTCTTTGCAGACGGAGCTAATTTGTAGAACATTTTGCCGTAAAGCGAGCCCATAACCTTTTCCATTCCGACGGAAAGCGGAACGGTGCCCATCATAAGGGTAAGGTTCTGTCTGCCGGGGTGATGAAGCTGGATAAACATCTTTGCACCGTGCGAGTGAACACGGTTAATCATCTCTGCCAAGGGCTTGATATGATAATCGTGGCTTATCGCAAGCTGAGCAAAAGCCGACGCACCGCTGAAATCGTCAACCCTTGTGATTTCGGTTATGATAAGACCTGTACCGCCTTTTGCACGCTCCTCGTAGTAGTTCATCATTTCCTCTGTGGGTTTTCCGTTGAACTGACCGAAGCCGAGCATCATAGGAGGCATAACAATTCTGTTTTTAATTTCAACATTGCCTATATTCATAGGTGTAAAAAGAGTTTTGTATTCCATACCTGCACCCCTCATAATAAATATATTATAATTTTATCATATTTATATGAAAGTAACAACAGTTTATTTTGCCTTTTCTGTTTTTGAAAAAATCGTGTAAGCACCCATTATTATAAGAAATACCGAAAATATGATTTTAAGCGTGCTTTGAGGTATGCCGGGAAGCAGAAAATTGCCGATAATCGCACCCACACCGCCGCCTAAAGCCATAGGAATAACCGCTTTGGGTTTAATCATTTTATTTTTGATATAAATTATGAGCGATACTGCGGCACAGGGAATGAAAAACAGTAAATTTAATCCTTGAGCGTTAATTTGCGGAGTGTTCTTTACAAGCGTTAAATACATTATATATACTCCGCCGCCTCCGAGCCCCATTGAGGCAATTATTGCCGAGAGTATTCCTGCGAGTATATCAATAAAAGAGTATTTCATATTTTAGTAAGCATCCTTATTCCCGCCCAAATCATAAACGCTCCGAAGAGCTTTTTTGAGATTTTCGGCGATATTTTTTTAAGTATTGCCGTGCCTAAAACAGCACCGACAGCCGCCTGCGGAATGAGAAGTAAATTATCAAAAAAATTGACATATCCGTGATATGAGTATATAATCAAACTGATTACGGATATGGGAAGTATGACGGCAAGAGCATTGGCTTGAGCTTGTTTTTGGTCGAGTGAGCATTTTTTCAAAAGAAATACGGCAATAACGCCTCCGCCCGCACCCAAAAGCACATTTATTATTCCTGTGAGTATTCCGCCGAGGAATGAAAATAGCTTTTTCATTTAATCACCGATTTTATATTTTGCCGATAGGAGTGATTTATTCTATGCAACTGAAATTCAAGTCGGGCGTCAATAAGTTGCTTGTTGCCGCCGTGGTGATATACCACATAATAATCGCTCTGTTGTTTTCGACGAAATATTTTTCAATGTCGAACTTCGGCGTGAATGTTGCGATTATAATGTGCGTCGTTGACGTTATTTTGATTTTGCCGATGCTCTTTATGACGTATTATGAGTTCAAAACGGATTATCTCTATATTCACGATTATCCGTTCAGAGCTTATAAAATCAAGTATTCGGATATTTTTACCGTTGAGGACGGAGATTTTGAGACAAAGGACAAGAGCATTGTGGCTCTTTCGCTTGACAGAATTGCAATAGGATATACAAGAATCAACAGCAAAAACGAAGAGGAGAAAAGATATATTTTCATTTCTCCCAAGGATATGAGCTTGTTCCTTATCCGCTTGAGCGCAAGGCTTAAGCAATGTGAGAACGAGGCGACAGAGAGGGCGAAGGAGCTTTCGGAAAAGCAGATTGAACACAATCGCAAAAAGGAAATTGCCGACCGTAAGCGAGAAGAGGAACGCAAGGCAAACGCACCCGAGATTATAAAGGTCAAGGGTGCGAAAAAAGGAAGCTTCAAGGTTGAAGAAGCCGAAGCGGATAAAGATAAAAAATAAAAGTAATAACTTTCGGAGGGATGAAAATGAGAACAAGAGTTTGTTTTTCACGTTTTCACCCTCTGTTTTTATTGTTGTATTATATTGCGGTGATTTCGGTAAGCGTCTTTTCGTCAGACCCGATTATACTAAGCTTATCACTTTTAGGTGCGATATTGCTTTGTATAAACCTGTTCGGAAAAGGACTTTTGAAAGACGCCGCTTTTCTTTTGGTATTGACAGCTTTATTGACTCTAACAAATCCGCTTTTTTCGCACAACGGAATAACCGTGCTTTTCTATTTGGGCGACAGTGCATATACCCTTGAAGCGCTTTTATACGGGCTTAATATGTCCGTTATGGTGTCGGCGGTGATACTTTGGTTTAAGAGTGTAAACGCCGTTTTGACCGACGATAAAATGCAGTATCTTTTTTCAAAAAGTCTGCCGAAAACAACGCTTGTTATCACAATGGTTATGAGGTTTATACCGCTTTATATAAAGACTGTAAAGGATATAAACGACACACGAAAAGCAATGGGGCTGTATCCCGAAAAAAATATTTTTAAGAAAATAAGAAACGCCTGCGAGGTCTTTTTGACGCTTGTAACGCAAAGCCTTGAAAATGCGGTCGAAACCTCCTTTTCAATGAAAGCGAGAGGCTACGGCGAGAGCGAGCGAACGAGTTATTCGGTTTATAAAATCAAACCGTCCGATATTACGCTTATTTCATTGCTTGTGATTTCTTTGATAGGCTTTGTCTATGTTTTCGGAGTGCGTGAAAATTCATCATTTGCTTTTTACCCGACATTTTTTGTTCCTGAAATGAGTAATTTGAGAATTTCAATATATGCTGTGTTCTCGCTTGTTTCGCTTTTTCCCTTTTTAATAAATTCAGCGGAGAGTATAAAATGGAAATATTATCTGTCAAAAATCTAAATTTCACATACCCCGAGGCAAAGGAAAAATCGCTTTCGGATATATCATTTTGTGTAAATTCGGGGGATATAATTCTTCTGTGCGGTGAGAACGGAAGCGGAAAAACAACGCTTTTAAAAATGCTTAAAAAAGAGCTTTCTCCGTTCGGAAAAAGGTCGGGCGAGATACTTTTCTGCGGTGATAACATAGAAAATGCCAAAAGTTCCGACATAGGCTTTGTTTTCCAAGATGTTGAGAGTCAAATCGTCTGCGATAAAGTCTGGCACGAGCTTGCCTTTACGCTTGAAAACACGGGCACGGAACAAATGCAGATGCGCCGCCGTGTAGCCGAAGCGGCAGGATATTTCGGAATAACGCAATGGATTTATAAAAACACGTCGGAGCTGTCGGGCGGTCAAAAGCAACTTTTAAATCTTGCTTCGGTAACCGTCGGAGTGCCGAAAATGATACTTTTAGACGAGCCGCTTTCACAGCTTGACCCGATTGCCTGCGTGGACTTTATCAATACCGTTAAACGCTTGAATGAGGATTTGGGCGTTACATTTATAATCAGCGAGCACCGCACGGGTGAGCTTGTGTCCGTGTGCAATAAAATTGCCGTTATGAAGCAGGGTAAGCTCATTTCCTACGGCAATATTCGTGAAAAATTGTCTGAATTTTCAGACGAAGCGGTTTTCGGAAATTTGCCCGACTGTGCGAAAATATGGCGAGATACAGGCAAAAAAGGGGATTGTCCGCTTAATGTCAAAGAGGGAAAGAATTGGCTTTCGGATAATTTCTCGTTCAATTCCTCAGCACCGATAAAGGAATTTCGCAACGAATACGATAACACTCTTGAATGTAAGAATGTGCATTTCAGATACTCAAAGCACAGCGAGGATATAATTAACGGCTTGAGTTTTTCCTGCAAAAAGGGCGAGGTGCATAGCATTTTAGGTGCTAACGGCTCGGGAAAAACAACCCTTGTGAAACTCATTTCGGGAGTTTTGAAGCCGTACAGCGGAAAGATAAATATAGGCAAGGGCAAACGCACGGCGTTGCTTGTGCAGAATGTTAAAAATATGTTCGTCTGTGAGAGCGTCGAGGAGGATTTGCGGCTTTATTGCCAAAATCTCGGACTTGATTTCAGCGAGGGCGAGGACAGAACCTACGAAGCACTTGAATTGCTCGGAGTTGCGGACTTGAGGCACCGCCATCCGTTCGATTTGTCGGGCGGAGAGCTTCAAAAATGCGCTATCGCAAAATTGCTTGTGTCAAAGCCTGATATTTTGCTTATGGACGAGCCTACAAAAAGCCTTGACTGCGTCGCAAAGGACAATATCAAGGAGATAATCAAAGCCTTGTCGCTCAACGGCGTGAGCATTGTCGCCGTAACTCACGATACAGAGTTTGCCTCTGAAGTTTCAGACCGCTGTTCATTGCTTTTTGACGGAGAAATAACTGCTTGCGATGTTCCGCAAAGATTCTTTTCCGACAACAGCTTTTATACTACGGGTGCATCCAAAATTTCGAGAGATTACACCGATTTTGCCGTAACCTGTAAGCAGGTGTCGGCTCTTTGCACGGAGAAAAAACAATGAGTCTTAAACAGAGAAAAACTTTAAGCTATATTTTAATCTTCGGCGTAATTCCGCTGACGGTTATTTTCGGCACACAGTTTTTTGGTGCAAGGAAATATGTTTTTCTTTGCCTTGCCGTAACAATATTTTGCCTTGCCTCTTTTTTGGTTTCGATTGAATACAAACAGAGAACGGCGGTTGTCGGCACGGTGCTTGTAGCGGTTATGACGGCACTTTCGGTTGTCGGACGGTTTGCGTTTTCCTATGTTCCTTTTTTCAAACCCGTAACCGCTTTTGTGATAATAACAGGCGTTTACCTCGGCTCGCAGTACGGATTTTTATGCGGTGCGCTGTCGGCTCTCGTGTCAAATTTCATTTTCGGGCAGGGTGCGTGGACTCCGTTTCAAATGCTTGCGTGGGGACTTATAGGCTTTTTTGCGGGAGTTCTTTCAAAGGGACTTATAAAAAGCAAGCTTTTCTTATATTTCTTCGGTGCAATTTCGGGCGTTGCTTATTCGCTGTTTATGGACACTTGGACAGCAATTTATGTTGACGGCACATTTGTCTTTTCACGGTATTTAACTCTCATAACGGCGGCCGCTCCCGTGACTGCCGTATATGTAATATCAAATGTGATTTTTCTCATTTTACTGTTCAAACCGATAGGCAGGCGACTGTCGAGAATTACCCGTAAATACGGGCTTTCCGAGTAAAAATTAAAGGACTGTAAAGTTTTTTGCCTTTACAGTCCTTTTTATGTTTGTCAGTCTAATTTCAGCTGTTCCAAGCGTTGATTTCTTTTCTCAACCAATTTGTCCAAGCGTCAATTCCTTCGCCTGTCTTTGCGCTGATAAAGAAAATCTCACAGTTGGGATTTAATTTCTTAATGCGCTCAACAACCGCCTCGTCGTCAAAGTCGAAAACGGATTTTGTATCGATTTTGTTGATGAGAACACAGTCGCTGACCGTAAACATCAAGGGGTATTTTAACGGTTTGTCGTCTCCCTCGGGAACGGATAAAATCATAGCGTTTTTAGAAGCACCCGTATCAAATTCCGCAGGGCATACAAGGTTGCCTACATTCTCAAGCACAACGAAATCGAAGTCGTTTGCGCCGAAGCTGTCCAAGCCTTGTTTAGTCATTCCTGCGTCAAGATGACACATACCGCCCGTGTGAAGCTGGATTGATTTTGCACCTGTTTCGGCAATAGTCTTTGCGTCAACATCGCTGTCAATATCAGCCTCCATAACGCCGATTTTGTATTCGTCCTTTAATGCGGCGATGGTTTGCTTTAAGGTAGTTGTCTTTCCGCTTCCGGGCGAGGACATAAGATTCAAAAGAAATGTCCTGTCCGCTTTAAGCTGTTCACGTACCTTGTCTGCCTCTCTGTCGTTGTTTTCAAACACAGAGCGTTTAATTTCAATTACTTTATAATCGTTCATAATACCTCTTCTTTTGTATAATGCTTATTTGCCTTCGTTGACAGCTCTTGCCATAGCAAGCTTGTAATCTTTCTGATGTGTAAAGATTTCGTGCTTGTACGGATTTGTATGAGTACCGATTGAACGCTTGATAATAGCGGTAAGCACAACAACGTTGACAACAAGAGCAAGGATAGCGATAACGCCCTGTGCTCTCGGGTCTGCGCTTGCAGGTGCAAAATCGGGGTTCATAACATAATCTGCGGGATATACAGATGTGAGAACCGAGAATTTGTCGCTGAGCATAAACTGCGGAACGATTTGAGCGAACATACACCAAATAGCAAGGGTGTTTGCACGGTTTTGAATCCAACCGCCCTTGTTCCAGAAAGCGTTTGCAAAGGTCGGAGCGAGCAAAAGAGCAAGACCGCAATACCAGCTGTGTGTGGGAAGATTGTTATAGGTGTATTCAAAGTTCCATATGTCATAAGCGAGTATGTAGCACCAAGTCATATCGGGCCAAAGCATATCCTTTTTGTCCTTTGACTGATAAATACCCCACCAGCCTGTCATACACAAAATGTTGACGATTCCTGCGATACCGTTTACCCAGTTCCACCAGCCGCCGTAGAGCCAAATGCCCTCGTTTGAGTACCACCAAGCAGAGCCTGTTTCCGCAATAGCGTTAGCACCTTTGATAGCCGACTCAAAGTCAGATGCAACTGCGATAAGGATATTGATGGCAACGATAAGGAACGGAAACATCTTGAACCATTCCGTCTTGCCGATTCCCCATTTGTACTTGAGGAACATAAAGCCGATACAGCCGATTGTAGCGGCATACAGCTTCGCATAGTGGAACCAACCGTTCATATGTAAGTATGTCGGGTTGTTAAGCGCCCATTCGGCACCGTTCTTAACACCTACTGCGATAGCGATAAAATACACCGTAAGAACTGCGGGAACAACGAAAAAGCAGAAAATTCCGCCTGCTTTACTTCGGCGAGCAACTTCATTCAAAACAACAAGTCCGACAAAGACCATAACCCAACCGAGAAGCTGTGTGATTGAAGCGTCACCGTAAATGTGGAACAACATTTCATTATCCTCCTCTGAATAATTTATTAGACATCAGTATGTCTAAGGCTATAGTAACACCGAAAAAAGCCGTAGTCAATACACAATATTTACAGAAAAGTTGATTGACATTTGTTAATATAGATTATAAAATAAAGGTACAAATATGTATAAGGAGCAGTGTGTTATGCCTAAAAGATACGAATACGTTAATCCGCCGAGTTTAGGCGTTGAAAATCCTCGCCCGAAGGTAGCTGCTGTCGGCAGAAAAATCACCGACGTTATCGACCATAAGTTAAAGGGCGTTACCTCAAATGACGCAGAGTATTGGGGACTTGCCGAGGTCTTGACTGACGATATGTGCGATATTGTCCTGTCAATGGACTTGCGTAAGCCTATGACCTTTGATGAAATCGCAAAGAAAAATCAGCAGTTTTCAAAGGAAAAGGTGCAGGAATTACTTGACGAATTGAGCTATATCGGCTTGCTCGAATACGACTACGGTTATCATTATGACCACAACGGCAGAACTGCGCCGCAGAGCGAGAGAAGATATATTTTGCCGATGTTCGTACCGGGTTCGGCTGAGCTTCTTAATATTCACGAGCTTCCCCCCGACGGCATAAACCAAAGACTTATCGACCACCCCGAGCTTGCTTCGTTTTTTGAAAGAATGACATTCGTTCCGCTTGCGGGTATTACCCATATGGTGCCTCCCGGCGGTGCAGGTGTAGGTATGCACGTTATCCCCGTTGAAAAGTCTATTGAAATGGAAAACGGGGTTATGGATATAGAACAGCTTTCATATTGGCTTAAAAAATATGAGGGACATATCGGCGTTGCCCGTTGTTCCTGCCGTGCTTCCCGTGCGGCTCTTGATGAGGGCTGTGCGGATGACGATTACGGCTGGTGTATCGGTGTAGGCGACTTTGCCGACTATTGCCGTGAAACGCATAAGGGTCACGATATAACCTATGATGAGGCTATGGAAATTCTCCGCAACGCAGAGAAAAACGGCTTCGTTCATCAGATTACGAATATCGACGGAGACAACAAGATTTTCGGTATTTGTAACTGTAACGTAAACATTTGTAACGCATTGAGAACCTCACAGCTTTTCAATACTCCGAACCTCTCACGCTCGGCATACACGGCAAAGGTTGAAACCGAAAAATGTGTTGCCTGCGGTAAGTGCGTTGAGTATTGTCCGGCAGGTGCGGTAAGACTCGGACAGAAGCTTTGCACAAAGCAGGGCGAGGTAGTTTATCCGAGAAGAACTCTTCCCGAGCAGTCCTCACTTAAAGAGTATTTACATTGGAAAGAGGATAAGTGGGACGAGGATTACAGAGATAACAACAGAATTAACTGTTATGATACGGGTACTGCACCCTGTAAAACCGCTTGTCCTGCTCATATAGCCGTTCAGGGTTATTTGAAAATGGCGGCACAGGGCAGATACAAGGACGCTCTTGCCCTCATTAAAAAGGACAATCCGTTCCCTGCAATTTGCGGCAGAGTATGTAACCACAAGTGTGAGGATGCCTGCACAAGAGGTACAATCGACAGAGCTGTTTCGATTGATGCGGTTAAGAAATTTATCGCAGAGCAGGATTTGAATGCCGAAACAAGATACGTTCCCGAGGTTGTCATTTCCTCAAACAGATATGATCATTGGGAGCAGAAAATCGCTGTTATCGGCGCAGGCCCGGCAGGACTTTCGTGCGCTTATTACCTTGCTACAAAGGGATATAAACCGACAGTCTTTGAAAAGAACGAAAAGCCCGGCGGTATGATGAGATACGGTATTCCGTCATACAAGCTTGAAAAGGACGTTATTGACGCTGAAATCGACGTTATCAGAGAATTGGGCGTTGAGATTAAGTGCGGAGTTGAGGTTGGTAAGGATATTACACTTGACGAGCTTCGTAAACAGGGCTTTGAGGCTTTCTATGTTGCTATCGGCTGTCAGGGCGGAAGAATGGCAGGCGTTGACGGCGAAGATGCAAACGGTATTGATATTGCAGTTGACTTCTTACATTCGGCAACTGAAAATCAGGAACAGAAAATTGACGGCGATGTAGTTGTAATCGGCGGCGGTAATGTTGCGGTTGACTGTGCAAGAACTGCTCACCGTTTCGGCGCAAAAAAGGTTTCTATGGTATGCCTTGAGTCGAGAGATACTATGCCCGCATCAAACGAGGAAATAGAAGAAACTCTTGACGAGGATATTGAAATTTGCAACAGCTGGGGACCGAAAGAGATTAAAAAGGATGAAAACGGCAATGTAACAGCGGTTGTATTTAAGAAATGCACACGCACCGTTGACCCCGAAACAAACAAGTTCTCACCCGAATACGACGAGAACGAAACAATCGAAATCAAAGCCGACAGAGTTATTTACGCTATCGGTCAGTCGATTGAATGGGGCAATATGCTTGACGGAGAAAAGGTTGAATTTTGGCACGGAAATTATCCTATGGCAGACGGACTTACATATCAGACAGCTCAGCCCGATATTTTTGTCGGCGGTGATGTTTACACAGGACCTAAGTTTGTCATAAACGCTATTGAGGCAGGCAAATGTGCCGCAGAGTCACTTCACAGATATGTTCATCCTCACGCTTCGCTTACAGTCGGCAGAAACCGCAGAGATTTCATTGAACTTGATAAGGACAATCTTGTTATTGACAGTTATGACAATTCTTCCCGTCAAGAGGCAGGAACAGATGCTACAATAGATATTAAGATGTCATTCAGAGATGCTCATAAGACTCTTACCGAGGAGCAGGTTAAGATTGAAACCGCCCGTTGTCTCGGTTGCGGTGCTTCGGTTGTTGACCCGAACAGATGCCTCGGCTGCGGTATTTGTACCACAAAGTGCGAATTTGATGCAATCAAGCTTCACAGAGACCGTCCCGAAGCGTCAAAAATGGTTGTCGCAGAGGATAAGATGAAGCACATTTTCCCGTATTTTGCAGGTAATGTCGCAAAGCTTGCCGTTAAGAAGATACCGAAAGAGGTCAAGGAATACGAGAAGAAATATACCGAATTCCGTGAGGCTATCGGTAAGGATACAGACAAGCACTAAGGGGTAAAATATGCACGAACTCGGCGTAGTATTCTATGTTATCGACGATGTTAAAAAGGTAGCCGTTGAGAATAATGTTGAGCATGTTCACTCGGTTACTCTCCAAGTCGGCGAGGTCTCGACCGTCATTCCCGAGTATCTTATAGACTGTTGGAATTGGGCGGTTAAAAAGCACGATATTCTCATTGACTGCGAATTAAGGGTCGAGCGAATTGACGCAATAACCTATTGCGAGGACTGTCAAAAGACCTATCCCACCGTGCAGTACGGTAAAATTTGTCCATATTGTCAGAGTGAGAAAACATATCTTATTCAGGGTAACGAATTTAATATTAAAGAGATTGAGGTAACATAGCTATTCTCTCAAAAAAATGGGGCGGTTTTTAACCGTCCCATTTAATTTTATATGAATTTTGCGTTGTTTTTCCACACATTTGCAGAAATTGTTTATTAGACAATTTTCTAATAACTATTGAAAACTTGAAAACATATTGTTATAATACTATCTGTGAAGGAGGCGACATTTCATGGGCGAAAACTTCAAAGAAAAGAATAACGAAGCAGCCGAGGCAAAGGCGGAGGATAATAATGCCGTTTTGAACGGTAATGAGTCCGAAGCGACACCTCAAGAGCTTACAGATGAGCAGAAATACGCTAAAAAATATTTGTTCATGAGGGAAAAGCTCTTAAAAAACTACGATATCGGTTGTAAGAAGTACAGGAAAGCGAAAATAACAACGGCAATTATATTTTTAGTCATTTCCGTACTTTTCACGGTATTGAGCATCGGCACGGGACGGCATATGCAGTTTTTGACAATATGGATAATATTGATATTCATTTTAGTTACCGTGTACTTGTTTTTGGATTATATAAGGTATTTGATAGAGGATAAGGTTATACCGTACTTAAAAGACGACGATATGCTTGAGTACGGCGAATATGATATTTTTACTGAGGACGACGATGAGGATGAAATCGACGACGAGGAGGAAGATGAGTAATGAAGAATATTCTCAAAATATATTCCAGAGACTTGAAAAAAATATTCACCAACAGTATGGCAATCATTTTAGCGGTGGGCGTGCTTGTGCTGCCGTCGCTTTATGCGTGGATTAACATTTACGCAAACTGGGACCCGTACGGCAAGCAGAGCACGGGTAATATGCAGATTGCCGTTATTATCGAGGATAAGGGTACAAAGTTTAAGGATATTGAAGTAAACGTCGGCGAGCAGATAAAGGAAAATTTGTCCGCAAACAACGTTATAAATTGGCAGTTTGTCTCAAAGGAAGAGGGAATATACGGCGTAAAAGCAGGTAAGTATTACGCAGCAATCGAGGTTCCGGCTGATTTCAGCACCTCGCTTACAAGTATTATTTCCGACGATTTCCAAATGCCGCAAATTACATACTATGCCAACGAAAAGAAAAATGCCATAGCGACGAAAATTACCGACAAGGTTGTTCAGACCGTGCAAACCGAGGTCAACGAGTCCTTTGTTCAGACTGTTATTGACGTTGTGAGCAAGGTTTTGGGCGTTGTTGTGGTTGACGCAAATGACGGCTCAAATTCAACCGTTAAGAAAATTACAACGGGAATTGAGCTTGTTAAGGAAAATGTTGTCGGCTTGCAGACTACGTTGCAGAGCTTTGACAAGATTATGCAGCAGCTTGAAAAGCTCGATTCTTCGCTTGTGCAGGCTGATTTGAACAAATTGGCAAACAATGTTGACTCGGCTCTCAAGGACACAAATGACGCTATAAAGGTTACAAGGGTTGCGGTTGACGGCATAACCGATACATTAGGCTCCGTTATCACTCAGTCGTCGGGTACATTGGTTTCTATCGCAAATTCGATTAACGATATAAACGACACGACCAATGAGGCTACAACGGCAGGGCTTAAATCCGCACAGATAGCAGTCAAAGACGTCAATCAGAAGCTCACGCTTTTCATCGGTACATTGGAGTCGATAAGAGACTCTCTTGACACTCCCGTAAAGGGCTTGGATGCGTTGATTGTCGCTCTTAAAGACGCAAACAACAACTTGACGCAGCTTGATAAAAAAATCACCTCCGCCATTGAATCGGGAGCTAATAAAAACGACGTCTCCGAAATTGTAAATTCGTTGAAATCGACAGCTTCCACGCTCAGCGGACTTGATGCGGAATATAACGGCACGGTAAAGCCTGCCTTGAGCAAGGCTATTGACTCGCTTTTAGAGGTTATGAACGACGTTTCCAACATTATCGAAAAGCTAAGCGGAAGCACGGAATTTAAGGAGCTTTCAAACTCCTTGAGCGTATCCGTAAGCGCAGGCTCAACAATGTTCTCGGCTCTTTCCTCAATGCTCGACGGCTTTGTCAAGCAGCTGGATATTGTTGACGGCAAGGTTGCGGGGCTTACCGATATGGAGCTGTTCAACGTCATATATAACCTGTCCGTAAACAACGGAAATGAGCTTGGCAGCTTCTTGGCTTCGCCCGTTAAGGTCAACACCGAAAAGGTTTACGGCATCGACAACTACGGCTCGGCAATGGCACCGTTCTATACAACCCTTGCAATTTGGGTCGGCGCAATCATTCTTATAGCGGTATTCAATCCCACAGTTAAGCATAAAAAGGAAATCGGCAACGTTACTTTCTCGCAGGAATTCTTCGGCAGAGCGTTTACGTTTATGACCTTCGGCTTTATCCAAAGCTTGATTATCTGCTTGGGTGACTTGTACTTCCTGAAAATTCAGTGCTATAACCCCGGCTTGTTTATGCTCGCAGGCTGCTTTGCTTCGCTTGTGTTCTCGCTGTTTATGTATTCACTCGTAGCGGCATTCGGCGATATAGGCAAGGCTGTTGCGGTAATTATGCTTGTCGTTCAGCTCGGCGGCTCGGGCGGTACATTCCCGATTGACGTAACACCCGCATTCTTCAGAGCAATTCACCCGTATTTACCCTTTACCTTCGTTATAAACGCAATGAGAGAGTGCGTATGCGGAACTTGGGAGAGCGATTATTGGATGGATCTCGTAAAGCTCTGCGCATATATCATAATCGCACTTGTAATCGGCTTGTTCTTCAGATTCTTGTTCAGAAAGCCCGTTAAATTCTTCAATAAAAAGCTTGAGGAAACAGACCTTTTGTAACAGACAATAAAATAAACGGTGTATGAGCATTTTCGCTTATACACCGTTTTTTTATGCCTTGATTTAATTTTAGAAGCCGACAACCTGATGAGTTCTCGGAACTGACGGGGGATTGCCTATCATTCCGTACTCTCGAAGCGTTGCGATTTTCTCCATATCTTCAAGGGAAATTTCAAAACCGAAAACATCGGCATTGTTTCTTATCCTTTCGGGAGTTGCCGACTTCGGAACGGGAACCGCACCCTTTTGAACGATAAATCTTATGCAGAGCTGAGCGACAGTAACACCGTACTTTTCAGCCATATCAATCAACAATTCACGCTTGAAAGCCTGACCTTGAATTAACGGGCTCCACGCCTCGGGGAGAATTTTGTTTTCCTTACAGTATGCAAGCATTTCCTCCTGCGGATTTTGCGGGTGCATCTGCACCTGATTTATCATAGGATAGGTTGAAAAATTCCTCTTGATTATTTCAATATGCTCTTCAAGGAAATTGCTTGTACCGATAGAGCGAAGCTTTCCGTCATTGTAAAGCTTTTCAAACGCTCTCCACGTTTCGCACAAATCATCCTCAAGCCTGTCAACATTTTCAACAAGCACGGGCCAATGAATAAGGTATGAGTCAAGATAGTCAGTTTTAAGCCTTTTGAGTGACCTTTCGCAAGAGTCAATCGCATTTTGATACCCGTGGTCATCGTTCGGGAGCTTTGAAACCAAGAATATTTCGTCCCTCTTAACACCGCTTTCTCTTATGCCCTTGCCGACATATTCCTCGTTTTGATATGCCGCCGCCGTGTCAATGTGACGGTATCCGCTTTCAATGGCGCATTTAACGGCATTCGCAGCGACTTCCTCGGGCATTTTCCAAGTGCCGAACGCAATGCAGGGAACTTCCACGGAGTTTATAAGCGTATATTTATCTGTCAATGAATTCATAAAATCACCTCGTCATTTTTTAATATTTTATCACAGTTTTTTGAATATGTAAAAACTTTCTTGAAATAATATTTTTGTAAAATATTGAAAGGCGGTGCGTGCTATGATGTTTCTAAAGGCATTTGTGGTGGGTGGACTTATCTGCGTTGTCGGACAAATATTGATTGATACAACCAATCTCACGCCTGCGAGGATTTTGGTGTCGTTTGTCGTATTGGGAGTTTTGCTCGGTGCGCTCGGAATATATGCGCCGTTTTCCGAATGGGCGGGGGCAGGGGCGAATGTTCCGCTGACGGGCTTCGGCAATATGCTCGTTCAGGGCACGAAGCAGGCGATAAGAGAATACGGCTGGCTCGGAATTTTAACGGGACCGTTAAGCGCAGGCTCTGCCGGTATCACGGCGGCAATGCTGTCGGGAGTGGTGGTATCGTTCCTCACGAAACCAAAGTCAAAATAAAACAAAAAGAACAGTTATTCAAAAAGAATAGCTGTTCTTCCTTTGGCTGAGTGTTCATAAGGAAGTATTGGTTTCTCGCATAAAAATCCATTATGCTTTTGCCAAAAAGCCTCGCAAGGCGACAGCCTTGCTTCATTTCTCGGCTTCGGCATAAAAGAATTTTTATAGCTACGAAACTGCAGTGCACTTCAAAATAATATATTTTTGATACAAGAAAAGGCAAACCCCGCAGATAATGCTGACGCATATCTGTGGGGGTTAACGAATTATTGTGCAAAAAGATGTTGTTTTGAAGCAAAACTGCCTTATGAACACTCAGCCTTGTATAGTTTGTTTACGCAACTGTCTCCGAAACGAAAGTATCGTCACAGCATGAGCAAGAAACATAGTTTTCAGCGTCGTTACCGATAACAACCTTTTTGCTGTCAACGTATTTCTTAACAAGAACATATGCTGCGAAAGCTGCGCCTGCAACTGCAACAAGAATACCGATTACCTGTAATGCTTTTTTCATAACAAAACCTCCAATTTTGTCTTAAGTTCAATGCTATTATAACCAAAATAAATATAAAAGTCAATGAACAATATGTAAAAAATGTGCGTATGAAAATAAAAAGCAAAACGCTGCCAACAAAAGTTGACAGCGCAACAACAAACTGCTTGAATTAAGCCTTGTTCAACTTAGTAACGAGGGCGGACTTTTTACGTGCAGCATTGTTTTTATGAAGGAGACCCTTAGCAGTAGCCTGGTCAATCTTCTTAACAGCAGCAGTAACAAGTACTTCCTTGTCTGCAGAACCGCTTTCGATTGCAACATTAGCTTTCTTAATAGCAGTCTTTAATGCGGAATTCATTGATTTGTTGCGCTTAGCACGCTTGTCGTTTACGATTACACGCTTTTTAGCTGATTTAATATTAGGCATTGTCACACCTCCCTTATACATTAGCGGAATATATAATACCATTTATAGACGAAAAAAGCAAGTTTTTTTTATAATTTTGCAATATTTTTTTATTGTGTCCAATAATAAGAACATAAGGAGATGTTAAAATGAATGCAAGAACCGACTTGGCAATAGAAAAAGACGGCTTTATTAAAGGCGACAGACCAAACGGAATAAGGCGAAAAATCTTTGAAACGGAAAAGACGAAGGTGACAAAAATTTCCGTTCTGGACAAGGAAGCTTCTGAAATTATCGGCAAGCCCGTGGGTGAATATATAACGGTTGAATTAGACGAATTTTCCTATGATACGGAATTGCTCGATGACAGAATGAAAAGCATTTCAAATCAAATTGCATCGCTCTTGCCAAAGGGAGACGGCACGGTGCTTGTCGCAGGCATAGGCAATAAAGATATAACGCCCGACGCCTTAGGACCTCGCTGTGCCGAGGGGATATTTTCGACAAGGCATATTACCTCGGAGCTTGCAGAGGAAATAGGACTTGACCGATTAAACCCTGTTTGCTCGCTTGCTACGGGCGTTCTCGGACAGACGGGAATTGAAACGGGGGAGATAATCAAAAGCGTTGCCGACAGCATTAAGCCAAAGGCGGTCATTGTAATTGACGCATTGGCGGCGGCAGGACTTGAAAGGCTCGGCAGAACTGTTCAAATTACAAATACGGGCATAACTCCCGGCTCGGGCGTCGGAAACAAGAGAGCCGAGATTTCAAAAAACACGATCGGTGTGCCCGTTATAGCTATCGGTGTTCCGACGGTTGTTGATGCGGTTACGCTCTCAAAGGATATGACGGGAAAAACGACCGTCACCGAAAGTGCCGAGGTGCAGAATATGATGGTAACTCCCCGTGAAATTGACGTTATGATAGAAAGAGCGTCAAAGCTTATTGCACTCTGCGTAAACTGTGCTTTGCAACCGAAAACCGACCCCGAACTTTTGCTGTCTGTCGTATAAATAAAACCGCCTTTGCATATATATTACGGATATATATGCGAAAGGATGGTTAAAATGAGAAACCCAAAATCTTCCGAAAACTCGTCAAAGAGTGTAACGGTATTTATTTCTTTGATAATATTTACACTCGCTTTCCTATTGAACACTTATTGTCCTACGGCAATAATCAAAACCGCAGTTGTTTCGGCGGGACTTGCCTTGCCGCAGGCTACGGTGCAGACTTTTTCGCAGTCTGTGAAATCAGAGCCGAAAGCACAGGAAAAGAGCGATATGGAAATTTCCGACAGCACACAAATTACAAAAAAATCTCAGGAAACGGCTAAAAAGGGCGACTCTGCACCGCAGGATATACTCGAAATGGCGAAAAAATACAAAGCCGATTTTTCTGCCGCCTCACATGACGGTAAAATACTCGAAAAGACCTACGGTGTTGCCAATGCGACTTCGACTTTCGGAAATATTACCGTCCGCAACACAACCCCGTCGCACAGTATCAATATCGAAAGCTCACTTTCGGGCGAACTTGTGTTTTCGCCCGAGGACATTTCAAAGCCCACCGTGCTGATTTTTCACACTCACACAACCGAAAGCTATGAAATGCTTGACGAAGGATGGTTTACAAATTCTTACAGCACAAGGAGTAACGACCCCGACCGAAATATGGTAAGAGTCGGCACGGCGATATGTGAAGAGCTTGAAAAAAGCGGAATAGGATATATCCACGACACCGATATTCACGATGCACAATACACAGGAGCATATGACCGTTCCCGTGAGAAAATCGATAAAATTTTACAGGAAAACCCGACAATACAGATTGTCCTTGACGTTCACAGAGACGCAATTCACAATTCCGAAACGACACGCACAAAGCCTGTTACAACAATTAACGGCAGGAAAGCGGCGCAGATAATGATAATAACGGGCTGTGAGGACGGTAAGGTAAAATCATTTCCGTCTTGGGAGAAGAATTTGACCTTTGCTCTGAAACTTCAGCAAAAGGCGGAAACAATGTATCCGAGCCTTATGCGACCGATACTTTTTTCTGCACGAAAGTACAATATGGACGTGGTTCCGTGCTCTGTTTTGTTGGAGGTCGGAAGCGACTCAAATACTTTGGAGGAAGCCGAATATTCGGGACATTTAATCGGCAGGGCGATAAGCGAATTCGTAAAGGAGAACAAATGAAAAAGGACAGGGAATTTAAGAAGTTTATAACCGTTACAATATTGATTTTATGTGCGTTTTCGCTGTTTTCGGGCGTTGTTACGGCAAGCGAAAGAACGGGAAAAGCGGTGTTCGGTACTCATTTTGACACCGTAACCGAAACGGATGTTATAAACGACGTCAAACGGTTCTTGAATGATATAAAATTATAGTGTATAATTAAATCTATACAGTATGTTTAGGAGAATGAAATATGAATTTTAATAATCTTACCAACGGTCAGTCGGAGGGTTTTGCGATTGTCAAGCAATGTGATGAAAAGACAACGGCAAAAGGTTCTGCTTACCTTGATATGAAGCTTTCCGATAAAAGCGGAGAGATAAATGCAAAGCTTTGGGATTATTCGCCGTTAATTCACGGCAGTTTCCCTGCCGACTCTGTCGTAAAGGTAAGGGGAGAAATCAGCAAGTATCAGGGCAATGACCAGTTGAGAATAAGCAAGATAAGGCTTGTAAACGATTCGGACAACGTAAATATGGATGACCTTGTTCAGTCGGCTGATTATTCGGGCGAGTTTATGTATGAAAAGCTCATTGAAAGGGTAAACGCATTTTCCGACGAGGAGCTTAAAAAGCTTGTTTTACATATGTACGAGCAGAGAAAGGATGTTTTGCTCACTTGGCCTGCCGCATACAGACTACATCATGCAGTAAGAGGCGGACTGTTAATGCACACGCTTTCAATCGTTAAGCTTTGCGAGGGCGTATGCGAGGTTTATCCGTTTGTAAATAAGGACTTGCTTTTGACAGGCGCTATGCTTCACGATATTGCAAAGACCACTGAATATGACGTCGGTGCAAGCGGTATCGCTTCGGGTTATACTGTTGAGGGCAATTTGATAGGACATCTTGTTAAGGGTGCTATGCTTGTTGACGAAGCGGCAACGGAGCTTTCAATATCAAGGGAAAAGGCAATGTTGGTTGAGCATATGCTCATTTCACATCACGGCGAGCCGGAATACGGTGCGGCGGTCAGACCTATGTTCCTCGAAGCTGAATTGCTCTCGGAGCTCGACCTTATGGATGCACGTGTTTATCAGATAGCACATGCGATTGAAAATGTTGAGGAAAACGGCTTTTCGTCAAGGCTCTGGGCGCTCGAAGACAGAAGAATGTACAAGCACGAAACAAAGCAGGACAGCACAAAGGTTAATCTTGAATAATTTTTTAGGGGGTTGATTTTATGAGAAATCATGAAGTTACAAAGGTTCAAAGATTGCTTAATGAAGACGGCACATTAAAAGAGCCGGGCTGGTCAAGAAAACTCTATCAAATCTATGACAGGAACGACATCAAAAAGCGTGCTACACGTATCAAGGAATGGGATTATTATCTTGTTCTTGCAAAGGATTACGGCGTTGCGTTCACGATTTCCGATGACGGCTACATAGGACTTCAATCTGTATCCCTGCTCGATTTCAGGGGAACTCCGTGGGAGCATACCGAAACCGTGCTTAACGCTTTCCCGATGGGGAAGCTTAAAATGCCGTCAACAACCGATAAGGGCGACATTATGTATAAGGACAAGCGTCTTTATTTTGAGTACAAAAAGCGTGGCAATATGCGTAAAATCGTTTGCACATTCAAGAATTTCCACGAGGGCAAGACCTTTACCTGCGACTTGACTCTTACACAGCCCGACGGCGACACAATGGTTATCGCAACTCCTTGGAAAGAGGACAAGCACGCATTTTACTACAATCAGAAAATCAACTGTATGAGAGCTTCGGGCACTTGTACCTATGGCACGGAAACTTATACATTTAATTCCGACACCGACTTTGCGACTCTTGACTGGGGCAGAGGTGTTTGGACTTATGACAACACATGGAATTGGGGCTCGGGCAACGGCATAATCAACGGCAAGGACTTCGGCTTTAACATAGGCTATGGCTTTGGCGACACAACCGCCGCTTCCGAAAACATAATTTTCTATGACGGCGTAGGTCATAAGCTCGATGATATTACATTTAATATCCCCGAGGACAGCTACACAAAGCCGTGGACTATAACCTCCTCGGACAAGAGGTTTGAAATGACCTTTACACCCATTATCGACAGGGCGGCAAAGATTGACGTAAAGCTGATAGTCACAGACCAGCACCAAGTTTTCGGTAAAATGAACGGAATTGCGGTGCTCGATGACGGTACAAGGCTTGAGGTTAAAGATCTTGTCTGCTTCTGCGAGAGGGTACACAATAAATATTAAAAGGTGAAAGCGATAAATGGAATGGACAGAAGTTATAATTGAAATAAATGCCGACGATATAGATGTTGCAACCGATATTGCAAATATGGTTGTGCCTTACGGCGTGTATATTGAGGATTACAGAACTCTTGAAGAGGAAACATGGGAGATAGCAAATATCGACCTTATCGATGAGGAATTGCTCAAAAAAGACCGAACAAAAGGCTATATTCACATCTATATTTCTCCCGACGAAAACCCTGCCGAAGCGGTTGCGTTTTTGTCTGAACGCTTGAATGAGAACAAAATTGCCAACAAAATCGACCTCAACAAGTGTAAAAATGAGGATTGGGAGAATAATTGGAAAGAGTTTTTCAAACCGATGAATGTCGGCGAAAAATTGCTTATCAGACCTTTATGGATTGACGATTATGAAAATCCCACAGGCAGAAAGGTGCTTTCTATTGAGCCGGGGCTTGCTTTCGGTACGGGCGGACACGATACCACCCGTCTTTGCCTTGAAATGTGCGAAAAGTATCTCAAGGACGGCGACAGCGTGCTTGACACGGGTTGCGGAAGCGGTATTCTTGCGATTGCCTGCCTCTTGCTCGGTGCTAAAAATGCTGTCGGCGTTGATATTGACGAATTAGCCGTCAAAACTGCGATTGAAAACGGTAAGGTCAACGGATTTTCAGAGCCTGAATACAAGATTTTAGAGGGCAACCTCACGGATAAGGTTACAGGCAAATTTGATTTGGTCGTTGCAAACATAGTGGCGGATGTTATTATAATGTTCTCCGATTTTGTCGGCGATTTTATGAATGACGGGGCACATTTTATCGTTTCAGGAATTATCGCACCGAGAGCCGACGAGGTTAAAGCGGCTTTGAAGAAAAACAATTTCCGCATAGTAGAGGAAAATCGCAACGGCGATTGGCTTTGCTATGTGCTTGAAAAGGCGCAGTGATGTTAAGTCTTAAAAGCTTGTTAAAAAATGAACTGCTGAGCAGTACCTTGCAAAAGACGGCAGACGAAAAATTTGAGTATTCTCTTTTCGTGACAAAGACCTGCCCGAACTGTAAAAAGGCGAAATCCCTGCTTGCAAAAGCGGATGTGAATTATACCGAAATTGCCGTTGAGGACGAGCCGCAGCTTGCGTTGGAGCTTGATTTACGGCAGGCACCGTCGCTCGTCATAAAGTCGCAAATCGGCACAAAAACCGTGGCGGGTATCTCAAATATCAAAAGGTATCTCGAGGGAAAATGATGTACGATATAATTGTTATCGGAGCAGGCCCTGCCGGACTTACTGCCGCCTTGTACTCGGTGCGTGCAGGCAAGAGCGTGCTTGTGCTCGAAAAGGCAAATTACGGCGGTCAAATGGCTCTTTCGCCGAGGATTGAGAATTACCCCGGTTATGTAAAAATCAGCGGGTATGACCTGTCGGAGATGATTTTAGAGCAGGTTGAGGCGGCAGGTGCGAAGCTTTTATATGAAGAAGTCTTGGGTATTTCGGAACAGGACAAAATCAAAATCGTCAAGACCGACGGGGGCGAATATCAATCAAAGGCTGTCATAATCGCTACGGGTATGAGGCACAAGACTCTCGGCGTTGAGAACGAAAACGAATATTCGGGCAACGGAATATCCTATTGTGCGGCTTGTGACGGTGTGTTTTATAAAGATAAATGCGTAGCGGTTGTCGGCGGCGGCAATTCTGCGGTGCAGGAGGCTTTGTATCTTTGCGATATTTGCAAAAGTGTTACCGTTATTCAAAATTTATCTGAGCTTACCGCCGAAAAAAGTCTTTGTGAGCAGTTGAAAAAAAGGAAAAATGTACGCTTTCTCTTTAACTCCGTAATAACGGAATTTACGGGCGACGGCGAAAGGCTGAACGGCATTATTGCAGAAAATACCGACACAAAAATCACCTCAAAGCTGACCTTTGACGGGGTATTCGTTGCAATCGGGCTTGAAGCGGATAATTCGATTTTCAAAGATTTAATATCTCTTGACGAAAACGGGTTTATAATTTCCGATGAGGATATGCGAACCGATAAAGACGGAATTTTCACGGCAGGCGATTGCAGGTCAAAGAAAATTCGGCAAATTACTACGGCAATGGCGGACGGCACAACGGCGGCATTTTCGGCTTGCAAATACGTTGATGAACTGAATAAATAACAAAACACGGTAGCCAAAGGCTACCGTGTTTTTGCGTTTTAGGAATTATTTGCTTATTTATTTGTCTTTTTCGTTGCTTCGATAATTCTTACAACTATCGGGCAAAGAACAACATTTGTCAAAAGCTCAAACAGGAAGTTGAAGCCGACAAAGCCGACAAGCATATACTTTGCAACGCTTTCGAAGCCCTCAGTAACACCCCATTCTCTGACAGCGTCAAAGAAGAAAATACGGCATCCTAAAAGGAAAACGCCCGTGTTCGTAACGGGTGCTACGATTGCCGCAAGGATTGTTGCGAGGGTCATATTTTTGTTTTTCAATGCGTTGAATACAAGACCTGCAAACAGTCCGCAAAGTGTACCTTTGAGAAGCACGGTTACGATAGTACCCGGAACGCTGATTGCAAGGAAAAGGGAAGCGTCGCCCGAAAGTAAAACAACTACGCCGAAAACAAAGCCCAACCAAGCGCTGACAATCGGACCGCAGAGAGCAGCACCGAGAACAACGGGAATCAAAATCAATGAAATTGAGAATGTTCCGAACTTGATTGATGAGCCGATAAACTGCAATACGATTACAATAGCGGTTAAAATGCCGCCGATTGCGAGCTTGAGCGATTGCTCTTTACTCATCTTTTTACTTTTTGCCATAATAAAACTCCTTTCGCTGTTGCCCCTTTATGGCTCGGAAAAATTCCACGGGTGCAACGCACTTAAAATATTTATGGGCTGTGCTTTAAGGGAAAACACAACCGTAAAACAAACACTCGGCATTGTGATATTACGCAAAACGCTGTAACTCACACCTTATGTATTGCTTTTGATGAATTGAAATTATTTACAGTTTTTATCGTAAATAGCCTTTAAGCCCTTTAAGATAAGGTCATTGTCATATACTATGTCGTGTTTGCACTCCTTGACAATAAATGACGAAAGTCCGCCTGTTGCGACGATTACGGCAGGAGTACCCACCTCGTCAATAAATCTGTCAATCATTCCGTCAATCATTGAAGCCGTGCCTAAAATAACACCCGACTGCATACATTCAATCGTGTTTTTAGCACAAGCCTTACTCGGTGCGTTGAGAGCGATTGTCGGAAGCTGCGAGCTTGTTTCGGTAAGCGCATTAAGAGAAATTGCAATTCCGGGAGCGATAAGTCCGCCGCAGAAAGCCTTTTTCTCATTGACAACATAGAGCTTTGACGCTGTGCCGAGGTCAACCACAAAGGCGGGGAGGGGATAATTCTCTGCAACTCCTACCGCACCTGCCGCAAGGTCAGCGCCGAGTTGAGCAGGGTTGTCGATTTGAATATCGAGACCTGTTTTAACACCGGGAGCAATTACAATGCACTTCTCGCAAATCGGAGAAATAGCCTGCTTGAGCGTTTGCGTAAGCTCAGGAACAACAGAGCTTATTATAGCACCGTCAATGAGCGAGGTGTCAACCTTATGCAAAGCGAATATGTTTGAAAAATAAACTGCATATTGGTCGGGCGTGAGGCTGCGTTGAGTGGCAAGCCTTGAAACAAAAACTATATCGTCATTGTCGAACACGCCGAAGGTTATATTTGTATTTCCAATGTCAACTGTTATAATCATAAAATCACCACGGATAGTATAATACAAAAGCGGTCTTGATTTCAAGACCGCTTTTTATTTTTTTTGAGAATTATTTATCGTCGTTCTTTTTCTTTGTAAGAACAAGTGCAGCACCTGCGATAGCTGCTATGCCTGCAACAGAAGCGATTGTATAGTCGCCTGTCTTAGCGTTGCCGCCCTCAAAGTCAGTCTTGTTTGAGCCTGAACCCGAAGAACCTGAGCCTGAACCGCCGTTATTTTTATCGCCGCCGTTGTTTTTATCGCCGCCTTTTCCAAGCTTACCAAGAATCTTTGAAACAAGGTCTTTGATGCCGTCACCTGAAATATCGGGAATTTCAATCTTGCCCTTACCGTTGAAGAGGTCAGAAAGCTTGTTGTAGGTTTCCTCGTCGATAATGCCTTTTTCCTTAGCAGCGTCGAGAATCTTCTGAACTTCCTCAGCGGGCAAGTCCTTAATAAGCTCATACATCTTTGTAAGCTTTTCGGTAGCCGAAAGGGAACTGTCGTTCATAATTTTCTTCATCTCATCAAGGATAGCCTGAGCCTTATCCTCTTCGGCAGCCTCGGCCTTGTCAATAATTGTGTTTATTGCGGTGTAAAGAGGCTTGTCAATAATACCCTTGTTGAGAAGCGTGTCGGCAGAAGTGCGAAGGTCGCCCTTTGTCTCTGCACCGTTTTCCTTAAGGATAGCGATGATTTTATTAGCGGCAACTTCACGGTCAGCATCTGACGGGTTAGCGCCAAGATCTCTGACAACCTCTCTGATAGCGATTGTAGCTTTGCTTGTATAAGTAAGATCCGGTACTGCTGCAAAAGAAGCAACACACATTGAAAATACTAAACAAATCGAAAGTAAAACAGTAGCAAACTTTTTCATAAATAATTACCTCTGTAATCCTCAAAATTTTTCGATAGATATAATCCACCGTTCTGTCTCTTATATAATACAATATTTAATTGCCCGTGTCAACCGAAAATAGATAAATTTTGTAAAAAAAATACACCCGAGAAGCGTTAAAATTTTTCTCGGATGTATTTGCTTTTATTTCATTGACTTTGCCTTGTCCTGTAAGGCGAGAATTGCTGTCTGCACCTTGTCCGCAAGCTCCTCGACTGTAACTCCCTGCGAGCTTATCGGCTCGCCGAAAAGCACATTTACTCTGAACGGCTTCATTTTCTTCCAGTTGTAAAAGCTCATTATTTTCTTGCCCTTGGGGAAGATTTCAAACGCACCGTCGATATAAACGGGGATAATCGGCACTCCCGTATCGCTTGCAAGCACGCAAGCACCGCTTTTCATTGTTCTGAAAATTCCGTCCTCGCTTCTTGTGCCCTCGGGATGAATAACAACGCACCAATCGTCCCTGAGCCTTTGGCAGATGCTGTTCATGGTGTTCATATTCATACCGTTTCTGTCAACGGGCACCATACCTGTTGACTTTATCATTCTCGTAGAGAACCAATCGTCTCTGAAAAGCTCTTTTTTAGCCATAACGCAGGTTTTTTTGTATCTTTCCTTACTCATAGCCGAAGCAATGTACAGGAAGTCGATTTTGGAAACGTGGTTTGCACAAACAACGAAACCTTTATCGTTATTCAAAACTTCTTCGCCGTAAAAATGAATGTGATAAAGTGATTTTGCCAAATTCTTAAAGAACCTGAAGCGTTTGTAATCCTTATCGTCCTTATCCTGCGGATAGAGGCTTGCGTCAATTTCCTTGACAACCTCTTTGCCCTCTTTTCCGTCGATTAAATCAACTATGTCGCCGACGGTCATTGTGTCATTATAATAAGGCTCGATATTCTTGCCGAATTTGTCCTCAATCTGCACCGCAAGGTTGATAGCAGAAAGCGAGTCAATAGCAAGGTCTCTGAAAATTACGGTGCTTTCGGTCACGTCGCCTTCGTCTGCGTTTGCAACCTCACAAACAATTTTAACAACGCCCGTCAAGATCGATTTATCGGCTTTATCGGACTTTACAGCTTCGTTTTCAACGCCGCTTCGCTCGTCAATAGCCGCCTGCTTTAACAAAAATCTCTTCGGCTTCTGAATTGACGTTCTCGGAATTTTATCGACAAAGTGGAAGTGCGCTATTTTCATATATATCGGAAGCTTAAGTGCAATTTCACGGAATTTTTCCTTGATTGCGGACTCTGTTTTTTCGTCGAAGTTATCGGGCACTACGAATGCGTGTACCTCGTCATAATCGGCATTTTCAGCCGGAACGCCGCAGACTACAAGCTCCTTTGTGTGCTCAATTCCGATATACTTTTCTTCAATATCCTCGGGAGTAGCCTTTTTGCCGCTTGCAAGGACAATATTTTCCTTGCTTCTGCCCGTGATTGAATAAAATCCGTTTTCGTCTATCGTGGCAAGGTCGCCCGTCTTAAACCAGCCGTCGTCCGTGAACGCTTCTTTTGTGAGCTGCTCGTCTCTGAAATATCCCTTCATAAAGTAAGGAGATTTGATAAGAAGCTCGCCGTCATCGCTGATTTTAGTCTGAATATCGGGATACGGAACACCGCAGGAATGTGTTGTAAGATTTTCGGGACGGTTACCGATTGTGGGAATATTGGTTTCCGAAGCACCATAGGTAATTATAAGATTAAAGCCCGTGCCATAGAAAAATTCCGCAACCTCCTGCTTTGTCGGTGCGCCTGCGGTACACAAAAATTCAAGCGAACCGCCGAAGCCCTCGTGAATACTCTTAAAGAGCTTTTTGCCGAGCATATTTCCGTCTTTTTTACGCTTTTTAAGGCAAATCGGGAAAAATGTCTTGAACATTATTCTTGTAAGCGCCTTTGAATTTATCTTCTTCATTATCTGAGTCATAAACAACTCATAAGCCTTCGGAACTCCGAGGAAAACCGTAGGATGATAATCTGCGAATGCACCCAAAATAGCGTCTGCGCTCATTCCGTCGATATAATATGCGTCTGCACCCGAAAGAGCAGGACCTAACATAAGGCAGATAACGCCGTAAATGTGGCTGTTCGGAACGATTGAAAGGTATCTGTCGTCCTTATCGAGCCCTTGAACATTGAGCGTCATTTTAGTTGTATTTATAAGCGAGTCGTGATAGTGCATAATTGCGGCGGATTTTCTTGTTGTACCCGAGGAATAGATTATCGTCGCAACCGAGCTGTCGGCGTCGGTCGTTTCGGGAATATCTGAGGAAAGCTTTTTAACAGAGCCGTCAAAAAACACACCGTTATAAATGTCAAAAACGGGGAGTGGATAATCGGGCAGCCTGTTGAGCTTTTCATAGCAGCTCTCGGACGCCGCAACGGCTCTTGTGTCCGCCTTGTCGATAAACTCCTTGATTTCATCGCCCGAAAGCGAAGCGTCGATAAGTACCGAGGTGCAACGAAGCTTTGCAATCGCCAAAAAGGTAATTACCCATTCGGGCATACTCTCGGAGGCAATGGCAATTCTGTCGCCCTCCTTAACGCCTGCCGAAGCGAGAGCTTCAGCGTATTTGTCGGCTTTTTCAAGGGCTTCTCCATAGGTATAGGTTTCAAGTCTGCCGTCGGAAAACCTTTTCGCAAGCGCACGCTTATTAAGGTGCGGGGAATTGATTTTCCGTACTTCTTCATAGATGTTCATAATCAATCCGAACCTTTCCGTATAGTATATTTATCGGTAAATTTCGTTAAAGTCAAATTCTTTTCTTTCGCCGTCGGGCATAATATGAAAGCAACGCTTTCCGAGTGAAAAAATCGGCTTGTCATTCTTTAAGCTGTCAGAATATACGCACATAACCTCGACTTTGTCCTTGCCGAATAACTCGTAAAATCTGCGTACCTTTTCTTCGTTTCGGCAGTTTTTATAAAGCAGCTCGCCCGTTTTTCTGTCGTGTCTCGTGCACAAAAGATACTCAAATCTGAGCCTTTTTTGGATTTCCTCAAGCAGAAAATCGGGACTTGCACTGATGACAATCGCAGTTCTTTCCCTGTTTTCTGGCAAAAACCACGGAAAAACTTTCTTTTCGTATTTATCCCAAAAGGCTTTTACCGCCTTGTCGAGCTTTATAAATCTTACAAAGCAGAAAATATGCTTTTTGAACTTATCGAGTTTAATAACACGAAAAGCGAAAAGCAATGCCAAAGCAATATAAAAGGGAAGCAGAAAAATCAGATACGGATACCGTAAAAAGCAGAATATCGCAAATTTAGAGCCGCTGTCAAAGGGCACAACCGTTTTGTCAAAATCGTAAATATCCGCCTGCATAGCTGCCTCCCGTTACGTCATTTTTACTATTTTAGCAGAATAAGAATTAAATATCAACATTTATATTGAAAATGTACAGTTATCGGAATATTGTGTATATACACAAAAATATGTCAACACATAACTATCAATAGTGCATTTTGCAAGAAATCGTTTTCAATTATGCAAAAATCAACGTATTTTGTTGACATACAAGGGTTGCTTTGCTATAATTCTGACTGTAAATTTATTTAACTTGCAGGAGGCTCACCAAATGACTTACTCACAAAAAGTATTGGAAGACTTAAAAATCAAAAATCCCGACCAACCCGAGTTCATTCAGGCTGCAACAGAAGTTCTTGATGCACTCGCACCGGTTGTTGACACCGATCCTGTATATGAAAAAGCAGGTCTTTTGGAAAGATTGGTTGAGCCCGAGAGACAGATTATGTTCCGTATCCCTTGGGTTGACGATAAAGGCGCAGTTCATGTAAACAGAGGCTACCGTGTTCAGTTTAACTCGGCAATCGGTCCGTATAAGGGCGGATTGAGACTTCATCCGAGCGTAAACTTGAGCATTATAAAATTCCTCGGCTTTGAGCAGATTTTCAAAAACAGCCTTACCGGACTTCCGATAGGCGGCGCAAAGGGCGGCTCTGACTTTGACCCCAAGGGCAAGAGCGATATGGAGATTATGCGCTTCTGTCAGGCATTTATGAACGAGCTTTTCAAATATGTCGGTGCTGATGAGGACGTGCCCGCAGGCGACATCGGTACAGGCGCAAGAGAGGTCGGCTATCTCTACGGTCAGTACAAAAAGCTTACAAACCGTTCAGAGGGCGTTCTTACAGGTAAGGGCTTGAGCTTCGGCGGCTCGCTTGCAAGAACAGAGGCAACAGGCTACGGTCTTGTTTATATTACCGAGGAGCTTTTGAAGGATCACGGCAAGGATATGAAGGACGCAAGAGTAGCGGTTTCAGGCTCCGGTAACGTTGCTATATATGCAATCGAAAAGGCACAACAGCTCGGTGCGAAGGTTGTTTCCTGCTCTGACTCTAACGGCTATATCATCGACGAAAACGGCATTGACCTTGACCTTGTTAAGAAAATCAAAGAGGTTGACAGAAAGAGAATTAAGGAATATGTCAACACTCATCCCGAGGCAGTTTACGGCGAAGGCTCAGTTTGGGACAACGTAACCTGCGACGTAGCTCTTCCGTGCGCCACACAGAATGAAATCAATAAGGCTCAGGCTAAACGTCTTGTAGACAACGGTTGCTATGCGGTATGTGAGGGTGCGAATATGCCCACAGACAACGACGCTATCAATATTTTGCTCGAGAGCAAGGTGCTCTTTATCCCAGGTAAAGCGTCCAACGCAGGCGGTGTTGCAACATCGGCTCTTGAAATGGGTCAGAACTCAATTCGTTCGTCGTGGACATTTGAAGAGGTTGACGCAAAGCTTAAAGGCATTATGGTAAACATTTATTATCATATGAAAGAGGCTTGCGACAAGTACAATGTTCCCGATAACTTTGTTGTCGGAGCAAACATTGCAGGCTTTATGAAGGTTGCCGACGCTATGATGGCACAGGGCATCGTTTAATAAATAAGATATACAACAAACCCCGTACTCATTAACGAGTACGGGGAATTTTTTTGTTTAAGGAATTTTTATAAAGCGTAAATGACAATGCCTAAGATTATGAGCACAAGACCTATCATTTTTTGCTTTGATATTTTTTCTTTAAGGAAAAGCCAACTGAAAAACGCTACAAAAATATAGCCTGCCGACTCGAAAATCGGACCGTATGAAAGCGGAATTACCTTGTAAGCGAAAATTGAGCAGAAGGTAGCGCCGAAGAAAATCATATAAGCAAAGATAACCTTTGGATTAAGATATTCCTTGATTTTGCTTTCATACTGTATCATTGCGCTCTTTTTAAGCATAATTTGTGAAAGCGAGGAAATCAATACTCCGAAAATGAAAATCAGAGAAAAAAGAAATTTATTGTTCATCAGCCATCACCACCACAATCACGCCGGCAATTACGATAAGCGCACCGACTATCATATTCCATTTAATTTGCTCCTGGAAGAACAAGTAGCCCCATAAGATACCCCAAACGACAGTTATTGCCTTGTTGGAATAAGCTGTGTTCAGCGGTATTTTTTTTATTATCTGTTGCCAGACAATAGCGTAAACTCCGAGGTTTAGTATTACAAGACCATAAAACAAGATAAACTTAAAGGATAAAAATTCATTTTGCCCCGCAAGCTTTGAGCAAATACTTCCGAGCGAATATAAAAGCAATTCAACGTGTAAGGCGATAAAGTATTTTACCTTATCATTTGCTATCTTTTTCTTCATCGATATTTACCGTTTCCTTTACAACATATTGCGGAGAGTTATTCAGAGAAATATATATTCTTCCGATATATTCGCCGATCATACCGAGCATAAGCATAATCAAACCGCCGATAAACAGCATAATTGCGATAGTCGAGCTCCAGCCTACGCTGATATTGACAACAACAAGCTTTCTTATAATCGTATAAATTCCGAAAATGAAGCCGATTATAGCGCATACAACGCCGACGATTGACGAAATACGAAGCGGAACGACCGAGAATGCCGTAAAGCCGTTAAGCATAAGCTTTACAAGCTTGAAAAGCGAATAACCCGATGTGCCCTCGGCTCTCTCACGGTGGTCAACATATACGTTTGCAATGTTCTTTGTTGACCTGAAAACCAATCCGCCTATATAGGTAAAGGGATTTTGGTATCTGACAACCTCGTCTGCGATGAACTTCTTCATTACATAGAAGCTTGTACCGAGTATGTCTTTGGGTTTTCCGATTAAAACCTCTGACATTTTATTACTCAACCAACTGCCCCAGCGACGCCATAAGGACTCCTGAATTTTATTGTATCTTGCGTAAACAACGTCGTAGCCCTCGTGAAGCTTGTCAATCAAATCAAAGGTTCTGTCAACAGGGGACTGTCCGTCGTCGTCAAGCGAAACGATTAAATCGCCGCTTGCAGCCCTGTAACCTGAAAGAAGCGCTGCGTGTTGTCCGAAGTTCTTCGCAAAAGAAATAGCCTTGACCTCTTTTCTCTTTTCGGCAATGCCTTTTATTACAGACCAAACATTGTCGGGAGAGGAATCGTTGACAAGGATTATTTCATATTCGTTTTCAGCGTGCTTTGACATAAGGTCGTCAATTTCATCAAGTACCGCCGAAATTGTGTGCTCCGAGCGATAGCAGGGGATTACAAAAGAAATTTTTTCATTAGTATTCATTGAGTGTCTCCGTGAAATTATTGATTTTTAAGATACTCGGCCAATTCGAGAATAGCCTCGTCAATGCTGATTTCAGGCTCAAAGCCCGTGTCGTTTTTGAGCTTGTCTATGCAGACGTCCCAGCAAAGACCGTCCTCGGGATCAGCCCTGTCGTCAAAAATTATCTTTGAAGAGGAATTTGTAAGCTCAACGCACTTTTTCGCAAGCTCATAGTTTGAAACAAGGTTGTAGCTTGCAAGGTTATAAATACCCTGAGCGTTTGAGCAAACCGCCTTGTAGAGAGCCTGTGCGGTGTCTCTTACATGGATATAGGTCTGCTTTCTGTTACCTGTTCCTATCAAATGCAAATCCTCTTGATTAACCGCTTTTCTGACAAAGGTCGTAAATATGGTTTTAGGATTTACGCCTATTCCCACGGGAGAGCAGATGCGGAAGCTGACGGTTCTCAAGCCGTAAGTATAAGAAGCAAAGTCCGCAAGCATTTCTTGTGTGCGCTTTGAAACGTGGTAAAGAGTCGGCGGCTTTATCGAATGAGCCTCGGTTATAGGGTGCTCGTTCGGTGTGCCGATTACGGGCAGGCTCGAAAGCTGAACGAAAACGGGGATTTTCTCGTTAACGCATAATTCGATAAGGCGCTGAACGCCTACGCAGTTGTTGCCGAGAATTTCAGCCTTATAATCGTGCCTTACGTCTGCCGCAAGGTGAACGATAGCGTCGATTTTATCGACAGAAAGCATTGAGTAGAGCTCCGAGAGCTTTTCACTTGACATATCAACGCAAACATATTCGTCGCAGTTGCAACGACATTCGGCATTTCGACCAAGACCTATAACATAACAGCCTTGCTCCTTGAAATAGTCGCAAACATGCTTTCCGATAGAACCGTTTGCACCTGTAATTAAAACATTCATGCGTAAAACTCCTTTATCAGTCGGCAAACTCAACCTTTATAATGTCATTCATGCGCTTGATTGTGTCAAGAGCTTCCTGCTTGTCGTCATATTTATAGTAAATATAAGCAACACGCTGATTCATATAGTCATCAATTTCCTCGTAGGGCTTGAGAATATCAATTTTCTTGAAAATGTGCTTCTGAAGCTCCTCGGGAATGGTGTAGCCCTTGATTTTGCCGTTTCTTCTGACCATAATTCCGTGATGACCCGCATATTTCGCAAGGGGCTTTTCCCATTTGAGATTTGAAAGGTCCTCGCCGATTTCAGCCTTAACCAATGCTTCTTCCCACGGGAAGCCTGTAACAGCGTGAGCAACGGTAAGGAACTGATTGCCCAAGCAGCGGCGCATCATTTCTATTATATACGGTTTTCCGTCGGATACGATATACTGGAGAGTGAAAATGCCGTCCTTCAAGTCAAGAGTGTTGCAAATCTTCTCGATAGACTCGTGCAATTCATTTTCAACAGCCTTGTCTGTATCGGTAAAGAGAAGTTCTGACTGAATAAGGTAGGGGTTAATCGGCGAGAAGCAGTCGCAGGTAACCGAAGCGATAACCTTTTTGTCCTTAACAAATGTAACGATAGACTGCTGATTGCCGACAATAAACGGCTCAATAACAAATCTGCTTGTTCTTGAACGGTCAATAGCGTTCTTGATAGCGAAAAGAGCCTCTTCCTCGTTGTCTGCACGCAAAATGCCCTTGCCGCCTGTTAAATCGTTAGCCTTAACGATAATCGGATATTCAACTGTTTTAACATACTCCGCAGCTTCGTCATAGGACTCAAAAACCTTAGAAACGGGAGTCCTCAAGCCGAGCTTCTGAATGAAGTCCTTGAACAAGTCCTTCTGATGCATAATAAGTGCGTTTTCGTAGGTATCGTGACCGGGCCAACCCATTTTCTCCGCAACATAGCAGGAGGTAATAACGCCGAAGTCGTTGGCACAGGAAACAATGCAGTCAATGCTGTTCTCTTTTACGATTTTGAGAATTGCCTCCTTGTCCGAATAGTCGGCGGGGATGTACTCGTCCGCAAGTGCATGTCCGAGCAAGGACGGATTGTTTCCGCTTGTTATGGTGTAATAGCCCAATTTTTTAGCTTCTTCTATAAGTGTTGCTTCACTCAAGCTACCGTTCAAAATAAGCAATTTTTTCATTTTGCAAATCCTTTCAAGCTTGTCGCTTATATGTTTTCAAAGTATTTTTTAACGCTGTCTATAACGTGCTCTCTGTCCTCTAAGGTAAGGTTGTAATAGAGGGGGAGACGAACAAGTCTTTCGCTTTCCTTTGTGGTGTACTCATCCTCGCCGTCAAATCTGCCGAACTTGTGTCCTGCCGGTGCAGAATGAAGCGGAATATAGTGGAATACACAGTTGACGCCGTCCTTCTTGAGAGCCTCGATAAAGTCGGTGCGTGCTTCAAGGTCTTTGAGCTTAATGTAGAACATATGAGCGTTGTGAACACAGCCGACGGGAATTGTCGGAAGCTCGATATATCCTTTTTCCTCCAAAGGCTTGAAAGCTTCATAATAAGCGTTCCATGTTGCAAGTCTGTTTTCGTTTATCTCGTCTGCAACCTCAAGCTGTGCCCAAAGATAAGCAGCGTTCAATTCGCTCGGGAGATAGCTGTCGCCGAAGTCAACCCAAGTGTATTTGTCAACCTGACCACGGAAGAATTTTGCTCTGTTTGTGCCTTTTTCACGGAGAATTTCAGCCTTTTCATTATAAGCGGGGTTGTTAATAACAAGCGCACCGCCCTCGCCCATAGAGTAGTTCTTTGTCTCGTGGAACGAATAGCAACCGAAGTCGCCCATTGTGCCGAGAGCCTTGCCTTTATAGGTGCTCATTACACCTTGAGCCGCATCCTCGATAACCATAAGGTTGTGACGTCTTGCAATATCAAGAATTGTGTCCATTTCACAGGAAACACCTGCATAGTGAACAGCGATAATTACCTTGGTCTTTTTCGTTATTGCGGATTCAATCTTCTTTTCATCAATATTCATCGTGTCGGGACGAATATCAACGAAAACAAGCTTAGCACCTGCAAGAACGGGTGCGTTTGCCGTACTTGAAAACGTATAGCTCGGAAGGATAACCTCGTCGCCGGGCTTCAAATCGCAAAGCAATAATGCCATATCAAGTGCGGTTGAACCGCTTGTGGTCAAAAGTGCCTTCTGAGCGTTGAATTTTTCTTCAAGCCAAGCGTTGCACTTTTTTGTGAACTGACCGTCTCCGCAGATTTTATATGAGTCTACGGCTTCTTTAATATAGGTAAGCTCGTTACCTACATAGGGAGGAACGTTAAAACTAATCATATTTTTACTCCTTTTATCAGCTTACTAACAAAATGTTTATATAAGATGAAAATGAAATCATAAACAATATTGTACATATTGAGGAAACGGCAGCGTACTGCGCCCTCTCACTCTTAATAAGGCTTATCAATGTTTCAAAGCCCTTTGCCACGAATATCGCAAGCGCAGGCAGAAGCGGGAAGCAGTATCTTCCTTGCGGCTGATAGTCCGAGAAGTAGCTGTTGTATATGCTCAAGCCTACCGCCATCACTCCGCAAAATGCAAGCGAGATATAGAAAACTATCCAATCAAGAGTCGGCTTTTGGTGCTTTGCGTTCGCAATAAGCTTAAATACAAAGTAAACGAAGCCGATAAACGCTACTATAAAGAACAGTGTGTAGAATCTGTAAACATTATTATTAAGCGGATATGCCATCGGACCGAAGAAGCCTATAAAGCTCCTGTACGTTGACGAAAGCCAGCCCATATCGAAAAGCATATGCCAAAGCGAATATCCGAGATTTGAGGGATTTCCTCTGTTTTCGGGCTTGAATGCCTCATCTGCGTATATCGCAGCATATTCACGGGAAACCTTGAAGCCTAAAAGGTCGTGGTAGAGATAAAGGTGTCTTGCAAAAAGGTAACCCATAAGCACAAGCGTTACAACAACGATAAATGCACTCAGCCTTACAAAGCCCTTGTAATCCTTTTTGTTCTGATAGAAATAGGTTATGAAGTATATGAAAATACTTGCGAGAACCCAAACATAGCTGTTATAGTACGACATAGCGCAGATAGCCATACCGACCGATAACACGAAAGCATTTTTGAAATTCCAATTGTTATTTATTGCAAGCGTCCATGCGTACAAAACGATAGAAATGCCGAGCATAGCACAGATGTCGTTGTTGACATAGCTTCCAAGGAAGGCAAACTGCGGCAATGCCGCAACAAGGCTAATCATTATCCATCTTGTGGGATTTTTGAAAACCTGCTTTGACGCTTTGACCGTAAAGTAAACTGTGAGCGTAGCACAGCAAACGCTGACCATACGGGCAGCCAAAAGAATGTAAAACTGATTTGTTGTAAACAGCGCCGCTATTTTCATCGGAATGTAGTCAAGCACACTGCAAAGCATTGTCGGGAACAGGGCATAGGAGAAGCCCCAAACCGAGTTTACGAGCTCTTTTCCGATAGGCAGCCTGTTGTTTTCAAAGAAGAAACGGGAAACCTCGTATCTCATATGCTCGTCGGGACCGTAGTTCAACGGCTTGATTATCCACATTGCATAATAAACAAAGCAGCCGACAAGGAAAATAAATTCAAATGTTGTGAGCGATTTTACGCTCTTTTCGCTTGTTGACCATTTGACGAAAATAAACAATGCAATGCTTATTACCGCAAAGAAAATCAAAACGTGCAAGACGTTGAAGCCGCCGTCAAAGCGAGTGATTGTTTTTGCGCTTGATGACGATACGATTACATCCGCAAGTGCGAAATCTCCGTCAATATCAATTCTCAGCGAAGCATAATCGCCCTCGGGAATTTCCATAATAAGCGACTTTGAGGGGAACGTTACCGTTGTACGTCTGGAATTGTCGGGAGTATAATCCATATCCTTTTCGGCATAGTAGATTTGAACGGGCGTATCCTTTATGATGTGCGAGCCGAACTTAATGTAAACGGTTTTAACATTCTCGTTGACACCGGAGAAATTAAGCTGCGGGTCAACGTTGTTTTGACCGTATCTGTTGCCGTCAACATTATAGTTCGCAGAGGTAAGCGAACAGCCCTCCTTTTGAAGAAGAGAAACAGAGCCGTTTTCAAAGCCGACCGAACGGTTTACCGTAAATAAACACAGCTCAATAAACACAGAAAAAACAAGTGCAACAGCTAAAATGATGCACAAGCTCTTTTTTTTACTTTTCATCTAAATATAAACACTCCTCAAGCATTAGTTGCGTCAAAACACAATAATCCATTTTTCAACATTATAATACTATATAGCTTAAAAATCAATTGTTTTATTCATATCCGAACAGCATTTGAGGGGAATAAGTCAAAGAAAGACGGAAATTGAAACAAATAAAGCGACAGGAAAAAACTTTTTTTGAAAAAAGTGAAAATTTGTCTTGACGAAACCGAATGTATATGATATTATATTCAAGCGTTCGAAACGCTGGTGTAGCTCAGTTGGTAGAGCAGCTGATTTGTAATCAGCAGGTCGGGGGTTCAAGTCCGTCCACCAGCTCCATTATTTTGTGAAAACAGAATATATTTATGTGGGAGTGTTCCCGAGTGGCCAAAGGGGGCAGACTGTAAATCTGTTGTCGACGACTTCGGTGGTTCGAATCCACCCGCTCCCACCAAAAATAACCAATCGCATTTGCGGTTGGTTATTTTTTATGTAAAAAAGGGTGGATGAGAACCACAAGTCTAAAAATCGGAGGTTTGCGGAGCAAACGAACGCCGAGCGAAGCTCGGGTCCACCCGCTCCCACCACGTCGTCACGGACTTTGTATCGTTCGTGACGGCTTTTTTATTGAAAAATCCATCCCTCACTCACGCCGTCATTCCTCCTTTCCGAAACAGGTCACGCTCAAGTCGCCTGTTCGGTTGTAAACGCCCTCACAACGGCTTTGTTTCGCTACCACCCTGTTTCGGTTTAGGTGGTACAAGTGAATTTGATTTATGTTTGTTTACCTGATGATTACGCTAATAATCGTCTTTTCAGTTCTATTCGCCTTGCGGCGAGTTCTATTGCTTCGCAGTGATATACGGCTTTCAGCCGAGTGATATTGCCTTGCGGCAGTTAAAGAGGCGAATAGAATATCACTGCGACGAAGTCGCAATATCACTTTTGCCACAGGCAAAAATATCACGCCGAACGAAGTGAGGTATATCATAAAAAAATAATGAAAATGCGGTTGTCTGTGAATGTGAAATTAACATCCAACGGTGTAGGGCAGGGGCTTGCTCCTGCCGAGCAGACTGTCGGATATATATAAACTATCGGCTGTTATCAAAATTGAAAAATATATTGAACCGTAGGGACAACCCTTGCGGTTGTCCGTAAATGTGATATAATATGTGATTTTTTGCGGACAGGGGCAAGCCCTGTCCCTACGGGTGTGCGAATGTTTTAATATCATATCAGCCAAAAATTGTAAATCTTGTGATTTATCAATAATTGTGCTATTATGTATTTAATTCACAAGGATAAAACAGAGGCTTGTGTTTCATTGAGGGTAGTAACTGCATTTATCAGATAAAATCACGAGGATATTATTATGGATAGCATTTTTGAAAAAATCAAAAAAAGCGATGTCTTTAACAAGGAAAACAGAGCTTCCTATATGACGGCTGTTGCGTTGATGAGCCTGTTTACCTTTACGTTTTTGGGTGCAGAGTTTTTGTTTGTCAATGTGATTTCCTGTACCGTGTCGGGCGACCGGTCGGTAAACGCTCAAAACTATGCGCTCGGCGTGAGCGTGGTCGGATTTGCCTTGTATCCTCTTTTCTGTCGCTTATTTAAGGAAAAATTGCTTTCCGTTATATCCGTAATTTCGGCGATTATATCCGTAGTTTGCCTGTTTTTAATGTGTTCTCGCATCACATATACTCTTACAATCGGCACGGGACTTGTGCTGTTTTTAATTCTCGGAGTATTCGGCAGTGCCGTGTTTTATAAGGCTGTGTGCTTGCTGAAAAACAACGCATTTCTTGCAAGATTCGTCGGTCTTTCATATATGCTCGGGATTTTGCTCCAAATAGCAAATAACAATTTGATTCACGCTGATATGTCGGAGGCAGGCGTTCTTTCAGTGTTTTTGTTGCTGCTGTCGGTTATGCTCGTAAAAGCAGAAAAGGTCTGTGCGGACTCGACCGCTTTAGAGAGCAATGAGCAGGGCGAAAATAGCAAAAAGGACAACAGCGGCTTGAAAATCGGCGTGGTGCTTGTCCTGTTCGTTGCGCTTATGACCTGTATTTTCGGTACGCTCGACAATGCGGTTACCTTGTATCATGCAAACGGTGTGGCAAATATCGGACATTGGCATCGAATTCTTCTTGCACTCAGCGGACTTTTGGCAGGCTTTTTGTTCGACGTGGCTAAAAGGAAATATATGGGCGTGATAATGTACTGCGTTACGATACTTTCGACGGCGTGCTTGGTAATATTGCAATTTGCAGGACCGTTTTCGGCAGGCTTGACGGTATTTTATTTATCCGCAGGCTTTTTTGCCGTTTTCTTTACCGCTTCATTTATGGAATTGTCGCAATACACAAATACTCCGCAGCTTTGGGCAGGACTCGGCAGAGCCGTAAACAACTTGGTTGCAATGGCGATCTCGGGCGGCTCTCTTGCGTTGCTCAATTCGGGGAACAATATCGCAATTATAACGGGCGAGCTGTTGCTGTTCGTGCTTACAAGCATTACCGCACTTATTTATACCGTAAAGCGCAGAGAGCTTTTTGAAAGGCTTGACGCCGCTGAAAAAGAGGCTGTAAGCAGCAGCGAAAGACTTGAAAGGCTTTCGGAAAAATTCTCATTTACGCCGAGAGAAGCAGAGGTTTTCGGCTTGTTGGTTAATACCGAGGACGGCTTGCAGACGATTGCCGATAATCTGTTCATTTCCAGACGAACTTTGGAGCGTTATGTGTCCGCAATATACGAAAAAACGGGTGCGAAAACTCGAATCGGACTGATTTCTCTTTTCAATAATAACAGATAATATACATAATTTAATAATTTTCGTTTGACACCTCTCACTTTTTGCGAGAGGTGTTTTTTTGCCCGATTTTGCATATTGGCGGACTTCCGCCACACACATTTTTCAACTTGGCGGACTTCCCTTATATACAAATTTATACTTGTAAATATAATTAACTGTATAGACGGATGGGGGAGACAAATTAAATTCCGCTGTCGGTCTAATGATTAAACAAAGCTTTGAAAAAAGGCTTAAAAAGGAGGAAATCATATGGATAACCAAAAAAAATTAAGGAGAAAGGTCAATTCAAAATTGAGAACGGTACTTTTGCTGATGCTTGTGGCAATGTTCGTAATTTCAAGTGTGATGACGGTCAATGCCGCTACAATCAAGGACGACGGAAAGTACACGCTGCTTATGACCTGCGGACTTAACGGTCCTGACGGCAAAATCGACGGCGATTATGCAAAAATAATAAGATTTGATGTTGCCGACGGCGACACGACGGTAAGCTTATCCGAATTGACTGCGGGCATTCTTCCGTTTAACGGCAGAACTCAATTTGCTTATTGGGCAACGGATTGGAATGGCGAAACAAGGGCCGCAGAGGATATACCACTGTCGGATTTCAATTCCGAGGGTACTTTTTGGGTAAACGACGGCGAGGTGGAATACACTAACGGTCTCACGATTTACGCAGCCTTCTCCGAGGAAGCACTAAAGGGAACGGGCACATATTACCTGACGCTTGATGGTCTCGGCGGTAAAGTAAACGGTAAATATGAATTAACTCTGACAAGCAGCTCAAACGATTTTCAGACGGTCGATTTAACTCAATATGTTCCTGTAAGAGAGGGATATACCTTTGTCGGCTGGGATTTGAACGGCAAGTATGTAACGGAAATATCGGCTGATTGCTTTAAGGAAAGCGACGCCGTAAGGGTACTTGCGACCTATACCAAAAACAGCTTTGACAATGACGGCATAGTATTGACCTTAAATGCCAACGGCGGAACGCTCGACGGCAACAAGGCTAAAAAGTACGATTATGTAGGCGGCAGAGACTCGGGCGCATCAATGTCGCTTTTGCCTTATGTTCCCGTAAGAGAGGGCTATACCTTTAACGGCTGGAACACCAAAAAAGACGGCAGCGGAAAAAATTACAAGTATGTTTATTGGAGATTTTGGGATAACAACGAAGAAACCAATAGCAAATTTGATAAAGACACCTTGATTACGGAAGACAACGGTTATGTGCGGTATAAAAATGTGACCCTTTACGCTTCTTGGACTAAAAATAATGACGTGCCGGAAAATTCCGGAAAGCCCGAACCGCCCACACCGATTACGCCTCCCGCTTCCGAAACGGTAAATAAGCTTGAAAGCACAGGCGAAACAAAGGCAGTTATCGAATTTCCGAACGGAATAAACAAGAATTACAAATTGGATATTCGTGAGGTTGAAGTTAAAAAGGATTTGGCGGACAAAAACGTAAAATTCATTGCGGACATCAATGTATTGGACGGCGATACGGTTGTAAAAATCAGCAATACCAAAATGAAAATCAGACTTGCCTTGCCCGAAGACTTGAAAGGCTATGAAAAATACGAGGTTGTATATATCTCAAACGGTGAGATAAAAGAAACGATTCCCGCAACGGTTGAGGACGGATATATCGTATTTGAAACAACTCATTTGAGCCAATACGGAATAGCGGCGACAAACAAAAATGTAACAAATGTAAATATTCCAAAGACAGGCGGTACAAACAGCCTTGCATTGTGGCTTACAATGGCAATACTCAGTGGCGGCGCCGTTACTCTGTTCGGTATGGCGGATAAAAAGAAAAAACGGGTAAAGTAAAATAATACCGAAACCTAAATTTCCCCTTAAAAAACAGGCAGTAACCGAATGAGGTTACTGCCTGTTTTGTGCAATGACGGTGTTCGGCTTCCGATAAACGAATATGTTTGATTATCCGCCAAAAATTTGTTGAAATCTCGGCGGATTTGCGTTATTATTACATAGGTAACCGCTTGAATATCAAAACGGTAATTTTAACACGGTAAGGTCGAAAAATATCCGACCGTATGCTTTAGGAGATTGGAATATGAAAACAGGCGTTATAGATGTCGGCGGGGGAATGAGAGGAATTTACGGGACAGGCGTTTTTGACTACTGTCTTGACAAAGGCATAAATTTCAGCTACGGTATCGGAATTTCGGCAGGAAGTGCGAATTTGGCTTCGTATGTCGGCGGACAAAGGGGTCGAAACTATGTGTTCTACCGTGATTATTCGTCACGAAAGGAGTATATGGGGCTCGGCGAGTTCTTGCACCACCATTCGTTCTTAAATCTTGACTATATTTACGGTACGCTGAGCAATTCCGACGGCGAAAATCCGCTGAATTTCGACGGTATTATGAAAAATCCTATGGAGTGGTATGTCGCAGGCACTAATGCAATAACGGGCGAAGCTCGGTATTTTGACCGAAACGATATTAAGCGTGACGATTACAGTATATTAAAGGCTTCGAGCGCAATTCCCGTTGTGTGCGAGCCGCAGTATATCGACAATGTTCCGTACTTTGACGGCGCATTGGGAAATCCCGTTCCCGTCAAAAAGGCGTTTGACGACGGCTGTGATAAGCTTGTGCTTATTTTGACAAAGCCGGAGTCCCTAATTCAGACGCCCGACAATGAAAAAATACTTGCAAGAATGTTCCAAAGCAAATACCCGAAAGCCGCACGTCAGCTTGAATTGAGGGCGGAACGCTACAATGAGGGTGTTGCGTTGGCTCAGGAGTACGCAAGGGACGGTAAGGCAATTATCATTTCGCCGGACGATACCTGCGGAGTTGACACGCTTGTAAAAAGTAAGACGTCCTTGCAAAGGCTGTATGAAAAAGGGTACGAGGACGCAGAAAAAATATCCTCGTTTTTATCTGAAAACTAAATAACAAAGCACAATTTTACGGTAATCGGTTTTGCGGTTGCCGTATTTTTTTACGCTTTTTTGTCTCATGGGACAATTTAGGGACACGCCTTTGTGTATAATTCAATAAAACGACGGAACGGTTCGATTTTTAGATGTAAAACTTAAAATATAATCAACAAATATAGCCGTTATGATGATAAATCGAATATTTTTTTGTTATCAAATGAAAAAAGTTAAAATTCCCGCAATATGTACGCTATCGGCACATAGAAACGGAAAAAGCTTTTTGATAAAATAAGCTTTGCTGTTAAATCTATTGCAAATATGTAATAGGCTTAAATAAAACGACATTTAAATTTTCTCGGAATACCGTAGCTTTTCAACTGCCTTTTTCATTTGTGAACGAAGCGGTTTTTTGTTTTTGGTGTTTTCGTTTGAAATTTGTTTCTGAAATTCGGCACGTTATGTGCTTTTTTATAACGTTACAGTCCTTTTGAATGGGCGTCCGAGGGGAAATGCGGCTGTCCTCGGCAGGCAATTTTATTTGAGGAGTGAGAACTGTGGAGAGGAATAAGAAAATTCACACCGCAATAGTCATATTGTCGGTGTTGCTTGCTATCAGCCTGTTGGCGATAGCGGGCTTAATGCTCTATAACCATTTTAAACCACGGGAGACCGCAACCGTTACCGTGTCGGACAATCTTATCACTCCCGACGAAGAAAAAACACAGCCCGTATCGCAGGAGACTGCCGACAATAAGAAAACCGATAAATCTAACGGCAAAGAGAACGGCAAGAACAGTTCTTCTGCTTCCGCCAAAAAGAATAACGCCGGCAACAATAATAATTACGCACAGGGATTTTACGGCAATCCCAACATTAAAACGGCGGCAAAAATGAAGCTTTACAACAGGCAGCCCAAGGATAATATTCCGTTCGAGGTACAAAATATGCTGCCGGGTGACAGCGAAACAAAATATTTCGGCGTGCAGGTTTCATATTGCAATGCACTCACGGTTAATTTCAGAGCAACTGTAAGAGACGGCTATGAAAAATTAGCCGAGGTTATGAAAATCAGAATAAAGCTGCTCTCTACCGACGAAATCGTATATGATGGGCTTATGCGTGATATGCCGAGCTGTGTTACATATAAATTGTATTCTGAACAGGATACGACCGAGGAGTTCTACTATGAAATTACCGCATATTTGGACACCTCTGTCGGCAACGAATATCAAAACAAAGATTTAATAGCCGACTTTAATTGGTCTGTTGAGGAGGTCAGCAACCTTGTATCTCCGCCACGCACGGGCAGTATGACGCATATGGCGGCTTGGTGTGCTTTGGCTGTTTCCTCGGCTTTTGTGATTGTTATCCTGCTGATTGCACGCAAGCGTAAGGAGGATGATGAAAATGCCTAAGGCTAAAACCGAAAAGAAGCTGACAGGCGGAATTATAGCTATTATCATTCTTGTTATTTGCTTGAGTATTACTACATTTGCCCTTGTATATGCGACTGTTTCGATTGAAAACAACCTCTTTACCACGGGTAATGTCAAAATCAATCTAAACGACGGAAAGCCTGTTATTCAGCAGCACGAATTTTTGTTTGAACCGGGAATGACGGTCGAAAAAAGCTTCTTTATCGAAAACGAAAGCTCCTGCGACGTCTATTACCGAATTTATCTTGAAAGCGTTTCGGGCGGACTTGCCGATGCGCTTGTTATTACTGTTAAGGACGGCGACAAAACCCTTTACAGCGATACCGTGAGCCGTCTCACACGGGAAAATGTAATTGCCGCAGACGATTATCTCAAAATCGGTCAGCGCAAGGATTTGACCGTGATTTTCCATTATCCTAATGACTCGGGGAATGAGGCGCAGGGCTATGAGCTTTCATTTACAATGTGCGCCGAGGCTACACAGCTTAAAAACAACCCCGAAAAATTGTTTGATTAACAGTTGCCGATTACGCAACCGTATATAAATGAAAACGATAAAGCAATAAGGAGTAAAAGCGTGAAAGTATTAAATGTAATACGCAATATTGTAACATGGCTTGTGGTTATACTCGCTGTGTGTATGATGATTTTTACAATCGTATCCGTGACGACCTTTAACCGTTCCGACCGTAATTTGTTCGGCTACAAGGCGTTCATTGTTCTGTCCGATTCAATGAGTAAGACAGATTTTGACGCAGGCGATTTAGTTCTTGTAAAAGAGGTGGATTGCTCTACGCTCAAGGAGGGCGACATTATCGCCTATACCTCACAGAATACCTTTAACTACGGCGAAACGGTAACGCATAAAATCCGTAAGCTTGTAACCGACGCTAACGGCGAGCCGGGCTTTATAACCTACGGTACGACCACCGATACGGACGACGAAACAATAGTAACTTATCCTTTCGTTTTGGGAAAGTATCAAAAAACAATCCCAAATGTGGGCAAGTTCTTTCAATTCTTAAAGACAACACCGGGATATATCGTGTGTATTCTCGTTCCGTTCTTAATTCTTATCCTGTCCGAGGGAATACGTTGTATCAACCTTTTCCGCAAGTATAAATCCGAGCAGCAGGCTGAATTGCAGTCCGAGAGAGATAAAATCGAGCAGGAGCGTGCGGAAACTCAAAAGATGATGCAGGAGCTGCTTGAAATGAAAGCCGAGCTTGAAAAGTCAAAGGACGAAAAGAAGTCCGAGTAACACGGCATTTGATAATTTTACCCACTATCTACTTCCCATTATAGAGTCTCTCTGCCTTCGGGCAGAGGGGCGACCTAAGGGCATATCCATCCGGGGTCCCCGGCAAAACAAGCGAAGCGGTTTTGTTGGGGAGAGGAGACACAGCGCCGTGATTGACGCCTGCCGCTTTGAGGCGGACGGAAAGATACAGAGCTTGTGTCGACGATGTGCCTTTAGATTGCCCGAGCCGTATTTTGGCTGCGGCAATCCGTTTGCAAGGCTTTGCGGACGGAAAATACGTTAAATTGATACCTTCGTTTTTGCCGATGAGACGAAGTGTATTGAATTTATCCCAATCGGCAAAAATCAAAAAGGAGGTCATTTCACAATGACGAACAGCAAATCTACCAAAAGAGCATTGATAACAAGCGTAATTGCTATTCTTATGTGCGTTGCAATGCTCGTAGGTACCACATTTGCGTGGTTTACCGACACCGCTTCAACAAGCGTGAACAAAATCCAGGCAGGTACACTCGATATTGAACTTCAGATGAAAAATGCTGCAGGCGAATGGGAGAGTGCAGAGGGAAAAACTCTCAACTTCGTAAAGGCAGCAGGTCACGAGGCAGAGGCTATCCTTTGGGAGCCCGGTTGTACTTACGCTCTTCCCGAGCTTCGTGTTGTAAACAAGGGCAACCTTGCACTTAAATATAAGGTTGTCGTTACAGGCGTTATAGGCAATTCAAAGCTTCTTGAGGCTATTGAATTTACAGGTCTTGACAACGTCGGCGATGTAGATCATCTTCTTGCGGGAGAAGCAGCTTCCGAGCCGATTAAAATTGTCGGTCATATGAAGAATGACGCAGGTAACGAGTATCAGGGACTTTCAGCTGACGGTATTTCGGTTACGGTTTATGCTACACAGTATAATCACGAGTTTGACAGCAGCAACAACACCTATGACGGCGGAATAGGTCTTATCACTACCTATGATGAGCTGACAATGGCTTTCGCTTTGGCAAAGGCTGATGATTGCGTTTTGTTAAGCGGCGACATCGATACATTAGGTAATGTTGCCAATATGAACAACAGCAGAGAACAGAACGTTGTTCTCGATATGAACGGTAAAACAATAGGCAGTTCAAAGGATATTTGGAATGACGGTTCTTACCATTGGTCACTGATGTCTGTTCAAGGCGAAAACAAAACTCTTACCATCAAAGGTAACGGCACATTCAAGGCAAAGGCGAACGACAGCTATGCGATTGATGTTCGCAGAGGTGCTACGGTAGTTATCAAGGACGGTACATATATTGGTAATATAAACGCCATATATGTCGAAAGAGGTAATCTTCTTATCGAAGGCGGCTTCTTTGATATTGTTCAGAAGCACCCCTCACAGGGCTCCGACTTCCTTCTTAACTGTCTTGACGATAACTATAATGCAGGCACGGCAAAGATTACTGTTAAGGGCGGTACATTCGTCAACTTCAACCCTGCGGCTTCTTATTCCGAGCCGAACGGTCCTGTAAGCTTCGTTCCCGACGGCTACAAGGTAGTTTCAGAAACTCAGGCAAACGGCGACGTTTGGTACACGGTTGTTGCGGCATAAGCAATTTTAGTTCTAAGTCCTCTCTGTCTTCGGGCAGAGAGGCAATCAAAGGGCATATCCATCCGGGGGTCCCCGGCAAAACAAGCGAAGCGGATTTGTTGACGATGTGCCTTTTGATTGCTTGAAAGAAAATGTGAAAGGAGAGAGCAGAATGGGCGGTAAAACAGTCTTAAACGTGGCAATATCGCTTTTATGCGTTGCACTTATTATATTTGCAATAAAAAAAATCGCCGAGTTTTCAAAGCGATTTTCAGTCGAAACACAGCGTATAGCCTCAAATATGCAAAGAGCAGATAATTATAACAATTACAGCTATTGGCGTAAGGAAATGTACTGCCATTATATCTGTCTCATTCCTTTTATAACCGAGAAAACGGCAAATAAATTATACGGGCATTTGTTCTATAAGCCTATGCATAAAAAGAAGAGGGAGAGAAGCGACGGAATTTATCACGTTCTCGCCCCGTCGGTAATAGGAATTTTCATTTGTACCGCTTGCCTTTGCGGTGCAAGCTGGGCGTGGTTTTCCGCAACCTCAACAACCTCAACCGCAGCCATACAAGCTCCGCAGTATACGCTTGGCGTTGACGTAAGGCAGGAGGGTGCAACGGAGAATTTGGTAGGCGTGGCAGGCACGGACGGCAAAATGACATATTCCTTGCAGGCGGGAAAGACCTATGTAATCACGCTCAATGCAGACGGTACGGAAAATGCCACAGGCTATTGTAAGCTTGAGGCGAACGGCAAGGCTTATTACACGGAGCAAATCAAAGCTGTAGGCACGTTTAAGCTTGTTGTACGAGCAGAGAGCGATACCGCAATTTCGCTCACGACAAAATGGGGAACCTGTGCGGTTGCGACTGCTGATAGTACAGTTAAGAACGGCGATGAAATTACCGTTTCAGGCACAACCGAAAGTACGCCGCCGACAGCGACTGCTTCTGCGGCAAATGAGAACACACCTTTGCCGTCAATACCCGAGCAATCGACAGGGGAGAGTGGCGCAGAAAATTCTGTTATCCCCGAAACAACACAAGCCCAATCGGCAGTATCGGAAACGGAGCGTCAAAATTCCGTTACCGAAACCGCAACGCAAACAGAAACCGTTACAAGTGAGCAAGAGTAAAATAACGCAGGTAACGAATTAAAAATAACAGCCAAAGGCTGTTGCGAACGATACGGTGCAAACGACGACGTATCGTAGGGGCGAACTGTGTTCGCCCGTTTTTTATTTGCTATGAATTGACGGGCTACCGCAGGTCGCCCCTACGGTACGATATTGAGTTCAATTTGATAGCAGCCGTTAACAATTATGTTTTCGTTAGTTTCCTCGGCGGGAGCAAGCCCCCGCCCTACACTGTGGAATGTAAATCACATTCACGGACAACCGCATTTCAGCCTCCCTTGTAAAGGGAGGTGGGTTGCCGTAGGCAACTCGGAGGGATTGTAAAACAAAAATCACGGACAACCGCAAGAGTCGTTCCTACGGTAGCAAATGTTACCCGCAAAGGCATTTACCCCATAACCTTTGACTTCGGCAAAAGTATACAATCGGTTTTACCCTTTGGCATTTTCGTATCGCAAAACAGCGTTGCCTCCTTGACGGTGTTTTTGCCGTATTTTTCATTTATCGAAAGCATTGCTTTTTCAATTTTCTCACGCTTGATATGCTTGTCAATATCAAAAAACATATCGAGCTGAACGGCGCAGTCGCTCTCTAACAGGTCAAACGCCCTTACGCTTATGGCTCTGACGGGCAATTCCCTGTCATATCTTTCATCAAAAAGCGAAAAGGCAAGGTCTGATATCTCTCTTGCGTTTTGCGTGAGGAAATTCGTCTTTTTCTGAAATTGAACGCTTTTCAGCTCATTGCTTTTGACGGAAATCTGCACTCCGCCCGCCGAAAGCCTGTGCTTGCGAAGCTCACGTGAAACCTCGTGCGACAAGCTCAAAATTACCCTGTAAATCTCGTCATTTTCCGTAATATCGGAGACAAGGGTTATGCCTCTGCCCACGCTCTTTATTTCGGGAGTGCTTAAAAAGTCGGAAACCTCTGAATTTTCATATCCGTTGGCGCATTTCCACAGCAGCTCGCCGTTTTTGCCCAAAAGGGAAACAAGCGTATCGACGGGCGTTTTTGCAATATCGCCTATGGTTAAAATCCCGTATCTTTTGAGCGTTTTGTATGTGCTTCTGCCGACCCACAGCATATCGCAGGCAGGCAAATTCCAAATTTTCTCCTTAAATTCGCTTCTTCTGATAACCGTTATGGCGTCGGGCTTTTTCATATCGCTTCCGAGCTTTGCAAAGGTCTTGTTGAACGAAACGCCGACTGACAGCGTGATACCAAGCTCCTTTTTCACACGTTCCTTTATTTTATATGCAATTTCCATGTCCGAGCCGAAGAGCTTTTCACTCGCCGTAACATCAAGCCAACACTCGTCCATACCGAACGGCTCTATCATATCGGTAAAATCATAATAAATCCGCCTTGCCGCCTTGCCGTACTTTACATATTCGTCAAAATGAGGCTCTAAAACTATCAAATCACGGCATTTATTTTTAGCCTGCCAAATGACATCGCCCGTTTTAACGCCGTATTTTTTCGCCGCTTCGCTTTTGGCAAGCACAATTCCGTGTCTGTCCTCCGCCTTACCGCAGACCGCAACGGGCTTGCCTTTCAATTCGGGGTTGAGAGCAGTCTCCACAGAGGCATAAAAGTTATTCAAATCACAATGTAAAATCGAGCGTTCCGTAAAACTGCCCCCTTTGTTTATTAGGTAAGCATATTTTAACAGAACATTTGTTCGCTGTCAATACATAAAATATGGCAATGCACAAAAATGCACATTGCCGTTTGTTTTAGGAATTAAAATCCATTTTAACGTCGCTTCTCTTTTCGTCATCCGCTTGGAAAAATTCCTCAGCCTTTGCGCCGATTGAATTTGCCACGATAGACGACGGGAATTTAACGATAAGCTGATTGTAATACGAAACATTTGCGTTGTAAACCCGTCTTGATGCCGAAAGGTGCTCCTCGACGTCCGCAACGGTAATTTGAAGCTGCTTGAAGTTTTCGCTTGAACGAAGCTCGGGATAAGCCTCGGCAACCATATTGATAGCGTGTGCGGTTTCGTTGAGCTTTGCGTTTATTTCCGAGCACTCGGCAACGCTCATACCCTTACGCATTTTAATAGTTTCAATAATCGTAAATTTTTCGTGATTTGCATAAGCCTTTGTAATATCAAGCAGCTTTGTCAAAATGTCAAAGCGCTTCGTCAGGGCAATGTCGATACCCGAGCGAGCTTCGGCGATTTTAACCTGCGTTGTCTTGATTTTGTTCATAACGCTTATGTACCAAGCTATCACAAACACAATGATAACTGCCAAGATTATTGCAAAAATCATATTAATCACTCCTATATTATGTTAGTTTTATTTTAATATATAGCTTTATATTTTGCAAGAATTTTATTTTTTATATACCTTTCTGTCGAGATTCAGCTCATCAACAAAGCGAGTTATAATGCTCACATCATATGAAATATCCGAAATTGCGGACTCGACGTCGATAGGTCTGAAAATCGGCGGCTCAAAGGCGTCCCGGCGGTTGTTTACGCCGATATGAAGCTGATTTCTGCAAAAACAGAATATCAATGCACCGTTTGTCTTTTCACGAAGCTCCGTCATTGAGTCCATAATGTGCGGAGTGATAATGTAAAAAGCCTCTTGCTCGTTGTTGGTATAGGACTCAAATGCTTTGTTAAATTCAATGTTTTCAAATCTGATTTTCTCAAATTCCTTTGAAAAAAGATTCTTTCTGTGGTCGGCATAGTTAAAGCTCTTGTCGTGAACTAAAAGGTCGCAGTCAAAATTTTTGTTGAAGTCAAAAACCATCCATCTGCCCTTGAAATAGGTTATAGAGGTTTTCTGCCGTCCCGTGTAATGCTCTTCGCTGATTGTGACGTCGGATTGGGAAAAGGCGATGCTCTTATATTCCCCACATAGAAAATCGTTTGAGGAATATGTGTTGCCCATTTTCATCATACGGGTATTTTTTATTGCCGAATAAGGTATTCCGTAGTCCGAATTAAATTCCCTGATGTCAAAGTATCGCTCGAAAACCGTCCTTACAATAACCTCGTTGTAAAGCTTTTTGTAAACTCTTTTCTTTTTGTTTATCGTAGAGCCGAAAATTATGCTTATAAACATAAAGCCACCGCCTATGATAAATTGAGCAATTTCAAATATATCGGGTCCTAAAAAAAGCAATAGGAATAACAGCGATATGATTACAATAAAAAACACAACCGAATTTCGCAGGGATTTCCTCAGCTTTTCAAGTCGGTCAAGGCTTTCCGCAATCCTTTTGGCGTCCAATAAATCACCCCATCTCAAAAAAACAGGCAACAAAGCATTGCCCTGTTGCCTTAATTATACTATGAGATTTTTGCTAATACAACAATTATTTCGTTGTACCGTCGGAGTTAAACAAGGGGAGGGGCTCAAGATAAATAATATCATCTCTGTTTGCAGCGTCGCCCTCTGCCAAAATTGCCATTTTGCCGACTACCTTACCGCCTGCCTGCTCAACGAGGTTTTCAACCGCCGATATAGATCCGCCTGTGGAAATGACGTCGTCAAGAATAAGAATTCTCTTGCCCTTCATTTTAGCGGCGTCTGCTCCGTCCATATAGAGCTTCTGCTCGCCCTCGGTGGTGATTGACTTGTCAACAGTCTCAAATACACCGTTCATATAGGCTTTCTTTTTCTTGCGGACAAGGAAATATTCATTCCTGCCCGATTGTCTTGCCATTTCGTGAATAAGCGGAATAGCCTTTGCCTCGGGTGCAACCATATAATCAAATTCGGGAGCTTTTTTGAGCAATTCCCTTGCACATGCACAGGTAAGCTCAACATCGCCGAAGATTACAAATGCCGCAATCGTGAGGTTGTCGTTGATTTTGCACAGGGGTAAATCTCTCTTTACTCCTGCAACAGTCATTGGGTAAACCATATTATCACTCTTTCATAAAAATAATAAACCGAATTAACCGCCGAGATAAGCCTTTTTGACTTCCTCACTCTGAAGAAGCTCCTCGCCCGTACCAGAAAGAACGATTTTACCGTTTTCGAGGACGTAAGCTCTGTCGGAAATCGCAAGTGATTTACCTGCGTTCTGTTCAACCAAAAGAACAGTAGTACCCTCTTTGTTGAGGTCCTTTATAATTGTGAAAACCTCATCGACAAGCAACGGAGAAAGTCCCATTGACGGCTCGTCAAGCATAAGAAGCTTGGGACGGCTCATAAGCGCTCTGCCCATTGCAAGCATCTGCTGCTCGCCGCCCGAGAGAGTACCTGCAATCTGATTTTTACGTTCCTCAAGTCTCGGAAAACGTGCATATATTTTTTCAATATCCTCTTTAATTGCCTTTTTATCCTTTTGGATATATGCGCCCATAAGAAGATTTTGATAAACGGTAAGCTCTTGGAAAATTCGTCTTCCCTCGGGTACCTGCGACATACCGAGCGAAACTATCTTGTGGCAGGGGAGATGGGTTATCTCCTTGCCCTCGAAACTGACCGTTCCCGCTTTCGGCGGAATAAGACCGATAACCGATTGCATAGTGGTAGTCTTACCTGCGCCGTTTGCGCCGATAAGAGTTACGATTTCGCCCTCGTTTACCTCAAAATCAATACCTTTAAGAGCTTGAATTACGCCATAATATACTTCAAGACCTTTTACTTCAAGTAATGCCATAATTTAACCTCCTATATAAGCCTTGATAACCTCGGGGTCGCTCAAAGCCTTTTTGGTTTCGCCCTGAGCAAGAACTGTTCCGAAGTTAAGAACGGTTATTTCGTCGCAAAGACCCGAAACGAATTTCATATCGTGCTCGATAAGAAGTATCGTAAGGTCAAATTCATCACGGATATATTTAACAATATCGACAAGCTCCTTTGTTTCGTGAGGGTTCATACCCGCAGCAGGCTCGTCAAGAAGCAAAAGCTTCGGATTTGTAGCCAACGCTCTCGCAATTTCAAGCTTTCTCTGCTTACCGTAGGGGAGATTGCACGAAAGATTGTTTCTCTCCTCATAAAGTCCGAAAACCTTGAGGATTTCCTTTGCTCTCTCTCTCATTCTGATTTCAGAATCAAAATGACCGGGCAAGCGAAGCATACTTACAAAGGGATTGCACTTGAATTCGGGCTGATTATGAAGTCCGACCATAACATTACGAACAACGCTCATATTATTGAAAAGTCTGATGTTCTGAAATGTTCTTGCGATACCCTTATGGTTAATCTGCTCTTGCGTTTTGCCCTTTAATTCCTCGCCGTCAAGGTAAAAGGTGCCTGTTGTCGGCTGATAAACGCCCGTGAGCATATTGAACACGGTTGTTTTACCTGCGCCGTTAGGGCCTACAAGACCGTAAAGCTGTTGCTTTTTAATTTCAATATCGAGGTCTTGAACCGCTTTAAGTCCTCCGAAAGAAATACCGAGATTTTCGGTTTTAAGCATAATATCTGCCATATTATTTGCCCTCCTTCGTAGGTTTGTCGGGATTGGTAAACTCTCCGTCCTGCTTTTTAACGTCAACGGAAAGAAGCTCATCCATTCTAATCTTCGACTCAATTCTGTTCCAAGCAACATCGTCGTCAACAATGGTTGACTCCTTTTTCTTGAAGAGCTTAGCCGAAAGATTTTTGAAGTTAAGCTTATCCTTAATGGGCTTGAGTGCCGGTGCATTGTTGAAAATAACGATTGCAATAAGGATAATTGCATATACAAGAAGCCTTACCGCCGCAAGATCGCCCGAAAGGTTGTTTTGAAGCAGGAAGTTGATATATGTGATAACCGTCGCAGCGATAATCGAGCCGCTTATCGAGCCGATACCGCCGATAACTACCATAACAAGAATTTCAATGGAATAGTTATAGTCGAATGCGGAATAGAGGATAGGTGTGTAGTAATGTCCGTAAATAACGCCTGCAACACCTGCAAAAAATGCGGAAATCACGAACACGAAAAGCTTGTAATATGTAACGTTGATGCCCATAGCCTTTGCCGCAATTTCATTATCTCTGATAGCGGTTATCGCTCTGCCGTGCTTTGAACGGATAAGGTTCTGAATAAGGAAAAGCACAACGAGCACGAGTATAAACGCAACGATATAAAGCGTTGAGGACTGAAGCTTGATTTTATCGGTTTTAAGTCCCATTGCACCGCCGAAGAAGCTCAGGTTTTTGAAAACGTTTCTGACAATTTCTCCGAAAGCAAGCGTAACTATTGCAAGATAGTCGCCTTTAAGTCTCAATGCCGGAAGTCCGATTATAAAGCCGAAAACAGCCGCCAAAAGTCCGCCAACGATAAGCGAAATAAGGAAGCAGACAAGCGAATTGTCAATGTAATTGTGTAAGAAAATCGAAAAATACGAGCCGAGATATGCGCCTACGCACATAAAGCCTGCGTGACCGAGCGAAAGCTCGCCGAGGAAGCCGACTACAAGGTTAAGCGAAACCGCAAGTATAATGCTGTATGCGATTTTCGGAAGAAGATTTACTGCCGAACGGCTGAGGACTCCCGTTGAGCTTAAAATAATCATAAGCACAAGGAAAGCCGCAACGCCGATATAGTTAAAGCAGTATTTGAGCTTGAAGGTCTTTTTTACATTTGAAACGTATCCCATTATACCTTCTCCCTTCTGCGTTTACCGAGCAAGCCGACAGGCTTAACAAGTAAAATCACGATAAGTAAGCAAAATTCAATTGCAGTTGTGTAAGCCTCAACCGTCGGATTGTTCTTGCATATCTGCTCAATCATTCCAAGCAAAATTCCGCCGAGCATAGCACCGGGGATAGAACCGATACCGCCGATAACTGCGGCTGTGAACGCCTTGATACCGGGCATTGCACCCAAAGTCGGGGTAACCGACGGAATACGAATAATATAGAAAAGGCTTGCAAAGGCAGCCAAAGCCGAGCCTATTGCAAAGGTTAGCATAATTATCTTGTCAACATTAACGCCCATAAGACGAGCCGCACCGCTGTCCTCGGAAACCGCAAGCATAGCTCTGCCTGTTCTTGTTTTCTTAACAAACAATGTAAGACCAATCATAATTATCGCACCGACAACAAGCGTAAGAATTGTGCCGACGCTGATTTCAGAGCCTAAAATATGAACGGTTTTGAAGTTTGCAACCGTAAATGCTATTGAAGTCGAGCCGTAAATCAGCTGTGCAATGCCTTGAAGAAGATTGCTCACGCCGATAGCGGTAATCAGAACCGCAAGGGGAGAAGCGCCTCTCAAGGGCTTATAAGCAAATTTTTCAATAACAATTCCCATTACCGTACAAACAACAATCGCAACCGCCATTGCTATAAACGGATTCGTATTGAGCGCCATTGTTGAATAGATAGCATACGCACCAATCATTATAACATCTCCGTGCGCAAAGTTCAACATCTTGGCAATACCGTAAACCATAGTATATCCGAGCGCAATAAGTGCATAAACCGCACCCAAGCTGAGCCCGTCCAATAATATACTCATATAATTCACATAGCCTTTCTGCTACAAGGTATATCACTTGCCCGAGTGTAGCCGTCAAGGGCGTGATTTTAGCCGATTTTCGCAGAAAAGCCGTGTTTTACAGCTCTCCTAAAAATCGCCGAAGTCGGAGAAGATATAATAATCCCCTCCGACTGCTTAAATGAGTTTTTGCTGTTTAGTCAAGAAACAATTACTTTTTAACGGTAACGATTGTCGGAACCTTGCTCGGTGCACCGCCTGCATTCCAGGTCATTGTACCTGTTGTTCCCGCAAATTCCATACCGCCTGTAAGAACAGCCGCAACCTTGTCGCAAAGCTCGGAAGCTGAAATTTTAGCGTCTGTAATGTTTGCTTTAAGCATAGCGTTGTAAATTACATAGATAGCGTCATAAGCGTCAGCTGCGAACTGGTCGGGAGCTTTGTTGTACTTAGCCTTGTAGCTTGTAACAAACTTAGAAACATTTTCGTTTGTGCTCTCAACGTCAAAGGGAGTAATGTATTTAATCTCATTTGTAACAGAAGCGTCAATCTGATTAGCAACGCCGTCAAGACCGTCGCAACCGAAGATAAGTGCGTTTACGCCCTTAGCTGTGCAAGCACGAGCAACAAGTCCTGCCTCTGTATAATAGAAAGGAGTGAAGATTACATCACAATTTTTAAGAGCTTCAACCTGAGTTGAGAAGTCTTTTTTGTTTTCTGCGTCAAAAGTCTTTGTTGTGAAAGCAACACCGAGCTTATCCATCTCAGCCTTGAATGCTTCATAAACGCCTGTTGAATATGTATCTGAGGTGTCATAGATGCAACCGATATTCTTCATCTTGTAATCATTTACAAGTGTGTCAGCCGCAAGCACGCCCTGGTCGGGATCGCCGAAGCAAACACGGAAGCCGTTCTTTCTGCCTTCGATTACGGAAGCTGCGGAAGCGGAGGGTGTGATGAAGAACAAGTTGTCCTCAACAGCCTTTGCCGCAAAAGCCTCACAAGAGCCTGTTGTAGTCGAGCCGATTGAAATCTGCATACCTGCGTCCATCAACTGGTCGTATGCGGTTGCAGTCTCGGCAGCCAAAGCTTTATCATCTTTCATAATAAATTCAAGCTGAATTCCGTTCATACCGCCTGCTGCGTTGATTTCGTCAATAGCAAGCTGTGCGCCCTGCTGTACCGAAATGCCGTATGAAGAAGCATCTCCGGTTAGAGGTCCTGTTCCGCCGACAACGATTTTGTCGCCTGTAGTTTTGCCTGTATTACCGCCGCAAGCAGCAAAACAAGTAACAACTATTGCGAGTGTCAATAAAACGCCGATTACTTTTTTGAAGTTTTTCATTTGTGTAACCTCTTTTTCTAAAAATTTATTTTTCAGCATAACACTGCAAAATACTCATAATATCAAGGCGGAAAGCATTAAAAAGTGCCTTTCCTTAAATAATAAATAGATTATAAAAACTCATATTAAATTTGTCAAATTATTTTTTTAAAAAATTCATTGTTTTTTCACAATTTGTTCATAATGTCAAAATAGACGATAAACAACGGCGCAATATTGTTAAATGTAGTATTGATTTTTTATAAGGTTTTTTGCTAAAATATCATTGTGCGTGCTCGAGAAAGGTTGAAAAGCGTTGATATAAGGCAAAACAAGTGGCTTTTATTCGCACTGTCACAAAAAAACTTATGTATATAATATATAATTGAAAAGCATATTTTAAGACAGCGGTAGGCACGGTAGTTTATATGATTTTGGTGCAATTTGTGTTTATATGAAGAAAAAAACAATTTAAGCCTTGACAAATTGCCTCAACACATATATAATATTCAAGCATTCAACAAATGCGCTGATAGCTCAGCTGGATAGAGCATCTGCCTTCTAAGCAGAGGGTCGGGGGTTCGAGTCCCTCTCAGCGCGCCAATGCTGTATGGTGGGTATAGCGTAGTTGGTTAACGCGTCAGTTTGTGGCACTGAAGACCGTCGGTTCGAATCCGACTATCCACCCCACTGATTTAACTCCGCCTGTCAATAAGATTTGGCGGAGTTTTCACTATCAAATACCTTTTCGGAATATTAGAATATTTTGGAATATTAAAATAGATAACAAACTTAATATTGGGGTGTCGTCAAGCGGTAAGACACAGCACTTTGACTGCTGCATTCGTAGGTTCGAATCCTGCCACCCCAGCCAAAAAATAACAGACACAAAACTGTGTCTGTTATTTTTTTGTTTAGATTGTTTGGCAGGATTCGAACCGATTAGTCCATCTTTTGCGAAGCAAAAGGGACATATAAATTGTTGCAAGCGACAAGGCTTGCCTTGTCGGATTCTGCCACCCCAGCCACGTCGTCGCAAGCTACATATCGCTTGCGGCGATTTTTTATCGCCTCGCACTCATTCCGCTGCTCCTCCTCTCCGAAACAGATCACGCTTAAGTCGCCTGTTCGGTTGTAAACGCCCTCACGACGGCTTTGTTTCACTACCATTCTGTTTCGGGTTGTTATTAGTTTTTCAGATGCATTTTTGCATCTGTTGTTTTTTTGTTTAGATTGTTTGGCAGGATTCGAACCGATTAGTCCATCTTTTGCGAAGCAAAAGGACGACGTGGTAGGGCGGTGGCTTGCTGCCGCCGTTAGAATGTTGTTGATATATGATGATTTGCGGTTAAAATGGCATTGAAAATTATCCACAATCCGTAGGGACAGGGCTCGCCCCTGTCCGCAAAAAATCCCATATAAATTCGCATTCACGGACAACCGCAAGGGTTGTCCCTACGGTTGAATATATTTTTCAATTTGATAACAGCCGACAGCAACTACATTTTTGCCGGTTTCCTCGGCGGGAGCAAGCCCCCGCCCTACACCGTTCGATATAAATTCGCATTCACGGACAACCGCAAGGGTTGTCCCTACGGTACGATGTTTAATTAAAATTTGATAACAACCGTCTTAACCAAAAACAAGGCTTCCTGATAAAAGGAAGCCTTTGCAATTTTCAAAACAATGCTATTGAAATTAAATCCGATTATATCAATTATAATACTTATCTAATTCCTCGTCGCACTTGGGATATTTCTTGATTTTCGGATTGAGGAAAATTTTACCTCTTGCAACTACGGCATAGGGCTGTGAAAGTGCTCTGAAATCGTCAAGCGGATTTGAATTTGAAATAAGAATATCCGCACATTTTCCCTCTTCGATACTGCCCGTAACATCACCGAGACCGATAATTTCAGCGTTTTGAAGCGTTGCCGTGTAAAGTGCAAATTCAGGGCTTACACCGACATTCTTTTCAAAATAGTGGAGTTCTCTCCACATATTGTAGTGAGTTGTGTACGGACAGCCTGTATCGGTTCCGAGACCTACTTTAACGCCGTTTTCAAGAGCTGTTTTTGCACCCTTGACCATATTGTTGAAAACAACGTTTGAGTTGTACTGAACAACCTCGCTTATTCCGAGGGTCTCACGCTCAAATTTTGCCATCGGCAAAGCAGGGGAGAGCGTACAAATCAAAACTGCATTGTGTGCCTTAAAGGTGTCGATTTCAGCCTGAGTGAGAGTTGAACCGTGCTCGATAGAGTCAACACCGTTTCCGACAGCCGTTCTTACACCCTCGGGACTTTGAACGTGCGCCGCAACCTTTAAGCCGTGCTCGTGCGCTCTGTCACAGCAAGCCTTTATCATATCGCCCTTCATCATAAGAACGCCCGGCTCGCCCTTGACCTTAGCGTCCATAACGCCGCCTGTAACCATGAGTTTGATAAGGTCCGACTTCTTAGCGATAAGCTCGTCAACCATTTTAGCAGCTTCCTCAGGAGTATCGGCAGCCCTTGCAACAGAGCCGACCATATGACCGTTTGTTACGCCGATTGCAAAGTTTGAGGCGAGAATACGGGGACCGTCAAGTTGACCTGCGTTTATCTTATCACGGAGCTTTGAGTCAATATCATCAAGTCCGCCGACCGTTCTGATAGTCGTAACACCCGACATAAGACCCTGCATAGCATAGCCGTGACACATATTAAGAGTGAATTTTCTCATAAATGCGGAGGAAAGAGCCAGCTTTGAAAGAAAATCAGCCTTTAACGGCTTCTTCTGCGGCTTACCGCCTGCGGGAAGATGTACGTGGAGATTGATAAGACCGGGCATGAGATATTTACCGGTCAAATCGATAATCTTATCCTCTTTTTTCTGTTCGATTTTACCGATTTCTACGATTTTATCGTTCTCGATTGCAACGTCGATATTTTCCCTTGCAATCATATCCTTTGTTCCGTCAAGTAATGTGCAGTTTTTGAAAATTGTTCTCATAAAATCACCTACTGTTATCAATATAATTATAGTATAATTGTAACACACATTGCACAGTAAAGGCAATAAATATAAGGCAGTTTAGACAATATAGGACACACCTTGAATTTGTGTCGATTATAGACCATGTAAACGGAATGTTATAGAATATTATTTTGTTTTTATTGACTAAATGTACAAATATCAACATTCCGAAGCGGTATAAAAGCGTTGCAGAGGGATTTGAAAAAATTATATAGCACATAACGAATAAATATATTATTAGTTATATTGCCAATTTTAAGGCTTTTCAAAACCCGTCAATCAACTATTTTATATAAAAAACGACATTTATATAAAATAGTGTTTGACATTGAGAAAAAAAGTGACTAAAATATATTAAAAAGTAATGATGCGGAGGAGTAAATTCCGAATTCGCCTTCAGAGAATTGCCGGTCGGTGCAAGGCATAGGGGAACGGTATTGAAACGATCACCGTTGAACTGTTGCTGTGATGGACCTTGTAGGTCAGTAGCTGCAATCGGGTGCTCCCGTTACAGAGTTGACGAAAAAACGTTGAGTGCTTTTCTTAAAGAAAAGAAAAAGAGTGGTACCACGGGGAATTCTTTTTTTGAAGTTCTTCGCCTCTTTAAGCCGAAGGCTTAAAGAGGCGTTTTGTTATATTGGAGGAATTATGGGAACTAAAACTGAAATGATGTCAGGTGCACAAATCATAATCGAAACCTTGATTGAGCAGGGAGTTACCGATGTTTTCGGCTATCCGGGCGGACAGGTGCTTAATATTTATGATGAGCTATACAAGGCAAGCGACCGTATAAATCACGTTTTGGCGGCTCACGAGCAGGGTGCTTCACACGCCGCAGACGGTTATTCGAGAGTTACGGGTAAGGTCGGAGTCGTTATTGCGACCTCGGGTCCCGGTGCTACAAACCTTGTCACGGGTATAGCTACCGCAATGCTTGACTCAATACCTATGGTTGCGATTACGGGTAACGTGCCCACCTCGCTTATAGGTAAGGACTCCTTTCAGGAAATCAATATTATGGGTATTACCTTGCCCATTACAAAGCATAACTATTTTGTTACCGACGTAAATGAGCTTGCGGACACAATCCGTGAGGCTTTTCAGATTGCGAAATCGGGCAGACCCGGTCCTGTACTTATCGACGTTCCTAAGGATGTTCAAATTGCAAAATGCGAGTACGAAAGAAAGGGCGTTGTTGACTTTGCTCCGCTTAAAATCGCAGATGACAGCGATGTTGAAAAGGCGGTCGAGCTTATAAATAAATGCGAAAAGCCGTATATCTATATCGGCGGCGGTGCGGCAGGTCTCGGAATGACAAAGGAAATTATGGCTTTTGCGGACAAGATTGACGCATATATCGGTTGTACCTTTATGGGACTTTCGGCAATGCCCAACTCCTACGAGCGTTTCCTCGGTATGGAGGGTATGCACGGTCATTACGCTTCGTCTATGGCTAATAAAGAGGCGGATTTGGTAATCGGTATCGGCGTCCGTTTTTCGGACAGAGCGACAGGCAACACCGCAAAATACGCAACGGGTGCAAAGCTTATTCAGCTTGACGTTGACCTTTCCGAAATCAACAAGAATATTCAGGTTGACGTCGGTCTTGTAGGCGACATAAAATCTTCGTTTGAAAGAATTTCCGAACGCTGTGAAAAAGCAAAGCATAAGCAGTGGGAGCAGGAGGTTACGGCTCTCAAGACGGAGGAAAAACGCATAATCGATGAGGCAGAAAAGGCTTCAAACGGAGCTATGACGCCGAAGAAGATTTTTGACGTTATAAATAAGGTTAAGGATAAATCTACGATTATCGCAACGGACGTCGGACAGCATCAGATGTGGGCGGCACAGTACACCGATTTTGAGCAGAAAAGACGCTTTGCATCAAGCGGCGGACTCGGTACAATGGGCTACGGCTTGGGTGCGGCAATCGGCGCTACGGTTGCAACGGGCGACAAGACGGTGCTTATCACGGGCGACGGAAGCTTCGGTATGAACTTGAACGAGCTTGCGACAGCCGTTACCTATAATACACCTATTGTTATCGTGCTTCTTAACAACGGCGTTCTCGGAATGGTTCGTCAATGGCAGACGCTTTTCTTTGACAAACGCTATTCAAATACCACTCTCGGAAGAAAAACCGATTTTGTAAAGCTTGCAGAGGCATTCGGACTTGAGGCGGAGAGGGTTTCGAGCATTGACGAGTTTGAACAGGCCTTCAAAAGAGGTATGGCTCACAACGGTCCGTATCTTATCGATACACTTATAAATATGGACGAGTTCGTTCTTCCGATGCTTCCCCCCGGTGGCTCGATTGACGATATGATTACAAAGGTAGAGGAGAATTGATGATGGACAGATTTGTTATTGCAATGTACGTTGAAAACAAGTACGGCGTTCTTACAAGAGTCTGCGGCTTGTTTATGCGTAAAGGATTTAACATTGATTCTCTTACGGTCGGCGAGACTGATGACCCGAATTATTCACGTATTACAATCACGCTTCACGGCGACGAGTACGCAAGAGTGCAGCTTGTAAATCAGCTTCGTAAGCTCCACAATATCAAAAAGGTAAAGGTGCTTACCCCCGAGGCTTCCTTTGAAAAGGAGCTTATGCTTATCAAAGTAAAAAGCACATCTGAAACCAGAAGCGAAATTCTTGCGGCAACCGAGGTGTATAAGGGAAAAATCCTTGATTATACGCTTGATACAATGAGTATAGAGGTCACGGGCGACCCCCAAAAGATTAACGCATTTATTGAGATTATGGCAAGTATCGGCATAATCGAAATGTGCCGAACAGGCGTTGTGGCAATCGAAAGAGGAACAAGCTCAATTTAACACATTTTAGCGGTAACGCTATTAAATATGAATTTTATTTACACAAAGGAGAGAAATATTATGCAGAAAATTTATTACCAGCAGGATTGTAACCTTGCTAAGCTCAACGGAAAGACCGTTGCTATCATCGGCTACGGCTCACAGGGACATGCTCACGCATTGAACCTCAAGGATTCGGGCGTTGACGTTATTGTCGGACTTTATGAGGGCAGCAAGAGCTGGGCAAAGGCTGAGGCTCAGGGACTCAAGGTTATGACATCGGCAGAGGCAGCAAAGAACGCTGATATCATTATGATTCTTATCAATGACGAAAAGCAGGCTGCTCTTTACAAGGAAAGCATTGAGCCGAACCTTACAGAGGGCAAGACGCTTGCTTTCGCACACGGCTTCAACATTCATTTCGGCTGCATTAAGCCTCCGAAGAACGTAAACGTAATTATGATAGCTCCCAAAGGCCCCGGTCATACTGTACGCAGTGAGTATCAGGCAGGTAAGGGCGTTCCTTGCCTTGTAGCTGTTGAGCAGGACGCAACAGGCGACGCTCTTGAAATCGCTCTTGCTTATTCACTCGCTATCGGCGGTGCTCGTGCAGGCGTTCTTGAAACAACTTTCAGAACAGAGACAGAAACAGACCTCTTCGGCGAGCAGGCTGTTCTTTGCGGCGGTGTTTGCGCACTTATGCAGGCAGGCTTTGAGACACTTGTTGAGGCAGGCTATGACCCCAGAAACGCTTACTTTGAGTGCATTCACGAGATGAAGCTTATCGTTGACCTTATCTATCAGAGCGGCTTCTCGGGAATGAGATATTCAATTTCAAACACAGCCGAGTACGGCGACTATGTAACAGGTCCGAAGATCATCACAGAGGACACAAAGAAGGCAATGAAGAAGATCCTTTCAGACATTCAGGACGGTACATTTGCAAAAGAATTCCTCCTCGATATGTCCTCGGCAGGCGCACAGGTACACTTCAACGCTATGCGTAAGCTCGCTTCCGAGCATCCCTCGGAAAAGGTAGGCGAAGAGGTACGTAAGCTTTACAGCTGGAGCGATGAGGATAAGCTCATCAACAACTAATAGGAGAAGAGTGTAACTTATGGTAAAAGATACTATCGTAAACGGCTTTCAGAACGCTCCGCACCGTTCTTTGTATCACGCTCTCGGTCTTACGAACGAGGAACAGCAGCGTCCTATGATAGGTATCGTCAGCTCTTATAACGAAATAGTTCCGGGTCATATGAATATCGACAAAATCGTCGAAGCCGTAAAGCTCGGAGTTGCAATGGCAGGGGGAACGCCTATCGTGTTCCCGGCTATTGCCGTTTGCGACGGTATCGCAATGGGACATACGGGAATGAAATATTCCCTTGTAACCCGTGACCTTATCGCAGACTCAACCGAGGCTATGGTTATGGCTCACGGCTTTGACGGACTTGTTATGGTTCCGAACTGTGACAAGAATGTTCCCGGTTTGCTTATGGCGGCGGCAAGACTTAATATACCGACTGTTTTTGTAAGCGGCGGCCCTATGCTCGCAGGCAGGGTTGACGGCAAAAAGACAAGTCTTTCAAGTATGTTTGAGGCTGTCGGCGCATATTCGGCAGGTAAGATTGACGAAAAACAGCTTTGCGTGTGCGAGGAAAACACCTGTCCGTCCTGCGGCTCTTGCTCGGGTATGTACACCGCAAACTCAATGAACTGCCTTACTGAGGTGCTCGGTATGGGACTTCAGGGCAACGGCACGATTCCCGCTGTTTATTCAAAGAGAATTGAGCTTGCAAAGCACGCAGGTATGCAGGTAATGGAGCTTGTTAAAAAGGACATTAAGCCAAGAGATATTATGACAAAGGCGGCTATTCGCAATGCAATTACCGCCGATATGGCTCTCGGCTGTTCGACTAACAGTATGCTTCATCTTCCGGCTATCGCAAATGAGTGCGGCGTTGAGTTCAGTCTTGATATGGCAAACGAAATAAGCGAAAAAACGCCGAATCTTTGCCATCTTGCACCCGCAGGTCCTACTTATATGGAAGACCTTAACGAAGCGGGCGGAGTTTATGCGGTTCTTAAAGAACTTGATAAAATCGGTGTAATTGATACCTCGGTTATGACCTGTACGGGCAAGACCTTAAAGGAAAATATCGCCTCTGCCGTAAACAGAAACACAGAGGTTATCCGCACCGTTGACAATCCTTATTCAAAGACAGGCGGAATTGCTGTGTTGAAAGGTAATCTCGCACCCGACGGCTGTGTTGTAAAGCGTAGTGCCGTTGCTCCTGAAATGCTTGTTCATGAGGGACCGGCAAGAGTCTTTGAGAGCGAGGAAGAGGCTATTTCCGCAATTTATGCGGGTAAGATAGTCAAGGGCGACGTTGTGGTTATCAGATACGAAGGACCGGCAGGCGGCCCCGGTATGAGAGAAATGCTCTCTCCGACCTCGGCTATCGCAGGTATGGGACTTGATAAGGACGTTGCGCTCATCACGGACGGACGCTTTTCGGGTGCTACAAGAGGCGCTTCGATAGGTCACGTTTCGCCCGAAGCTGTCAGCGGCGGACTTATCGCCTATGTCAAGGAGGGCGACCTCATTTCAATCAATATTCCCGAGTATTCAATCGAATTAAAGGTTGACGAAAAGGAAATCGCAGAGCGTAAGGCTACAATGCCCATTAAGAGAAAAGAAAATCTCAAAGGCTACCTTGCAAGATACGCTCAGATGGTAAGCTCTGCCGATAAGGGAGCAATAATCAACAAATTCTAAATTTTAGGTATATGGATATGGAAGCTAATCAAAAAACAACTTTGATTTGTAACATATCGGCGTTTAATGTTTTCAGAGATATCTTGAGCAAGGCACCTATGGCTGCTTTGCTCAAGCTACTGAAATGCGGCGACGATATTTTGGAAAAATCCGCTTTGTACGGCGAGTTCGTTGCAAGCCTTGCAGAGTATAATAACAGTTTTTCGGAGTTTTTGAAAAAGGCTGTCTGTGAGAGTGAGAACAGATATATTGTTCTTAAATCGCAGGGCAAGGAAATTCCTGCCTCGCTTGAGGAAAACTGCAAACGTGAACTATCGATTTTATCGGAGCTTACAAGGCTCAAAGACGTTGATATTTGTGATTTTTCGGAAAATATTTATTCTCCGCAGTTTGATAATTCATATATTGACTTTAACGAAATGTATTCAAAGAGAGCAAGCTGTGTATCCTCTTACGGCTACGGCATTTTTGCCACCTCAAAAATGTTCAGAGTATCAAACGGCGAAATTTATCCGATAGATTTTTCGGACGATATATCGCTTGACGATTTTGTGGGCTATGAGGACGAAAGACGCAGGGTATACGACAATATCGAGGCTCTCACACAGGGCAGACCTGCACTAAATACGCTTTTGTGCGGCGATGCCGGAACGGGTAAATCATCAACCGTAAAGGCTTGTGCCAATCACTTTTTTGACAGCGGAGTCAGACTTATCGAGCTTCGCAAGGATCAGCTTTTCGATTTGCCCTACATAATGTCGAGAATTGAGGGAAATCCCCTTAAATTCATTATATTTATCGACGACCTTTCATTTAACAAAAACGACGATTGCTTCAGTATGCTGAAGGCTGTACTCGAAGGCTCTGCAACGGGTAAGGCGAGCAATGCGGTTATCGTCGCAACAAGTAACCGACGTCATATTGTAAAGGAAAGCTTTGCGGAGAGGCAGGGAACGGACGACGTTCACCGTGCCGACACAATGCAGGAGCTTATGTCCCTGTCAGACCGCTTCGGTCTTGTTGTTTATTTTTCAAAGCCGAATAAGGCTTTATATCTTGAAATTGTACATCAGTTGGCCCAAAAAGCCGATTTGAATATACCGTCAGACGAGCTTGACATCAAAGCGGAAGCGTTCGCACTTTCAAAGGGTTCACGTTCGCCCCGTGCGGCAGAACAGTTTATCAACAGTTTGATATAAAGGAGTAACAAAGTGAACAGTAAATTGACTCTTGACAGCATATACAAAGCAAGCTATGTGCTGAAAAACGTTGTCAGAAAAACGGATGTAATATATGCTCCAAAGCTAAAGCCTGACACAGAGCTATACCTAAAAACCGAGAATTTGCAGGTAACGGGTTCGTTTAAGGTAAGAGGCGCATACTACAAAATGTCACAGCTTACAGACGAGGAAAAGGCAAAGGGCGTTATCGCCTGCTCGGCAGGAAACCACGCACAGGGCGTTGCTCTTGCGGCACAGAAAAACGGAATTAAGGCTACAATTTGCCTACCCGACGGCGCACCGATTTCAAAAATCGAGGCTACAAAGAGCTACGGTGCGGAAATTTGCCTTGTAAACGGCGTTTATGACGACGCATATAAAAAAGCACTTGAATTGAGAGATGAAAAGGGCTATACCTTTATCCATCCGTTCAATGACCCCGACGTTATAGCAGGTCAGGGCACAATCGCTCTTGAGCTTTATGAGCAGATTCCCGACCTTGACGCAGTTATCGTACCCATCGGCGGCGGCGGACTTATCTCGGGCGTTGCTTTCGCAATTAAGCAGTTAAATCCCAATGTTAAAGTATACGGTGTTCAGGCGGCAGGCGCACCGTCAATGAAAAAATCACTTGCCGACGGTAAAATCGAAACGCTTCCGAGCGTAAAGACCATTGCCGACGGTATCGCTGTTAAAGAGCCGGGCGACCTTACATACGATATTTGCTCAAAGTACGTTGATGAGGTCGTAACCGTTACGGACGACGAGATTTCGGCGGCTATCCTCGCTTTGATGGAGCAGCATAAGCTCGTTGCCGAGGGTGCAGGCGCAGTTCCCGTAGCCGCTGCTATGTTTGACAAAATTGACCTTAAAGGTAAAAAGGCTGTTTGTGTTGTTTCGGGCGGTAATATCGACGTTACAATACTTTCAAGAGTCATTGCAAGAGGTCTTTTGATGTCGGGCAGAAGCTGTCATTTCAATATCGAGCTTGTTGACAAGCCCGGTCAGCTTCTCAAAGTTTCAAAGATTATATCGGAGTGCGGCGGCAACGTTACCGCAGTTTATCACGAGCACGCACCCGAGGGCTCGGATGTCAACGGCTGTTATCTTACTGTTACCCTTGAAACAAGGAATTTCGAGCATATTCACACTATTAAAAAAGCACTTACAGACGCAGGACTTAAACTTTTTTGAGTAAGGAGATTATAATTATGGAAAAGATTTCAACAAACAAAGCACCTAAGGCAATAGGACCTTATTCACAGGCAATTTTATTAAACGGTATGGTATATACCTCAGGACAGATTGCGCTTGACCCCGAGCAGGGCGTTATCGTAGGTGATGAAATTAAATCTCAGACCGAAAGAGTTATGAAGAATCTACAAGCTGTGTTGGAACAGGCAGGCACCTCTTTTGATAAGGTTGTAAAAACCACCTGCTTTATTGCAAATATTAACGATTTTGCTTCATTTAATGAGGTTTACGGAAAATACATTACATCTGCACCTGCACGCAGTTGCGTTGAGGTAAAGGGCTTACCTAAGGGTGCGTTGGTCGAGGTTGAGGTTATAGCTCAGGCATAAGGAGTGAATAATGGTAAACGCATCAAGATATACAAGACAGTTTTTCCCCGTCAAAAATCCGACGAGAAAATGGCTTGACAAAACATATATAGAAAAACCGCCGATTTGGTGTTCGGTCGATTTGAGAGACGGCAACCAGTCGCTTATCGTACCGATGAGCCTTGAACAGAAGCTTGATTTTTTCAAACTTTTGGTTCAACTCGGCTTTAAGGAAATTGAGGTAGGCTTTCCGGCGGCGAGTGAAACGGAATACACATTTTTGCGTACTCTTATCGAAAATGATATGATTCCCGACGACGTTACCGTTCAGGTTTTGACGCAGAGCAGGGAACATATCATCAGAAAGACTTTTGAGGCTCTCAAAGGCTGCAAAAACGCAATCGTTCATCTTTACAATTCGACCTCTCTCGCTCAGCGTGAGCAGGTATTCAAAAAATCAAGGGAAGAGATATTAAAAATCGCCGTTGACGGTGCAATTCTCTTTGAAAATATCGCAAAGGAAATGGGCATAAATTACCGCTATGAGTATTCGCCCGAATCCTTTACGGGAACAGAGCCCGAATATGCGCTTGAGGTTTGCAATGCGGTACTTGACGTTTGGAAGCCGACGCCCGACAGAAAGGCAATTATAAACCTTCCTGTTACGGTTGAGCTCTCCTCTCCGCACGTTTACGCAGATCAGGTCGAGTATATGTGCGACAACCTCAAATACAGGGACTCCGTTGTCGTTTCGCTCCACCCTCACAATGACAGAGGCTGTGCCGTAGCGGATTCCGAGCTTGGAATTTTGGCAGGTGCTGACAGAATTGAGGGCACGCTTTTCGGAAACGGCGAGCGTACGGGTAATGTCGATATAGTAACCCTTGCTATGAATATGTACGCACAGGGTATCGACCCGCAGCTTGACTTTTCAAATATGCCGAACATTGTATCGGTTTATGAGAGAAATACGGGTATGACCGTTTATGACAGACAGCCTTATGCAGGTAAGCTTGTCTTTGCGGCTTTCTCGGGCTCGCATCAGGACGCTATCGCAAAGGGTATGCAGTACCGTACGGACAATAACTGCGATACATGGACTGTTCCCTATCTTCCGATTGATCCGGGCGATGTCGGCAGACAGTACGAAACAGACGTTATCCGCATAAATTCGCAGTCGGGCAAGGGTGGTATCGGCTATCTTCTTGAGCATCAGTTCGGCTATGACCTCCCGAAAAAAATGCGAGAGGATGTCGGCTATACCGTCAAGAGCATTTCCGACCATGCACATGCAGAGCTTTCTCCCGACGAGGTATTGAAGGCGTTTACGGATAATTATATAAATATCAACACACCCATTAAGCTTATTGACTATCATTTCTTCCGTTCGGAGAGCATAAAGGTTATGCTTACGGTTGAAATGAACGGCGAAACAAAAGAGGTTATCGCAAACGGTAACGGCCGCCTTGACGCAGTAAGCAACGCTGTCAGAGACAGCCTCGGCGTTTCGTTCTCGGAGCTTACATACGAGGAGCACGCTTTGACCATAGGCTCTTCCTCACAGGCTGTTTCCTATGTCGGAATTACGCTTGACAACGGCAAGCTGGTATGGGGCGCAGGTGTAAACGACGATATTATCGCCGCATCAATCAACGCTTTATTCTCCGCCATAAACAGAGGATTACAAGCATAAAGGAGAACTTATTATGGGTATGACAATGACTCAAAAAATACTTGCTTCGCACGCAGGACTTGAAAGCGTAGAGGCAGGACAGCTTATAAACGCAAAGCTTGATATTGTGCTCGGAAACGACATCACAACACCCGTTGCCGTAAACGAGTTCAAAAAAGCGGGCTTTGAAAATGTTTTTGATAAAGACCATATTGCCATAGTCCTCGACCACTTTGTACCGAACAAGGACATTAAGGCGGCAGAGCAGTCAAAGCAGTGCCGTGAATTTGCTTGCGAGCATTGTGTAAGTCATTTTTACGACGTCGGCAAAATGGGAATTGAGCACGCACTTCTTCCCGAGCAGGGAGTAGTTACGGCAGGCGACTGCATTATCGGTGCAGACAGTCACACCTGTACCTACGGCGCACTCGGTGCATTTTCGACGGGCGTCGGCTCAACCGATATGGCGGCAGGTATGGCTACGGGTATGGCTTGGTTTAAGGTGCCGTCGGCTATTAAATTTGAGCTTACTGGCAAGCTTCCCGAGAATTGCAGCGGTAAGGATGTTATACTTACAATTATCGGAATGATTGGCGTTGACGGAGCACTTTATAAGAGCATGGAATTTACGGGCGAGGGCGTTAAAAATCTCTCTATGGACGACCGCCTTTGCATTTGCAATATGGCAATCGAGGCAGGTGCCAAGAACGGCATTTTCCCCGTTGACGAATGCACATTGAAATATCTTGACGGCAGAAGCGAGCGTAAGCCCGTTGTCTTTGAGGCTGACGAGGACGCAGTTTATGAAAAAACGATTGAAATCGATCTGTCAAAAATCGTTCCGACGGTAAGCTGTCCGCATCTTCCCGAAAACACACATCCCGCTTGCGAATTGCACGATATTAAAATCGATCAGGTTGTTATCGGAAGCTGCACAAACGGCAGAATGGAGGATATGGAGGCCGCATACAAGGTTCTCAACGGCAAAAAAATTGCCGACGGCGTTCGTTGTATCATCATTCCCGCAACAATGCAGATTATGAGAGAATGTGTCGAAAGAGGCTATGTTACGGCGTTTATTGACGCAGGCGCAGTGGTTTCGACTCCTACCTGCGGACCGTGTCTCGGCGGATATATGGGTATTCTTGCCGAGGGCGAGCGTTGTATTTCAACCACAAACCGTAACTTTGTCGGCAGAATGGGACACACAAAGAGCGAGGTCTACCTTGCAAGTCCTTATACTGCGGCGGCAAGTGCTTTGACAGGCTATATAACCGAATTTCAGGATAAATAAGAGGTGAAAGTATGAATACTCAAGGTAAGGTTTTCAAATATCCCGACAACGTTGACACGGACGTTATAATTCCGGCTCGTTACCTCAACACCTCGGACGCAAAGGAATTGGCTTTGCATTGTATGGAGGATATTGATACCGAATTTGTTAAGAACGTAAATGAAGGCGACATTATGGTTGCAGGCTGGAACTTCGGCTGCGGCTCTTCCCGTGAGCACGCTCCGCTTGTAATTAAAACCTGCGGTACGGGCTGTGTAATAGCAAAGAGCTTCGCAAGAATTTTCTACCGTAACGCAATAAATATCGGCTTGCCTATTTTGGAGTGTCCCGAAGCGGCGGAGGAAATCAACGCAGGCGACGAGGTCGAAGTCAATTTCGATACGGGCGTTATAACCGACAAAACAACAGGCAAGACCTATAAGGCACAGCCTTTCCCCGAGTTTATTCAAAACATAATCGCAAAGGGCGGACTTTTGGCTTCGCTCAAGGGAGAATAAAATATGATAAAAAACATAACCGTATTGCAGGGCGACGGAATAGGTCCCGAAATTGTCGCACAGGCCATCAAGGTAATGGATAAAATTGCCGAGAAATATAATCACACCTTCAATTATACCTATGTTGACATCGGCGGTTGCTCTATCGACAAGTTCGGCGTGCCGATAACCGACGAGGGAATTGAAAAATGCAAAAGCTCCGACAGTGTTTTGTTGGGTGCGGTGGGCGGTCCTAAATGGGACAGCGTCGACCCGTCAATCCGACCTGAAAAGGCTTTGTTAAAGGTTCGTAAAGAACTTGGACTTTTCGCAAATCTTCGTCCGACAAAGCTTTTTCCGCAGCTTTCAAACGCTTCTCCGTTAAAGCAGGAGATAGTACAAAACGGAATTGACTTGCTTATCGTTCGTGAGCTTACGGGCGGAGTTTATTTCGGCGAGAAAAAGACCGAAACGGTTGACGGTGAGCTTGTCGCAACCGATATAATGCCCTATTCCGAGCATGAAATTGAAAGAATAGGCAGAGTTGCTTTTGAAACTGCTATGAAAAGGGGAAAGAAGCTCCATTCCGTTGACAAGGCGAACGTGCTTGACACCTCAAGACTTTGGAGAAAGACAATGCACCGCCTTTCAGAAGAATACATGGAGGTTGAATACAACGATATTCTTGTTGATAATACCGCAATGCAGCTTATCAGAAACCCGATGCAGTTTGACGTTGTTGTAACGGAAAATATGTTCGGCGACATTCTCTCCGATGAGGCTTCAATGCTCACAGGCTCAATCGGAATGATGCCCTCGGCTTCGCTTTCCGACACAACTCTCGGTATGTATGAGCCTATTCACGGCTCGGCACCCGATATTGCAGGTATGGACCTTGCAAATCCGCTTGGCACAATCCTCTCGGCAGCTATGATGCTTCGTTATTCGTTCGATATGGCAAAAGAGGCTGACGAAATCGAGAACGCTGTCAATAAGGCTCTTGATGACGGCTACCGCACAGGCGACATTTACGAGGACGGCTTTGAAAAGGTGTCCTGCTCAAAAATGGGCGATATTGTAGCGGCGAATATATAATTTTACGGCGTACTTTAAGGTGTGTTCGTGCCTTGAAGTGCGTCTTTTTTGTTGACACGGAATTTAAGGTATAGTATAATTTCAATATTACGCTCGGAGGTAGATAAATGAGTTCATTTTCAGATTTTTTGTTACCGATAGTTCAAAAGGTAAATATGTACCTTTCAGACTATATTCTTATTGTTTTGTTGATAGGCGCAGGTCTTTTTTACACGTTTAAGACTAAATTTGTTCAGGTCAGATGCTTTAATGAGGGTATGAAAAACCTCTTTTCAAAGCAAAAGGAAAGCCAAAAGGGTATGAGTCCCTTTCAGGCGCTTGCAACCGCCATTGCCGCACAGGTCGGTACGGGTAATATCGTAGGTGCTTGCGGCGCAATCCTTGTCGGCGGACCTGGCGCAATCTTTTGGATGTGGATAATCGCTTTCTTCGGTATGGCCACAATATATGCCGAAGCGGTTTTGGCTCAGGAGACAAGAACGCACGATGAAAACGGCGAGCTTGTCGGCGGTCCTGTTTATTACATAACAACGGCGTTTAAGGGTAAATTCGGCAAGGTGCTTGCGGCTATGTTCGCAATCGCTATTACTTTGGCTCTCGGCTTTATGGGTGCAATGGTTCAGTCGAACTCAATCGGCGAAACCTTTAACACGGCTTTCGGCGTTCCGAAAATTGCGGTCGGCATAGCGGTCGGCGTTATCTCGGGAATTGTGTTCATAGGCGGGGTAAAGCGTCTTGCGGCGGTTACGGAGAAGATTGTTCCCGTTATGGCGCTTTTATATGTTTTAGGCGGCTTGGTAATTCTTATCGCAAGAATTAAGTATATTCCCGAAACATTCGGACTTATTTTCAAATATGCCTTTATGCCGAATGCGATTATCGGCGGTTCTATCGGCTATGCACTTAAAACCGCAATCAGTCAGGGTGTAAAGCGTGGACTTTTCTCAAACGAAGCAGGTATGGGTTCAACTCCCCACGCTCACGCAATCGCAAATGCCGATACTCCGCACCAACAGGGTACTATCGCCATGGTCGGCGTGTTTATAGATACCTTTATCGTGCTTACAATGACTGCTCTTGTTGTCATTTCAACACTTTATGCCAACAACGGCATCCTTGCAGACGGCAGTGAGGCGGGAGTGAGCAAGACCAATATGGCACAGCTTGCGTTTTCAAGCGTTATGGGCGAAAAGGCAGGAAATTCGTTTATCGCAATTTGCCTTTTGTTCTTTGCTTTTTCGACAATTCTCGGCTGGACTTTCTTCGGAAAGGTCAACGTCAAATACCTTTTCGGACAAAAGGCGGTTATACCTTATTTCATAATTTCAATGGCGTTTATCATACTCGGTTCTTGCCTTTCAAATGACCTTGTTTGGGAGCTTACCGATATGTTCAACAACCTTATGGTTATTCCGAACGTGCTCGCCCTGTTTGCGCTTAGCAAGCTCGTCACGGGCAAGGATTATAAAAATCCGCTTTTGGAAAAGGCTAAAACAAAATAAATCATTCCGACGGCTCTTTTTGAGCCGTTGATTTTTTTATGAAATGTGGTAAAATATCAGTATTGACGAAAGAGGTGCGATATGGGAAAGAAAAATTCTTCCGCAACGAAAAAGAAAATAGTTTCGGCGGCGTGGAAGCTTTTTTACGAACAAGGCTACGACGATACGACCGTTGACGACATAGTCCTTGAGTCCGGCACGTCAAAAGGCTCGTTTTACCATTATTTCAGCGGCAAGGATGCACTTTTATCCTCGCTTTCATATTTGTTTGACGATAAATATGACGAGCTTATGCCCACAATGGACGAAAATATGCCGTGCCTTGATAAATTGCTCTATCTCAATACCGAGCTATTCCGTATGATTGAGGACAGCGTATCGATTGACCTTTTGGCACAGCTTTTGTCCTCACAGCTTGTTACAAAAAGTGAAAAGCATCTTCTTGACAGGAACAGAACTTATTACAAGCTTCTTCGTTCGATCGTGCTTGAGGGACAGCAGAGGGGAGAACTCTCTGACAGCTATTCGGTAAATGACATTGTAAAAGCCTACGCCTTATTTGAGCGTGCAATGATGTATGATTGGTGCTTGAGCAACGGTGAGTATTCGCTGAGCAATTACAGTAACGGTATGTTGAAAATGCTTTTGAACGGATATTTGAAAAAAGACTGAAAATTTATTTTTATGCTGTTTTTTCGTCTATACTACGGTCTAATATAAAAGCCTTGATTTTGCGATAATTTTGCAGGTCAAGGCTTTGCTTATTTTATAGTTTAGTCTATACTTTGTTCTCTATTCCATTCTAATCCTGTTTGTGATAAAATACTCTCATTGATTTTTAGGAGGGTGTTTATGACAACATCAAGTATCGTTATTTTGATTGCCATTATAATTTATATGGTGGCAATGATAGGCATCGGATTTGCGGTTGCCGATAAAAATAAAACCTCGGGCGACTTCTTCCTCGGTGGCAGAACTCTCGGACCTTTTGTTACCGCAATGAGCGCCGAGGCTTCGGATATGAGCGGTTGGCTTCTTATGGGACTTCCCGCAGTCGCTTTAATGGGCGGACTTCCCGAGGCTTCTTGGACTGCAATCGGTCTTGCGGCAGGAACATATTTGAACTGGCTCTTTGTCGCAAAAAGACTTCGTGTTTACAGCCATAAGATTGACGCTTTCACAATTCCCGATTTCTTCGCAAAGCGTTTTAACGATAAATCAAAGGCTTTGACCGTGGTTGCGGCTGTTATGATTATCATTTTCTTCGTTCCCTATACGGCGTCGGGCTTCTCCGCTTGCGGCAAGCTTTTCTCAACGCTTTTCGGAATGGATTATTTGACCGCAATGATTATCAGCGCAATAGTAATTGTTGTTTATTGCACACTCGGTGGCTTCCTTGCGGCTTCCACCACGGACTTTGTTCAGAGTATCGTTATGACAGTTGCACTTTTCGTTGTTATCGGCTTCGGTGAGGGTGCTGTCAGAGGCTTCGACAATGTTTTCCACAACGTACAGAGCCTTACGGGCTACCTCGATTTGTTCAAGGGCTTTGACGTTTCAACGGGAACAACAGGCAGCTTCGGCGCATTGTCCGTTTTCTCAACTCTTGCTTGGGGACTCGGCTATTTCGGTATGCCTCATATTCTTCTTCGCTTTATGGCTATCGAGGATAAAAACAAGTTGAAGCTTTCCCGTCGTATCGCTTCTATTTGGGTTGTTATTTCAATGGGCATTGCGATTTTGATAGGCGTTATCGGCTATTCCCTTATGCAAGCAGGATTAATCCCCACTTACGCAAACAGCTCGGCGGCTGAAACTATTATCGTCGATATTGCTAAACTCATTTCAAGCTACGGCTATGTTCCTGCTTTTGTCGGCGGAATTATCTTGGCAGGTATCTTGGCTTCTACAATGTCGACTGCCGATTCACAGCTTCTTGCCGCCGCTTCCGCAATTTCGCAGAATATAGTACAGGAGACCTTCGGCGTTAAAATGTCGCAGAAAAAGTCAATGCTCCTTGCAAGACTTTCCGTTGTCGTTATTTCGGTAATTGCCGTGTTCCTTGCAAGAGACCCGAACAGCTCTGTTTTCAGAATTGTTTCGTTCGCTTGGGCAGGCTTCGGTGCGGTGTTCGGCCCCGTTGTATTGTGCGCACTTTTCTGGAAGCGTACAAACAAGTGGGGTGCGCTTGCAGGTATGATAACAGGCGGCGCTACGATATTCATTTGGAAATTCGTTGTCCGTGTTAAATTTGCCGATACGATTTTCAATATCTATGAGCTTCTTCCGGCGTTCATTGTAGGACTTATATTTATAATCGTCGTAAGCCTTCTTACGCCTGCTCCCGAAAAGAGCATAACCGATACCTTTGATGCGGTTAAAAAGGAAACGAAGGAATAATTTTTGATAATCAAAAGCGTTGTAGAGTGACTTCTACAGCGCTTTTTTTATCAGTACCGATAATGGTAGTAAAACCGCAAATCACAATTGAAATTCACTTTGTTTTGTGATAATATTTTTATATCCTGAATACGAGGTGAAATGCTATGAAAAATAAAAATGACGTTGCAAAAAAACCGCCAATGGGTTGGAACAGCTGGGACTGCTACGGTGCTGCCGTAAACGAAGAACAGCTTATCGGAAACGCTGAGTATATGAGGGACAACCTCAAGAAATACGGCTGGGAATACGTTGTCTGTGACATTCAATGGTATGAGCCAAAGGCTAAAAATACCGATTACAACAACTTTACCGAGCTTTGTATGGATGAGTATTCAAGACTTATCCCTGCCGAAAATCGCTTTCCGTCCTCGAAAAACGGCGTGGGCTTTAAAAATATAGCCGACCGTATTCACGGTATGGGTCTTAAATTCGGCATACATATAATGCGTGGAATACCTCGTCAGGCAGTTCATAATAACACTAAAATTTTAGGCACGGATATAACCGCAAGGCAGATTGCCCACCACTTTTCGGTTTGTCCGTGGAATACAGATATGTACGGTGTAGATACACGGGTAAGCGGTGCGCAGGAATACTATAATTCTCTTTTCAAGCTCTATGCCGAATGGGGAGTGGATTTCGTCAAGGTTGACGATATTTCAAACACGGAGTTTAAGCCCTATGAGCCTTATTCCGCAAGGGAAGAAATTGAAATGATAAGACGTGCGATAGACTCCTGCGGCAGAGATATGGTTTTGAGCCTTTCTCCCGGCCCTGCACAGGTAGAGGTTGCCGACCACCTTATGAAAAACGCAAATATGTGGCGAATGACAGGCGACTTTTGGGACGTTTGGGACAAGCTCTATGAAATGTTCGAAAAGACCGAAAAATGGTATCCGTATGTCGGCGAAGGCTGCTGGCCCGACTGCGATATGCTGCCGCTTGGCAATATTTCAATAAACGGCACCTGTCACGGTCCGCAGAACAGATACACGCAGTTTACAAAGGATGAGCAAATTACCCTTATGACGCTTTGGAGCATCTTCCGCTCTCCGCTTATGTTCGGAGGGGAAATGCGAAATAACGACGAGTGGACGCTCTCTTTGATAACCAACGAGGAAATACTTGACATAAACCAAAATTCACATTCCGCAAAGCCTGCTTTTGACGACGGAAAAACGATTGTTTGGCAGTCGGTATCGGCGAGGGAAAATCCCGTTATAGCCGTGTTCAATGCCGATGAAAGTGAGCGTGAAATTGCCGTAGGCTTAGAGGAGCTGGGCATATCGGGCGAGCATACGCTTCGTGATTTATGGAAAAAGGAAAATGTCGGCAGGGTTAATAATAAGCTGACCGTTACGGTAAATCCGCACGGTGCAAAAATATACGAGCTTTATTAAGCAAAGGAAATTATAAATGTTAAATCTTATTCTCGGCAAGACCCCGTTTGTTAAAACCGAATATGTAAGACAGCTTGTTGCCGAAAGGGCAAAAAACGGGGAAAGGTGCATAATCATTGTCCCCGAGCAGTTTTCTTATGAAACCGAAAAATCAATGCTTGATTTGGTCGGTGCTCAAAATATGCTTTTTGTTGACGTTTTGAGTATGACGAGACTTGCACAGCTGATACTTTCCGAGCACGCAGACCCCGAGGAAAAGCCCGAGGCTGATGACGGCGTTAAAATGATGACGATGAGCCTTGCTCTTGAAAGCCTCGGAGATAAGCTTCAAATTTACAGAAAATACACCGCAAGACCGCAGCTTATAGCGGAGCTTGTGTCCTTTGCGACGGAATTAAAGCAATGGACTGTCTCTGTTGACAGCCTTGACGAGTTTTCAAAAAACGCAAAAACTTCGTCGCTTAAGTCAAAGCTTGACGAGCTTGTTATGATTCTTTCACTTTACAACACAATGCTTGAAAAATCCTACTATAACACCGACGATAAGCTTACACGCCTTTCCTCGGTGCTTTCTGAGTGCCGATATTTTGAGGATAAGATTGTGGCGATAGACGGCTTTACAAGATTTACAAAGCAGGAATACGCTGTCGTGGACAAAATTCTTGCGCAGTCGCCGCAGACCTACATAACATTTGACTCGGATGGCGGTAAGGACGATTATTCTCTCTTTGCCAACAACAACAGACAGGTCGAGCTGCTCAAAAGCCTTGCCAATAAAAGCTCTGTGAAAATCGCTCCGATTAAATATGTTGAAGCGGATTTTGATGATAATGATGTTTTCAAAAGCCTTTCAGACGGTGCATTTTCTCCCGAATTTACCGTGTCGGACGTTCCTTGCGACGGTAAAATTAAAATCGTTTCCGCACCAAACAAGGCTGATGAATGTGAATTTGTCGCAATGAGCATAAAGCGCCTTATGCGTGAAAAAAATGTTCGCTGCCGTGATATTGCGGTGCTCCAAAGGACAGAGGGCTCTTATGACAAGGAGCTTTCCTCGGCGTTCAAAAGGTACGGCGTGCCGTTTTACGAGGATGCACGTCAGCCTGTTGCAAACGAGCCTTTAGCGGTATATCTTACGTCGCTTTTGGAGATTGTTTGCAACGGCTTGACTACCGACGTTCTTATGCGACACTTGAAAACAGGACTTTCAGACCTTACCGCAGATGAAATATCAAAACTCGAAAACTATGCGTTTGTCTGGCGCATAAACTCGACGCAATGGCGGGAAGATTTTACGGAAAACCCAAGCGGCTTCGGTGTTGAATTTACGAATTTTGATGAGGATGTACTTAATTCATTAAACGCTGTAAGAAAAAAAGCGGTTGCACCTATACTTGCGTTTAAGAATGATTTTTCACAGGCTGAAAATGAGAAAAAAACGGAAGTTATATATGACTATCTTATAAAAAATTCTATTGACAAAAAATTAAAACACCTTTCCGATGAACTGTTGAAAGACGGAAAAACCGCACTTTCCCAAGAGCAGGATGCGGTGTGGCGGCTTGTTATCGATATGCTTGATAAACTTTGGAACACCTGTAAGCAAAGCAATATTTCTGACAAGCGCTTTTATGAGCTTTTCAATATATTGTTAAGTGCCAGCGACTTCGGCAGCGTTCCGAAAGCAATCGACGCCGTTACGCTTTCGGCGGCGGACAGGGCGAGAATGCCTCAGAAAAAATATGTGTTTATCGTCGGAGCAAATGAAGGTGAATTTCCGCTGAATCCTCCTACGCAGGGACTTTTGAGCGATAAGGACAGAACGGAGCTTAAACTGTCGGGCATTGAGCTTGCCGAAACAGCCGATTACAAATTAACCGAAGAAAAATATATAGCCTACCGTTCTCTGATAACGGCGGGCGAGGGACTTTTTGTGTCTTTTTGCGATGCGGATTATCAGGGAGTAGGATTAACTCCGTCGCAAATTGTCCGTGAAATTCAAAAGATATACCCGTCGGCAGAGGTTGAGGAATATGAGAATATCCCACCGCTTGAAAAAATCGAGAGCGAGGCTTCGGCATTTGAAATATACGCTAAAGGATATAGCGAGGATACGGAACTTACAGCGTCGTTGAAGGAATATCTGCAAGCGGACAAGGTCAATAGAGGCAAACTAAAAACCCTTGAAAATTCGGTGGATAAAAAGGCAATCGAAATTGACGACAGCGAAATTGCAACCGAGCTTTTCGGAAAGGATATGCACCTTTCCGCTTCAAAGACAGAGGTTTATTACAAATGCCCGTTCCAATATTTCTGTAAGTACGGAATTTATGCAAAGCCTCGAAAAGAAGCACAGGTAGACCCTGCTATAAGCGGAAGTCTTATACATAAGGTGTTTGAGAAAATTCTTCAAATGTATTCAAGGGAAGAGTTGATTGAAGCGCCGTCGGAAACTTTGAAAAACAGTATTTCCGAAATTATGAACGATTATCTTGAAGATAAAATGGGCGGAGCAAAGTCAAAGTCCAAACGCTTTATGAAGCAGTATAATTCAATCGCAGAGCAAATATTTTTCGCATTGTCAAAGATAATCGAAGAACTTAAAGTCAGTGATTTTGTGCCTACCGATTTTGAACTTCCCATAAACTACGGAGCAGAAATAGAACCCTACGAATTGGCACTTTCAGACGGCGGATCATTGAGCGTAAGCGGAAGCGTTGACAGAGTTGACACAATGGAGAAGAACGGCAAAAAATATCTTCGTGTCGTTGACTATAAATCAGGCGGTAAGACTTTTCGCTTGAGTGATGTGGTAAGCGGTTTGAGTACCCAGATGCTTATATATCTTTTCGCTATCGAAAAAAACGGAAAGGAAAAGTACGGCGATATTATACCGAGCGGTGTTTTATATATGCCTGCAAAAGATGCCTCGTCAGACCTTGACAGATATGCAGGTGAGCGGGCAATTGTCAATAAGGTATTAAAGTCAAATCGAATGGACGGTATAATTGTAGATGATATGGATATTATCACCGGTATGGAGCACGACATAAACGGCTGGTTTATCCCCGTAACTTTAACTAAAAGCGGTTCTTTTGACTATCGCAGTAAGCTTATAAAAGCTGAAGATTTTGTAAGACTTAAAAGAAAAATAGATATGATATTAAAACAGATGGCGCTCAATCTTCACAAGGGCGAAATTCCTGTTTTACCCGCCAAAGAAGATGTGTGCAAGTATTGTGATTACTCGGCTGTTTGCGGATTTGAGGACGGCGACAGCTATCGTGAAATCGCTGACGGCAAGGATAAAGAGATAATCGAAAATTTAAGAAGTGAGGAGGAAGAAAATGGCTAAAAATAAGTTGACGGACGAACAGAAAAAGGCGATTGAAACAGACGGCAGCCTTATCGTTTCTGCGGCAGCGGGCTCGGGAAAAACCTTTGTGCTTGTCGAGCGTATCATAAAAAAGGTGTTGCGTGCCAACAACCCTGTTTCTATTGACAGGCTTTTGGTTGTAACGTTTACGAGGGCGGCTGCCAATGAAATGCGCCAAAGACTCGGCGTTGCGCTCGAAAAGAAAATCGCAGAGGACCCTCAAAATTTTTTTCTCCGACGCCAACAGGCAATGTTACCGCTTGCCGAAATCTGCACAATGGACCAGTTTTTCAACTCACTTGTCAAAGATAATTTTCACAGATTGAAAATCACGCCCGATTTTCGTATGCTTGACTCAAGCGAGGCGGATATGCTTTCCGACGAAGCCCTTGATGAGGTAATTGAGGAGGCTTATGATAGCGAAAAGGAAATTTTCAACCGCCTTTTGAAAGCACTTGGCTGTGAAAAGAACGATAAAACTCTTTCACAGAGCATCCAAAAGCTCAACAGATATGCAAATTCATATCCGTATCCCGAAAAATGGCTTATGGAAATATCACAAAGCTATACAGAGGCTAAAAAGCCGCAGGACACTGTGTTCGGCGAAATATTGCTTGAAAAAGTGACAAGGTACAGTTCTTATGCAATAAAGCAGTTGAATTATGCTGCTGATTTAGTGCGTGATATGCCCGAATTTGAAAAGTTAACCGCATTGCTTTCAGACGAAATAGCGCAGGCGCAGAGCTTAAAGGACTGTGCCGAGAAAAAAATGTGGGATGAGCTGTTCAATCTTTCCCGCACGACAGCTTTCATAAGATTTCCGTATTTGCCCAAGTCAACCTCGGGAATGTTTGAACGTGACTACGCAAAGGCTCTCAGGGACAGCGCAAAGGAAATAATCGAAGACGCTTCTTCGTGTATATGTGCAAACGAAAGCGATTTCATCAACGACATTGCAGAGTTTTCGGTTATAGTTCCCGAGCTTATAAAAATCGTGCTTGATTACAGGGAACGTTATGCCCAAAAGAAAGCTGAAATAAATGCGCTTGAATTTGATGATGTAACGCACCTTGCACTTGATTTGCTTGTTGAAAACGGGGAATACACAGATATTGCAAAGGAGCTTCGTGAAAAATACGACGAGATTTTAATTGACGAATATCAGGACACCAACTCAACGCAGGACACAATCTTTTCGGCTCTTTCAAAGAACGAAACAAACTTGTTCATTGTCGGTGACGTCAAGCAGTCAATTTACGGGTTCCGCCTTGCAATGCCCGAAATCTTCCTTAACAGAATTAAAAATCAAAAGCAGTCAACAGACCCTAATAAAACCTTTGTAAATCTTGATAAAAACTTCAGAAGCCGAAAAGAAGTTCTTGACGGTGCAAACTATATTTTCCGAAAGCTTATGAACGAGTATACGGGAAATATTGTCTACGACGAAAAGGAAGCGTTAAAGTCAGGAGCGACTTATCCCGAAACAGATATTCCCAAGGTGGAAATGTGTGTTCTCGACAAGGAAAAAATAGGAAAAAAAGAGACTTCGGAAATTGCTTTCGTTGTCGATAAGGTTGAAGAATTGCTTCGCTTCGGCGAAGTGTATGATCGTGACAATGATGCAATGAGGCACGCCGAAAAAAGGGATATTTGTATTCTTTTGAGAAAGAACAAGTTAGGACCGAATATAGTAAGAGAACTTAAAAACAGGGGAATAGCCTCTTATTTTGAGAATGATTCGGGCTTTTTCAAAAATACAGAGGTATCGGTAATACTTTCTCTTTTGTCAATAATAGATAATCCTTTGCAAGACGTACCGCTTTTGAGTGCTTTGATGTCACCGATTTTCGGCTTTACCGCCGAGGATATTGCAAAACTCAGGATTGAAAGTCGAAAGGGCGATTTGTATAAGATTGTAAGAAAATCCGAGGAAAATAAGTGCAAGAATTTTATAAAAGAGTATGACGATTATAAAAAACTCAGCACCGTTTTGAGCGTCAGCGATTTAATAAGAACCGTATACGAGCGAACAGGCTATCTTTCTGTTGTCAGCGCAATGAATAACGGAGAAATGCGAAAACTCAATTTAATGCTTTTGACAGAGTATGCACAAAACTATGAGGAGAACGGCAACAGCGGTCTCCCCGGATTTATCCGATTTATCGAACGAATGAAGAAAAGCGATTCCGATTTCAAGCCTGCAACAAACGTGAGCGAGAATGCAAACGTTGTAAGGATAATGTCCGTTCATAAGAGCAAAGGGCTTGAGTTTCCGATTGTGATTCTTGCCGATACAGGGTCGGCAATTTCTAATAAAAGCCGTGACCTTGTTATAAATAAGCAGACGGGAATAGGACTTAAATTTTACGACAGGTCAACATATCGTAAATATTCTACCGTTCAGTACGAGGCTACAAAATACATACAGTCGCTTGATGATTGCTCGGAGTCTTTGCGTGCGCTCTATGTTGCAATGACGAGGGCAAAGGAGCGTCTGATTATAACAGGAACAGTCAATAAGCTTACGGAAACCGCAACCGCTTTAAGCGCAAATTGTTTTGAAGAAAAAATCGACAGCGTTGCGACCGAAAAGAATTCAGGCTTCCTAAAATATTTGCTTATGGGCTTCTTCCGCCATCAAAATGCAGAAAAATTACGTAATTATGTAGGCTATAAAGGAGATTTTGATGCGGGTACCGATTTTGAACTGAAGTTTGAAATTGTAACAGAAGCAAAGGATACTGCCGAGAATGCGGAACTTGTTCAACCCGAACGTACCGCAAAGCCGAATAAGAAAACAGTAGCCGAGATTAAAGAACGTGCCGAGTATGAATATGAATATATGCCGCTTGCCGACTTTTCAACTAAAATGTCTGCTTCGGAGCTTAACAGAGTGCAAAACGAAACGGAATTTTATATCACCGAAAAGCCGTTGTTTGCAAAGAACGGTAAATTGACCGCCGCAGAGAAAGGAACCGCAATGCATCGCTTTATGGAAACGTGTGATTTCAAATCGGCAAAGAACGATATTTCAGCCGAGTGCGAACGCCTTGTCGGAAATAAGCTTTTAACACCCGAGCAGGCAGAGTCGCTGGATAAAAAATCACTCTCACAGTTTTTTGAAAGCACCCTTTATAAACGCATAGAAAAATCCGACAAAGTTTTAAGAGAGCAGAAATTTACTGTTTTCCTGCCGCTTGATTTTGTTTCGGAAAGCGAAAAAGACGTATATAATCAGGAACGGGTTTTAATTCAAGGTGTTATCGACTGTGCATTCTTTGAGGACGGTAAGCTTGTCGTACTCGACTACAAGACTGACAGGGTTGACAATATGGACGAGCTTTGCGAGCGTTACAGAAAGCAGCTTGAGGTGTATAAAACAGCGGCGGAACAGACTTTTTCTACCGAAGTTAAGGAGCTTGGAATTTACTCTTTCTGCCTCAGAGAAGAAAAAATTATCTGATTTTGCGTTTTTTTCAAAAAACCACTTGCATTTTTGCACACTTTGTGTTATCATTTCATACGCTATGCATTAAGTACTTTAGGTAATCGAAAGAGGTGACAGTTAATGAAAGACGGAATTCATCCCGAATACAAGCCCACAACAGTAAAGTGCGCTTGCGGTGCTACATTTGAAACTTCTTCAACTAAGGAAGACATTCGTGTTGATATTTGCTCAAATTGTCATCCGTTCTTTACAGGCAAGCAGAAGCTTGTTGATACAGGCGGACGAGTTGACAGATTCAATAAGAGATATAATCTTAACAACAAATAAGACTGATATCATTAGAAAGCGGTACTTACGGTGCCGCTTTTTGATTTATATTTTTATATAAGACAGGGGGCGTAAATATGAATGAGTACAAAACGGTACATAAAGAAGCGTATGATGAATTCACCGAAAAGCGATCAAGGTTTATCGGCTATGCCTGTCCCGTCAAGACGGTTAATGAGGCAAACGCTTTTATTTCAAGGATAAAGCAGAAGCATTGGGATGCAAAGCATAATGTTTACGCCTACATATTAAAGGACGGCGGTATTAAACGCTACTCCGACGACGGCGAACCGCAGGGAACAGCAGGCATACCCGTGCTCGACGTGCTTGAAAAGAGCCAAACGGTAGACGTATGCGTTGTCGTAACGAGGTATTTCGGCGGAATACTTTTGGGCGGCGGAGGTCTTGTCCGTGCTTATTCCCACGGTGCAAAAATCGCACTTGATGCAGGTGAGATTATCACAATGTCGCTTTGCAGTGAAATGAAAGCCGAGTGCGACTATACGCTTTACGGAAAAATAACCCCGATTATCACGTCTAACGGCGGAAAAATAACCGATACGCAGTTTACCGATAAGGTTGAGGTTTACTATACGATTGTCGGAGAAAATGAAGAAAAATTATCATCCGCAATTTTTGAATCTACAAACGGAAAGGTTATGCCACAGAAGACCGGTGAAAAGTTTTCAGCTGTTTAGTAAAAAAATTCAAGTAAAACAGGGGAATTTGCATTTTTTGTGCGTATAAAGTATTAGTGAGTATTTTTGAGAGGGGGAAAACCGTGCTTATAAGGGAACATACACAGCTTGTTGAGAAGCAAACCTTGAGCGAGTATGCCGCACTTTCCGAAAACAGCAAGGGCAGAATTACGCCTATTGAGGAATGTGATATAAGAACCTGCTTCCAGCGTGACAGGGACAGGATAATCCACTCAAACTCTTTCAGACGCTTGAAGCATAAAACACAGGTGTTTCTTTCTCCCGAGGGCGACCATTACAGGACACGCCTTACCCATACTCTTGAGGTTTCGCAGATTGCGAGGACCATTTCAAGGGCTTTGAGATTAAATGAGGATTTGACGGAGGCTATTGCACTCGGACACGATCTCGGACATACTCCGTTCGGTCACGCAGGCGAGAGGGCCTTGAACGACGTTTTCCCCACGGGCTTTCGTCATTTTGAACAGAGCTTACGAGTTGTCGATAAGCTCGAGAAGAACGGCGACGGGCTCAATCTTACATATGAGGTCAGAGACGGTATTCTCTGCCACACAATCGGCAAAGAGGCTGATACGCTTGAGGGCAGAATTGTAAAGCTTGCCGACAGAATTGCCTATATAAATCACGACATCGACGACGCTATCCGTGCAGGAGTTTTATCCGAAAGCGATATTCCGAAGAGCATTACCGACGTATTGGGCGACAGTAAGTCAAAAAGGATAAACACCCTTGTCGTGTCGGCGATTGAAAACAGTTCGGACGATTTAAGGCTTGCACCCGAAATTAAGCAGCCGTTTGACGAGCTTCACAAATTTATGTTTAAGAATGTTTATACCAACGTAAAGTGTAAGGGTGAGGAACATAAGGCGGAGGCTCTTATCAAAAATCTTTACGGCTATTTTGTTGAAAATCCCGACTCGCTTCCCGAGCTTTACAAAAAGGTTGTCGAGTCAGAGGGGAGAGAGCGTGCGGCTTGCGACTATGTTGCGAGTATGTCCGACGGCTATGTGCTGAAGATATACAACGAATTGTTCATACCGACCGCTTGGATGTATTAAGATATATTAAATTTGTAAAAAGGAGGAATATATATGGCTTTTGATGATGTTTTTCTTTCAGAACTTCGTCAGAGATGTGATATTGAAAGTATAGTTTCCTCCTATGTAACGCTTAAAAGAAAGGGCAAGCTTCTTGGCGGACTTTGTCCGTTCCACAACGAGAAAACGCCATCCTTTTACGTCTACCCCGAAACGCAATCCTACTATTGTTTCGGTTGCGGAAACGGCGGAGATGTAGTTACCTTTATTAAGAATATCGAAAATCTCGATTATGTCGAAGCGGTTAAATTTTTATGCGATAAATGCGGAATGTCCTTGCCCGAAGATAATTATGACAACGGACTTTCACGCCGCAGAATGAGAATGTATGAAGCTAACCGTGAGGCGGCAAGATTTTATTATAAGATGCTCTTTTCAAACGAGGGCAAGATTGCAAGAGAATATTGCAATTACAGACAGCTTACAAAGGAAACCGTAAAAAAGTTCGGCATAGGTTATGCACCAGAGGGTTGGAGTGCCTTGCGTGATCACCTTAATCGATTGGGCTTTTCCGATATGGAGCTTTACGAGGCGAATTTGCTCGGAAAAAGCCAAAAAGGGAATTATTATGACAGATTTGTAAACCGTCTTATGTTCCCGATTATCGATGTCAGGGGTAATGTTGTCGCCTTTTCGGGCAGACGCTTGAACGAAGAGGATAAGGCGAAATACGTAAACTCTGCCGATACGCTTGTTTACAAAAAGGGCAGGGAAATTTTCGCTCTCAACCATGCGAGAAAAACCAACACCGATACGCTGATACTCTGCGAGGGCAATATCGACGTTGTAATGCTTCATCAGGCAGGCTTTACAAATGCCGTTGCGGCTTTGGGTACGGCTTTAACGCAGGATCAGGCACAAGCTTTGTCACGCTATGCGAGTGAGATACTCATTTGCTATGACTCCGACGAGGCGGGTCAAAAGGCTGTTCAAAAAGCACTTGGGATTTTTGCGAACACGACTCTTAAAACAAAGGTTATAAATATGCAGGGCGGAAAAGACCCCGACGAAATAATCAAAAAGTTCGGTCCGGAGCGTTTTCGTGAGCTTATCGAAAAAGCGTCTAACGACACCGAATACAAGCTTATGCGGCAAAGGGAGAAATACTCTCTTTCAACTGCTGACGGCAAGGTCGGATTTATGCAGGATGCCGCAAAGGTATTGGCAAGGGTTTCGAGCCCGATCGAGGTCGATATTTACGCCTCGAAGCTTGCCGACGAGCTTTCCGTAAGGAAAGAAGCAATTATGAGCGAAATTGCGAAAAACAGAAAGGCTCTTTCACGCATAGAAAAGACTGAGCAGATGAAAGAGGTACAAAAATCACTTGATAATCGCAAGGATGTTATAAATATAGTGAACGCACAAAGGTTGGACAATCTCCATGCGGCGTCTGCCGAAGAAACTTTGATAGCTTCGCTTATTAACAATCCGAGTTATTATAAACAGTTAAAAAATGAGGTTTCAAAAGACGACTTTGTAACCGACTTTAACAGGAAGGTATTTTCTGTTTTATTGGAAAGACTTTCCGAGGACAAGCCGATAGACTTATCGTTTTTAACCCCGTATTTTTCCGATGATGAGATGTCAGCCGTTGCAAGAATTGCAACCTTGACGCAGAATTTAAGTAACACGGTGGATGAGTGCCTTGACTGCGTAAAGGTAATAAAGCAAGAAAAAGAAAGAACGGCGTATTCAAATCCGTCGGAACTGTCAGACAAAGATTTTCTTAATATTTTTAAGGATAGAACAAAATCTAATGATGATGTGTAAACAGTGAAGGAGAAATTATGGAAAACACAACAGAGAAGAAGAATCCGATAGCCGAGCTTATCGAAAAGGGCAAAATCGCAGGTAAGGTTACAACTCAGGAAATCGATACCGCTATGATTGAAAGCGATCTCGATATGGAAGAACTTGAAAAGGTTTATGAAAATCTTGAGGCTCTCAACATTGAGATTATCGATGACTTTGATCTCGAACTTGACTCGGCAGATTTTGACGTTTCGCTTCCTAAGGGACAGGAGGCTGCCGAAACGGTTGATGCGGCTGTCGCTGCTATTGACGATCCGGTAAAGGTATATCTTAAAGAAATAGGCCGTGTTCCGCTTCTCACACCCGAGGAGGAAATCGACCTTGCTATGAGAATTGCGGATGACGATACCCGTGCAAAGCAAAGACTTGCAGAGGCTAACCTTCGTCTTGTTGTCAGCATTGCAAAGAGATATGTCGGCAGAGGTATGCAGTTCCTTGATTTGATTCAGGAGGGAAACCTCGGTCTTATCAAGGCTGTTGAAAAATTCGACTATACAAAGGGTTTTAAGTTTTCGACCTACGCTACATGGTGGATAAGACAGGCTATCACAAGGGCCATTGCGGATCAGGCAAGAACTATCCGTATCCCCGTTCATATGGTTGAAACAATCAATAAGGTTAAGAAGACAAACAGTCAGCTTCTCCACCAGAACGGCAGAGACCCGAGCGCAGAGGAAATTGCAGACGTTCTCAATATGCCCGTTGAAAAGGTTAGAGAAATTCTCCGTGTAGCACAAGAGCCTGTTTCTCTTGAAACCCCGATAGGTGAGGAAGAGGACAGCCACCTCGGTGATTTCATTCCCGATGATGATGCGCTTGCACCCGCAGATGCCGCATCAATGCTTCTTCTTAAAGAGCAACTTGAGGAGGTTCTCAACACCCTTACCGACAGAGAAGCTATGGTTTTAAGACTTCGTTTCGGTCTTGAGGACGGACACCCGAGAACTCTTGAGGAGGTCGGAAGCACCTTTGGAGTAACCCGTGAGCGTATTCGTCAGATTGAGGCTAAGGCTTTACGCAAGCTTCGTCATCCGTCAAGAAGCAAAAAGCTCAAAGACTTCCTTGATTAAGAACAAAAATATAACGGCTTGGAAATCAATTCGATCTCCAAGCCGTTTTTTATGGCTTAAAATTATCTATCCTCGTAAATCAAATCTTCTTCGTCGGTGCTTTCTGCTGTGACTTGATTTAACTGAATATCATTTTCAAGCGATTTAACACTTTCTGTTTTATTCACCTGCTCAACAACCGCAAGCATAAGTATAACAAGGAACAAATACGGTAGCGGACAGAAGATGCCGGGGTTTACAATCGACATCATTTCAAGTCCCACATAAGATACAAGAACCGTGACGCTGAATATGGTTTTCTTTTTAAGAAGAATAACAAACCTATCGAAAAGCTGATTTGCATAGGCGATTATTCCGACAACGCCGAGGCTTCCCATAATCTGAAGCGGCTCGCAGTGATACCAACAAAGTGCAAACTTTGCAGACGGATGCACGTCTCTGTTGCCCATATATGCAAGACCCGTTCCGAATATCGGATTATGGTTAAAGTCCTGGAACGCTCTTTCAAATAATTGAAGTCTTACTTCCTTTTCGGCACCCGATATACCCATTATAAGTCTGTCAAACGTCGCACCGAAGAAGCCGTAGAAATCCTCAAAGAACAGCGCAATTGCAAGCACGATACCTAAGCCGATCGAAATAAAGGTCCAACGGTGACGCTTGTCAAGACCTATGAGTATGCTCATTGTCATCAATAATTCAATTCCGCCGAATACGAGTCCGCCTCTTGAGCCTGCAAGCAATATGCAGCAATAGAAAAGTAATGCAAGGAAAATATAAGACGGTCGCTTGATTGCCTTGAATGCGACAAACGGCATTGCGAGCATTAAATATGTGGAAATGTTATTTCTCCATTGCATATAAATAATGCCCTTAGTCTGCATAACGTCGGGAATGTTCGCAAGATAGAACTCAATAATCATATATACTGCGAAAAGACCCATGTAAATCATTGTGTCGGACAGCTTATCCTTTAACGAGTATGTGCGCTCTGTGTTGAGATATGTGCATAAGAGAACGTAAATGAAAAGCATACCGAAGCCCAAGCCGAATACATAATAAAAAGAAACAAGGCTGAAATACGCTTCCTTCGAAATAAAGCCGCAGCCGCCGAGCGTTACCGCAGCCGAAACGAACAGCATTGACTTGAAGGCGGAGCCGATTACGATTTTTCTTCTATAATATATAAAGTGAAAAATCAGCGCCGAAACGATGGGGGCGGCAAACCATAAAAGCTTTATGAATATGTCGTAGGAGTCATAGAGCTTAATTACCGTCTCGCAAAGCAGCAAAAACGGCAGCGTGGTCGGCATAAGGTCGTCGCACACAACAAGCAAGAATGATATTATAAGAATAAAAATAAGAACGCCGATAACTTCTATCTTAAATAACGTTATCAGGCAGGCAATCGCAAAAACGATGAGCATAAACTTTTCCGTATTGAAAAAATCACGCATTTTGCGTATTGCGGAATTATCATTTGAAAGCATAAAAACTGCCCTTCTCAAAATCTTTTATTTTTTGTATATTATAATACTAAATATAGCAATTTTCAATACACTTGTCAAAAATAGGCTTTCGAGGGAAAATGTATATATAAAAAACGGGCAAACTTGCAAGTTTTTATACACAAAAACCAAAGCAAAAGAAAACACCCGGAAGCGTTTATAAAAAGGTGATATTTTTTGAAAATAAGTGTTGACATTTGTCGCTCGTTTTGTTATTATATTCAAGCGCTAAGGCGAGAGGGCAAAACCGAAACGCTGAAACAAAGCGCAACGGACCTTGAAAATTAAACAACGACTTAAGAAAAAGGAAACCCTGAAATTC